>WNGF01010173.1_pt1 | contig 14316 bp, 10 predicted proteins | sample 5400641 | NCBI WGS metagenome assembly WNGF01 (sample SAMN13153371, study PRJNA577476) | soil metagenome | isolation source: 80 cm soil or saprolite under grassland replicate 2 | place: USA:California | collected 2016-06-15
CGTCTTCAAAGTTCCGCGTTTGGCTGTGCAGTGGGGTCTCGCCGCTGCGGCCGCAATATTACTTATCGGGGGATTCTGGTTGGCCTTTGAAAACCAGCGCTTGCGACGGGAAATCTCGGCAACGCAAGCAAGGAGCGAAGCTGCAAAGCACAGTGAACAGCATGTACAAGATGAACTCGAAAGGCAGCGCACGGCCAGTGCGGCTGACGAACAAGAACTCGCGCGAGCGCGCGCGGAAAGCGAACGCTTAGGGCAAGAGGTCAAAAAGGAACAGGAACGACGAACCCCCGAACAGCGAGAACCCAATCAACAACCGTCATCGCCTGGCGGCGTCAGTATTGCTACCTTCGTCCTCTCCCCTCAGATGCGCAGCGCCGAGCAGCCTCTGACAGTTTCAATTCCCCCTAAAACCGATTACGTCTCCATGCAGTTGAACCTCGAACCCGACGATCATCCAGTATACAGAGCTGCCCTAATTGATCTGGCTAATCAGCAAACTCTTTGGCGTAGCGGTGAGTTGAAGGCGAGAGGGGCACGGGATGGAAAAACGATAAGCGTAAAATTTCCCGCCGGTCTGCTAAGGCCGCAAGCTTATCTCGTACGACTTACTGGCGTTTCCCCGAATGGCGCAGCCGAGATTATTAGTGATTACCCCTTCAGAGTTGTGAACAAATGAACTCGTCACAGAGGTAAACAGATTGTTGGGCGAAGGAAAAGCCGTGAAGCGCGCCCGCTGGCAGAGCGTGTTCTGGCGATTCGGGAAGAAGTACTGGGACCGGATCACCTTCCTTCATTCTGGCGAGTGGGCCAACCTCGACGGCCGGCGCTGAGGCGGCTCCAGACGATAGCGGCACCATTACAGTCAGCATAAAGTAGTAATGTTCAAACAGGGAATCAGTCGACTGAAACGATACTGTTCGTTTCATAAGAGCGCAGGTCTAGCCATTCTTTTACTCATGCTCCCGGTGCGATCCGCGGACGGCATCGCGGCCCATGCCAAAACGTGCGACCGGCCGTCTGCTCAAGCGCCATTGCAACAGCAAGTAACTGTTGCTCCCAACGCGCCGACGAGCACTTTGCTCGAAGCTGATAAGCCTGTCGAAAGCGAAATCCTGGGCGGTCAGATCCAGAGTTACCGGATCATCCTGACTGCCGGTCAATCTGTTTTCGTAACCGTTCAGCAGCGCGGGATTGATGTTGTCGAGAGGGTATTCGAGCCCGAAGGGAGGTTAGTCTCGGAGTTCGACTCCGAGTTTAGATCGCAGGAACCAGATCAGCTGGGCTTCGTCGCCGAGACCTCCGGAGCCTACCGTTTGGAGGTCAAAGCGAAGGTCAGGGACGCGGTGGGACACTACGAAATTCGAGTAAGCGAAATTCGAGCGGCGACGCAACGAGACCGCTCGTTGGACGAAGCTCACAGGCTGGGCACGGAATCAGACATGACGTTCCGGCGCGGCAAGTATGATGAAGCAATTTCGCTCGGCGCCCGCGCAGTGAAAGCCGTTGAGCAAACGCCAGACACGGATGATGTCTATCTGGGTCACCTACTTAATCAGTTGGGTTACATGCAACGGGAAAAGGGCGAGTACAAAGAGGCTGAATCGACACTTCAACGCGCCCTGGACATTAATGAAAAAAGACTGGGGCCGAAACATCCCCAAACTGTCTACTCAGCCAGCTGCTTAGGATTGGTATATCTCTCCAGGAACGACTACCCGAAAGCGGGACGGATGCTGCAAGCAGGCCTTGACTCCAGCGAAGAAACATTGGGGCCGGATCATCCAAGAGTCGCATTTCAGTGGCTCAATTTGGGGTCGCTGCACTTGAATCTTGGTGATTTGGGCCAAGCCGAGAAGGACTTCCAACACGCATTGACCATAGCCGAGAAACTGCTCGAGGTTTATGACCCCGTCAAGCCGGCGGCGCTCAACAATCTGGGTTGGTTGTACATCACAAGGAAGGACTATGAGCGAGCCGAAACTTGTGAGCAGCAAGCTCTATCCATTTATGAACAGACACGTGGTCCCGAGCATCCCTACCTTGTTTCGCCGCTGATGAATCTCGGGATAATAGCGCGCGAAAGAAAAGATTATCCCAGGGCTTTGGAATTCTATTTCCGCGCGTTGCCAATATCAGAGAAAGCGCTGGGCCAGGACCACATCAGCGTAGGGATGCTGTTCAATAACATTGCCAACATCTATAAAGCGAAGGGCGACTATCCCAGAGCTTTGGAGTTGCAACAACGAGCGCTCAACATCGCAGAGAAATCCGGTGGGCGTTATCACATCCTGACCATCGTCTCGATCGGGAATATCGCAAACCTTTACAGGGTGCAAGGAGATGTTGCCAACGCTGTCGCGTTTCAAAAACGGCTCGACGGCCGACTTGAGACGGCGCTTTCCCTGAATCTGGCTATCGGCTCTGAACGCCAAAAATTGGCGTATTTTGATTCGCTGGCGGAGCGGACTGATCGGACTATCTCATTGCACTTGAATTTTGCTCCAGACAATCCCGAGGCGGCTGCGCTGGCAGCACTGGTGCTGCTCCAACGTAAGGGACGCATTCTGGACGCGATGTCTGATAGCCTGACGGCGCTTCGCGAGCGTTTCAACGCCGATGACCAAAAACTGGCCCTTGGTGGTCCCCAGAAAATGGAACCGTCGGAATATCAGAACCAGCTCAGTGCTTTGCAGGAACAAAAAGACAAACTTGAGGAGGCCATAAGCGCGCGCAGTGCGGCATTCCGTACGCGCTCACAGCCCGTGACATTAGCTGCAGTGCAGGCGGCAATTCCACCCGGTGGCGCTCTAATTGAGTTTGCGAGCTACCGCCCGTTCGATCCGAGAATTGAAGGTAACCAGTATGGCGAGTCACGCTATGTTGCCTACATTCTGCGACAAGGTGGCGAAGTGGGCTGGCGAGAAATTGGCCCGGCAAAAGAGATTGACTCCGCCGTAGACTCCCTGCGACAGGCCCTACGCGATCCTGAGCGGAAAGATGTACAGCAACTCGGACGCGCAGTCGACGAGAAGGTTATGCAGCCGCTTCGCGGACTGCTGGGAGATTCAAGCCAGCTGCTGATCTCGCCGGATGGTCAATTGAACCTGATTCCCTTTGCGGCCTTGGTCGATGAGAACGGAAAATATTTGTTGGAGCGTTATGCCATCACATACGTGACCAGCGGCCGTGACCTACTACGCACGCGGGTGGAACGTGAGAGTAAAACCGGACCCCTGATAGTTGCGAACCCATCATTCGGTGTCCCTGACACAGAGCAGGCACTTAGGGTGATGAAGCCGATAACGGCCAGCATGAGACGCAGAAGTGTGACAACTGCTCGAGATTTATCGGAAGTGTATTTTGCTCCACTTGGGAGCACGGAACTGGAAGGACGCACTATCCAAACACTCTTTCCGGGCGCAACCCTGTTGACTGGCAGGCTCGCGACAGAATCGGCGCTCAAACAAACAAGAGCACCCGAGATTTTGCATGTCGCGACACATGGATTCTTCCTGCAAGACAGCAGAGCCATCTCCAGCGAAACTGCCGGAATGCGTGGCATCAACACCAACGTGAGAATAGAGAACCCATTGATGCGTTCCGGCCTGGCACTGGCAGATGCAAACATGCGGACTGCTGGCAGCGATGATGGCATCCTGACGGCCCTGGAAGCCTCGGGACTGAATCTGTGGGGTACAAAATTGGTCGTGCTGTCTGCGTGCGACACGGGACTGGGCGAAGTGCATAACGGTGAAGGCGTTTACGGTCTGCGCCGCGCTTTCGTGTTGGCCGGGGCGGAGTCACTAGTGATGAGCCTATGGCCAATCAGTGATCGCTCGGCGCGCGAGTTGATGACACACTACTACCAGAACCTCAAAAGCGGAATGGGACGCGGTGAGGCACTCAGACAGGTGCAGTTGGAAATGCTCAAGCACAATCGACAACTCCATCCGTTCTATTGGGCCAATTTCATCCAATCCGGAGAGTGGGCCAACCTCGACGGTAAGCGTTGAGCTCATTAGCGGGTGGATCCCCCTCGCGGTATCACGATCAGTTCGGCCCCATGAAGTCAGTGCCACCGCCGCGGTAGCGGGCGGGTGAAAACTCTGAAATCCCACCCACGGGAGTAACGGGAGTGGGTGGATGGTTCAGATCCAACCTACTCGCGATCACGCCGAGTTCTTGAATCCCACCAACTTCCGAAGCTGTGAAAAAAAGCGTTAACTCGGTTTCACCGCGTTAGGGGTGGCATGTTTATAGTTCGACGAACAAAACCCCTCCGGCGGCGTTCGGAGGAGCGGAACTGTTCTCGCGTGCTGAAGGTCTAGAGGCATTCCGCTCCTCCGAACGCCGTTGGTTCGGGCATTTCAACTCGGGCTATAAACATCTCACTCCTCCGGAGTGAAACTCACTCTTCCTGTCCACACCTGAAATGTTTTTGCCGAAATGTCTTATCTAAATGAAGAGTATATCGTCCACTTTGAGACGACCCGATAACTGCTCCATTAACGACGATGTAAGTTCCAGCAGCGCCACTCCAGGCACAATGCGACGCTGAAATCGGTTTGCCTATCACCAGCATCTCGAGTCCGACGGACCTTGAAAAACCTGACGATCAAGATTCTCGACCTCGACAAGGTTGACCACCGGTCCAAAGTCTCGAAAGGAAGCACATATGAAACAGCGCAAGAAACTCACTTCCGCACCAGTCTTCCTACTTCTATTTTTGTGCGCAGCTGCGTTGTGGGTGGTCGGTCCCGCTCTCGCTCAGATGACTGACCGAACCCAAAACCCCAACGTTGCGAATGCGGGCATCGCCAAATCACTCTCGCAGGAGATCGGCGCGGGCCGTGGCAACTCGACAACGGCTGACTCGTCATCATTCATCATCGCGCGCGATCCCTTCCGCGCAATTCGTCGAGGAAGGCAGCTCTTCCAACGAAAGTTTCTTCGCAGTCAGGGGCAGGGACCTCTGGCCGCAGACGGCGTCGGCGACATTAACACGAACCTTGCTCTTGGCGCAGGCCTCAGTGATAGCTGCGCCGGATGTCATGGTCGTCCAAAAGGTGCGGCGGGTTCTGGAGGCGATGTCGTTACCAGACCGGATAGTCGAGACGCCCCGCACCTGTTTGGGCTAGGTCTGAAAGAAATGTTGGCGGATGAAATTACCTCAGACCTGCGCGCAATACGCAGTCAGGCAATCGAGGACGCGCGGCGCCTGGAGCGCACCGTGACCAAAACGCTGGACAGCAAGGGAATAAACTACGGCTCGATCATCGCCCGACCTGATGGCACGATCGACACTTCCCAGGTCCACGGCGTTGATCCGGACCTCCGCGTGCGGCCCTTCTTCGCCCACGGAGGAAAGATCTCAATCCGTGAGTTTGCCGTCGGGGCCTTCAATGACGAGATGGGATTGCAGGCGGTTGACGCTGACATGATGCGAGCCAAAAGCGGGGCGCCCGTTACGACTCCGGCGGGGATGGTACTTGACGGATCGAAAGATCAGCTTGAAACGCCTCCTACTGATGACGAACGGGCGGATCCCGACCATGATGGCGTTGTCAACGAAATCCCTACGAGCATCGTTGATTTCATGGAGTTCTACCTGCTCAACTATTTCAAGCCCGGCCTTTACCAGCAGAATGATGAGACCGAGCGAGGGCGCAGGATCTTTGAGCGTGTCGGGTGCGCGCAGTGCCATATTCCTGACCTTCAGATCAACAAAGACCGCCGCGTCGCCGACTTAGATACTTTCTATGATCCTGAGCACGGTATTCTCAACAACTTGTTCGCGACGGCAGTTCCGCTGTTCAATGCCACCGATGACCAAAGCGGCTTCCCGACGTTGAAGCTACCCAAGCTTCAACCATTCCTTGTCAAGAACATTTTCACTGACATCAAGCGGCACGATCTTGGTCCTAACTTCTACGAGCGAAACTACGACGGGACGGTGCGCACGGAATTTCTGACTACTCCGTTATGGGGTGTTGGCACAACGGCCCCGTATGGTCACGATGGGCGCAGCATCAACCTGTCAGAAGTCATCCTGCGTCATGGAGGCGAGGCCGGGGACGCGCGCGAACAGTTTGCACAACTTACGTCCCGGGAACAGGCACGCCTGATCGCGTTTCTTAACTCATTAGTCCTCTTCCCACCTGACGACACTGCTTCGACGCTGGACCCTGGGAATCGCAACGCACTCGGTTTCCCGCAGTTCGGACACGGGAGTATCAAACTCACCGTACTCTTCAATAATCCAAACGATCCGGAATAGCGACGCTAACCGGACTTCGACAGTTGGGCAAAGAAAATCACCGCGAGTTGCGAGGCTCGCGGTGATTTTCTTCGAGTAGGCTTTGTTGATCCACGAAGTTACGCAACTCGGCAACGCCGCAACCAAATTAAGCAAAGATTGTAGGGGCGTCGCTCCGTGGGCGCCCCTTCTTGCCACCAACCGCTCGGGGCGCCCACGGAGGGACGCCCCTACAATCTTTGCTCGATCCTCCTTGACCGGAGCCGAAACTTTGGAAAGAATTCCACAAGTCTCTTAGTTCCCGGCGCCGCAATAGCTACTGGCTCTCAGCAGCTCAACGTAGATAAGGATGTATTGTGCAAAGGGTTGAGCCAAAAAAGGATTGGGTGCTCACTCCGGATGCGTTTGAAGGGCTGCTGCATTGGCTTGATGAAGGCACAAGCTCAAACGGAGAAACCTACCTCGAGATGCGACGACGCCTGGTCGCATACTTCGATCGCAAACACTGCCCCAACCCGGACGAACTCGCTGATGAGACCTTAAACCGTGTTGCGCGCCGCCTTAAAGAGGAAGGGGCAATTACTACCGATGCCCCGGCCCACTACTGCTACATTGTTGCTCGCTTTGTCCTACTCGAGTTTTTACGCAAGCAACAACCTCACGAGTCTCTTAATGATAGGCTGCTGTTTCGACAAACAGCACAGGTCAGCGCAACGCCAGATATGAGTGAAGAGCAGAAGGAAAAGGAAAGGCGGTGGGGCTGCCTCGAGCGGTGCATGGACGGTATGGAAGCGGAGAGTCGCGAATTCATCGTGGGCTATTATCATGGGGAACAACGGGTCAAGATTGAGAATCGCCGCGCGATTGCCGTGAAACTGGGAATCACCGTGAACGCCCTGAGCATTCGTGCCTGTCGTATACGAGGAAAACTTGAGGAGTGCATACAACAATGCCTGAGCAGCGGTGTATGAAAGGTTTTGCCAGATTTCTCTAATATCAGTGGGGAAGGTCTCGCAGTGTGCTCCATGAGCATTCGCAAGGCCGGACAGGCGTGGGAGACTGATAACTAGTGCAAAAGCAGCCAATTGATGAACACCTGTTGACCGACTATCTTCTTGGGGCTTCGTCGGAAACGGACACCGAACGCCTCGATAAGATGAGTCTGGTTGATAGCGAATTCGCTGATCGGCTGCGCGTTGTGGAAGATGATTTAGTGGATGCTTACGTCAGGGGCGAACTGTCGGGAGATTTGCGGAATAGATTTACCTCACACTACCTTGCCTCACCCCGGCGGCGGGAGAAAGTCAAGGTCGCCGAGACTTTAATTGTCTTTGCCGACAAGGCTGCGAAGGCGCAGTCGACGGACAGCGCGGTCTCTGCCAAAGCGACAGACCGGACGCTTTTCAGCAAACCTTCGCGACCGAGTTTTTTTGCGATGCCGCGTCTGGCCCTTCAGTGGGGATTCGCCGCCGTCGCCCTCGCGTTGTTGGTGGCGGGTGGATATCTGGCTTATGAAAATATCCGCCTGCGCAATCAGATAGCGCAAACGCAAACAGAGCGCGCGGCGCTTGAACAGCGCGAGCAGGCGCTGAAACAACAGCTCGACGCTCAACATTCGGCGAGTGTCGAGACTCAGGAAGAGTTGGTACAGGTGCGCGAGCGGCTGGCGCAACTTGAGCAGCAACAACCAAACGGTCAGCCTCGCGAACCTCGAATCGTTGCTTTTAACTTGTCGCCGCAAACCAGGGGAGCTGGGCAGATCGCCACGATCTCAATACCGGCTGGAACCGATTCTGTTGCCCTTAGACTCGAAGTCGAGGCGACAGGCTTTCCCGCCTACCAGGTAGCGCTTAAGAATCCCGCGACGGGTCAAGTCATTTGGCGCAGAAGGAAGCTCAAAGCCACTGGAAACGGCACAGTCCTTCCCCTCAGTGTTCCTGCTAGTTTGTTGAAATCGCAGAACTACGTCCTTGAGCTCTCTGGCATCTCCCCCAACGGCGATGCTGAAAACGCTGGTAGTTATCCTTTCAGGATCATCAGACACTAGCCGCACAACTCATAATCTTGAAGCTGCCCGATGGAGGCTCTTATGTGTTTAAGAATGGCGCTTCACCACAACTTGAAACCTTCGCTGCGCAAGACCTTTTGTCGTGGTTTGGTTCTGATTGCGATGCTCTGTTTTCCTTTTAACACTGGAGGAAAGGTCGGAGCGCAAACAGCCCAAATGACTGCAATCGAAGTGGGTAAGCCGCTTGAACGAGAGTTGTCAGGCAGTCAGAAACATTACTATCAAATCACGCTTACCGCAGGCCAATATGCAAGCGTGACTATCGAACAGCGTGGCATTGATGTCGTCGTATACCTGCTTGGAACGGCCGGGAAGGCCAGCATTGAATACGATGGCGAAATTGGAGCTCATGTAGAAGAAGTCAACTTTGTGGCCGACACTGCCGGAAGTTATAGGTTGGCGATTGAGGCAAAGTACCAGGGAGCGTCGGCCGGCAGTTATGAGATTCAATGGACTGAAGTGCGAACCGCCAATGAAAAAGATCGCTTGCTACACCAAGCGCGCAGATTAAAGACAGAAACCACTCAGTTGATGCGTGCCGGCAAGTATGACGAAGCACTTCCGCCGGCAGAAAGATCGCTTGCTATTATGGAGCAAGAGCTAGGCGCCGAACATGTTGAGGTGGCGAACTCGCTCTGCACCCTCGCCTACATCCTCTCTACCAAAGGAGATTACAAAAGGGCTGAACCCTTGTATCAACGAGCGGTCGCTATTGGGGAAAAAACTCTGGGGCAAGAGCATCCGGGCCTGGCTCGCTATCTTTACCGTTTTGGGAATCTCTATAACTACACTGGAGACTATGCGCGCGCAGAGTCGCTCTATCAACGGGCCCTCCTGATTCAGGAAAAGGCTTTGGGGGTTGAACACCCCGACGTGGGTACTACGCTCGAGCAGCTTGCTTCCCTCTACCGCACATATGGCGACTTCACACGCGCCGAACCGCTCTTTCAACGCGCGCTGCTAATAGCGGAAAAAGCGCTCGGGGAAGAGAACGCTGAGGTTGCTCGTATTCTCAATAACTTTGCCAGTTTCTACAGGGAAAAAGGAGATTACGCTAAAGCCGAGCCGATGTATCAACGCGCGCTCCGGATTTGGGAGAAATCGGAGGGAGGAGTCAACCATCCTAATTACGCGGCAGCTCTTAACAATTTGGCCAATCTTTATCGCAATAAACGCGATTACGACAAAGCCGAGCCGTTGTATCAGCGCGCGTTATCAATTAAGGAAAGAGCTCTGGGGTTGGACCATCCAGACGTGGCGCGCTATCGCGACAACCTCGCCTCACTTTATTACGCCAAGCGCAATTACGCCAAAGCGGAACCTCTTTACCTGAGCGCACTTGTGACTTGGGAGAAAAAGCTGGGGCCACATCACCCGATGGTGGGGCGGAGTCTCCGAAACCTGGGAAACCTTTACTTTGCCCTCAACGATTACGCAAAGGCCGAACAGTTGTATCAACGCGCTTTGTCCATTTATGAAAAGGCATTTGGGACAAACTATTATTTCCTTGCCAGCATTTTCACGAGTTTGGCCAAGACATCCGCGGCGGAAGACAAGTTCACTCAGGCAGTGGCCTATCTTTGGCGCGCCAACGACATTCTTGAACATAACGTCAACCTCAATCTCGCAGTAGGTTCTGAACGCCAGAAAATGGCTTACCTTGACCAGTTGCCGGAACAATTGAATCGAGCCGTATCGCTCCATGTGCGTTTCATTGCCGAGGACCCATTGGCGCGCGATCTCGCGGCGACTACAGTGCTGCAATACAAAGGGCGCGTACAGGACGCGTTATCTAATAACCTTGCAGCATTGCGGAGTCGCTTTAGCTCGGCAGATCAGGCGCTACTGGATCAGTTGAACAACGTCACAGCACAACTGGCACAGTTGGTTCTCAACGGACTCCAGGAGAAGACACCCGCCGATTATCAGAAACAGATCCAAGCGCTTGAACAAAAAAGAGAGGGGCTCGAAAGCGAAGTCAGCCGTCACAGCGCGGGGTTTTATCAACAGGTGCAACCCGTGACCGTGGATGCGATCCGCGCCGTTATACCTGAGAATGCGGCATTGGTTGAATTCGCCATCTATCGCCCGTTCATTCCGCGACCGGTAGGCACCCAAAAGGCTTTTGAAGAACCTCATTATGTCGCTTACGTTGTGCGCCGCCAGGGCGAAGTGCAGTGGAGAGAACTAGGCTCAGCGAAGGCCATTGATGAAGCCGTTGATAATCTGCGTAAAGGCTTGCGCGATCCAAAGCGCAAAGACGTGGAGCAACTGGCACGCATCGTTGACGAGCTGGTAATGGAGCCTGTTCGTAGCTCGCTCGGGGATGCGACGCAACTGATAATCTCGCCCGACGGCGCACTCAATCTCATTCCTTTTGACGCGTTGGTGGATGAACAGAATCGCTATCTAATCGAGCGTTATTCGTTCAGCTATCTGACCAGCGGGCGCGATTTATTGCGCCTGCAATTAACGCGACCGAACCCAAGCGCGTCGCTTGTGTTAGCCGATCCCCTGTTTGGCGAGCCGGAAGGCGTGCAGATCGCGAAGCTCAATGCGCAGAAAATCAACCAACCTGAGCTTAACCGCAGACGGCAGAGTGTAACGACCGGCTCTGACCTCTCGAATGTTTACTTCGCACCACTGAGTGGAACTGAGCAGGAAGCGCAATCAATTAGATCGTTATTTCCTGACGCGACCGTGATGACTGGACCTCAAGCGACTGAAACCTGGTTGAAGCAGGTTGCTGCGCCCCGCATCCTGCATATCGCCACTCACGGATTCTTTTTGACGGATACGCCTGCTTCTTTGTCAAGCGAGAGTGGAGAGACCACGAGAGCAATCAATGCCAAAGTAAAGATCGAAAATCCGTTGCTGCGGTCGGGTTTGGCGCTGGCTGGAGCAAATCTGCGCAGGAGTGGCGATGACGATGGAATACTGACTGCCCTCGAAGCGTCAGGCTTGAATCTGTGGGGCACGAAACTGGTTACGCTTTCGGCTTGTGACACCGGATTAGGTGAAGTCAAAAACGGCGAAGGCGTGTATGGCTTGCGCCGCGCGTTCTTGCTGGCGGGAGCAGAAACCGTTGTGATGAGTCTTTGGCCGGTGAGCGATTACGTCACGCGCGAATTGATGACGGGCTATTACAAGGGATTGAAGCAAGGCGAGGGGCGCGGCGAAGCCTTGCGCAATGTACAGCTCGCCATGATCGGCCGCAAAGAGCGGCGGCATCCGTTTTATTGGGCCGGTTTCATTCAATCAGGTGAATGGGCCAACCTTGATGGCAAACGATAATCGCGAATTGATGCTTCATGTGTTTCTGAATGAGTCACCCAACCTGAAATGTTCTTGCGATCCTGTCTTACCTCTGTGAGAGGGCTTTTAGCTAAATCATCGTTCAGAAAGGAGTGAAGCAATGGTAACTAAGCAGAAGAGTTCAGATGAGAGGAAAAAGAAAAAAGGCAGAGTGCAAGTCGGAAAGCTTAGCCTGAACAGAGAAACGATCAAGGATTTGTCCCCTGAAGAAAAGAGCCGGATTAAGGGTGCGGCGGTAGAGAAAAAGACCATCGCAATCGGTTGCATTGTGGAGACCGTTGCTACTTGTATGTTTTGTCGTTAATCCGATCCGTACCCATGGTTAGTGGTCAACCGCTGAAATGTTCTGTCCCAATTTTTCTTAACCATGTTGAGGGATAGAAATTTACCTGGAAAACCCGGTAGGAATGAACCATGTACTTTAACGCGCGGTTTCAGCGGATCAGTTTGTTTCTCATCGTATGTGCATTGTTTCTGAGTTCGTCTTGTGGCTCGCCAGTGGTTGACGAAGGCGAAGCAAAAAGGGAGAAAGAACGAACCGAAAGAGCAGCGCGATGTGGCGAAGAGAAGGCAGCTTTGGACCTGCTCGACTCAAAGTCTGATGAGTACGCAAAACTCCCGAAAAAGATGCAAATCATCGCGCAGCCGTACCTCAAAGGCAAAATATTCGTCGTTGAATCCCGCGAAAAGTACGTTCATGCATATGATTTTACTTCAACCGGTTGCCGATTTTCGAAAGAGTGCAGAAGTGACGCCGGTTGTTCCCCCACCAGCGTAGACAAGTTCCAGGATGTACGTGCCCGCGCGGTTGAGGAAGTTCAAACCGTAGCGCTGATCTCATGTCACAAAGTCAAAAGGGCTGACTACGAGCGAATGTCAGGGCCGAAGAAGGACGAGAAGATTCCCGGATATGACATCCTCTGCGAACTGGTTTTAGTCGACCGCACGATTCCTGCTGTCATCCATAAGAAAACGTTCAACTCCGAACTGTTGGCATTTGAAGAAGGGTCCAGTCTCGCGCTTAACGGTGACAAGGAGCTCGTTGCCAGGACACCATATGACGAGATGGACTCGTTTCTTCTTGCACTCCCGCGAAAGTAGTCTTCAGTTCTCAGCTTATTTCAAACTGCTGAAATAGTTCTTCCGAAAATGTCTTAACTAAATGAGAGCGAAAGAACCCAACGACTTGGTTCTTCAGAGTTCGCAGTGCATCTCCAACTACGAATGGAAAGGAAGTAAGACATAGGAAAGGACAACGACATGAAGAGAATGAAAACCAGGAAAGCGAAGAGCAGCTTTGTTTGTCTTGTTGCCGCGATTTTATTGATACCGGCGCACTCGGTTATCGCGCAAATCAACATCGGTGGCGTGACTATCTCAATACCGAAACGCGCTAAGAGTCCTAAGAGGGACAAACCCGAAACAAAAGTTGAATCATCCGCCGAACTGTCGTCGGACAAGAACGAAGAGGCGGACAACAAATGTTTTTTCCGGCCATTTCGCTTCGTGCGCGTGAAGCCTATTACAAGAGTGTACAAATGAATGAAACTCGGAGATCGGCGCTCAACACGGCGCTCGATTCTCTGGCCACTGCGGCCGCAAAGAAGCTCCCTCTCTATAAACCGGACCCGTCGATTTTTGCATTTCGCAATCCGCCAGGAGAACAAATGATGGTGCGGAGTTTGAAAAATGGCGCGGCGCTAAAGGTGCACAGAATCGGAGTGAAGGAGGCCAATTGGTTAATAGAAAAGAACGAGTTTGGCATTCCTTTGGACCGTTATAAACACGGATACGTTTGGGCGCGAGACAACAACGACGACCATCCCTACTGTCATTTGTACACGGTCTTTCTTCAGCAGAATTACGCCGGCGGAGGCACATACGGACAACTCTTCGCCAAACTGTCTGATGACGAGATTTTCGGCTGCCCTTAATATGACCATTGCCAACTACTCTCGAGCCGAAACTGGCACATCGAGCTACTTGAGGTGAAGGAACCGAGTCGCTGGTGATGAGTCTCTGAGCGTAAGCCGGATAATTGAGTTGCCCGATAAGGCTCGAGACGAAGAAAAGGAGGATGGGATGCCTGATCATTTGACTTTGGACAAGGCCAACCAATTGGCTATGGAGCAGGGAGCTTTTGTGTCGCTGGACATTCTTCGCAGAGAGTACGACCTGAAGCCGAAGACTGTGAATAGAATCTACGCAGAATTCTTTCGCCTTTTAATCCCGCAAGTAGAAGAAGCACAGAAGGAAATGCGGCACATCGAGGAGGTGCTAGAGCGTATGGATGGGAGTTGTGGCACAAGCGACAAGTGACGCAGTCCCCCTTCCTCAAAGATCCTGCGCTATTTGATTACCTGCTGCGGTTATGAGTGAGCCTCCGACCGATTCCTTGCTTCTATTGACAAAATGTTTTTTCCGTTATCAGTGTGAACTGTGTGAACTGGGGAAGCTTTATTCAATTAGGCGAGTGCGCTAATCTTGACGGCAACGATGAGCGCGCAATACGGAAACAAAGCTTCTGCAGTCAAGCTTATAAAGAAATTATTGGCTGCGCCGTTTGTGTTCCTTGCCGCGGTTATCATCCTGCTTGAGGATTGGCTGTGGGATGATCTGGCACGACTCGCCGCGGCAGTGGGGCAATTACCTGTCCTGCGCACAATTGAAGCATTCA
>WNGF01006879.1_pt1 | contig 14315 bp, 22 predicted proteins | sample 5400641 | NCBI WGS metagenome assembly WNGF01 (sample SAMN13153371, study PRJNA577476) | soil metagenome | isolation source: 80 cm soil or saprolite under grassland replicate 2 | place: USA:California | collected 2016-06-15
GCCAGCTCGTTCTTCTTCAACCTCTACGAGCTGCTGCCGAACGACACCGACCTGACGGTGTTCAAGCGCGCCGGCATCGCCGGGATCAATTTCGCGTGCATCGGGAAAGTCGCGCATTACCATTCGCCCCTCGACGACATTCAGCACGTCACGCCATCGACCGTGCAGGATCACGGCGATCACATCCTGGCGATGACGCGCGCGCTCGCCAATACCGATCTGCGCCAGTCGACCGATGAGGACGCGGTGTTTTTCGATGTGATGTCCACGGCGATGTTGTGGTGGCCGCAGTCGTGGACAACCTGGATGGCCATCGCAGCGCTGATGGTGCTTCTGTTCGGCGCGGCAATCCAGATCCGGAATGACGAAACCAGCGCGCGCGCGATCACGTTAGGCGTCGCATCATTCTTCCTATCGGTGATCGCAGCGGCGATCGTTGGCGGGGTGGTGGCGTGGGTGGGGTCGCTTCGCGCGCCTGGGGCAGTGTGGCTCGCGCAACCCGGGCCGATCGTCGCGGCGATGTGGCTGATCGGAATCGCCACGGCGATCGTCAGCGCCAATCCGCTGCATGCGCGTGCCGGCTTCGATGGGCTGTTCATCGGTCACGCGCTCTGCTGGATCGCGGTGAGCTGTACGCGACGGCCGCGGTTTGTTTGGCGATGCAGCTTCTTCTGCCGGCGTTCAATCCAGATTCGCCGCGTCCGATCGATGTGCAGTACGTCGACGACGGCACGAAGCCGGCGTGGGTGGTCGATGGGGTCACGCCGCAATTGCGCGCCGTCGCGCATTTCTTTCTCGCGCCGCGAGAGATGTTTCCGTGGGCGCCGAGTCGCGTTCGCGCATTCAGCGCACCCGCGCCGCAACTGCCTTTCGCGCCGCCCGAGCTTCGCGTCATGAACGACGACCGGCAACGCGGACGCCATCTCACGCTGCAGGTGCGCTCGTCGCGCAACGCGCAGCGAATCAGCTTGATCTTTCGGGCGCCCGATTTCACGCTCGTGCGCGTCAATGGCGTTCGTCCGCCGCAGCAGCCCCCGAAATTTCGATCCAGCTTCGCCCCCGGATGGCATTGGGTGAGCGTTCGCGGAGCACAGCAGGCGCAGGTGGAAATCGTGTTGCGCCGCATCGAGAGCATCGATGCGGTTCTCAGCGACACGTCATTCGAGCTGCCGCCGCAGGCCGTGCCGCTTACGCGCGCGCGCGATGCGTCGGTGGCGGTGCCGACGGGGACTGGGGACGCGGTCATTGTGCGGCGTCGAGTGCGACTGTAGGGCAACTGTCGCCTAACGGCCAATTTTCGGTCGTTCTATGACTGCAATACCGACAACGCTGCCGTTAGGAAGCAGCTTTCGTACTCGCGGCACCCACGCTTGGCGATCCTCTGTGGCTGTGTGCAGGTACTCGAGGACATAGAGACCGCTCGGCGAAACGGCGACGGCGGTCGGCGACCAGGGCGGGACCGAACGGAGCACAGTGGAGATCTCGCCACGCGGCGTGATCTCGAGAACGGCACCGCAACCGGAAGCGGCGACGAAGACCGCCCCGTCCGCAGAGACCGCGAGTCCACGCATGTAAGGTTCGGTTCCGGCCTCAGTGCCGGGGATTCTTGCGCAGTTAGGGACGGCGATATTCTTCGCGAGCGTGGAGACCACGCCTTGTTCATCGATCCTTCGCACGGCCTTGTCTTCTGTGTAGTAGAGCGAACCATCTGGGCCTGCGGCGAGGCCATTGACCCAGCGCAGAAGCGGAATGATCGCACGAACCGTTCTAACGCCTGAACGTGTGAATCTCATGATCCGCAAACGTTCATCGTGACCGAACTCGGAATAGTACAGAGCACCATCCCGCCCGATCACGACCGGAACATCGCTCGAAAGAAGAAGTGTTGGATTGACACCGGCGGGGGTGACTTCGCCTCCCGGAATCGCGGGCAGACGAGCACCGAATGGCTGCTCGCTCTCATCGATCGCCATCCAGTGAAACCTCGGCCCGTCGTGGCGCGCGAGCTTGCCGCTGGGATCGACCACCCACACGCCGATTCCAGTATCCAGGAAGTACACGTACCCGCGCCGATCCACCACGATTCCGGAGCCTGGGTGAGCGATGGCGGTGCTCGTGACCAGCAGCGCAGTAACGAGCGCAATACGAATGATCCGCATCTGTCGTCACGATACCACTTGGATTAATCGCAGGTTAGGCAAAGGTTAGGCAGCAGGCCAGAGAAACTCCCATGCGGAGCCGATTGCGAACAACGGCACGATCAGAAGATAGAGCCATGCCACGTCGATTAGCGCCGGCTTGGGCAAGCGAAACCATGATGGCCCTACAAATGGGCCTCGACGGCGGAGGTATGCCCAACCGAGATAGAGCGCCGCACCTCCTGCCAGAGAAAATGCCGTGAGTTGAACAATCAAGGTCACGAGGTAATAGACCGCGGGTCTCGCGTGCTGCAATCGACTGTGATGCAGCCGATCGACGGAGACGATCCCGCCAACCCAGCCGCGATACGCCGCGAGGCCGACAGGAAGGACGAGCGTGAGCCCGCCAATGGTCTCGGGAATTGCTGCGAGGAAGAGGTTGCGTGAGAAATCGATGACTGCGGCGAGTGCGTGGCCGCCGGCATCATTAGCGCGCGCAGCAGGATCGGATCGGTGCGCGCGGGCCACCAGCGAATCGCGATACGCGAGGGCGAAGCGATTGTCCAGGTGAACCATCAGCAAGCCAACCGTGACGCTCAATGCGTACGTCAACGCGATTACGAAAATGCCCACACGGGCATGCGCAAGCGCAAGTGCTAGAGGTTTTGGCAATCGACTCTCGGCGCCCTAACGGATCTTTGGCTCAGCAGCGAGCGGCCTCCACGGACCAGCGTTCCTCACTCGCGGCAGCTTGGAAAGCACGACGTAGGTGATCCGTATTTTGTGAATACGATCGCTTTCATGCAGCTCCTATCATCTCTTCAGGAAGACGGAACATCCGGGCCGCACCGGCCTCGCTGCGCATGTTCATCTCTCAGCTCGCGAGCCGCTACGCGCCGGGTGCCCGGTACCGGACTTGGTCGGCCTTGCGCAGGGCATCCATCGTTTCTTCGACGGTCAGGAGGACTATCGTTTCGAACGAGCTAAGCGCAACGCCAGCACTAATCGTCAGCGCGACCGCGGCCATGGACACGTTGTCGGGGGCCTCCCATAAGTTGTAGCCGTCGTGTGTGCCGAAGGCGTACCAGAATCCATGGAGCTTCCCACCGACCGACTCGATGTACGACTGAGCGGCCTTTCGGCGGTCCTCCGGGTTGTGGATCAGCCTAGCCCAGGTTTCCGGCGTGTAGCTGAACCTCGATAAATAGAGCGGCATCGTCCCTCCTTCTCGGCACTACGATACAAAAAAGCCCGCCGGATGGCGGGCCTTTCGATCACTGACCTCGTTTTGTGCCTGGTGTTCGCGCCTTCTTCTTCGGCGCGGCGGCGGGTTTCGCCGTCTTCTTCTTCGCGCCAGCGGCCCTCTTCGGAGCGGCCTTTTTCTTCGGCTTCTCCTCGGCTTCGGCCGCTTCCCCTTCCGCCTCTTTGCGCTTCGCAGCGGCCTTCTTGCCGCCGCCCTTCTCCTCGGCCGGCGCCTCTTCGATCTTCGGCTCGTAGCCGACGAACTCGAGGATGGCCATCTCCGCGGCGTCGCCGCGGCGCGGTCCGAGCTTGATGATGCGCGTGTATCCGCCCGGACGCTCGTTGAAGCGTGGACCGAGCGTGCCGAACAACTTCTTGATCAGGCCGTCATCGGCGACCACGCGCTCCGCCTGACGCCGATTGTGCACGCTGTCGTTCTTGCCGAGCGTGACCAGACGCTCGATCTGCGGCCGCAGCTCTTTCGCTTTCGGCAATGTGGTGATGATTCGTTCCCGATCGATGAGTGACGCGAGCTGGTTGCGGAACAACGCCGCGCGATGCGCGCTCGTTCTCCCCAGCTTTCGGTTCACCATTCCGTGGCGCATAGCACTAACCTCTTTCTCGTTCTCACATACAAGGACTGAGGACTCAGGACTGAGGACTGAGACCCGCCCACCCCCGGGAGGGTGGGACTCAGTCCTCAGTCCTCAGTCCTTTTGACTTTCTACTCTCTTAGTTCGCCGCCGCGTGCGCCCGCGCGGGTCATCCCGAACGAGAGGCCGAGGCTGGCGAGGACGTCTTTGATCTCGTCGAGCGATTTGCGGCCGAAGTTCTTGGTCGACAGCATCTCGCGTTCGGTGCGCTGCACCAGATCGCCGAGCGTGCGGATGTTCGCGTTCTTCAGGCAGTTCGCCGAGCGCACGGAGAGATCGAGTTCCTCGATTGGCTTGGCCAGCATCTCCGAAAGGCGCGGATCGACTTCCGGCGCGGCCGCCTCTTCGGCTTCCTCGCCGCGAGCTTCGAACGAGCTGAAGATGCGCAGGTGGTCGCCGAGAAGATCGGCGGCCAGGCCGACGGCTTCCTGCGGCGAGACCGCGCCGTTGGTCCAGACTTCGAGCACGAGCTTGTCGTAGTCGGTCATCTGTCCGACGCGCGCGCCTTCGACGTGATAGTTGACGCGGCGCACCGGCGAGTGAATCGAGTCCACCGGGATGTAGCCGAGCGGCAGATCGCTGTCCGCATTGCGGTCGGCGACGACGTAGCCGCGGCCGCGCTTCAGACGCGCTTCGAGCTTGAGGTTACCCTCTTTCGAAAGCGTGGCGATGTGCCCGCTTTGATCGAGAATCTCGATGTCGGAGTCCTGATCGAAATCGGCCGCGGTGACGACGCCAGGACCTTTCTTCTCCAGGTACAGCGTCTTCGGACCTTCGCCGTGCAGCTTGAAGGGAATCTGCTTGAGGTTCAGCACGACGTCGGTCATGTCTTCGACCACGCCGGTGAGCGACGAGAATTCGTGGAGCACGCCCTCGACGCGAATGGCGGTGATGGCCGCCCCTTCGATCGAGGAGAGCAGGACGCGCCGGAGCGCGTTGCCGATCGTGGTTCCGAAGCCGCGCTCAAACGGCTGCGCGTTGAAGCGGCCGTAATTCGGAGTGAGGGTTTCGGCATCGTAATCGAGCTTTTTGGGTTTCTGAAAATCTGACCACAACATGTGAGCGGCCTCCTCGCCTTTGTAGGGCCGGCGCGCTCGCCGGCCTGGCCGCCGTGGGCGGCGGCCCTACATTTCTTTTATTTCGAGTAGAGTTCGACGATCAGCTGTTCCTGAATCGGCAGACGGATGTCTTCCCGCTTCGGAAGATCCATCACGGTGCCGAGGAACTGTTCAGGATTGAGCTGCAGCCAGGATGGAATGCCTCGGCCGCTGGCCGTCTCGACGGCCTGGCGGACTTGATCATTCTTCCGGCTCTTCTCGCGAACCTGAATGACATCGCCCTTGCGCACCTGGTACGAGGGAATGTTGTTCTTCTTTCCGTTCACCTCGATGTGTCCGTGCCGGACGAGCTGCCGCGCCTGCGCGCGCGAGGAAGCAAATCCGAGCGAGTAGACGACGTTGTCCAGACGCAGCTCGAGCTGGCGAAGAAGCATTTCGCCGGTGACGCCCTTCTGCTGGGCGGCGCGGCGGAAGTAGAGACGGAACTGCCGTTCGAGCAAGCCGTAAATGCGCTTGACCTTCTGCTTCTCGCGAAGCTGCAGTCCGTAACCGAGAACTTTCGAGCGACGGCGGCCGTGCTGGCCGGGCGCGTAGTTGCGGCGCTCAATGGCGCACTTGTCTTTGAAACAGCGGTCCCCCTTGAGGAACAGCTTCATGCCCTCACGCCGGCAGAGCCGGCAAACTGGATCGGAATAACGAGCCACTGAACCTCCTGATGTTCGCCCCTGTCGCCCCATGCGGCAGTGCGTGTACGCCGGCTGCTGCTCGGCGTCCTTTGTTCCTCGTTCCTCGTTGTCCGTTGTTCGTCCCCCCGCCCACGAAGAACGGAGAACGAAGAACGGACAACGCTCAAACCCGGCGCCGCTTTGGCGGACGGCAGCCGTTGTGCGGAATGGGCGTCACGTCTTTGATGGATTTGATGTCCAGACCGCTGGCCGCGAGCGCGCGGATCGCCGATTCGCGTCCCGCTCCCGGGCCCTTCACTTTCACATCGATGGTGCGAACGCCGTGCTCCTGCGCCAGTTGCGCCGCATTCTGCGCCGCGACTTGCGCAGCGAAAGGAGTCCCCTTGCGCGAGCCCTTGAATCCGATGCGGCCGGCGCTGGACCACGCGAGCACGTTGCCCACCGGATCGGTGATGGCCACGATGGTGTTGTTGAACGAGGCGGCGATCGATGCCACGCCGTGCGGCACGTTCTTCTTCTCTTTTTTCTTGGTGCCGGCGCGGCGCGCGCCGGCCTTCGGTGCTTTTGCAGTCGTCGTTGCCATTTGCTAATGTTCCTCGTTCTTCGTGCTTCGTTCTTCGAACAACGAAGAACGAACAACAAACAACTATTTCTTCGTCGCTTTCTTCTTACCGGCGATCGCGCCCTTGCGCGGTCCCTTGCGCGTGCGCGCGTTCGTGTGCGTCCGCTGTCCTCTGACCGGCAATCCTCGGCGATGCCGCATGCCGCGGTAGCAGTTGATCTCCATCAGCCGCTTGATATCGAGGCCGACGTCCTTGCGCAGGTCGCCCTCCACTTTGCCTTCATCCGTGATGATCTGCCGGATTTTCCGGACATCGTCTTCGGTCAGGTCCTTGACGCGCGTGTCCTTGCTCACTCCCGCGGATGCGAGGATGTGATTGGACCGCGAGCGGCCGATGCCGAAGATGTACGTCAGGCCAATCTCGACCCGTTTGTTCAGTGGGAGGTCAACTCCTGCGATACGTGCCATTCTTTCTCCAGGACTGAGGACTGAGGTCTGAGGACTGAGTTGTCGTTACTCAGTCCTCAGTCCTCAGTCCTCAGCACTTTTTTTCATCCCTGCCGTTGCTTGTGTTTCGGATTGGCGCAGATGATCCGGATGACGCCCTGGCGCCGGACGATCTTGCACTTGCTGCAGATTCTCTTGACCGATGATCGTACTTTCATGTCACTTGTACCGGTATGTGATCCGGCCCCTCGTCAAATCGTACGGTGATAACTCCACCAAAACCTTGTCTCCCGGAAGAATGCGGATGAAGTGCTTTCTCATCTTGCCGGAGATGTGAGCCAGCACTTTGTGCTTGTTCTCCAGCTCGACCTGGAACATCGCGTTCGGCAAAGTTTCTAAGACAGTGCCGGTAACTTCGATTGCATCTTCTTTCGACATCCTTCTCCTATTTACCTAAAACCATCGGGCCATTCCCGGTGATGGCCACGGAATGCTCGAAATGCGCGGCGAGCGTTCCGTCGAGTGTCCGCGCCGTCCAGCGATCGGCATCGGTGCGCACGTCTTCGATCGCGCCGTTGTTCCCCGCCCGTTGCAGCCGCTGCTGCAGCTTCGGCCCCACCTCGCATAGCATCGGCTCGATCGCCAGCACCATCCCCTCGCGCAGTTCGATTCCCCTTCCGCGTTTACCGTAGTTGTAGACCTGCGGATCCTCGTGCATGCGGCGTCCGATTCCGTGTCCGACAAAATTGCGGATCACGTGAAACTCGCGCGACTCGGCGTGTTCCTGTACCGCCGCGCCGATGTCGCCGAGGTGGTTGCCGGGGACCATTTGTTCGATGGCCAGTTCCAGGCACTCACGAGTGGTGCAGAGCAGCTCGTCCGCGCGCGGCGAGACTTTGCCCACCGCCACCGTGATCGCGCCATCGCCGACAAACCCGTCGAGCACCGCGCCGAAGTCGAGACCGATAACGTCTCCCTCCTGCAGCTTTGCCCGATTGGGGATGCCGTGCACGATGACGTCATTGACCGAGGCACAGACCACCGCGGGATACGGGGGAAGACCCATCGGAGCGTAATTCTTGAACGGCGATTTCGCGCCGCGCTTCGCGAGCTCTTCCTCCGCTACCGCATTGAGCTGTGCCGTGGTCGCACCCGGCTTGACCATCGACCGCAGGATTTCCAGGATCTCGAGAACCACGCGGTTGGCGCGATCCATGACCGCGATTTCCTCGCGCGTCTTCAGGATCGGTCCTTTCATTCGGTCCAGCATCTACGACAGGGACTTTTCGATTCGTTCAAAGACCTCATCGACGGGACCAACCCCGTCGACTTGACGCAAAACGCTCTTTGCCTTGTAAAACGCCGCGACAGGAAGCGTCTGCGCCTGAAACGCCTCCAGCCGTTTGCGGATCGCCTGCTCGTTATCGTCCGGACGGGCCATGAGCTCCGTGCCGTCGCGATCGCATAGGAGATCGCTCTTGGGAGGAGCCGTTTCCAGGTGGTAGATCGCTCCGCATTGAGGACATGACCGCCGGAGCGCGATCCGTTTCACGATAACGTCATCAGGGACCAGCAGTTGCAAAACCCGCAGTGGGCCGGTGCCATTCCCGACCAGACTATCCAGCTTCTCCGCCTGCACCACCGTCCTCGGATACCCATCCAGGATGAATCCCTTCTGAGCGTCCCTCTTCTCGAGGCGATCTTGGATGATGCCAACCATCAGATCGTCAGAAACCAACGCACCCGACGCGACCACCGGGGCCGCCTTCTTGCCGAGCTCGGTACCCTCGGCGATGGCCTCGCGGAGCATGTCGCCGGTGGAAATGTGGGGAACGCCATGGCTCGCGGCGAGCCGCTTCGCCTGCGTTCCTTTGCCACTGCCTGGCGGGCCGATGAAAATCAGCTTCATTCGTTCTTCGTTCTTCGTTCTTCGTCCTTCGTTGTTCGTCCCGCGCCCCCGCTCGAAGAACGGAGAACGAAGAACGAACAACGATCAACCCCGACGCCCTCGAATCCGACCGCGTTTCATGAATCCGTCGTAATGCCGCATCACGAGCTGCGACTCGACCTGCTGAATGGTGTCCATGGCCACACCCACGACGATCAGCAGCGACGTGCCGCCGAAGTAGAAATTGAAGCCCATCCCTTCCGTGAACCACACGGGAAAGAAACGGTCGAGGGTCGCGCCGATGCCGAACGGCAACTGCGCGACGTGCACGCCGGTGATCAGAAACTCAGGCAGCAGGCAGACCGCGGCGAGATAAACCGAGCCGACGAACGTGATGCGCGTCAGTACGCGGTCGATGTAGTCGGAGGTCTTCTTCCCCGGCCGGATGCCTGGGATGAAGCCGCCGTACTTGCGCATATTGTCGGCGGTGTCGACCGGATTGAATACAATTGATGTATAGAAATAACCGAAGAATATAATGCCAATAAATTGCAGCAGGTAATACAGCGGTTCGCCGACTCTCATCTGCCCGCCGATCGCCGCGGCCCACGGAGTGTGGATCATCGACGCGAGTGTCTGCGGAATCACGAGAATCGAGGACGCGAAGATGACCGGAATGACGCCCGCGGTGTTCACGCGAAGAGGCAGATACGTATTCGCGCCGCCGTAGACCTTGCGGCCGACAACGCGTTTCGCGTACTGCACCGGGATGCGGCGTTGCGCGCGCTCCATGAAGACGACGAACGCGACCACGGCGATCATGAAGATCACCAGACCGAGCATGGCGAAGAGATTGCGCTGTCCGGTGCGGATGTCTTCGACGAGGCCAAACGCAGCGTGCGGCAGGTTCACGACAATGCCGGCGAAGATGATCAGGGAAATACCGTTGCCGATGCCGCGCTCGGAGATCTGCTCGCCGAGCCACATGATGAACGCCGTGCCGGTGGTGAGCGTCAGCACGGTCATGATCGGGAATCCGAGTCCCCACAAGGTGTCCTGCACCTGCGGCGGAACCAGCGGAGCGCCCCCCGGCGAGACCTGCGATTTCAGCCAGAACGCGACGCCGAGAGATTGAACGATCGACAGGGCGATCGTGCCGTAGCGCGTGTACTGATTGATCTTGCGGCGGCCCATCTCGCCTTCCTTCGAGAGTTTCTCGAGGTAGGGCCAGACCACCGTGAGCAACTGCAGAATGATCGACGCCGAAATGTACGGCATGATGCCGAGGGCGAAGACGGAGAGCCGGCGGAGGGCGCCGCCGGAGAAGAGATCGAGGAATCCGAACACGCCGCCCTGCAGCGCTTTGAAGAATTCAGCAAGGGCAATCGGATCGACGCCCGGCGTTGGAATGTGCGCGCCCAGCCGATAGACGGCCAGCAGACCGAACGTGTACAGGACGCGCTTGCGCAGGTCCTCGATTGCCCAGATGTTACGAACGGTCTCGACGAAATTCACTTACTGGATCTCCTGGCAGGTTCCCCCTGCCGCTTCAATGTGCTTCTGCGCCGCGCCCGAAAACTTGTGCGCGTGCACGGTGAGCTTCTTCGTGAGCTTTCCGTCGCCGAGGATTTTGATGCCGTCGGCGTGACCTTTGACCAGACCCGCTTTGCGCAGCGCGCCCTCATCGACGGTCGCCCCGTTGTCGAATCGCTCGAGATCGGAGACGTTCACGACGGCGATCTCTTTCTTGAAAATGTTCGTGAAGCCGCGCTTCGGAAGCCGGCGATGCAGAGGCATCTGCCCGCCTTCGAATCCGAGCATGCGGGAAAATCCGGTGCGCGACTTCTGACCTTTCTCACCACGACCCGCGGTCTTGCCGTGACCGGAGCCCGGTCCGCGGCCGACGCGCTTGCGAGCGTGCCTGGCGCCTTTTTTTGGTTTGAGCTTACTGAGTTCCATCTGTTCCTCACAACGATGAACGATGAACGATGAGCGCTGAACGCCCGCCCGCTTTGTTCATCGTTCATCTTTCATCGTTCATCGTTTGAAATGACTTCCACCAAATGCGGAATCTTCTTGATCATCCCGCGCACTTCGTTCGTGTCCGCCCGCTCGGAAACCCTGTGCATCTTTCCGAGTCCGAGTGCTTTGAGTGTTTCGCGCATCTCGCGAGGGCATCCGATGCCGCTGCGAACCTGCTTCACGCGAATCATTTTCCGCTGCTCTGCTTTCTTCGCGCTCATGCCTCGCCTCCCTCGGTCTCTTCACCGTTGCGGCCGCGGAGGTTCCGGTATTCGTTTTCGTTGCGAAGCTGTTTGAGCGCCTCGAACGTCGCCTTCACCACGTTGTGCGGATTCGCGGTGCCGAGCGATTTGGTCAGGATGTTTTGAATGCCGGCCGACTCGAGGATGGCGCGCACCGGACCGCCGGCAATGACTCCCGTGCCTTCGGAGGCCGGCTTGAGCAGGACCTTGCCCGCGCCGTAGTGGCCCATCGCCGCATGCGGAATGGTCGTCCCGCTCATCGAGATGGAGATCATGTTCTTCTTGGCGATCTCGATTCCCTTCTTGATCGCAGCCGGAACTTCCTTCGCTTTTCCCGATCCGAAGCCGACGCGGCCCTGACCGTCGCCGACGACCACCAGCGCGCTGAAGCTGAAGTTCTTGCCGCCTTTCACGACTTTGGTGACGCGGTTGATGTGCACGACCTTGTCGATCATCCCGCTTTCGGACCGCTCGCTCTCGCGACGATCGCCGCGTAGTGACTGCCCCGGACGCTGCATTGGACGCTGCATTTCGTTCTCCGTTGTTCGTTGTTCGTTCTTCGTCGGCCCCCGTTACGGAGAACCCACAACGAAGAACGAAGAACGCCTAAAACTTCAATCCGTTTTCGCGCGCGGCATCCGCGAGCGCTTTGATGTTGCCGTGATACTGATAGCCGCCGCGATCGAAGACCACGTGCGTGACTCCCTTGTCCTTCGCCTTCTTGGCGATCAGCGCGCCGACCGCTTTGGCCGCCGCCTGATTCGCTCCGCCCTTCACGCCCGAATCTTGGTCGCGAGTCGACGCCGCGGCGATCGTCTTGCCCGACGCGTCGTCGATCAACTGCGCGTAAATGTGCTTGAGGCTCTTCTTCACTGCGAGGCGCGGACGCTCCGAAGTGCCGGTCACTTTTCTGCGAATCCGCTCGCGGATCCGTCCTCTTGCTTCGACTCTCTGCTTCGCCGTATCCATTTCGTTCCCCGTTGCTCGTTCTTCGTTCTTCGTTCTTCGTGGCTCGAACAACGAGCAACGAAGAACGAACAACTACTTGCCGGCCGCCTTGCCAGCCTTTCTGCGGATGACTTCGTCCGAATATTTGATCCCTTTGCCCTTGTACGGATCGGGCTCGCGCAGCGAGCGGATCTCCGCCGCCGTCTGCCCGACCTTCTGCTTGTCGATTCCGGTGATCGTGATGTGACCGGTTTTCGCCTCGACGGTGATCTCGATGCCCTTCGGAATCGCGAAGCGCACCGGATGCGAGTATCCGAGTTGGAACACCACTTCTTTCCCCTTCACCTCGGCGCGGTATCCGACACCGACGATGTCCAGCTCCTTCTTGAATCCCTGGGTCACTCCGAGAACATTGTTCGCCACCAGAGCGCGCATCAGCCCGTGGGCCGCGCGCGACTTTCCTTCATCATTTGCGCGACTGAACGAGACGACGTTGTTTTCGATCTTGACGTCGATGCCTGGCACCACAGCGGTGGTCAACGAGCCCTTCGGCCCCTTCACCATCACGGCGTCGCCGTCCTTCTTCACTTCGACGCCTTTCGGCACGGGAATCGGTTTGTTACCAATGCGGGACATGGGACGCTCTCCTTACCAAACCTGACAGAGGACCTCGCCGCCGATGCCGTTCTTTGCGGCTTCGTGGCCCGCCAGCACACCCTTGGACGTCGACACGATCGCCAGACCGAGTCCGCCGAGGACGCTGGGGATTTCCTGATTGTTGCGGTAGACGCGGCGGCCGGGGCGCGAAACGCGCTCGATGCCGTGAATGACCGGCTCGCCATCGGGCGAGTATTTGAGATCGACACGCAGCGTCGCCTGGATCTTGTCCTTGTCGACCAGCGTGTAGTTGCGAATGAAGCCTTCGCTCTTGAGGATCCGAGCGATCTCCACTTTGAGTTTCGACGCGGGAATCTCCACGCGATCGTGATGGGACTGAATGCCGTTCCGAATTCGGGTCAGCATGTCCGCGATGGGATCTGTCATCGACATTCTTCGACTCCTACCAACTGGCCTTTGTCACGCCGGGGATGTATCCGCCGAGCGAGAGCTGCCGGAAACAAATCCGGCAGAGTTTGAATTTGCGCAGGAAGCCGCGCGCACGCCCGCAAACCTTGCAGCGATTCTTCGCGCGGGTCATGAACTTCGGCTTCCGCTCCGCCTTGACGATCATTGCCGTTCTTGCCATTCGTTCTCCGTTGTCCGTTTTTCGTTCTTCGTATTCCCCGAACAACGGAGAACGAAGAACGAAGAACGATTCCTATCTCGCCCCGAAAGGCATCCCCAGTTCTTTGAGTAGAAACCGCGCCTGCTCGTCATTTTTCGCCGTGGTGACGATGGTGATGTTCATGCCTTTCGACTTGTCCACTTTGGCCACGTCGATCTCCGGGAAGATGAAATGATCGCGGATGCCGATCGTATAGTTGCCGCGACCGTCGAACGATCGCGTCGGCACGCCGCGGAAATCGCGGACGCGCGGCAGCGCGATGTTGATCAGCCGGTCGAGGAACTCGTACATCTTGTCGCCGCGCAGCGTGACCATCGTTCCGATGGGAACACCGGCGCGCAGCTTGAAGCTGGCGATCGACTTCTTTGCGCGAGTGATGACCGGCTTTTGTCCGGCGATCTGCGCCAGCTCTTCGGCCGCGTTGTCCAGCACTTTCATGTTCGAGATCGCCTCGCCGATGCCCATGTTGACGACGACCTTTTCGATCTTCGGCACGGCCATGACGTTCTTGATCCCGAACTCGTCCTGGATCCGCTTTCGAACTTCCTTTTGGTACTTTTCTTTGAGTCTCGTTGCCATTTTTTCAGTCCTGATTCTGTAGGGCCGGCGCCCTCGCCGGCCACGGCCGCCGTGGGCGGCGGCCCTACATCTCTACATCTCCGTTTCGCACTTCTTGCAGTATCGCTGCGCGCCCTCGTCCGTGCGATGCGATCCGGTCCGCGTCGCTTCGTTGCAGCTCGGGCAGACCACCTGAAGGTTCGAGAGCTTGATCGGCGCCTCGCGCTCCAGGATTCCGCCCTTGATGTTCTTCTGCGGGTTCGGCTTGGAGTGCTTCTTGAGCATGTTGACGCGCTCGACGATCGCCGTCCCCTTCGACGGGTTCACGCGAAGCACCTTGGCCTGCTTGCCGCGATCCTTCCCCGCGAGGACGAGGACGGTGTCCCCCTTCTTCACGTGCGGCTTCTGCGGTGGCAGCTCTTTCTGTTTTCTCGTTCCTGCGTACATGACTCAAATGACCTCGGGCGCCAGCGAAATGATCTTCATGAACTTCCGCTCGCGCAGCTCGCGGGCGACGGGACCGAAGACGCGCGTTCCCACCGGCTCGTTTTGATCGTTGATCAGCACCGCGGCGTTGTCGTCGAAC
>WNGF01007030.1_pt1 | contig 14315 bp, 13 predicted proteins | sample 5400641 | NCBI WGS metagenome assembly WNGF01 (sample SAMN13153371, study PRJNA577476) | soil metagenome | isolation source: 80 cm soil or saprolite under grassland replicate 2 | place: USA:California | collected 2016-06-15
ATGGTATTCGCGTCGGGAGTCTCGATGCTCGTGATCGCGGCGTAGGACGTCTTGCGGATGCTCCGGACGCCCGCCGGCGGGGACACGATCTTCTCGTACCTGGCCTTGACGTCGACGGAGGTCAACGCCGAGCCGTCGTGGAACCGGATGCCCGGCCGGAGCTTGAACGTGTAGGTCAGCCCGTCGGGCGCGATCTTCCATTCGGTCGCCACGTCGCCGATGACCTTGGGGTATTGATAGGGATCGATCTGGAGCAGGGTGCTGTAACACGGCGCCACGAGCTCGATCGTCGCGAACGTCTGCTCCTGGTGGGGATCGAGGCTCGGCGCGTCGGCGGCGATCGCGGCCAAGAGCACACCACCGCGGCGGGGAGTCTCCGCGGCAGGGCCAGCTCCCGGAACCACTGCCATCAGGGCACCGAGCGAGATCGCCGCCATGAGAACGGCGACCAGTGTGCGATGACTCTTCATCGTCTAGTCCTCCCTGCGCCAGCCGTGCCGTGATCAGCTCGACCGGCCGTCACCGGCTGGTGCGACCGCAGGAACGCGCGCACCTGGTCGATCGTCTTCTCGAGCAAGTCCTTCGGCTCCCTCCAGGGAAATACCGTCGACTCGGCCTTCGGCGCGAGTGCGGCAATGTCCACGGACGTCTGATAGGGGTGCGCCGGCGTGTCGTCCGGCATCACGAGCATCGGCGTCTGGCAGGACCGGACGAACTCGCGCGACACGCTGTACACGAAGTCCGGGCGCGCGCGATAGAGGTCGTGCAGATAGGCCTCGATGCTCTCCTCGGTGATCTCGGGCCGCCGGGCTCGCAGCTCGGGGGCCCAGACATCGCGCCCGGAGTTGTACATGACGTCGGGGTTCTCCGGCCGATGTCCAACCGGCTGGCACAGCACGGCGGCCACGACGCGATCGGGGGCCCGCTCGATCAGCTTGAGCCCGAAGCATCCCCCGATGCAGTAGCCCATGAAGAAGAACTTCTGCATGCCGAGGTGGTCCATCAGCCCCAGCTGGTCATCCGCGAACGCGCCCCACGAGTCGCTGGCGGGAATCGGCCCCGTCGACTCCCCGCCGTTCGCATTACGCTGGTCCATCGTGATGCAGCGGAAGTCGTTCTTGAACGCTTCCATCGCGTTGAACACCGCGGTCGGCCAGTTGCTCACGCGGGAGTTCAATCCCCCGCCGGGTGTGACGAGCAGCGGGAAGCCGGAGCCGACCATCTCGTAGCGGATGCGGACGTCACCCTTTTCATAGAACGGCATGGCGGTCTCTCCTTCGGCACCTCGTCAGTGGCAGTGCGGGCCGGCCTCGGCGTGGGGCGAGGGCGGCACGTCGAGCGCCGGGCTCCGGTCGAAGAACCCGTCCGGCTTCAGCATGAACCCGAGCGACACCGCGGGCATGACCGGCCAGTCCTCGGTGCGCACCACGTGGTGGGCGCCGAACGTGTACCAGACGACGACCTCGGTGTCCTCCAGCGGGCGGTCGGCGGCGGCGTAGGCCGGCAAGCCGGCCCCGCCCGGGTGCTGATTCGGGTACTCGCCGGCCGCGTAGCGCTCGGCGGGATCGTAGCGGGTCACCCACAGATGCCTGGTCATGAACCCGGCCCGGCGCGACACGCTGGCCTCGGGCGCGGCGAACGGCAGCACGTTCTCCCCCGGGACCAGCCGGTAGCTCACAGAACGGCCCAGCCGGTTGAGTGACGAGGGGTTCGCGATCCGCCAGAAGCGCGCGGCCCGCGCGTCCACCGTGCGCTGGGCCACGGACTCGCGATCGAGGAGCCGGGGCCTGGTCCTGAACGCGTTGGCGTGCGGGTTCTCGGGGCCGGGCGGGTCGGCCACGGTGTCGACCTCGTAGACCGAGTTGCCGGGGCCGTCGATCGTGGGGTCGAGACGCACGTTGAAGAAGTGCTGGTGGATGGGCGCGTACACCCCGGGCGCCACCAGCTCACCCCACGGCGGAACCGTGGCGCCATCCACGGCGCCGTTCGAGATGATCCCGGTCATCTTCACGGTCAGCTCCAGTGAGCCGTCCTGGTGGAAGCTCCAGTAGAAGCCGTACTCGTAGTTGCCGACGGTGGCGATGAACGAGACGACGAGCCGGCGCGCGCGGCGCACCTCGCCGTGTCCGAGGCGCCAGTCCGTGTGCTTCCAGAGCACGCCGGCGTCCTCCTCGTGCAGGCACACGGCGTTGGCGATGGTCTCGGGCTCCCCGGCGACGTCGGCGACGACGGCGTCGAAGTAGCGGATCTCGCCGAGACAATCGCAGCCGAGGGTCAGCGAGTTGGCGCTGATGCCCACGCCGTATTCGCCGGCGTCGAAGGCGTTGCGATGGAAGTAGGCTGGACGCGGATCGCCGTACGGCACGACCATGTCCGACAGCGCCGCCCGGTGGAGCACCGGACGCTCGCGTGCGCCGTCGAGGTAGCTGATCGTGTGCAGGATCAGCCCCTCCCGATAGCTGAAGCCGATCCGGAAGCGCCACTTCTGCCAGCGGACCTCGTGGCCCTCGACCCGGAAGCCCGGACCCGACGGCTGGTGGATCTCGAGCGGTACCACGTCGGCGCGCAGGGGCCCGACCGCGTCTTGTGTGTAGTTGCCGGACTCCATGGGCACCGGGACCAATCTGTAATCTTCCACCGCCACCACGGTCATGGCGTTGAGGTCGATCACCGTGACTACACCCTCGACCGGGTGTGCGTAGCCGTTGTCACCGGGATGGGCCCGCACCCACGTCAGCGCGCGGGAGAGACGCTGGCCGGGCTTGTCGGTACCGAAGTTGCCGGCCGGCCAGAGGTCGAGCATGCAGAGGCTGAAGTCGGTGATGCCGCGCCTGCGCATCGCCGCCTGCCAGTCCGGATCCTCCCGCGCCGCCTCCTCCGCCGGGCGCAGCTCGCCGTACACGATCGGCGGCTGTACGTCGCGCAGCCGTCGGGCCGAGGCGACACGGCCCTCGGTGAGCGAGACGACGACCTCGTCGGTCTCGCCCGAGGAGGTGTCGAGCAGGACCGCGAACACCGCTCGGTCGAGGGCCTGGCCCGCGGCGAGCCGGCGCAGGTCGTCGCGAGTCGGCTCGTGCAGAGTGAGGCCGATCACCCTCACCCGGTCGCGGAGGTGGCCGGCCGTGCGCAGGATCGCGGAGGCCGCGCGGATCTCGTCGGCATCGAGCGGTTCGAGCGGATGGCATACGCGCATGGGCGGCATCATACCCGCTCAGGGCTGGTATCCTGCCTCGGTGAATGATCGCGCTTTGACCACCAGCGGCGTGCCCCGGCCGGGCACCGCCGTCACCCCACGCACCGTCGCGCAGGCCGCGAGCTTCTCCATCGTCCTGTCGCTGAGCTTCTGCCACCTCCTGAACGACCTGATGCAGTCGCTCGTGCCCGCGCTTTACCCCATCCTGAAGTCCTCGTACGGCCTCAGCTTCGGCCAGATCGGCGTGATCACGCTGACACTCCAGTGCACCGCGTCGATGCTCCAGCCCGTGGTGGGCCTCTACACGGACCGGCGGCCGCAGCCGTACTCGCTCACGCTCGGCATCGGATTCACGCTGGTGGGACTGCTCGCCATGTCGCGGGCGGCGTCGTATCCGGCGATCTTGCTGGCGGCCGCGCTCCTCGGCATCGGCTCGTCGGTGTTCCATCCCGAGGCGTCGCGGGTGGCGCGCATGGCGGCCGGTGGACGGTATGGCCTCGCACAGTCGCTCTTCCAGGTCGGCGGCAACGTGGGCTCCGCGTCGGGGCCGCTGCTCGCGGCGTTCGTCGTGGTGCCGCGCGGCCAGTCGAGCATCGCCTGGTTCGGCCTGGCCGCGTTGATTGCCATCGTGGTGCTGCTGCAGGTGGGCGGCTGGTACGCGCGTCAGCGCACGCCGCGCCGGCCAGGGGCGACCACGGCGGGGCCGGAGACCATCCGGGAGAGCGCGTTGCCCCGCCAGCGTGTGGCGATGGCGATGGGCGTCCTGGTGATCCTGCTCTTCTCGAAGAACGTCTACAGCGCCAGCCTCAGCTCCTACTACACGCTCTATCTGATCGATCGGTTCCACCTTCCGGTGGCGACGGCCCAGCTCTACCTCTTCGCCTTCCTGGTGGGCATCGTGATCGGCACCATCACCGGCGGCGCCCTCGCCGATCGGGTGGGACGCATTCCCGTGATGTGGTTCTCGATCCTCGGAGCGTTGCCCTTTGCGCTGATCCTGCCCTACGCCAACCTGTTCTGGACGGGAGTCCTGGCCGTCATGATCGCCATCATCATCGCGTCGGCCTTCTCGGCCATCCTCGTCTACGCCCAGGAGTTGCTGCCGGGGCGGGTGGGCCTGACCGCCGGCGTGTTCTACGGCCTCGCGTTCGGTCTCGGCGGGCTCGGGGCCGCCGCCCTGGGGCGCTTGGCCGACCTCACCAGCATCTCGACGGTCTACCGGCTCACGCCATTCTTGCTCTCGCTGGGCCTGCTGACAGCGCTCCTTCCGCGACACCCGGGACGGCGCGCCCCATGAACGCGAGCTGGATCCAGCAATGGGACGGCCCCATCCAGGAAATTCGCCCCGGCGACGTCGTCTGGATCCCACCGGGTCTGAAACATTGGCACGGAGCGAGCGCAACGAGCAGCATGACGCATATCGCGATTCAGGAGCACCTCGACGGCAAAACCGTCGACTGGATGGAACACGTGACTGAAGGACAGTACGGCGCAGGAACTCGAGCCCCAGCCGCCGCGGCCACGGCACAGCCGACGCCTGCTCAACGCCTGATCGGCGACTTCGCCCCCAAGCTCGTCGAGCTCCCGGACAACGTGCTGTTCGGCGACGTGTGGGCGCGGCCGCAGCTCTCGCCGCGGGATCGCAGTCTGGCGACCGTCAGCGCGCTGATCGCGATGAACCGTCCGGATCAGCTGCGGTCCCACCTCGCCCGAGCGCGAGACAACGGCGTGACACAGGAGGAGAGTTGATCGAGACGATCACGCACCTGGCGTTTTACTCGGGCTGGCCCAACGCGATTACAGCGATCACCGTGGCGAAGGAAGTCTTCGAGAAGCGCTGACGCGCGCGTGACCGCCCTCGCGGGGCCTAAGGCGGTGTGCAACACTACGGCTCATGGGCGCGGAGCCCCCGATGAACCGACGGCTTGCCGCCATCCTGGCCGCCGATATCGCCGGCTACAGCCGGCTCATGCACGAGGACGAGGCCGCCACCGTGCGCGACCTCAAGGCGCATCAGAGCGTGATCCTGCCATTCATCGGCCGCCACGGTGGACGGATCATCGACACCGCCGGCGACGGCATTCTGGCTGAATTTCCCAGTGTCATCGCCGCGACCGAGTGCGCGGCCCAGATCCAGACCGTGATGGCCGAGCGCAACGAGGGCGTGCCCGAGCATCGGCGCATGCGGTTTCGCATCGGCATCAATCTGGGCGATGTGATCCACGACGACGCCAGAATCTACGGTGACGGAATCAACATCGCCGCCCGGCTGGAAGCGCTCGCCGAGCCCGGTGGCGTGCTCGTGTCCAGTACGGTCCACGATCACGTCCGCGGCAAGCTGCCTTTCACTTTCGTGGATGCGGGCGAGCGGCAGCTCAAGAACATCGAGCAGCCTGTACGAACGTATCGGGTCCTGATTCCAGGTGTAGCGTTCATGTCCGGGGCCGCGCCCCTCGGTCGCACCACCACGGCGGGCCGTCGGCGTTGGATCGTGCTGGGCCTGGCGGCACTGCTGGTTCTTCTCGCGGCCGGAGGGGCCTGGTGGGTGAGCTCGCGGCTCTTTCCAGGTCAGCGGGCCGACGGCACGCAGGCGCCGCGTCTCTCGATCGTCGTGCTGCCATTCACCAACCTCAGCGGCGATCCGAACCAGGATTACTTCGCCGATGGCGTGACGGAAGACCTCACGACGGATCTGTCGCGACTCGCCGGAAGCTTCGTGATTTCCCGGAACACGGCGTTCACATTCAAGGGCAAGGCCGTCGACGCACGGCAGATCGGCCGCGAGTTAGGTGTCCGCTACGTGCTCGAGGGCAGCGTCCGCCGCACGGGCCGCACGGTCCGCGTCAACGCGCAGCTCATCGACGCTGGCAGCGGCGCACATCTGTGGGCCGAGCAGATGGACGTCGATCAGGGGACGTTGACGACGTCCCAGGACAACTTCGGCATCGCGAGCCGTCTCGCGAGAACGCTCAGCGTCGAGCTCATCAACGTCGAGGGTCGCCGCGCGCCACGCGCGAACCCGGACGCGGTGGACCTCACCATGCGGGGTTGGTCGATCTTGAATGCAGCGCCGCAGCAGGACGACACGAAGAGATCCGTCACGCTGTTCGAAGACGCGCTGCGAATCGATCCGGACAACAGTCAGGCCAGGGTCGGGCTTGCGCACGCCCTCACGCTCATCCACCGCAACCGTTGGGATCCCGAACGTGCCCTGATCCTCGCCCGTGCCGACGAAGCCGTCACGCGGGCCATCGATCTCTCGCCCAACTACGCCCACGCGCATTACGTGAAGGCCGAGGTTCTGGCACTGTCCGGGCGGTTCGACGCTGCGCTGGCGACGTACGACAGGGCCATCGCCCTCGATCCTAACCATGCGGCGGCCTACGTCGCCCGCGGGCGGAGCCTGATCGCCATCGGGCGGGCCGCGGAGACGGTGGCGCCGGTGGAGAAAGCGATCCGACTCAGTCCGCGTGATCCTGACCTGTTCATCTGGTACTACGTCCTGTGCCACGCGCACACGCACCTGGCGCGTGACGCGCAAGCCATCGAATGGTGCCTGAAGTCGACGGCGACCGGGAAGTCGTTCTGGGGCGCCTGGACTGATCTCGCCTCTGCGTATGCCTGGCGCGGGCAGAAGGCAGAGGCGGCGGCGGCCGTTGCGGAGCTGCTTAAAGTCCGACCAGGCTTCACGGTGGAGCAGCTGGCGCAGGACGGATCCGGGTATTCCGACAATCCCACGTTCCGCAAGGAGTTCGAGCGGATCGTCGAGGGAGCCCGTAAGGCCGGGTTGCCGGAACGCTGACGCCTATACGCCGCGGCTTACCGATGGCCGATGACCCGCTGATGAATGATCAACATGGCGTCGTCCGGAAATATCCCGAGTTGTCCCAAGGCGACGGCGAATGATATGCGGCAGACAGTTGAAATCGGCTCGATGTCGCCTGCGGGGCGTCAGCAGGCGCGAGCGCCTCGGCGAGGCGCTCGCTAACCTGCTGATTTTGGTGGGCCGTCAAGGACTCGAACCTTGGACCCGCTGATTAAGAGTGATCCCGCAAGCATCTCCACCGAGGTCCACGACGATGTAACGCTCGAAGATCTTCACACCTGGGACTGACGATGTGCGGCGTGGATCGGCGTGGTTCGGGATGGTTTGGTAGCAGCGCGGTAGCAGTGTCCGCCGTTGCACTACGCTAGTGGCGGCGCTGTGGGCCAGCTCGAAGCCTGGGGTCGGCAGCCTTCCAACGGACGGGCACGGCTTCCCAACTATCTTTGATCCAGCACCTTCGATACAGTGTTGGTCAGGATTGTGAAGTTCTCGGTATTCACATTGACTAGGTTCGCGGCCACTCTGCGTTTCACACTCATCAGAATCGTGTTATTCATGTTGGCGTTCAGCTTATAGACCTTCATGGCGATATCGTCTCTTCCCTTGCGAAGAACCGCTAACGGTATGGTGATACGATTCTCCTGAGCGAACTTCTCCAGCCAGGGCCGACTGTCTTGCCCTTCGATGATGATCGCGACGACCCTGATGTCCTTGTTTCGACCCGCGAGTTCATCGAGCTCTTTCACCACGCTCGCCATGTCATCCCCGGCTTGCCAGAAAAACGCAAAGATCGCAGGAGCACCTCCGAAGAACTCGCAGACGTAGCAGACTTCCTTGCCTTTGTGGGGCCCGGTTACGGCCAGAACCGGAAATGACGGGGTCACTTCTCCCACAGCAAGACCGGAAACCGTCTTCGATTGTCCGGCCGAGCATGGTGCGCCGAATGCGATCAAGCTCGACACGGCGATGAGCACAACCAAAGGACTGCGCATCATTCCCCCGATTTTGCCGTCGGATATTTCAGTTCGCGCCACTTGGGTAAGCCACCCTGAAGAAGCTTCAATTTGCGGTAACCCAGTTTCTCTAGTTGAATTGCCATTTCGGTCGACTCTTCCTCGTTCTGGCATGGGCAGTACAGAAGCAGAGTCTTTGTGCGAGGAAGATTCACGGGCGGCTTGATCCTGTCCGTGTAGGGCAGATTGACGGCGCCCGGGATGTGCGCTTCAGCAAAATACTCACTCGGCTGGGTATCGACAATCACGATGTCCTGGGTTGCCTTGGAATCAATGAGTCTTTTCAATTCTTCACCGGTCATCAGCGGATATCGGCTTTCACGTTTCGGCTCGGCCCACCCATTCTGCGCACTGGAAACGAGCGAGCCGAATGCAATGACCCAGATGAGAAGGGGTGAACGCGTGATCAATGTTCTGGCTATCATGAACTTTCCCTTCTAGTCGAGGACGAACTCTTTGAGCGGACGATATCCCGCTTTTTCCATGAGTTGATCCCATTTGGCGGGCAGCTTGACCTCCTTGACGGACCTGCCCCTACCACCAGCCAGAACCTGCGCCTTGTTTCTACTGGGATCTCCGCAGACGAGAATTCGAATCCCATTACGCGCGATGGATGGGGTCGTTTTGATTTCTTCCCATCCCGGAGCTCTTGGATACCAGGGCGGCAATTTCCCTTTCGCTGCGCGAGGATCGTTGAGTTCCCTCTGGAGCTCCCTGTCGAAAGAACCGAATACCCTGCCGTAAGACCCGTAAACCTTTGAGAAGGTCCACTCATATGTGGGCTTCCTCGCCGTCTCCACCAGGTCATCGACGAGCTTCTTCTTCGTATAGCCGCCCTTGGCGAGAACTTCGGCAGTGGTCGGTGTGATCAGCAGGGTTCGCGGCGAATTGATCATGCCGGACGCAAGGGCTTCGTTGTAGGTGATCCCGTAGGCAAGGAGTTGCATCAGGATCTTGGGATTGGATGTCGATGGGATGGTGTTCTGTCCCATGAACGTGCTGCTGGCCGCAGATACCGTACTCACATCCTTGTCGAATCCTCCGGCCACGTGGTCCGGTTGCCAGTCAATCTTCTTCAGGGCCTCTTCATCTTCCGCGAGGACCCAGGACTGCAACTTCCCGAAGGTCCCCATCTGGGTTTCTTTCGCTCTGAAACCGGCTATGTTCCTCTCGATCAGACTCATCGTACGGCCGATGGCTTGATTGGCTTGGGCCGCGATCAGCCCCTGCCCGGACTCGATCCCGAGTTGCCTCGCTAACGGTCCGTTCACCCAATAGAAAGTGTTAAAGGAATGCGTGCTGCCGCCAGTAACTGCTAGGCGGAAGGCAGGATCGCCTATGGCTTGCACTGCCGCAATTATTAGGGGCATGTACTCCGGGCGTGCTCCCGCCATGACAGCATTCACGGCGATATTCCACGGGGTGGCCCGCAGATTCGCTAACGGAAGGACGGCGATCTCTTCATGAGGGGCGTGGTCGGTATATTTCAGGAACTCTTCGACCCGCTCGACCGTCGGTGGAATGATGGCCATCCCGTCACTCCACTGGTAATCCGAGAAGTGGCGGTTGACCTCATCGATCGTACCCGTGAATACGATTCCCCTGACCTTCCGTTCCTTGAGAGAGGCCTCCTGGGCGGATGCCGATTCAGGTAGTGGCTTGGTCAGAGCCTCTATAACCTGGGGGACAATCTTTACCGCGTTCTGCCGCAGCTCAGAGTCCGAGTGGAGATCGAACGGGCCCGGATACACGGCAACCCGCAACGACGGTACTCCCTGGTCGTAAGCGGTAACTTCGGCCTGTTTCTTGAAGGCGGGACCTGCCACTACGACGCTCGGAATGCCGGACTTTTCCCCCACGACTGCCGCGTGTGCCACACGCGGTGTGCAAACCCCTCAACCACCGTTCCCGGTCACGAGCACGCTGCAACCTTGTTCCTTGAGCGCCGCCCGGAGATTCTCAGCATCTTTGTTGGGATTGTCGGGAGTTGACGGCATGGGAGCGACCGGCATCTGCGTGTGCGAGACGAGTCTAATATCCGGATACAGCTGCTTTAACTGGTCCCCGATCGCTGGGAGGGTTACGTCGGCCTTGAATGCGCGGTTCCACACCATGCAGACAGTCTTGCCTGCCAAGGTATTCGCGCGAGGCACCATGCTGATCATCTTGACGGTACTTTCGCCGATCGGACTCACGACGCTGTACACCGGCCCAGCCGACCTGCCTTGAACCGCAACGGACTCCGGCGCCGCCGAAACACTGAAAGCCACGAGTACCAACGAGATCACTCCGGCAAAACAGGCTGCCCGGAAGACAGACGCCCTACACGATGACTTGAGTAGTCGCAAATGCTCGAGACTCCTCATTTTGATCGGCTCCATAGTTACTTACTCCTCTCATCGCCATCGTAGTACACATACCGCTCGGCCTAAGCCATAGCGAGGCGGGCCGCGGCCAACTCGGTGGCGATCCTCGGGGCCGCCGAGCCTCGCCTCGCCCGCCATCCCGTCCCGCATCGGCGCCTCGCCGCTGCGCATCGCCCGCGCCGCCGCGTGCTCGCCGAGGGATCGGGCCGGGGAAACTCTTGGAAGAGCTCGGCCGTGGTCATGCGAAGGGTCGGATAGGCTCCGAGACGGCGCTCGACCAGCTCGTCCGGAATGCGCTCGGGCTCGAGCTGGCGTCGATCCAGGCGGCCAGGCCCATCGCCCGGACGCGCTCGACGTCGCCCGGACGGGGACCGTAGGCGAGACGGTTGAGGACGTGGAGGACCTGCCGGTCGGGATCGAGGGTGGTGAGGGGCAGCGTGAGCCGGCTGCCGACGACCAGCCCGACGGGCGTGTCGGGGACGACCGACCGGGCGCTCCGCTCGTGAGCGACGCCGCATCCGGCCAGCAGGAGCCCGACCGCAACGACTGGCAAGCCGATTCGCCAGCGCCTCATGTCCCGTGCCCTCCTGAACGACGATAAGACGCACCGTCAAGACGCACCGTCGCATCGAACCGTTTACACCGGTCACGCGCGCGCCGGCGCGGCGGGGGATACCGGACGACGCTCACTCTGCAGGACTCGCGATGGCGTCGCGAGCTTCGGTCAGGCTCGCTTCAGCCTTGGCAGGGCCTTTATCGTTCTTCCTGTTCGCTGTTCGGCGATGCGAAGGTCGTAGAGCATCTGGAGATTCAGCCAGAACTGCGGACTGGTGCCGAAGAAGTGGCCGAGCCGCAGCGCAGTATCGCCGGTGATTGCGCGCTGACCGTTCAGAATGCCGGTCACCCGGTTCGTCGGCACCTTGAGCTGCCGCGCCAGCTCGGCGGCGCTCATCTCCAGCGCCCTTAGTTCCTCGGCGAGATGATCGCCGGGATGAATCGGGATGCGTGCCATCTCTCGCTCTCCCCTAGTGATAGTCGACGATCTCCACGTTGGCGGGTCCGCTGTCGCCTTCCGGCCATTCGAAGCAGATCCGCCACTGATCATTGATCCGGATGCTGTACTGACCCTTCCGATCTCCGCTCAGCGCTTCGAACCGGTTCCCGGGCAACGCCGCGAGATCCCGCAGCGACGTCGCCGCCTCGAGACGGTCCAGCTTCAGCTGGGCCGCACGCTGAATGCCGGAAAACGCCTTGACCCGTTTCCCGGCGGCGAAATCACGAGTCCGCTTGTCGCGGTAGCCGAGGATCATCGCCTAGCCTAACCGCGCGTACGCGTTACGTCAAACGTAACGACTCGGGCTCGCAATCGGGGATCATCGCGAAACGTAGACGCGGTGCCGCGGGACGACGTGGTAGCACGGTGGTGGCAGGAGCGCGTGGCGATCTGGAAGTACGCGTCGCAAAAAGCGAATCTGGGAGGCCTTCTCGGACCCGCTGATTTTCGATCAGTGCGCCCGGACGTAGCGGAAATAACGATGAACGCGGCGGAATTTCGGGCGGGTCGGAATTCGACCGGTGACTATGCAGAATCGGGCACTTCCGGTGTTCTGGAAGTGCCCGATCAGTGTTGGTGGGCCGTCAAGGACTCGAACCTTGGACCCGCTGATTAAGAGTCAGCTGCTCTACCAACTGAGCTAACGGCCCGTCAGTCCCACCTCGCACATCGCCGTGCGTCAGATCCACTCGAATGGTGCGCCCGAGAGGATTCGAACCTCTGGCCTTTGGCTTCGGAGGCCAACGCTCTATCCAACTGAGCTACGGGCGCGGCCTTTGAATGGTGCCCACTTACGTAGCCTCTGTCAACCTCGATCGGCGCCCTTGCCGCTGCTAAGTAGAAATGTCCTCCCTAACTGTCACGTAGAAGTGTCCCCCCATGGAGACCTTCACGATGAGCAGGAAGGAAGTGCCGCGGGCCGGGTTGGTGAAAGCGGCGCTGGCCGGAAAGATCACCAATGCTGAGGGAGCGCGGGCGTTGCGGCTGAGTGTGCGGCAATTTCGTCGGCTCAAGCGGCAGTTCGGGCAGCGCGGCGCCCGCGGGTTGCTGCACGGGTTGCGAGGGCGGCCCGGCAATGGGCGCCTGACGGCGGAGGTCCGGGCCCAGATCGCGACCCTCATGACCACGACCTATCTCGGCTTCAACGACGTGCACCTGACGGAGAAACTGCGCGAGGTCGAGAAGCTCACCGTCAGTCGCGCCTCGGTGCGCACGCTGCGGCGGGCCTTGGGGCGTCCCGCCACGCGTCCCCGCGCGGCGCCCCAGCACCGCAGCCGCCGGCCCCGCCGCGCGGCGCTGGGGCAATTGGCCCAGCTCGACGCCAGTCCGTTCGCGTGGTTCGAGGATCGCGGGCCGATGGCGACCCTGCACGGGCTGATTGATGACGCCACCTCCACCCCGCTGGCCCTGTGGTTCCGGCCGAACGAAGATCTGCATGGCTACGTCACCGTTCTCGACCGCACCTGTCGCCAGTACGGCGTCCCCGTCGAACTCTACGGCGACCGCCTCAATCTCTTCCAGCGCAACGACGCCCACTGGACGCTGGCCGAAGAGCTCCAGGGGCAGCAGGCGCCCACGCACTTCGGCCGCATGCTCGTCACGCTCGGCATTGGCTTCATTCAGGCCCACTCGCCCCAGGCCAAGGGCCGGATCGAGCGGCTGTGGGGCACCTTGCAGGATCGGCTGACCAGCGAACTGCGGTTGCGCGGCCTCGCCACCCTCGAGGCCGGCAACGCGTTCTTGCCCGAGTTCCTGGCCGACTTCATCCCCCGCTTCGCCCAGCCGCCGGCCACGCCCCTGCCGGCGTGGCGGCCCGCGCCGCGCGACCTCGAGCGCATCTTGAGCTGCCGCTACACGCGCACCGTGGCCCGCGATAACACGGTCGGCCTCGGGCCCCGCTGGGTGCAGATCCCGCGGGGCCGCGGCGGGCGCTCCTATGCGGGCAGTCGCGTCGACGTCCGCGAACTGCTCGACGGCCGGCTCCTCGTGTTCTACCAAGGCGCGCTCCTCATCGAACAACCGTCGCCCGCGCCCGCGTTCGTGCTCAAGCCCCACGAAGCCCCGCGGGGCGGCGAGTGCGCCTCGCCATCGACAGCCCCACGCGTGATCCCCGCCTCCGGCCGCGCCACGCAGGGCCCACAAGGCGCTAAGCGGCGCGATCGTCAGGGGGGTCGCCATCTCCCTATTCCGCCCCCGAGCCAAAATTCGCCCGCGCCACGGCCACCGCCACGTCGGGCCCCGTCGCCTACACACCCCTGGCGAACGCCGTGGCTTCCTAATTCACGCGCGCTGGTCCCCACACCAGCCTATTGAGGGGGGCTATTGAGGGGGGGACATTTCTACTTAACAGTGGGGAGGACATTTCTGTTGAACAGCGACAGAGGTCCGCGGCTCCCTGCCGCGGCTCACGAATGGACGTATCATCGGATCGGCGTGACCCCGGCAGCTCCCCGTTCCCTCGGCGCCATCCTCGCCGTCAACCGGACGGTCGGCATCGTGCTCGTGTCCTTGCTGTTCTTCGGGCTGGGCGAGCAGCTGTGGAGCCCGTTCTTTCCCGCGTATCTCGAGGCGAGGATCAAACCGAGTGGGGGCGGTTCGGTGGCCGCCGTCGCGTTCTCGGCCCTCCTCGCCGTCGGCGTCTACGCGTGCCTCCGGAACCTGTTCGAGGCGGCCTGTTACGTCGGGGGCGGGCGCATCACGGCCCGCCTGGGCGACCGCGGATCGTTGATCCTCTTCGGCGTCCTCACGATCGTCGGTTACGCCCTGTTTCTCGTGGGGAGCTCTCCGGTCGTCGCGATCGTCGCGACCCTGCTCATCGTCGGCTGGGACCCGCTGTCCGTCCCCGTCACCTTCACGACCGTGG
>WNGF01015436.1_pt1 | contig 14311 bp, 9 predicted proteins | sample 5400641 | NCBI WGS metagenome assembly WNGF01 (sample SAMN13153371, study PRJNA577476) | soil metagenome | isolation source: 80 cm soil or saprolite under grassland replicate 2 | place: USA:California | collected 2016-06-15
TACACTAGATGGACATCCGTTGACTGATCAGCGCATGCCCTCTTTGGCTAATGCAAAGTTTAAAAATATTTTTTTATTTTAAAGACAGTTCCTTGTACTTTTTGGAACAGTATTCAGCGCTTCGAACGACTCACTAAAATTTCGATAAAGCTTTCCCTGCAGGAATTACTTCAACCGTTTTTATAGCTGTAAGTCTTTGCAACAGTTCATCAAGATATGCTGAACGTATCGGACCCCAGCCTTCATCATCTAATCCATGTGTATTGACAATAAGCCAACCAGATGGCTGCGCCAACAGCTTTTCAATTTCTCCGTCAAGGAACGCTTCACAATTTTCTGGTCCGGATGCACTGCAGGTAAGTTTTGCCTGTCCTTTATGCGGTAATTCATTGATTGAATTTCCACCGGTACGGAAAGCTTTTACCTGTGAAGGCAACCATTCTTCCAATTCAGGTGTAGAGGCATTAAAAGGAAAATTGAAAATAGATTCTTTTGGCTCAAAACCTTTTAAGTTCTTTGAAAAATAGTCAATGCATTTCAGGATCAGGTCCTTTGCTTCTTCAAATGGCATTTCATTTTTGTGTGCATGTTTGTATCCATGCATCATTATTTCATGTCCGCGCTGTTTCAATTCATTCCATAAACCAAAATCTCCAACGGGCCAGTTATGGTATTCATTGGGAAGTACGAAACCTGGGAGATGGGCAGTAGCAATTACATTGATACAGGCAGACAAATTGTATTTCTCATAAATCTCAGCTGTTTTAAGACTCGACTTCTTAAACCCATCATCAAAACTTAGTGTGATTATATGTTTTTTCTTTTTTGAACTTTCTTCATGCGCAAATAAATTGACTGGATCTGCAAACGCTGCTACAGTGCCCACGCCCATTAATTTTAATGCATTGCGTCTTGAAAAGTTATTCATATTGCAAGCTTTTGTTGAGTATTGTTTTGAACCCCGAAGTGTGCGACGCAACAGGCGATGACATCAGCACAACAGCCGGGCTCATAATATTTATTCCAACCAAAGAATACCATAAGGCTTTAGTTCAAACGTCGCATCATACTTATTACTACTGATGCGGTCAGTCATTGGCTTTGCTAAAGAAACTTTCACCGTGCTGCTTAAGGTATTAATGATAAAAAAACTTTTGTCCGTTCTTGGAACAGCCTGCACACCCGGCGGCAATGGTTCGTTCAAATAAAGATCACTGCTTTGTGCAAGCTGTTTAATAATTGTTGTAAACTGATTATTTGCCGGCCAGTATGCCAGTTTTATCACGCTTCCTTTTCCTGTTCTTTTTATTGTTGCCAAAAGCTTCGTATTCATCACATCTTCATTGGTTGAAAAATGCGCAATTACTTCAGCATCTTTTTTCACTTCAAGTATTTCAGTAAAGCCTTCCATGCCGATAGCTGACGAATCCATTTTCCATTCATTGTTCCATTGCACAAAATTTGTTTTATTGCCCGGGAGTAACCGAACAGTGCGTGTAACTGATCCTGTTAAGTCTGACAGATCAGCAGCAAAACCTTCATTGCGAAAAACACCATCCCAGTTTTGATAACCTGTGAATGGGGCTACAATTATCACGCCGCCATTTTCTGCAAATTGTTTTAGCGCCGGCTTCAATGCATTTCCATCGAGACAAGACGCAGCGGCAATTACAAGTATTTTATACTTTTTCAGATGCTTATAATTTTTTGCCGATGCGGCAGTGATTGCATCCACACCAATTCCGTTGCGATGAAAAGCCTCAAATGCTTCCATTACAAGATTTGCGGAAGAAGAGGATGGTGTATGCGGATAAATTTCCAGTGCAGCACGGTTATCAAAATTGGTAAGCACTGCAGCTTTTGCATCAACCGTTGTTGTGATAAGATTGTTGGCCCACTTTTTAAAGAAAGCAGCTAATTCAACTGTCCATTCAAAATCCGGCTCCGGGTTTCCGCTCCAGTCAAGCATACCGCCCCAATGCGGCCAGTGCCCGCCGTTAAAACGGTTGCCCGACCAATGCATTACACAACTTGCACCAAACGCTGCGGGTTGAATGATCCACGTTATGAATTGCTGATGAGATGCGGATGCTGTCCATATCTTTTCACTGCCTGTTGGGCCGATGCGTGTTTCCGTAACCAAAAAATGTCCATCCTTATTTGTCGAGCGATGTATATCATTAAACATGGCCTGGTATGCCCATTCATTTGGCGCATCTTCTGTTGGCTGATATTCATTAACACCGGAGATATCTAAAATATCTTTAAATGCAGGTTCATCTGCAATGGTATGATTGGTCGTGATCCAGTCTGTAGTGATCCATTGCATTACGCCTGCTTTTCGCAGTAATGATTTTTGCCAGTTAAAGTATTCAATAATATTGTCGCGGTCAAAGTGTAAGGCTGCAAGTGATAAAGCGGATAAATATCCATCGTTTGATTTTGACGGCAGCGGCACATCTTCAATTGCAGAAGCCTGTAATCCCCATGCTTTCAGGCCAAGACGGTTGTTCAATGTATCAACACTGCGATATGTTTTTTGCAACCATGCAGTCCATGCTTTTTTATTTGCTTCATTGTAATCTATGCGGCCAATATTTTGTTCTATCTCATTATCCAATTGCCAGCCAATAACTGCAGGATGATCTTTAAACGCTGCAGCATAAGCTAAAATAAATTTTTCTAGTTCGGCCCTGAAAAGTGGACTGTTACGGCATTCTGCATGACGACCCATTGGGTTGGCTTTGCTGCCATCACTATACTGCATTAATATTTCAGGATGCTTTGCTGCCAGCCATTGCGGAGGTATATAACTGCAGGTTCCCAGTATGGCTTTCATGTTGCGCTTATGCATCTCATCAAGAAAATATTTCAGCCAGCCGAAATTAAATTTGCCAGGTGCAGGTTCAAGATTGCCCCATGCTGATTCTCCTAAACGCAAAACTGTAAAACCTGCTTTGGAAAAGAGGTCAAGCATTTTTATTTGCGCTTCTTTTGTTTGAATTTCAGGATACACACTTGCTCCATAGAGAAAAACATCTGTTTCAAATTTCTTTGACTGTGCCCCTGTTTGTAAACAGGATAACAGGCACAGCATTATGAATAATACAGTGTGTTTTCTTTTGAGCATAAAATTTACTAAAGGTTATTCCTTTTAAAATATATATGTAATCATCGGTGGTTTTTCATAGCATCTTCGTTGTGCCACTCACTTCGACTATATTAATTCTGTTGAGCAGTTATTGTGTTAAAGTGTTTCACTAAAAGTACATCACTCTTTTTTCATTGGCAATGATATAATGTTTTTTAGTACCCGGCTTTAGTAACATGAATGTAGCTTTCGTTGCGTCGCATACAATGGTGGGAGGGAGGATTAACAAGTCCTATCAATGCAAAGCCACCATCAACAGATTACGATTGGATACCTTATATTGAAAAAGATAAACCAACTGTTAGTCATGAAATAGGACAATGGTGTGTATATCCTGATTTTAAAGAAATCAGTAAATACGATGGTGTATTAAAGCCAAAGAATTTTGAAATTTTTAAAGACAGGCTTGAAGAGCATGGCATGTTAAATCTTGCAGATAGTTTTTTGTATGCATCAGGTAAACTGCAGATGCTTTGTTATAAAGCAGATATTGAAGCGGCATTCAGAACGCCGGGCTTTGGAGGTTTTCAGTTACTCGATCTGCATGATTTTCCCGGACAAGGAACAGCGTTGGTTGGTGTGCTTGATCCGTTCCGGGAAGAGAAAGGTTATGTTACAGCAAAAGAGTATAAAAAATTCTGCAACACAACAGTGCCTTTGGCAAGAATGCAAAAGTTGATCTTTACGAATAATGAATTATTAAATGCAAAACTGGAAGTAGCACATTATGGTGAATTAGCTTTGAAGAATGTGGTGCCTGAATGGAAACTTACACATGCAGATGGCAGCATTATCTACAATGAAAAACTGAAGCAAACTGATTTGCCAGTCGGAAAAATTACTGTGCTTGATTCTATCAGCAAACCACTCAATATAATCACAAAGCCTGAAAAATTAACGCTTACATTAACGATAGACACGCTTGATAATTCATGGGATATTTGGGTATATCCTACACAGCAACCAACAATTGAGAATGAACAAAAAATAAAAGTGGTGCCGCAAATTGATAATGCAACGGAGGATTATTTGAACAATGGCGGTACTGTTTTGCTTACTCTAAAAAAAGGAACTTTGAAAGCAGGTAAAGGTGGAGATATTGCGATTGGTTTCTCCAGTATTTTCTGGAACACATTGTGGACGAAAGGTCAGGTGCCGCATACACTTGGCATTTTGTGTAACCCGCAACACCCTGCGCTGTCCGCGTTTCCAACGGAGTCTTATAGCAATTATCAATGGTGGGATGCTATGAGTCATTCCAATGCTATACGTCTCGATTCGGTTTCATCAAAGTTGCAGCCGATCGTAAGAGTTATTGATGACTGGTACACTGCAAGACCACTTGGTTTGATCTTCGAATGTAAAACGGGTAAAGGAAAATTATTGGTATCAGGAATTGATTTGTTGAATGATAATGCAAACAGACCTGAAGCAAAACAATTATTGTATAGTTTGAAAAAGTATATAGTGGGTAGCGCATTCCAACCTGAGGTAGAGGTAAGTATAGATAAAATAAAATCTTTAACGAAGTAAAATCATTTGCTGAAAACAGTTTATCATGAGAGGGGTAAAGCAGTTTTTCATTTTGATGTCATTGGCTATTCTTGTTGGTGCATGTGAACAAAAAAAGAATACGACAAACTATTATTTTGATGCGGAGAAAGGCAATGATAAAAATCCCGGTACCAACCCGGACCAACCTTTTAAAAGTTTAAGCATCATTAAAAATTTAGCATTGAAACCAGGTGATAGCATACTACTGAAATCTGGTGTTGTGTTTACAGAGCAGTTTTATATTTCCTGCAAAGGCGATTCTGCAAAACCTATTGTATTAGGAAAATACGGAGGGGAAGCAAAACCTCACATAAAAGCTGATGGCTTACATATGGAAGCTGTGCATATTTTCAATTCAGAATATGTTGTAGTGCGTGACCTGGAAATTTCGAATAAAGGCAAAGAGCCAATCGATGGATTGAATGGATTGCTGGTAGAATTATACAATTATGGAACGGCAAAAAGCATAACGATCGATAATCTTTTTGTGCATGATGTCTATGGTGTTTTGGTAAGAGAGAAAAAGGGTGGAGACAATGCTATTCAGCTAAAAAATTTACGTGATAACAATGCTGATTCCATATCATCAAGATTTGATGGGGTATTGGTACAGAATTGTTTCATAAAAGATTGCCAGCGTAACGGCATTATGATGTGGGGTAACTGGATCAGGAAAAACTGGAACCCCAACCTGCATGTCGTTATCCGGCATAATATCCTTGAAGGTGTACCCGGTGACGGTATTGTTCCGGCAGCTTGTGAAAGTCCCTTGGTGGAATATAATATAATGAGAAAATGCCCGGCCACATTACCTCCGTCTGAAGCATGTGATGGTATCTGGCCATGGAGTTGTGATAATGCTGTGATACAATTTAATATTGTCAGTGATCATAAATCGCAGGTTGACGGTTACGGTTTTGATTCGGACTGGAATTCTGAAAATAATTTATTTCAATACAACCTGAGCTACCATAATGACGGCGGATTTTTGCTTATCTGTAATTCCGGTGGGTGGCCCGTTGACTGGAGTATTGGTAACAAAGGAACCATCATACGTTATAACGTTAGCATCAATGATGGATTAAGAAATTACATTCCCCAGAGCAGTGAAGAAAAAGATCATTTCTCCCCGGTAATTCATATTACAGGACCTACTAAAAAATACATTGCTCGAAAAAAATCTTTTTTATGTATATAAAAAGCCTGAACCGCAGATCGATAAAACCATTGTAAGCCTTACCGATTGGAGCGGATATCCCGACAGTACTTTTTTTACCGATAATTATTTTTTTGTTGAAGAACCCAATCTTGCTATTGAACCTACAAAATCCACTAACAATTTTTATAAAGACAATTTTTATATAGGAGCGTTGAAAATTCCTTCAACCGGGTTTAGTAATTACAATGGACAGTTTAATAAAAACATGTGGTATGATGCAAAAGATGCAAACTGGAATAAACTGATCAGCTTCTTAAAAGACAAAACTGTACCACTAAGTGGAAGAGAGATTCCGGTATTCGATATAATAGGTTATAATTAATAAATTAAGGCGCGATGCAACAGGTGCGAAAATCAATATACTTTCTTTTTGTTTTCTTGTTAAGCATGGTTTATACAAAAACTATTGCACAACTTCATGTACAGGTGTACCCGGATAGTGTAATTAACGATATTTCCAACCATCCAATTGGCATCAACCTCGATTTTTTTATGGATGGTGGAAGATTTCCTCATGCAGAACGGACCATTACAGAAGCAATGAAAGATATGGGTGTAAAATATCTGCGCTATCCCGGCGGAGAGAAATCTGATCTCTATCTCTTTAGCGTTCCCCCGTACGATAAATCTGCTCCTGCACTTGCACGTACTGCAGGCTTAGGAGACTATCCTGATGTTATCACCAACGGGAAGTTTACTTATGACCCGCTTGATTTTGATGAATACATGACCATGTGCCAATCCATAAACGCCGAACCTGTTGTTGTAGTGGCGGCAGATTGTTATTTGTTGAAACCTAAACCAAGTGAGACTTTGTCATCCCGTGAAGCACTTATTCAGAATGCAGTTGAATGGGTAAAGTATGCCAACATAAAAAAGAAATATGGTGTAAAATACTGGATGATTGGCAACGAAAGCTGGAATAACAATAATGAAAATTCAAACGTAGATATTTACGCGCAGGATGTGATTGATTTTTCCAAAGCGATGAAAGCCGTGGATACTTCTATTCTCATTATTCCTAACGGTGCCAGTGAAGATTTTTTTAAAACAGTTATACAAAAGGCTGGTGATTATATTGATCGTGTATGTGTAAGCAACTATGGTGTATACGATTTTTTCAGGGGTTATAAAACTTACCGCGATACTGCCAAAGTATTGATATGGCCCGCTATGACGGCTATAGATGCTATCAATAAATATGCTACACCTGAGCAGCAAAAGAAATTAAAAGTAATTGTTGCCGAGTATGGAAGTATTGACTGGGCAAATTACTGGCACGGCAACAATGATATGGGGCATGCGATCGTAACTTTTGATATGGCGGGCCAGCTCTTGTTGCAAAAGCAAATTGAGTTTTCCTGTTTCTGGAACACAAGATGGATCGAAAATGAAAAAGAACCTGCAAAAGATCATGATGCACTTGATAAAGATGGTAACTTTAATCCAACCGGGTATGCGTTAAAGATTTGGGGCAATTTCCTTGCTACAAAAATGATTAAAGCAGAAGCAAATCCACCGGTCATTGCGTACTCCAGTTATAGCCACGGGGAAAACAAATTGTTTCTATACCTCATCAACAAATCAGAAACACCGCAACAGATAAATATTAACATTAACTATCATGCTGAAAAAACAATTATACAATCATGGGAATATGTGGGTGCTTCTGCAGAAGATATGCATCCCCGATGGGTAAAGAAAAAGAATTCATCTTTAAAAAATAATCAAATGTTGAAAGGCACATCAATAAATGTATATGAATTAAAAGTTGAGCAGGATTAATCACTGCGTAATAGAAATAATAAGTAAAGTTTTTTATGAACCCGGCTTTATTATTCCTATGAAGCCAGGTTGCGTCGCAACAGAAGCTGAATAATGTTACAAAAACTGACTAAAAAATTATTTAAATAAAACGATTGCAATGTTCAGAAAAATTCTTGCTGTATGTTTTTATGTTGGCGTAACAGTCAACTCATTTTCACAAACTGTTTTATTTGATGCTGACTGGCGTTTTCATCGCGGTGGTGCACAGAGTGCAGAAACTCCTGCATTTGATGATTCCAAATGGAGAGCAGTTGACCTGCCTACAGGATTCACTGTTGGTGGCACCGGCTGGTATCGAAAAAGTTTTACTGTTCCTGCGGATCAAAAAGAAAAACGCATCATCATACAATTCGATGGTGTATATATGAATTCCGAAGTATGGCTAAATGGCGAATCGTTGGGGAGTCATCCTTATGGTTATACCAGTTTTTGGTTTGACATCACTAATAAAATAAAATTCGGCGAAAAAAACATTATTGCTGTGCAGGTAAAGAATGAAGGGCAGAACAGCCGCTGGTATTCGGGTTCGGGGATCTATCGTCATGTGTGGTTGAAAATGCTGGAACCAATACATATTGCGCAATGGGGAACATATATTACTACGCCTCAAGTAAATACATCATCTGCGAAAGTTAATATCAAAACAAGTGTAAGAAATGAAACTGTAAATGCTGAGGAAGTTATGCTTGTAACACATATCCTGGATGCAAACAGAAATGAAGTTATAAAAACACAATCTTCACAAAAGGTTGAAGCAAATAATGTTTTTGAATTTAACGAGAATGCTGTGGTTGCAGCACCGCAATTATGGTCAACTGAATCGCCCATATTGTATACAGCAGTAGCTGAAGTGTATAAGGATGAAAAACTTACCGATAAAAAAGAAACAAAATTCGGTATCCGCACTATTTCCTTTGATGCAGTAAATGGTTTTATGCTGAATGGAAAATCCATGAAGTTACAAGGTGGTTGTGTGCATCATGATAATGGACCACTCGGTGCTAAAGCTTATGACAGAGCAGAAGAACGACGTATTGAAATTTTAAAAGCAGCGGGCTTTAATGCGATACGCTGTTCACACAATCCGCCATCGCCGGCATTTCTTGATGCCTGCGATCGTTTAGGCATGCTGGTAATGGATGAAGCATTTGATATGTGGCGCATAGAAAACAACCCACACGATTATCATTTATATTTTGACGAATGGTGGCAGCGTGATATTGAGAGTATGGTAATGCGTGACCGCAATCATCCAGCTGTAATCATGTGGAGCATCGGCAATGAAATACGTGATATGGAGAACCCGAAAGTGATCGCCGTAGAGAAAATGCTGGGAGATCATATTCGTAAAATAGAACCAACAAGACCTATTACCGCTGCAGTAAATAATCTTCGTCCGCAAAAAGATGAATTCTTTTCGAACCTTGATGTTTGTGGCTACAACTATGCAGCAGGCGGGGATCACAGACAGAAGAGCATCTATGTACAGGATCATGAACGTGTTCCCAACCGTGTGATGTTTGGTTCTGAATCTTATGCCATGGAAACATTTGGTACATGGATGCCTGTAGTGGATAATGCTTATGTGATCGGAGATTTTGGGTGGACAGCTTTTGATTACATAGGTGAAGCAAGTATCGGCTGGCGCGGCTATTGGCAGGAAAGTAATTTCTATCCATGGAATCTAGCCTATTGTGGTGACATAGATATCTGCGGATGGAGAAGACCACAATCATTTTATCGTGAAGTATTATGGCGTGAGAATAAACTTGCGTTATTTGTAAAACCACTAACACCGACTTTTCCATTAAATCCAAACAAGCAATCATGGAGCAAATGGGAATGGCATGATGTTGTTGCAGACTGGAACTGGAAAGGATACGAAGCGCAGCCACTTGAAGTATCCGTATATTCTTCCTGCGAACAGGTGGAACTTTTTTTGAATGGAAAATCATTGGGCAAAAAGAAAACAGACAGGTCAACGGAATTTATAGCAAAATGGAATGTGCCGTATAATGCAGGTGAATTGAAAGCTGTAGGTTACAAAGGGAAAAAAGCGGTAGCTACTTCTGCATTGCAAACTGCTGAAGTGCCAAGTGCTATAAAACTTACTGCAGACAGAACACAACTTGCTGCTGATGGAGAAGACCTGAGTTATATTACTGTTGAATTAGTTGACGCAAAAGGAAACAAAAATCCTAAAGCAGAAAACTTGGTAAAATTTGAAATTGAAGGTGCAGGAACAATTGTTGGTGTTGGTAATGCGAATCCCATGAGTATAGAAAGTTGCCAGTTGCCGCAACGCAAAGCATGGCAGGGCAGATGTTTGGTGATCGTGAAATCAAAAGAGCAGGCTGGCAATATTATATTGAAAGCTTTTGCAGATGGAATGCAACCGACACGGATAACTATTAGATCAAAATAATAAAGTAGTTATAACTAAAATTACTTGTTCGATTATTGTGTACTGATTCAACGAAATGAAAATTTTCCTTTTATTTATCTTAATCCTTACAGGCTTTTCGTTTTTTGTAGAAAAGCCTATATCGATAAAGATAAAATACGCAGGTAATCAGCATCCCCTCTAGTTTGTAGAATTAAAATGCAAAAGCGTCGAACTTATTCGTGTTCAAGTTTTCCAATTTTGTAGGCCCAAGGTTTCAGTCTCGAACCAGATTTTGAAAGATTTAGGGGGAATTGAGTGCATCACCGGATAATTCAGGTCATTAATGGATAATAAAAAGTTCGAGGTTTGAAAACATATCATTTTATCAAGTATTACTTTTTTGTTTAAGTCATACAATATGTGTCCTCATAGCAAACAAAGTCGTAGGCATAGGAGACCAAACTCAAGATACCATGACTTTGTCAATTTAGATTTCTAAACTGTTTCGGCGAGACGCCGGTTTTGTTCTTAAATAGTTTCGTAAAGTGAATACTGTTGCGTGCTTTTATAAGGCGATTTGAATTCTTTAAAACCTATAAGAATGGAATGCTGACAGCACTTTGACTTTGATAGGTAAAATTGTTCAGGTGTAGGAGGTTACTCAAAGTCCTAAAGATGAAATAAATGGATCTTGAAAATGAATCCGCCTTTGAAAAATCTGGCAACTCCCGATTTTTTACCTATAAACAGGATAGTCATTTTATGTTCCATCTTTTTGCCTCCTTTTGTGCACCCGAAGTTGAGAAAAAATAAAAGGAATTCGATAAAACAATGTAGCGGAACCCAGTACTGGCAAGTACTTCATTGAATTTAGGATACCAAAACCAAGTAATTTTTTTGCCTCCTCAAATGCACCCTCGGCATACTTTTTACAAGGATAATTTTTAAGGCAATATCAGAACAGAAATAATTGATTTGCTGACGTTTGCCCGAAAGGAACAGAGAGAATTGAAAAAAACTGCGGACCCGTAAATTGAACCTAAAACGCTGAAACCCGTTCTGGGAGCGGTTTCAGGCAGTTACTCTGCGGACCGGACGGACTAATGAAAATCCTTAGATAAAATTGCATGCCTTATCATTTCTTCGAGTGACCGAATTTATCCGAGTTACCCTAAAAAGCTTTTCGCCTAAGAAAAAGCATGCAATCGACATCTTTTGAGGCACCGTTCACTTGGAATGTAAACCTTCGCTGTGCCCAAAGAAGTATAATTTTTAGCTGGCATTAAAAAGATATGCAATAATCAATAAAGATAGCCCGGGAATCAGGTCTGACTTCCAGATTTAATACCAAGGTCTTTAAGCAAACGAATCGCTGCATTATGCCCGGCACAGCCAATTACCGAGCCGGCAGGATGAGTTCCGGCACTTGCAGGAATATAGTCCCTGCACAGGAGTAGCGTATGGCAGACGGTCAGCAAAACCAAAAGTATTGTCAACATGATGGATATGCCCAAGCGTTATACCGAAGTGACTTTCAATTTTCTTTGGATGAAGTGGAAATGTGTCAGCAACAAGATCACTGGTACCAGGCGCAAACCGATCACAAATGGAAAGAAGCTGTTTGGCATACCGCTCCTCTTCAGCCTCCCAGGTTGTACTTTTTAGTTCGTAGGGAACCCATTGAACAAACAAAGCAGAATTATGATGTTGTCCCTCATCTCTGAGTGATGGATCAACCGTTGTATGTATGTACCATTCTATTGTTGGGAATGGATATAGCTTGCCTTCTTTAACAGCATTGAATCCTTCCTTGAGACTTTGCATCACATCCTGCTCATCAGGTAAAAGATGGATAGTGGTACCGTATTGCCCGCGGTCTTCCGGAAGACAGGTAAATTTAGGAAGCCCTTTTAGTGCCAGGTTAACCTTAAATGTAGAGCCGGGACGCCTGTAATTTTCAATCCTTGAATTATAGGATGCAGGCAAATGATCAGCCCCTATCAGCACTTGCAGGCGGAATGGATCAGCATTCACTACCACCGCTTTTGCCTGAACCTGTGATCCGTCAACTAATGTTACACCTCTTACAACGCCGCCCTGAACATTAATCGTGCTTACTTTTTTCCCGGTAATAATCTCTGCTCCGCTTTTACGGGCAGTCTCTGAAAGTGTTTTCGTGACAGTGCCCATACCTCCTTTTACAATCATCCAGGTGCCATCACTTCCCGGAAGACGACACATATTATGGACGAGGAAATTCATACCTGAACCAGGCGTTTCCCAACTTCCAAAAAGACCTGAAAAACCGTCTGTTACCGCAAACATAGCCTTAACAAGGTCACTCTTAAATCCAAAACGGTTGATATATTCACCCACAGGTTTCTTGCATAGATCTATGAAGATCTGCCTGAGTTCGGGACGAACATAACTGTCAGCTGTTTCTTCGATGCTGTAGGGTTCCTCCAGCCAGGTAGGTGCGATGTCATCCCTGATCTTTTCAATTTCTTCTGATAACATCTTGTTAGCAAGCCAATCATCTTCAGAAAAAAAAAATAAACTGGTTTTGCATTGCATCATGATCAGAGCCAAATAAAAGATATCGTTTTCCGGTGGTAGGCAGGAAATAATGAGGATCGCGCCGAAGTAACGGGAATTCAACTCCCAGGGTTCTTATTAGTTCGGGAGACATTATTCCAAGCAGGTAGGCTCCGGTACTAGTGCCAAGGGTTGGCACTTTTGTGAACGGAAATTCTGTTTTTGCAGCACCGCCAACAGTATCTTTTTCTTCAAGAACGATTACCTTTAAGCCTGCACGGGCAAGAAGTATCGCTGATACAAGTCCATTATGACCTGCTCCTACAATAATTATATCCACAGCTTTCTTCATAAGATTATTATGTTGATTCAAGAATTTCCAACATATGCCGGAAGCCGAAGCTAACAAAAAAACCTGTTTCGCTCTTGCAGATTGATATAATAAGCTTTTATCTTGCTTCATTGCGTTTGCGACAGTAAAATGAAGGCAGAACATAGTGAACAAGAGTTCGTTTTATTAATAAAGGGTAACGTACCAACAATGATGCTTTTCTAATTAAATAATCCGTATAATTTACATAGATGAAACCTTGTTATTCTTAGCAAGGTTTTTGTTTTGTATATAGTGGCTAATAACTTCCTCCGGTTACTAAACAGGACTAAAGGATTACCGGGTAAAGTTCTGGGGAGAACAAACAATAAAAGTAATTTTTAATGACACCAGAATTTATCCATGACTGCAAGGATTTCGCTCAAGTTGAATCTTTATAAAAAAAGCTATGGAAAATTTCTTGAGTGTGGGGTAAATAATATACGGTGGTTCGACATTTGATGAAATGTACATCAGATTATTTGCCAACTTCTATTGCAGCCAATTGTATCATCCTATTACTGATAAATCATTTTCTCTCCCCGCATAGGTAAATTCCACACTATCATTCTGGCTTGAGGTCTGGGATACACCTTTAAAAATATAGCAGACACCAGTTTAAGTTGATACTGCTGTCCAGCCCTTCCATTTCCCCTTATCCGCAAAGCACATGTATGATAAATAGGCATTTATTATGTGGCCATCTATTATGTGGCCATCGATATGGAAACATTCATAGAGTGATATAAAAAAGAAGCCTGGGAGAAAATTTCTTTTGGCCCGCGTGAAGTCTTTGAAAGGGTTATTTGAGTTTTAGTGCTGCAAAGAAACGACTAGAAAACGACGCATTAAATTAAGGTAAGGTTAAGTGACTTAAAGTTATGAGAAGATGTGCGAAGATGAGTACGCAGAATAGGGATACAAACTCTGTCTCCTGGGTGTTACGGATAAAGAATTGGCTGACTTTTTTGAAGTTCAAGAGAAGACAATCTGGTTTTCAATACTTGATGGCAGCCACAATTTGGCTTTCAGTAAATCTTCTTTTCATGTATAAAATTTTAAAGTAACAATCGTTGATTTAATTTGCATTCCGCAGGCGTACTGCTGCGGGTTGGTGAAATAAAATAGTATTTAACCCAGATTTTGCAGTAGAGATTTTTAAGACAAATTGACTTATTTTGATTTATGATATTAGCACAAGAATACAGCGACAAGAATGTTACAGCCTGGGGCGGGATGCAGGAAATGAAGATGCTTATAGAAAAATCA
>WNGF01012619.1_pt1 | contig 14305 bp, 10 predicted proteins | sample 5400641 | NCBI WGS metagenome assembly WNGF01 (sample SAMN13153371, study PRJNA577476) | soil metagenome | isolation source: 80 cm soil or saprolite under grassland replicate 2 | place: USA:California | collected 2016-06-15
AAAGTCGGCGCGCGCCACGGACGCCGTTACTACGAAACCGGCACGCGCATGCCCGTTGCCATTTTCCTCGGCGGCGATCCTGTGTTCACCTTCGCCGCCACCGCGCCGCTGCCCGATGGTCTCGACGAATTCCTCCTCGCCGGTTACCTGCGCAAGAAATCCGTCCAACTCGTCAAATGCGAGACCAACGATCTCCAGGTACCCGCCAACGCCGACTTCGTCATCGAAGGCTACGTTGACCCGCGCGAGCCATTGCGCGAGGAAGGCCCGTTCGGCGATCACACCGGCTATTACACGTTGCCCGAGCCGTATCCCGTCTTTCACGTTACGGCCATCACCCATCGCCAGGACGCCGTTTATCCCGCTACCATCGTCGGCGTCCCGCCGATGGAAGATTTTTACATGGGCAGCGCCTCGGTGAAACTCTTCCTGCCCGTTTTCAAGATGAACTTCCCCGAGATCGTGGACATGGCGTTGCCGGCCGAGGGCGTGTTCCACAACCTGGTCTTCGTGAGCATCAGAAAGAGCTATCCGATGCAGGCCTACAAAATCATGCATGGCCTCTGGGGCATGGGCCAGATGATGTTCACCAAGTACATCGTGGTGGTGGACGACGACATGGACGTGCACAACACCAGCGAAGTCCTCTTCCGCCTCTGCGCCAACACCGACCCGCAACGCGATTCCATTTTCACGAAAGGGCCAGCCGACGTGCTGGACCATGCAACCTCTGAAATCGCGATTGGAACAAAGCTTGGAATTGACGCGACGCGCAAGCTCGCGGGTGAAGGATTCAAAAGACCCTGGCCTCCGTTGATAAAAATGGACGCAGTGGTGAAGGCGAAAATCGAAAGGCTGCTCAAGCTAATGGAGGCAAAATGACCAAGGACTCAACGCGGCTGTATTGACCAGCTTTATGTTGCATATGCAACAAAAGATTGTCAGTAGGTCATTGGCGGCTGAACGTGCGCAGTTGCCGGCCGGCGTCCCGGAGCACTTCCACCCGGCGCCGCCACGCCTGTTGCCCCAGGTAATCGGACGGCAGAATTCTCGCGGGTAGCAGCGGATCGTTTGTCACCGCCTCCAGCCACGCCTCGCGCTCCGCCGCCGCCCAGCGCAGCGACGCCTTCGCAGCCGCGTCGTTGCGCAGCGCGCCGCTCGGTCGCTCTTCGAGGACTTTCAGATGCCGGGCATAGCGGCGGTTGATACGCTCGAAGTCCCACGCGCCCGCGACGATTTCCGCGTCCGATTCCCCCGCGCACGGCCGCGCCTCCAGCAGGAGGAGCGATTCTACATGGATCTTCCTGCCGCGGAGAATCTGCTGTTCCTTATCCAGCGGATCGGGCGTGATCCACACGCTGTTTTGCAGATAGCCGAAGCCGTTGTCGCGCAGGTAGCGTCGCAGCCGTTCGCGCTGGGCGTTTTGTCCCGTGGGAACGTCGAAGAGCACCATCCGCCATTGTCCGTCCCAATGCCGCGCCCAGCGTTCCTCCGGGTCGCGCCCGCCCAGGACGTGCAGCCGCCCCTGCGCCGACAACCGATAGAGTCGGTCATTCCGGCAACTGGGGTCGCGCTCCAGCAGTTGTTGCCTCTCCAACGTGGCGACCTGGCGCATGAGGCCGTTGCGATAGGCCCAGCCTTCGTAGGAGTCGGTCAGGTTGCGAAAGGTCGGGCGCGCGAGCATGTCTGCCGACCAGAGCAGGAGGTTCAGGAATTCCTCGGTCTTGGGTTGCATGACGGAAGCATGACCAAAGGATGGAGAAAAGGCAATGCAACCTTTTGTTGCATATGCAACAAAAGGTTGTTCGATCCTATCTCTCCAAAACTTCGCGGATGGCTTCGATGGTGTTCCAATTGCGCGTGGTGGCGGGGACGCCGAGATGTTTCTCGACGACGGCGTTGGAATACGTCTGACCGAGCCGCCGGAGGCTCAAGACAAATCTGCCGGTGACGACGACGATCCGGACCTCCCACTTTTCGCCGGCAGGCCGCTCCAGCGGAAGCGGCGGTTTGGCGCGCGGCGCTTTCTGCAACACGCTCACGAATTGGGCCACGTTCTTTCCGGCGGACGCATCGCCAAACCAATTTCCGCGCGCCAGCGCGAGCACGTCGCGCGCGGGACAAACCATCAGTTCAGGTTTGAACGGCAACCGGCGAAGAATTTCGTCGCGCAACGTTGCCGGACTCACATTCTCGCGCACAACAAACGTTCCCGCGGCGCCGATGTTGACCACACCGAACTCCGCCAACTCTTTGGCGAGCTTGCCGGGCTGAAACTTCTGATGTCCGCCCACGTTGACGGCTCTGAAGAAAACAACGGATGACATGGCAATCTGGCGCTGGCAGGGAGGCGCGTTTGTGCGGGTTACTTGTTGAATCGGAAATTCACGACGTCGTAGTCCTGCATCAGGTAATTCTTCAGTTCGAGGCGCTGTTTGCCGGCGCGCTTCGCCTGCGTCTCGCCTCCGGCCTCGATGAAGTCCGCGAAGCTGATGATCTCGGCGCGGATGAAGCCTTTCTGGATGTCGGTGTGGACGGTCCCGGCGGCTTCCCACGCGGTCAGACCGGCGCGGATGGGCCAGGCGCGGTTTTCTTTTCCGCCGACGGTGAGGAAACTGAGGTAACCGCCCTCCTTGAACGTCCGCACAAGAAGCGCATCGGGGGCTGCCAATTCGGCCTCCTCTGCCACGGCGACCGGTCTGTTGGAACAGAAATTGTGCGCGGATATGGCTTCGAGTTCGCCGGCGGTCAGGCCGGCGGCGGAGACGGGTTTCTCGCTCATCAACGCATCGGCGAGTTTCTGCAGGACGGCTTTTTCGGCTTCGTCGGGGTCGCGACTGAGACGCGTTTCGACAGCGTCGAGGTCTTTGATCAACAAATCGCTGAGCGCGGCGCGTGTGGTGAGAATGGCGTCGGAAGTGAGTATCTCCTTTTCCTCCACCACGTCCACCTGGGCGTACGTCTTTTTCTGCGCCTCAACCAGCTTGTCCGCCTGGTCCAGGCGGGGGTCTTTGATGTTGTGCTTGCCCAGCGCGACACCGGAAATGCCAAACAGGCAAATCTTCATCCGCTCTGCTTAGGCGCGCGTGGGGGCGGGGTCAAGGTTGGAAACATCCGAACCGCCACGGCGGGAATCCAGGAGTTGCCCGAAAAGAGTCCGAACGGTAGGTTCTGCTCCACGAACTTCAACTACCACAAGTTCTGCGGGCGGTGGAATGTTTGCGTCCGGGAGACGGTGATCAATGGAACGCGCGTCACCGTGCGAAGCTGTTGCTGGAAACATGATCGTCGGCACCCACAGCACCGGTTTTGGTGAAGTCATCCTGGGCCTCGCGGGAGGCATGGACGCCCGCGTCCTGCCATCGTGGCCAGCCTGGAGGTGGGTGGTTCTCGCTCTCGCCGCCGTCCTGGCGCTGCGGGTAGCGATCTTCTTATGGCATCTATTCATTTTCTTATGGCATGGCAAGACCTGGGAGCGGTTCCATGAGACCCGGATAACGCCCCCGCTTCGGATCCATCTGGTTCCGGCTGTGGACACGACCTGGACCACGGAGCCTGCCTCCCTGGCGTTGAGCGATCAGTTGCGCGGACTCGGGTTTGTGGAAGTCGGAGTATTCGAGATTCCGGAGATGCCACAAGCGAAACTGCACGGGTTTGTCCACGAACCCACGGCCGTGGCGGCGAGCATTTACAAACTCAAAGATCGGGTATGGGCCGATATGGGATCGTATTACGAGGACGGAAGCTCGATCACCTACTCGACTGCGGACGTTGGCGAAAAGTTGCCGCGACCGCCCGCACAGCGGGCCATTCGATTCCCAGAGATGACCCTGGCCGCATTGCACCAACGCCTTGTCCAGGACCGGCCCCGGGGCAAACTGCGCCGGGTATCGCGCGAGGAATTTGTCAACCTTTCAGAGGGCGCCCACGCCGCCTATCAGGACTGGATGGCGGAACGCGGCGGTTACACCATCGAGGAACTGCGCACGCTGATTGCCGCTCCCGAGAAACCAACCGCCGAGGGGCTTCAGTACCTGCGCGAGAAGGTGGCCCGGGAGGCGTTGATCAACTGGTGGCGCACGCAACCGGACGTGCCGTTCCCCGCCGAGGAACTCAATGATTGCGCCGCCATCGTTCACGAGGACCTGTCCATCGAGCAAATTCTCTTTATGTTCTGCCGCGTGACGGGCGATTGGGGTGCCAAGGAAAAACATATTCCCCCAGGTGTCCATTCCCGGCGCGGCGCGTTCGAGGCGTTGAACGAAGTCCGAAAGGGCGACCTGGTGAAGTTCTGGGAGAAAACCACGCCGCTGTGCGCTGACTTCTACTGCCGCAAACAAGACGATGAGGATGACTGAGTCACGCGCCCGCAATGGAGAGCAACCGCGCGACAAAAGGCCCGGCGGAAGGCGCCCTCCGTCTCCAACGTCGCGCTTGTCGTCGGCGTGATCCAACGTGCCTTGCGCCGGTGAACGTTCGGCCTGTTCCCGTCCGGGTCGCGCACGGTTGCCTCATCTTTCTCGTTTTGCTTTGCCCATTCCTGCGCGCTTCTTCTTCTACGGGACACGCTTGCCCGACGGGTCGAATGTCACCTCAACGGTCTTTCCATTCTTCCTGCCTTCGATCTCGTAGGAGATCTCGCCGTACTCCACCCCTTTCATGGCTTTTAGGTCGGCGACGCTGCCAAAGAATTTTTCCGCTGCGGCGCGGACCGCCTCCGGCAACTTGCTGAACTCGATGGGGACCTCGGTGCCGAGGACCGCTCCGTGCGCGTCGGCAATCAGGAACTCGACGTGCTTGCCGCCGACCGTTGCCTCGACGTCATAGACGGTCTTCCCTCTCTCCGTCTCCCTGTCAATCCGATCCACCTTCCCGCCGGCGGTCACTTTCTCCACAGTGGCGCGTGCCGGCCCCGACAACTCCGCGAGCGAAACGCTGACTTCTTTCTGCGCGCTTCCCGACCTGGCCGAGGCGCAACCAGCCGCAAGACCTGCCAAGCCGACGGCCAGCGTCGAGGCAACGATGAGCCGACTGATCCGGATCTGCATGTTCGTGTCTCCTTTCCCGGTTTGTTCGTCTTAACTGACAGAAATTCAATCGGCATCGCAGCCACCAGGCCACTATCTATTCGTGGGAACACTACCAAACTTTGTCGCACGTGTGACAAAGTTTGGATCGCAGCCAGCAGGCCACCTTTGATTTGTGCGAGCCGCATTATTCGTTCTCCGGCGTGTTCGTTGACTGACGCTATCCGTCCATGAAAACGGAACGCGCCCTCGAGGAAGAGGAAGCCGTGTTCCGGGTTGCGTTGGAGGTCGCCCGACCCGTAGCGGATGCGGTAGCCACCGGCGAATTAAATCAAACCTGCAGCGTCGCCGCAATGCCGGCTTGACGGACCCGTGACGGCGGCGACCGTCACGTATCTTGCCGCGGGGAATGCGTTTCGTGTCGTTGCTGCGCAGCCTGGACCCTTTGTCTGCTTCCGCCGGGTGGCATCACGGCCCGGCTCGGATGGCTATTACCGACACGCCATAAACACCAAGCGGGAGCCACAAGCCGCGGTCGAGCGCGCCGTCCGCTTTGCTCAAATCGAACCAGAGGCAGCCGGGCGGACCGCCGGTGACAAGGAAGGCGGGCGCGGCCGGATCCGCAACGTCGAACAAGCTGATCTGGTTGCCGATTTGCGCGGCCAGCAGGTCGCCGAAGCCAGCCAGGTATTGCGCCGCGCCGGACAATCCGGTCGCGCTGAGCTGCGTGAATTTGCCGGCACTCGACAGCGTCCAGGCCTCCAGCAGATTCTTCACCGTATTCGTTTCCGACGGATGGCCGAGGAAAACGGTCTTTCCTTTGACGAGCACCGGATGCGGCCAGTAGCTGGAAAGCTTCAGCGAGTCGATCAGGTGCGCCTCCACGCCGTCGTAAGCGCTGGCGTCGAGATATTCGGTGCCGTCGTACCACCAGTTCGTGGGATTGCTCGGGTGCGAGCCAACGGTATAAAGGAGTTCGCCGCCATGGCCAACGCCCTTGAGCGAACCGGGAATGTTGACCGGCGGGCGCGCGGTCGGGTTCGCAGCGTCGGCGTAGTCCACCACATCCAGATACCAGCGTTGCACCCAGTAATCCGCGGTTGGCGAGTTGGTGTCCTTGCTGTCAGGCGGGACAGGATACGATTCCACCGCTTCGTGACTCAAAAAAACCAGGCCGTCGAGCGCGTAGGACGGGCTGAAATTCCACCATGAGTTCGTGGCGAGGTTGACCTCCGAAAGAAAGGTCGGCGCCATGGCATTACTCACGTCGAAGGCGATCAGACGCCCGCCGTTATTACCCCAGAAGATGGGCCAGGCAATGCCACCGCCCGCCGGTCCCTCCACACCGCCCGTCGGTGGCGCCAATCCAAAATCGAGCCACGGATTCCAGTAACCGCCGCCGCCGCCATCGAGAACCAGCACGTCCGGCTTCGGCCAGACGATCTGAAATGACGCGCCCCAGCCGAGCGGTTCAAGCACGACGTTGGTTTCGCCGAGCAATTCCAGATCGGGCAAACCGGACACGTCATAAATCGAGATGAAAAGAGTCGGGGGCGGATTGGTTGGCGAAGGATCGGTGCCATCCGCGAGCGGGATCGGCCCGAAGTTTCCCTGGCCCTGCGCGAGATAGAGGCGCCCGGCGCGGACATCGGCGCCGAGAATCGGAAGCGAATTCGGCAAATCAATCTGATTCAGAACGTGGTCCGGGGCGTCCGCGGACGTGATGCGAATCGCCGGTGTGGGCTGGCCGTTCCACCACCACCACGAGGCGGTGCTCACTTCAATCAAATGCTGTCCTTGCAGGAAGAGTTGGTCCACCGACCATGCCAGCGGAAGGATGGCTTTGATCTGTGGATGGTCGCGATCGGACGCGTCCACGCTCAACAGTTCCTGGCCGGAAAGCGACAGGACGCGCTCGTTATGCACCGTGGCACGGCGCGGCTGGCACTGATGATCGATGGTGCCGCGCAAGGCGAGCGAATCGCGGTTCAAGTCGATGAGTTGAATTCGGGACGCGTAGCCGTTGGTGAAGTATCCCTGGAACGGCAGCAGAATGAGATGCTCGTCCGGCATCACGTTGAACGCCTTTTCGTCCGTGTTGGCTTCGCTCCAGGAATAATTCTGGCCAAGCGCGACTTTGCTGAGCAAGGCGGGCGCGGCTGGGTCGTGCACGTCGAAGAGCGACACCGCCACCCGCCAGGTGTTGCTGTCGTCGAGACCGACCGTCACGAGGCGATCGCCGAGCGGTTGGATGAAGGTGGAGTAGCCGGGCACCTGCACTTCACCCGCGATGGTCGGCTTCGCCGGGTCGGCGATGTCCACCACCCAGAGCGGATCGATGCGTCGGAACGTGACGACGTAAACCAGGTTGGCATCGAAGCGCGTCGCGAACACGCGTTCGCCGTTGCCCAGCGCCAGTTGCCCGAGTTTGAAGACGCCTTCCGGCCCGACGGCGCGCGGGTCGGGCAGATGAAATGTTTCCAATCGGGTCGCCCACATCGTGCTGCCGGTGGCCGGTGTTTCGGAAACGGCGGTGAACACGGTCCCGGCCCAGTTCAGCTTGAACTTGTCGTTCACGCGTCCGGCGGTGGCGATCGAAGCGAACTCGTTCATGGTCCCGTCCGGAGCGGTGATGTCGATGCAGTGAACGATCGAACGCCAGTAGTTTGTCGGCGATGCGACCGCGACGAACAGGAACACGTCCGTCGCCGCGATGACATTGCCGGAGCCGGAGAACCAAAGCGTGTCTTTCGCCGCGGGCGATTCCGGATTGCCGAGGTCAAAAGAGGAAACCAGCGTGCCCCATTCCCAGGAGTTGGTGTCAAGCGGGCGCAACGTTTCCGAAGCGACGTAGAGCGCGGTGCCGATCAGGCGGCTTTCCCGGATAAATCCTTTGACCGGGAGGCTGGCCGCCACCTTGGGCACGCCGCCGTTCACATTCACGATCAACACCCGGCTTTCGCTGTCGCCGCCCCACCAACCGCAGCCGTCCTGCGCGAGCAGCACAACATGGTTGGTGTCGAACAAATACATCTGTTCGCCGGCGGCCGGCAGGGGCAGGACCCCTTTCACAGTTGCCGAATCCGGCACGGAAATATCGATGACCTGGAGGCCGCGGTATTGGTTGAAGAAGTAGAGCGTGTCGCCGCTGATCTTCCAGATGTCCGACTCGACCACGTCGCGCGAAGGCGCCCCGGCCGTCGGGTCGGCGCCGGGCGAATCGGTCGGCGCCCCATCAAACACCGCGTTCAATCCCCCTGCGATGACGGGCCGTCCATTGAATGTGTTGGTGCCCGAGTAGAATGAAGCCGGCAAGGGTTCCTGATCGTCCGCCCGCACCCGCAACATTTCGAGCGTGGCAGCCCTGGGAAGGCGGAACGTGACTTCCCCGCTGCTGCCGTTGAGCCGCGTGACCCCGCGCGGTAGCCAACTGCCCGCGTCCAACCGGCCGCGGCACTCGAGCGTGACGCGCTGGATGCCGGCGGGCACTCGCGCCGTGACCACCACGTTCGTCCCTTCGAGACGAATGGAGGTGATGGTCGGTTGATCTTCAGGGGAAGCCGAAAGAAAGTTGCCGATGGCAAGAAACGCGATGGCCAGCAGCCACCGGCAGGACCGGGAAAAGAGTACGTTCGTTTTCATAGACCGTTGCTGTTAATAGACAGTACTTCCCCCAGTCGTGCTGAAGGTAACCGACCGGTTCCGGGTTCGTCAAGGCGCCAATTCGGAGAATTTTGCACCGGGAGAAAGACGATTCGAACGGCGGGGAGTTTGCAGACGTGCAATTCGAAGGCGTAAATCGAAAGCGCATCGGTCAAGAGTGATTTGACCTGCCGGTCGATTTCGCTGCTGGAAGCGCGGGGATTCAGCTTCGGCGCGGTGCAAGCGGGCAGATGACGGATCGGCGGCGGAAAATCGCATTCGTGCGAACGGCCTACGAGCCGGTCGGCCAAACCCAGGGCACACACGATTTCGGTGCAACCGGGCAGCAAGGAAACGATGCGCGACGGAATCAAGGTCCGTTAAAGCGTTAAAAACGTTGAATCGTTAAAATGGTGAGGCGGCCCATTGGATGTGAACGCTTCAACGGTTCAACGGTTCAACGGTTCAACGTCCAACAAACGGGCCATTCATTTCGGGTTGGCCGGCACTTTGGCCGTGCCGTGAACGTTATGGGGGAGGACCAGCGTATCTTCGGTGCCAGTGTCTTCCTCCGGAATCCGCATCGCGTAGAAAGAGCGATAGACGAAGACCAGCGCGACCAGAAAGAAGAAGACGCCGATTCCGGTTTTCAGATGCTGGTTCGTCATCGCCACCGCAATCTCGACGGCGAGCAGGCCGAAGAGCGTGGTGAATTTGATCACCGGATTCATGGCGACGGACGACGTGTCCTTGAACGGGTCGCCCACAGTGTCGCCTACGACTGTCGCCGCGTGCAGGTCAGTCCCTTTCTGACGGAGGTCCACCTCGACGATTTTCTTGGCGTTGTCCCAGGCGCCGCCGGCGTTGGCCATGAATATGGCCTGGAACAGTCCGAAGAACGCGATGCCAATCAGGTAGCCGATGAAGAAGTAGGGATTGAAGAATGGCAGCGCGAGCGCGAAGCAGAACACGACGATGAATATGTTCCACATGCCTTTCTGGGCATAGACGGTGCAGATGCGGACGACTTCCTTGCTGTCTTTCTCCGAGGCGGTGGTGGCGTCGAGGCGCATGTTCTCTTTGATATAGACCACCGCGCGATACGCGCCGGTCACGACCGCCTGGCAGGAAGCGCCGGTAAACCAGTAGATCACCGATCCGCCCATGATGAGGCCGAGGATGATTTCCGGCTGCACGATGCTCAAGGCGTCAACGACGGCTTTGAACGGACCCGCAATCCCCGAGGCCAGTTGGTCCTCAAACTTGCCCTGCAAAAGCATGATGATGCCGAACACCATCGTCGTCGCGCCGACGACCGCCGTGCCGATGAGCACCGGCTTGGCGGTGGCCTTGAAGGTGTTACCGGCGCCATCGCCTTTTTCGAGCTGGTATTTGGCGTTCTCGAAGTCGGGATTAAAGCCGAAGTTCTTCTGAATGTCTTCCCTGATGCCTGGCCGGCCTTCGATCTGGCTCAACTCATAGACCGACTGGGCGTTGTCCGTCACCGGACCGTAGCTGTCCACGGCAATCGTCACAGGGCCCATGCCGAGGAAACCGAAGGCAACGAGGCCGAACGCAAAGATCGGCGCGGCGAAACCGAATTTCGCCGGCATGAGCGCGACCAAAGCCGGGTTCTGGGAGAAGTAATAGGAGACGAACATGAGGACCATGATGACCAGGCCCATCCAGAACGCGGACATGTTCCCGGCGACGAAGCCCGAGAGGATGTTCAGTGACGCGCCGCCGTGCCGGGAGCAGTTGGTCACTTCCCGCACGTGCCGCGAATTGGTGCTGACAAATATCTTGGTGAATTCCGGGATCAGCGCCCCCGCCAGAGTGCCGCAACTGATGATCATTGAAAGCACCCACCAGAAATCGGGTTGGGCCGCCCCCGCAGCATCCTTGAAGTCGCCCAGCAGAATTTTGCTGGCAACGAAAGTGATCGCGATGGACACCGCCGAGGTGATCCAGACCAGATGCGTCAGCGGCGCTTCGAAGTCGAAGTCTTTCCTGCCGCGGAACAAGGCCTTGCTGATGGCTTCGTTCGAGAAGTAGGAGACCAGGGAAGTCACGATCATCAGCGAGCGCATGACGAACAACCAGATGATTAGTGTCGCGGCGATGGCGGGGCTGGCCGCCAATGCCAGGGCCAGAAACGCGATCAGCGCCACACCCGTCACGCCGTAAGTCTCGAAGCCGTCCGCCGTCGGCCCGACCGAGTCGCCTGCGTTGTCACCGGTGCAGTCGGCGATGACTCCGGGGTTCTTCGGGTCGTCTTCGGGCAGCTTGAAGACGATCTTCATCAGGTCGGACCCGATGTCGGCGATTTTGGTAAAGATGCCGCCGCAGATGCGGAGCACGCTGGCGCCGAGCGATTCACCGATGGCGAAGCCGATGAAGCAAGGGCCGGCCAGTTCTTTGAGGAACATCAGGATGCAGATCATGAAGAACAGTTCCACAGCAACCAGCAGCAGGCCGACGCTCATGCCGGAGCGGAGCGGGATGCCAAGGGTGGCCAGCGGGTTGCCTTGAAGCGCGGAGAACGCGGTGCGGGAGTTGGCGACCGTGTTGATGCGAATGCCGAACCACGCCACGCCGTACGAGCCCAGGATGCCGAGGACGGAACAGAGGAGAATGATGATCACGTGACCCATCGTGTTTTCCTGGAGAACCTTGAAGTAGTAGATCATGCAGGCCGCGATTAACAGCCAGAGGATCGCGAGGAATTTGCCCTGCGTCCAAAGGTAGGTTTTGCAGGTTTCCCAAATCGTGTTCGAAACATTTGTCATGCTCTCATGTGCCGGCAGGGCTTTGGTTTGCCTGTATTGCACCAGGCCGAACACCGCGCCGATCCCGCAGATGACGAGGCCCAGATACATCAGCGCGGCGCCGCTCATGCCGCCCAGTCCGTCGAATTTCACCATCGTCAGGTCCGGGATAGTGATGTCCCCCTCGCCGGCAACCGCCATCGTGGCGCTGCAACTGAGAGCCATTAACGCGAGCGGAAACCCGAATTTGCGCTTCAACATAATTGTCTGCGATTGTTTGTGATTGATTGAAACCGATTGACGGGTCGTATGTGACCCAATCAGGCTGTGCGGTGGCAGTAACCGTGAAAAACCGCCGGTGTGTCAAGCCCATTCCGGCGAGAATCCTCGATCTCTCGATCTTCTTTCACCGTAAAATGCCCGGTTTTTTCCTTTGGCGCCGCTCATAAATTTGTTAGAGCAATGCGGCTTGACGATGGAATATCTTTGGATTGCCCTCGGCAGCGCGCTGGGCGGGGTGACGCGTTACTGGTTGTCGGGCGTCATCGCGCAGCGGTTCGGCGAATCTTTTCCGGTGGGGACGTTGATCGTGAATATCAGCGGCTCGTTCGTCATTGGTTTCTTCGCCACCCTGACCGACCCGGGCGGCCGGGTATTGCTGAGCGTCGCGGCGCGGAAGTTCATTATGATCGGCATCCTCGGCGGTTACACCACGTTTTCTTCGTTCAGTCTGCAAACGCTGAACCTGGCGCGGGACGGCGAGTGGCTTTACGCCGGGCTCAACGTGGTGATGTCCGTTGTGGTTTGCCTGCTGGCCGTCTGGCTGGGGCATGTTGCGGCGGAAATGATCAACCGATGAAAATCCCCGAACAAGGCAAACTGCTGCGCATTTTTATCGGCGAAAGCGACCGCTGGCATCATCAACCGCTTTATGAAGCGATCGTGCTGAAGGCGCGCGAGTTGGGATTGGCGGGTGCGACGGTCCTGCGTGGTCCGATGGGCTTCGGCGCGAACAGCCATTTGCACACGGCCAAGATTCTGCGGCTCTCGATGGATTTGCCGATGGTCATCGAGATCGTCGATACGGAAGAAAAAATCAAACGCCTGTTGCCGCATCTGGATCAGATGATTTTCGGGGGATTGGTGACGCTCGAAGACGTGCAGGTCTTGAAATATCGCGCCGATCCGGAAAAACCTCTGTCCTGATTCCCGCATTCCGAACCCGCGCCGGTCAAAACACCAAGCTCAAACACCAAATCCCAAGCTCCAAACACCAGAGAAGCTCCAGATTTCAAACTCCAAATCATCGTCGGCCGGACGTCTTTGGGATTTCGTGCTTGGGATTTTTCTGGTGTTTGGTGTTTGGTGTTTGTTTGGTGTTTCTTTGGTGTTTGGAGCTTGGGTTTTGGTGTTTTGAGCCTGGTCGTTTATTGATGAAAATAAGACCGGGTCCTCCAGTCAGGGGATGACCGCAAGGACCCGGGGAATTTTCAGAATCAGTACAACAGTAGGATTACGTGGGTGTTCCGGCTCCAGCCTGTACCTAGCCGGAACCGAAATCTGGTGGGCAGTCAAAGAACGTTGTAAACGGCATTTGCCCGAAATCGTTGCGTAATCCGCAGGCAAAGAACCATGGGTGCGGCTTTTTGTCAAGCACGGGCGAGAAGTATTCACTTCGGTCACCGGTCGATCAGGTTTGATTGGATCGTGATTTGAATGGGCAGGCTCGGAAGTCGTACGAATTCAAAAATGCGAACCTGCAAGCCACGCATCTTTTACGCACGACGCGAAGACGCATTTAATTTCAAATTCCTGTTTACAGACTTCGACTGGTTGTTAGTATCGCGCGACCGGAATTGCGCATGAAGAAAATCGAGGCGATTATCAAACCGTTCAAATTGGAGGAGGTAAAGGAAGCCCTCTCCGGCATCGGCGTGGAGGGAATGACAATCAGCGAAGTCAAAGGTTTTGGTCGCCAAAAAGGCCACACCGAGATTTATCGTGGCAGCGAATACACCGTCGATTTTCTTCCCAAGATAAAAATCGAAATCGTCCTGGCCGACGGCCAGGTGCCGGGCGCCGTGGAAGCGATCATCAAGGCCGCCAAGACCGGCAAGATCGGCGACGGCAAGGTCTTCGTCAGTTTTATCGAGAACGCCATCCGGATCCGCACCGAGGAAACCGGAGAACGAGCCGTTTGATCGGTCTCCCCTTTGCCGGCGATCCTGGCGAAGGGGATTTTTGTCCGTTTGAACCGTATGAACAAGACAGCGGAGCAGAACCGACCCATGAGCACACCCAAACAAGTTTTGGAGATGGCCAAGAAGGCCAGCGCCACAATGGTGGACATCAAATTCGTCGATACCTTCGGCACCTGGCAACATTTCACCCTGCCCATCGGCGAATTGAACGAAGATTCCTTCAGCGACGGTCTCGGTTTCGACGGCTCGAGCATCCGCGGCTGGAAATCGATCGAGGCCTCCGACATGTTGGCCATGCCCGACCCCGCCAGCGCCTTCATCGACCCCTTCATGAGCGACCCCACCCTCTCCCTGACTTGCACCATCGCCGAGACCGGCACCAAGGAGGCCTACACTCGCGATCCCCGTGGCATCGCCCAGCGCGGCGAGAAATACCTCCAATCCACCGGCATTGCCGACGCCGCCGTCTTCGGGCCGGAAGCCGAGTTCTTCATCTTTGACAGCGTCCAGTTCGACGCCCGCAGCAACGGCACCTTCTACTCCATTGATTCGGAGGAGGCCATCTGGAACAGCGGCCGCGACGAGATGCCCAATCTCGGCTACAAAATCCGCCACAAGGAAGGCTATTTCCCTGTGGCCCCGCAGGACACCCAGCAGGACATTCGCA
>WNGF01006615.1_pt1 | contig 14301 bp, 6 predicted proteins | sample 5400641 | NCBI WGS metagenome assembly WNGF01 (sample SAMN13153371, study PRJNA577476) | soil metagenome | isolation source: 80 cm soil or saprolite under grassland replicate 2 | place: USA:California | collected 2016-06-15
CAGCAGGTCGAGGTCGAAGTGCTCGAGCAGGAGGTCCTCGCGGAAGAGCGAGAGCAGCCGCGCCGGCCGGAGCGCCTCCTCGCCGCGCTCGACCGCGACGCCGGCCGCGTGCAGCACCTCGACGGCAGCCGTGAGCGGGCCGACCAGCCAGGACGGGTGCAGAGGCGTGCTCGCGCGCCGCGGAAAGCGGCGCCGAAGGGGCGCAGGAAGGGCTGATCGCCGCGTTCGGTCGAGACCGGATTCCCGGCACTTTCGCGCCTTGTCCGTCCCTCGCGTAGGATCCCGTTCCAGAGAATCCGATGCGAGCGCTGCCCCTCGACAGTGAGGCCGCCTGGGCCAGAGCGGTGATCGACCTCCCGCCGGCGGGCCCTCTCCCCTCGCGCACCGTCCTCGTTCCCTCCGAGCGCCACGCTCACGCGCTCCGGCGGGCGCTCGCCCGGTCCGGCTCCGCGCGCGCCCTCGCGGGAACGCGGCTGGTTGGCCCGCTCACGGCTGCCATCGAGGTGCTGCACGCGGCCGGCGTCGCGGTCGAGCGCGGCGAGGAGGCGCTCCGGCCGGCGCGGCTGCTCTCGCTCTTCCGCGAGGACCTCCTGCTCGAGCACTTCGACCTCGACCTGCTGCGCTCGACGCGCGGCTGGGACGAGGCGTTCGCGCGCGCCATCGCCACCCTCGAGGCGGCGGGCCTGTCGCCGGCCGATCTCCCGCGCGACACGGCCCACGCCCGCGATCTCGCTCTGCTGTGGTCGCGCGCGGCGGCCGAGGCTGGCGGCTCGCTCACGTCGGCGCGGGTCTACCTGGAAGCGGCGGCGCTGCTCGCGCGCGAACCCGGTGCGTGGCCATTCCAGGGTCCCACGCTCGCCTCCGTGACGGGGCACGAGGACGTGGCCCTCGCGCGCTTCGTGCGCGCCATCCCTGCGCTCACGCTGGGTGTATGGACCGCGCGGCCGCCGCGGCGGCGCCACCTGGAGCGGCTGGAGGCGCTGTTCGGGGTGGAAGCGCGCGGCGCGCTCACGGGGACGATCTCCGTCGAGGCGGAGCGGACCGAGCGCGACCTCCTCTCGGCCTTCCTCTTCCAGCCCGTCGAGGTCCTCGCCGCGCCGGGTCGGCCGCGGAGCCGTGGCCCGGACGGAACGGTCCACCTCGAGGAGCACGCTGGCGTCGAGGCGGAGCTGGAGGCGGCCGCGGGGTGGGTGGCGCAGGAGGTCCTCGAGGAGAAGCTCCCGCTGGAGGAGATCGCGGTGCTGGTGCCGGCGCAGGACCCGCTCGCGCAGCTCGTCGCGGAGCGCCTGGAGCGGCTGCCTTTCGACGGTGGGACGCTGCCGGTCCACGTCGCGGGCGGCCTGCCGGCGATCTCGACCGCCGCGGGAGCGCGCCTCCTTGCCGTGATCCGCGCGCTGGAGGCTCACCTTTCAGCGGAGACGCTCGCGGCGGTGCTGCCGGCCCTGCGGATCGAGCGCCCGCCACGGCCTCCCCAGCCCGGAGAGGGAGCGCCGGGCCCCGCGACCGTGTCCCACCTGACGCACGGCGAGGCGATGGAGCTCGCGTTCTCGCTCGGGACCATCGGCGGAAGCGCCGCGCGCCCGGAGGGGGCGCTGGACTGGTCGTCCCGTGCCGCTGCGCGCGCCCGGGAGCTGGAGGCCGCGCTCGCCAAGGCGCGCCTCGACGAGGACTCGGCCGCGCGCGAGGCGTTGCGGATCGAGCGGACGCTCCGGAACCTCCGCGCCGTTCGCCCGGCCCTGGAGGCGCTGGTCGGGGTCGCGCGTGCGCTCGTCGGGGGAGCGCCGCTCGCGGCCTTCTGGGACGCCCTCCGCGGCTTCCTCGACGAGTGGCTCCTCATGCCGGGCGAGGGCGCGGCGCTGCCGGGGCGGCTCGCCGAGTCGCTCGCGCCCGCCTGCGCGCGGTCGCTGGGCGAGAGGCTCACCGGTCCCGACGCGCTCGTGGTGATCCGCGATCGCCTGCTCGCGCTGCGCGTCTCGCGCGGCCGCTTCGGCGAGCCGGCGGTCTACGTGGGCACCGTCGCTGGCGCCGCGGGGCTCGGGTTCGCGGCGGTTCGCGTGATCGGGCTCTGCGAGGGCGTGCTGCCGTCGCAGCCGCGCGAGGATCCGGTCCTGCCGGAGCGGCTCCGCGCCGCGCTCGAGGCCGCCGCGCCGGGGCGAATCCTCCCGAGCGCGGACGACCACGTGGCGGCGCAGGTGGACGCGCTCTTCCGCGCCGTCCAGGGAGCGCGCGACTCCGTCGTCCTCTCCGCGCCGAACGTCGATCTGACGCGCACCGAGCGCGAGCCCGCCTCGCTCTTCATCGAGGCGGCCGCGGCGCTGGGCCGTCCCGACGCGGCGAGCGGCGCACCTGCTCCCGTCGTCCCGGACACGGCCGCGCTCCGGCGCGACGCGTTTCGTCCCGCCCGCGAGGCGGCTGCGGCGTTCCGGGCCGCCCACCCCATCTCCGACGCGGGCTGGCTCGACCGCGTCTCGCGAACCGCGCCCGAGCTGCCGCCGGCGTGGGCGGCCGAGCCCGCCCTCGCGCTCGGCCGCGTCGACGAGCTGCGCCTCCGGGTCGGACCGCTCGGCCCGGCCGACGGCGTCCTCGGCCCGGGCGATCCGTTCCCGGCGCTGCCGGGCATCGACCCGGCGCGCCCGATCTCCGCCTCGGCGCTCCAGCAGCTCGTGCAGTGCCCGCGCATGTTCCTCATGCGCCGCATCCTCGGCTGGGAGGCGCCGGCCGCCGCGCCGCCGCTGCGCGAGCTCGACGCGCTCTCCTACGGAAGCCTGCTCCACCGGGTGGTCGAGGCGTTCTACCGGACCCACGGCGCGGACTTCGTCGCGCGGAAGAGGTCGCTCGCGCACTGGCTCGAGACGGCGCTCGCGCTCGGCGACCGCCTCTTCCACGAGCTCCTCTCGGAGTACCCGCTCGTCGGCGGGGGCATCCGCGAGAAGGAGCGCCAGCGGCTGCGCGAGAGCCTGCGCGCGTTCCTCGAGTACGACTGGGAGGGCCCGAGCGGACGGAAGCTCGTCGGCGTGGAGCTCCCCTTCGGCGAGCGGACCCCGCTCGCCATCTCGGCCGACGGCGTGACCCTGCACACCCGCGGGTTCATCGACCGGGTGGACGTGGAGGGCGGCGCGACCCTCGTCCGCGATCTGAAGAGCGGCCGCGCGCACCCGCGACGCGGAGACGAGGCCGGCCCGACACCCCTCCGCGACGTGCAGCTCGGCCTTTACCAGCTCGCGGCGCAGCAGCTCGCCTCGGAGTGGGGCACGCCGCCCGACGTCATCGCCGCATATGCGTACGCGAGCGGGCGCGGCGACGCCGAGGAGCGCGCCTTCCGCGCCGACGCCGGCTCGCTCGAGAACGCCACGAGGGAATGGCTCGCGACGGCGGCTCATCTCTTGAGCGCGCGCGCGTTCCCGCCCACCCCGGACGAGGGCGACTGCGGCTTCTGCCCCTTCCACCCGCTCTGCGGCGCCGAGTCCGCGCGCCGCGCCGCAGCCGGGCTCGACGAGGCCGACGACGACACCCCGCTCGCGCGCTTCCGCACGCTCAAGCTCGGCGAGGGGGACGAGGAATGACCCCGCGGAGGAGGGCACCGGATCACGATCAGCGCGAGGCTGCCATCCACGCGCGAGGCGTCAACGTGATCGCCGACGCGGGCGCCGGCACCGGCAAGACCACCCTGCTCGTCGCTCGCCTCGTCGATCTCGTCGCGCCCTCCGATGACGGCGCGGCCCTCTCGCTGCCGCGCGTCGCCGCGATCACCTTCACGCGAAAGGCGGCCGGCGAGCTGAAGCTGCGCACCCGCGAGGCGCTCCTGCGCGAGCTCGCGAAGGCGGACCTCTCGGCGCGCCGTCGCGAGCGGCTCGCGGCCGCGCTCTCGGCGCTCGACACGGCCCACGTCGGGACCATCCACTCGTTCGCCGATCGTCTGCTGCGGCTGCGCCCCGTCGAGGCGCGGCTCAGCCCGTCCTACGACATCGTCGACGACGCGGGCGAGCTCGTCGCCGAGACGTTCGGCGCCTTCCTCCAGGCGGTCGAGACGGGGACGCTCGCGGACGAGCTCCATGACGCTCGCCCTTCGACCTCGGCCCCGCGCCCCGGGGCCTACGCTCAGGGAGAGCGGAATGCGGCCGTCGCTCTCCATCAGGATCTCACGGCGCTCGGGGAGGAGGCTCAGGCGACCATCGTCGACGCGCTGCGCGCCGGGATGCGCGTCCAGAGCGTGCAGCACCAGCACGGCGAGTACGCGGGTCTCGACCGCCTCTTCGAGCGGCTCATCGAGACGCGCGACGTGCCGCCGGTCGCCCCCCCGGCGAGGGCGCCGGACCTGGGCAGGTTCCGCGAGCTCGTGGACGAGCTCGCCGGGCTCGCGGCGAGGTCGCGGGGCGAGGGCGCCGGGTCGCGCTTCATCGCGCGCACGCTCACGCGACTTCAGCGGCTGCGCGACCTCCAGGATCCGGTCCCGATCCTCACCGAGCTTCTCCGCCTCGCGCACGGCTTCCCGAAGCTCGGCAAGCGCGACGACTTCCCGGACGACGACGGCGGCTGGAGGGCCTACAAGGCGCTCGGCGGCGACAGCGCCAAGAACAAGGTCCGCGAGACCGCGATCGTCGAGGACCTCCTCCGCCCCTTCGGCCGCTGGATGGGCCGTCGCCTGGTCCGCACCGCGCCCGCCGTCGTGGCCATGTACGAGAAGGTGAAGGCGCGCCACCGGGCGGTGGACCAGGTCGACCTCCTGCTCCAGCTCCGGAACCTGCTCCGCGACGCGCTCGACGTCCGGGCCGAATACCAGGCGCTCTTCGACCACGTCCTGGTGGACGAGCTCCAGGACACCGACCCGCTCCAGGCCGAGATCGTCCTCTACCTGTGCGAGCAGGGCGCCGCCGCGAAGAGCTGGCGTGACGTGGCGCTCGTCCCCGGCAAGCTCACCATCGTCGGCGACCCGAAGCAGTCCATCTACCGCTTCCGCCGCGCCGACATCGCCGTCTACGCCGAGGTGCGCGCCATCGTGGAGCGCGGGCCGCACCTCGTCGCGAAGCTCTCCGCCAACTTCCGGAGCGAGCCCTCGCTGCTGGCGTGGCTGAACGGCCGGTTCGACGACGTGCTCGGGAAGCCCGAGCCCGGGATCCCCATCTTCGACCCCGGCGAGGGGACGGTCGTGAACGAGCCGCTCCTCGCCGGACGCGAGGGCACGCCGTCCCCGCGCGTCCAGCTCCTCCCGCTCGCGTCGCAGGACAGGCGGAAGCCCGCGTTCCGCGCCGCCGAGGCGAAGGCGGTCGCCGCCTACCTGCGCTGGCTCGTCGAGGGCGAGAGGCGCACGATCGTCGATCCGGTCACCGGGGCGACCCGGCCCGCGGGCTACGGCGACGTGGCGGTGCTCGCCGGCTCCACCTTCAACCTGCCGCTCCTCTTTCCCGAGCTCGACCGGCTCGGCGTGCCCTACGCCGCCCGCGGCGGCACGCTCTTCCTCTCCGACCCGCTCCACCGCCAGTTCCTGCTCGCGCTGCGCGCGATCGCCGACGGCGACGACGGCGTCGCGCAGGCGGCGCTCATGCGACCACCCTTCTTCGCGCTCGACGACGACGACCTCGCGCGCGAGCGGGCGGCGGGCGAGGGCTCGACGCATCCCGGCGTCGTGCGCGCCCGCGCCGCGGTCGCGATGGTGCGCGACCTGCGGCGCCGGCGCCTGTCGCGCTCGCCCGGCGCGACGGCGCGCGACCTGCTCGAGCGGACCGCGTTCGGACGCGCCGTGGCGCTCGGCCCGAACGGCGCGCAGCGCCTCGACGCGCTCCGCGAGCTCTGCCTCGCGCTTGACGCGGTCGCGGCCTCTGGTGGGCTCGACCTCGACGCGGCCACCGCGCGCGTTCGCGCCTGGGCCATCGACCCGGTCCAGCTCGATCCGCCGCGGCCCGTCGCGAGCGACGCCGTGCAGGTCCTGTCGATCCACCAGGCAAAGGGGCTCGAGTTCCCGGTCGTCGTGCTCTGGGATGCCTGCGCCGACCTCCAGTCACGCGACGTCGCGAGCACCTACTCGGTGAGCCGCGACGGCACGGCCTGGGCGCTCGCGCTCGACGGCATCGAATGGGAGGAGCCGGCGGGGGCGGACGTCGCGCGCCGCGAGAGGAAGTACCTCGACGCGGAACGGAAGCGGCTCGTGTACGTGGCGGCCACGCGCGCCCGCGACCTGCTCGTGCTGCCCATCGCGGGCGCGCCGAATCCGGCCTGGGTGACCGGGCGGCTCGTGACGGGCGCGCCGAAGGAGCTGATGGACGCGCTTGACCCCTACGCAATCGGCGCCGAGCCGGCGTGGGCGGGCGAGCGTCCGGCGCCACCGGCGCGTGTGCGTGGCGATGCCTCCGCGCTCGCGGCGGAGGTGGATGCCGCGTGGAGAGCGGCGGCCCTCGAGGCGGCGCGCCCGAGGTTCGCGCCGGCGGCGGTCACCTCGGAGGCGCATCGCTTGGACGAGGAGCGTCCCGGCGAGGCAGGCGTTTCGCGTTCACCGCGCGCGAGCCGCTTCGGCCCCGTGTTCGGCGAGACGGTCCACCGCGCCCTCGGGCTTTCCCTCGCGCAGCCTGGACTCGGGACCGAGGCCGCCGTCGAGCGCGCCGCAGGGGCGACCGGCCTCGCCGGGCGGCGCGCCGAGGCGGTGGAGGACGTGCGGCGCACGCTCGCCGCCCTCGAGCGTGCCGGGCTGCGCCGGGAGCCCGGCCCGGACCTCCAGCTCGAGTACCCGGTCGCCCTCGCGCGCGACGGCCGGCTCGTCACCGGCTACGTCGACCTTCTCGGGATGCGGGACGGCCAGCTCGCCGTGATCGACTTCAAGACCGACGCGCGGCCGCCCGGCGACGTCGCCGAGACGCACGGCGCGTACGTCGAGCAGGTGCGGACCTACGCGAGGATCCTCGAGGCGCTCGGCCTCGCCGCGCCCGGCAGCGTCGCCGCGGGTCTCCTGTTCACCGCGGAGGGCGAGGTGCGGTGGGTGGGGCGGGTTGAGCACCTCGCCCCGCCCATGACCACGCTGCGATCCTAGAGCGGCGGCGTCGGCGCTCCGGCATCCGGCGCTCCGGCATCCGGCGCTCCGGCATCCGGCGCTCCGGCATCGGGAGCTCCGGCGTCGGGAGCTCCGGCGTCCGCAGCACCGGCGCCCGGCACCTGGCAGCTCACCTTGCACATGCAAGCCATGCCGTGCTGGCCGTCGTCCCCGTGGTCCTCGTTGTCGCCGTCGTCGTCGTCGCACGTCCTTCCACCGTCGAGGGACCACGGCATGCCGCCGTCCATGTGGCGGTCATGCGCGAACGGCCCCTCGTGCGCGTTCATCTCCTCGTCGTCCTCGCCGCACTCGCACTCGTCCCGGTCCTCACCATGGCGATCGTCATCCGGGAAGAGGCCGAACGTCTTCCGGATGTTGGCCAGGATGAGGCCGCGGTTGGCAGGGTCCCTCGGGTCGAGGGCCTTGCCGTCGACGGACGTGAACCAGCCCAGGGCGTCGAAGTTCAGCGTGAGGTTTGAGGACGAGCTGACGGTGAACGCGCCCTCGCGCGTCACCTTCAGCTCCATCGGAGTCTTGAACGTGAACACGGTCTCATCGCCGCCGATGGTGAAGTCCACGGCGATCGAGGCGTGCAGCTGCGCCATGGCGAGCAATCCGGCGTCGCCCCCGGCCTTCTCGGCCGGCAAGGTGTTGATGACGAGCCTGAGGTCGCAGAAGGTGCCGGGCGCCACGGACGCGCCGGAGACCGTGTGGACGCCGCCCGCGAGATCGTCACCCGAGAGGTCCACCAGGAACGGTCCGACGCGCTCCTCGCCGCCGCCCGCGGTGTCGAAGGACACCTTGCGAACGACGATGCGGATCCGCTTCACCGTCACGGTGCTCGACGAGACCGTGCCGCCGTCGCTCGACGACATGGTCGCGACGTTCGCAGCGCTGACGGTGAGGTTCGCGCCGCCCGATTGCTTGTTGCACCCGACCGCGAGTGCAGCGATGGCCAAGAGCCAAGACCAGTTCCGAATCATGGGATTACTCCTGCCGCCCCCGGCGAGGCGTGGTTTCGCGATGACTTGCGCCACCCGAGACTAACAACGACCGAGCGGCTGCAAGCTAAGCATCCGCCGAGCCAGAAGGGGCATCCCGAAAAGCTCCGTGCATTCAGCGAGGACGCGAGGCGTTCATCTCGCATGGCACCCGCCGGGCTCACATCATCGTGTCGCCCTGGCGAGCGTCGAACGCGCGGAGCTTCCCCCTGCGGGCTGCGTCGTGAACCGCAGCACGACCCGCAGACATGAAGGAGGAGGTCGTCGGCGAGGTCCTCGCGACGGCCGTCCAGGTGGGCTGAAGCCCCGAGCTCGGCTCGGGGCTCCCACCGTCGCGCCGCGCCCGCTCAGCTATGGCCGGGCCGCTGCTGCTGCATCGAGCGCGCGAACTCCTCGCCGCCGCGCCGCATCTCCTCCTCCGTCAGATCCTTCTGGTGCGTCGCGAAGGACCACACGTAGCCGAACGGATCGGCCACGCCGGCGCAGCGGTCGCCCCAGAACATGTCGGCGGGCTCCGCCTTCGACTTGGCGCCGGCGTCCACCGCGCGCCGATACGCTGCGTCGCAATCGGGCACGTACAGCCACAACGTCACCGGCACCGGGTTCGACGCGCTCGGCGCCGGGTTGGTCATCCCCGGCATCTCGTCGTTCATGAAGAAGATCGAGTCTCCGATGCGCAGCTCGGCGTGCCAGATGCTCTTCCCGTCCGGCGCGGGCATGCGCGACACCTCCTGTGCCCCGAGCGCCTTCTTGTAGAAATCGATCGCCTTCGCGCAGTCGCGGATGACGAGGTTCGGCGTGAGCGTGTGCATTCCCTGCGGGATCGGTTTCACTCCTGCCATGGCGACTCCTTGGATCGATGGGGTGAGGAGTCGGGGTTAGCCGCGACATGCGCCTGCGTCGACGCCGCGATGGGTTCCACAGGCGACCGCGGAGGCGCCGAGCGAGGCGCTCGAGGTCCTCCGCACGGACCACCACGCGCGCGCCAGGCCGCCGGCCGCCGCGCGCGGGATGCAGCGCTAGATCGAGGCGCCGGCGCGGAGGAGCGCGCTCTCGTACGACAAGCGCAGCGCTTCCCGGAAGAGCTTGAAACGCTCCCGCTCTGGGAGACTGGAGCAGAGGCGCACGATGTGCTGCACCTCGCGCGAACCGGGCCTGGATGGCCGTCCGGTGCGCCTCGACGCGCTCCGGCGCGGCGTCGAGACCGAAGAAGTCGAACAGGCGCGTGAGATCCCGCGTGCGAATCACCTCGAATGCTCTTCCCATCGGAGCCTCCGGGGAGAGACTCTTGCGCGAGCCGTGCCACGGGCCTCGGCGGCGGACCGCGCCGAGAGATTGCGGCGATCCTTCGGATATTTTTGGAAGTCCGCGTTTGGCCTGCCTCGATCCCGGGCAGCGGTAACCCGGACACGAGGCGCGCATCGCGTCGAAGATCTTCAATCATGCGCCGTATCGGCCGCTTGATGCCCCAAAGAGGTGGCACCCGCGTAACGCGTGCGTCGGCTGCGAGGCGAGCGCACCATCGCCCAAGAGGGCGGGCCTTTCCCAACATCAGCGTGCCGTCCGGCACGACAGGACCACAGCCATGATTCGTGACGACATTCTCCAGAAGTTCCCGGACCTGTTCGGGAAGAAGAAGGTGAACGGCCGGGAGGTCGACGTCGAGCAGACGATCGCCACCCTCACGCGGGAGCTGGAGCCCGAGATCGCCGCCGCCCTGAATGCGCGCCGGGCGCTCCTCCGGTCGCCCGCGCCCGTGAAGGAGAAGTACGCCTGGCCGAAGTGGGATGACGCCTTCGAGGATCCGGTCGGCGGGAAGCGCTGGACGTTTCGCCAGATCGTCCAGGGCCTCGTCGACAACGCGCTCGGCAGGGAGAGCCCGTGGCGGTGGCGGCTCAACGACGAGGCGCCCATCCCGGAGCACGCCCACCCGACGAGGAATCCCGGCCTCGAGCTCACCGGCCCATGGCACCCGCTCGACATGGCGTTCAACGCGCTCAACAGCCCGGCGCCGATGAACATGCCGGACTTCGAGGACGCCTCGCCGCCGCACTTCCAGCCCGACGGCACTCCCGCCAACGAGCCGGTCGGCATCTTCGCGGCCCTGCAGAACGCCAAGGAGATCCACGAGGGCCGCTGGACGGATCGCGCCTACGAGGTGACGAAGAAGGGGAAGAAGCGCTCCTACAGGATCACCACCCGGCAGCCGAAGTGGCCGACGCGGCTGGCGCGCCCGCCCAGCATCCACGTTCGGTACGATCACGTCACGGTGGACGGGAAGCCCGCGCCCGGCATCGTCGCCGTCGTCACGCTGTGGACGTTCAACAACTACGACGCGCTCACGCGTGCCGGCAGCGGCGTCTACTTCTACATCCCCAAGCTCCAGACGCCTCGCGAAGCGCTCATCGTGGAGAGGCTCCTGTCGCGGCTCGAGGGCCTCATCGGCGTCCAGGCCGGCACCCTCAAGATCAAGATGCTCTACGAGGAGGGCAACGCAGGCCGCTTCCTGCCCGCGATCGCCTGGGTCCTGCGGCGCAGGCTCCTCGGCACGAACGTCGGCCGCTGGGACTACCTGGGGAGCCTCATCGAGATGTGGAAGGACGATCCGAAGGGCGTCTTCCCGGATCCGCAGACGATCGGCATGGCCACCCCGAACATGATCGCCTACCAGCGCTACAACGCGCTGATGATGCTCATGGGCGGCATGAAGAACGGCGAGCTCGCCAACGCTGCGCCGATCGGCGGGATGGCGGCGGTGATGATCTACCAGCCGAGCGACGCCTATGGACGGTCCCGGTACAATCCGCTCGCGCTCCGCGCGATGGTGATCGACAAGCTGCGAGAGCGCCTGCTGGGCCTCATGTTCGTGCCCGACGCGCCGCTGCCCGCGGGGCAGCAGCCCACCCTCGACGAGATCCTCGCCGGCCGGGTGAAGGGACGGCTCTACGATGCCTACCGGCAGAGCTGGGTCGCGAGCCCGGAGACCGACTACGTGGCCGCCGGCAACGCCCCCCTGCGCGCTCGCGTGGACGAGCTGCAGGGAATCCTCGATGCGCCGCACCAGACGGTGGACGTGAAGGGAAAGCCGGTGCTGACGGTGGCGAGCGGCCTCGGCGACGCGGAGCGGAGCCTGCTCCAGTCGCGCGGGCTGCTGAACGCGCATGGCACGATCACGCCGTCGGTCGTCGCGAAGGAGCTGATCGACGCGCCGGAGAAGGTCTTCACGCAGGAGCTGTGGGACTCGATCTACGCCGTGCCCAGGGGCGAGGTCACGATCGAGCACATCCAGCACGCCTTCTACATGGCGGGCAACTACGGGTTCCAGATCCTGAACGGGAACTTCGCGGCGGCGATCGACGACTACGAGCTCAAGCTGCGCTTCATGAACGACCTCGCCACGTACCGCATCAACGTCTCGTGGCTGTGGGCGCTCGCGCATCACCAGGCCGCCATCACCAAGGACGGCCACCTCCAGCGGCAGACGCTCACCGAGGACGGCGTCGTGATCGGCGCCAACGCCGAGCCCATCAAGGCCGGCACCCGCTTCACGCGGGAGCTCTTCGACAAGGTCTGGGACTACCACGACGAATGGACGAACGCGTTCTTCGCCGAGCTCGACCGCCGCGGCGATCCGGGCCGCTTCGACCGCTCCAAGGCGCCGGTCATCATGGAGCTCCTGAAGCGGCAGCTCCTCTCGCCGCGCTACATCCAGCACAGCGCCCGCGTGCTCTTCGTCGTGGGGCGGGCGAGCGTGAAGCAGCGCGCGCAGCTCCTCGAGGCGATCTTCGATCTCCCGCGCGAGGAGATCGTGAAGCGCGTCCAGAAGGGCACCCTCGACGAGGGCGCGCTCACCGCGCACGACTACGTCTACGACGTCTTCGAAGGGGAGCAGCGCAACCCGGCGTAGGGTCTCGTCCCCTCCCCCCGCTCGCGGGGGGAGGGTCGGGGAGAGGGGCAGCGTCGCACGCGCCCCCTTCTCCTCGGCGCCCTCATCCCTGGATCGGGTTCCGCATCGCCCCGAGCCCGACGATCTCCGTCTCCAGCACGTCGCCGGGCCGGAGGTACTCGGGCGGCGTCCGGCCGAAGCCGACGCCGGGCGGCGTGCCCGTGGACAGGACGTCGCCGGGCTCGAGCGTGAGCCCGAGCGAGAGCTCCGCGAGCAGCCGCGGGATCTTGAAGTAGAGGTGGCGCGTGCTGGAGTCCTGCTTCACGACGCCGTTCACGCGGCTGACGACGCGCAGGTCGTTCGGTTCCACCTCGTCGGCGGTCACGAGGTACGGGCCCATCGGGCAGCAGCCGTCGAGGCTCTTGCCCTTGAGCCACTGGCCGCCGTGCCCCTTCTGCAGATCGCGCGCGGAGACGTCGTTCACGACGGTGTAGCCGAAGACGTGCCGCATCGCCTCGGCCTCGGCGATGTTCTTCCCCGTCTTGCCGATGACGACGCCCAGCTCCGCCTCCCAGTCGATCTTGTCCGAGACGCGCGGATCGAACGGGATGGTGTCGAAGGGGCCGTTCACGGCGTTCGTGGCCTTGCTGAAGAAGACCGGGTGCTCGGGCAGCTCCACCTTCTTCTCGCGCCACGTCTCGCCCTCGGCGAAGTGCTCGAGGTAGTTCCACCCGACGCAGAAGACGTTCTTCCGCGGCCGGTGGATGGGCGCGAGCAGGCGCACGCGGTGGACCGGCACGGCCTTCCCGCGCGCTGCGGCCATGAGGTCTCGCACCGCCCCGAGCCCCCGCTCGGCAGCCGCCACGAGCGACACCATGTCGGCGGGGTCGAACGGCAGCGCCCGGCCTCGGCCGCGCGCCTCCTCGGCGACGTCGACGATCTCGCCATCCTGGTCGAGGACGCCGATGCGGGCGGGCTCGCCCGGCGCGGGCACGAAGGTGAGCAGTCGCAAGCGTCTTCTCCTGTCGCGTGGATCCTAGCGCGCGATGGGCTTGTAGCGGATGCGCCTCGGCTTCGCGCCCTCCTCGCCCAGCCGGCGCCGCTTGTCGGCCTCGTATTCCTGGTAGTTGCCGGTGAAGAAGGTCCAGCGGGAGTCCCCCTCGGCGGCCAGGATGTGCGTGGCGATGCGGTCGAGGAACCAGCGGTCGTGCGAGATGACCATGACGCTGCCCGCGTACTCGAGGAGCGCGTCCTCGAGCGCGCGCAGGGTCTCCACGTCGAGGTCGTTCGAGGGCTCGTCGAGGAGCAGCACGTTCGCGCCCGTCATGAGCGTCTTCGCGAGATGGAGCCGGCCGCGCTCGCCCCCCGAGAGCGTCCCGACCACCTTCTGCTGGTCCGCGCCCTTGAAGTTGAAGCGGCCGATGTAGGCGCGGCTCGGCATCTCGTACCGGCCGATCTGGACCTGATCGCGGCCGCCGGAGAGCTCGTCGAAGACGGTCTTGTTGGGCGCCAGATTTTCCCGGCTCTGGTCCACGAAGGCGAGCTTCACCGACTGGCCGATGACGACGGACCCGGAATCCGGCTTCTCGGCTCCGGTGATCATCTTGAAGAGCGTGGACTTGCCGGCGCCGTTCGGGCCGATGATCCCGACGATGGCGCCGGGAGGGACGATGAAGGAGAGCTCGTCCATGAGCAGGCGATCGCCGAAGCCCTTCGTGACGCCCTGGAGCTCGATGACCTTGTCGCCGAGCCGCTCGGCGACCGGGATGAAGATCTCCTGCGTCTCGTTCCGCTTCTGGTACTCGAAGGAGGACAGCTCCTCGAAGCGCGAGAGGCGCGCCTTGCTCTTCGCCTGCCGCGCCTTCGGGTTCTGGCGCACCCACTCGAGCTCGAGCTTCATCGCCTTGATGCGCGCGCTCTCCTGCTTCGCCTCGACCTCGAGCCGCTGCTCCTTCTGGTCGAGCCAGCTCGAGTAGTTGCCCTTCCACGGAATGCCGCGGCCGCGGTCGAGCTCGAGGATCCACTCCGCGGCGTTGTCGAGGAAGTAGCGGTCGTGCGTGACCGCCACCACCGTGCCGGGGAAGCGCGTGAGGAACTGCTCGAGCCACTCGACCGACTCGGCGTCGAGGTGGTTCGTCGGCTCGTCGAGGAGGAGCATGTCGGGCTTCGAGAGGAGGAGCTTGCAGAGCGCCACCCGGCGCTTCTCGCCGCCGGAGAGGTGCTTGATGGGCGCGTCCCAGGGCGGCAGGCGCAGCGCGTCCGCGGCGATCTCGAGCGCGTTGCCCGTGTCCGCGCCGGCCGCGGCGATGATGGCCTCGAGCCGCGCCTGCTCCTCGGCGAGCTTCTCCATGTCCGCGTCCGGCTCGCTGTAGGCGGCGTAGACCGCCTCGAGCTTC
>WNGF01006623.1_pt1 | contig 14295 bp, 12 predicted proteins | sample 5400641 | NCBI WGS metagenome assembly WNGF01 (sample SAMN13153371, study PRJNA577476) | soil metagenome | isolation source: 80 cm soil or saprolite under grassland replicate 2 | place: USA:California | collected 2016-06-15
AGTCCCGCACCGCAGAGCGCAGCGTCGCCACCGACCAACCCGCGCGCCGGGCGGCGTCGGCGGCCGAGGACCCCTCCAACAGGTACGCCCGCAAGGCCTCGTAGCGGCGGTGGTTGGGGTTGGACGGCCAGGCGAAGAATTCCCCACCCGCCCGGGCAGGCTCCACCTCCGCTGGGGTCGATCTCGCTGCCTGTGGCATACCGCAAGCAGATCAGCTCCCAGGACAAGAGTCAACCGATCCTGGCCAGGAATGCTTACACTACGCAATCCTGAGCCTCAGCTCTCGGCCCCGCCCCGATCCCGGCTCACGGTATCCTCTCAGACCGTCCCCCATATACAGCGAGATCGACCCACTCAGGCCGGGGAGCAGTCGAGGCAGACGAGTCGAGAGGCCCTGCTGCAGCAAGGATCTCTCTTGCCAGTCCCGATCAGCAGCAGCTATCCGACGGGGTTCAGGCCCCGGGCGCAAGAATCGGCGTTAGTGACAGCAGGGTGATTGGCAATGCCTCGCGCCGCGCAACTGTGACCTCATGCAGAGGAGCAGGTGCTGGCGCGCGGACCGGCCCGAGGAATGGGACGGGATCCCTATGATTTGGAACCATGTACAGCGCTTGCGCCTCGGTCTTCGAGCCGTCCCTGCTACTGGCCTTGCGGCACGACTGCCTCCGCGTATCGTGCTGGGTAGGAGGCGCGGGTGCAGACGCTCAGGCAGGTACTGTGGATCGGTGGGCCACCGGGCGCGGGCAAGTCAAGCGTTGCCACACGGATCGCCCGCCGATACGGGCTGCGCTGGTACAGCGCCGACACGCGGACATGGCAACACCGCGACCGCGCTCTCCGCACCGGGAACGCGGCAGCGCGTCGCTGGGAGGCGATGACCCCGCAAGAGCGCTGGGTGGGCTCGACGCCACGCGAGATGCTCCGGATGTCGCTGCACCGTGAACGTGGCCCCATGGTGATCGACGATCTTCGAGCCCTGCCCGACTCGCCGCTGGTGGTCGCAGAGGGATCGACGCTCCCGGCCCACGCGCTGTCGTGTGGGATCGCGGAGCGGTCGCGGGCCGTTTGGTTGCTGCCCACACGCGAGTTCCAGCGAGCGACACTGACCGATCGAGGCATGGCGCCCGGCCCGACGGCGCTGTACCTCCTGCTCGGCGAGACGATCGAGCAAGAGGCGAGGGAGCACGGCGTTCCGACATTGACGGTCGATGGATCCCGTGGCATCCAGGAGACGGTTGCCGCAGTCGAGGAACTGTTCGCACCGGCACTGGCGGAGGGGCCACGTGCTGAGACGCTTGCCGAGCGTCGGGCGCTGCTGCGCGAAGCCAATGAGGCGATCGCATCCCAGGTTCGCGGCTTCTACGGCCGCCCGTGGGTGAACGGAGATGCCGAGGCGGTTGTGCGTGAGCTCATCTGCGAATGCGGGGACCCCGCCTGCGCCGCGAGCGTCCTCATCCAACTGGGCGCGCTGTCTTCGGGGGCGGTCCTCGCGCCGGGGCACCGTTGAGGGTGGACAGTCTGCTCGCCACGACCACGAACCTGAGATCCTCGAGACGCCCCTCCCACTCAGGATGAACCTGCTCGCGCGCAATTGGGAAGAGCGAGTGCAACGCATCGGCGAGCGCGTCGGATGCCGGGCCCGGTGCCATCTCGTCCGCCTGCCTCGCAACGGGCGAGTGCCACGTCTATACGCGATCCTGCGACCCAGGACTGTCGCTCCTGGCGGTTATGCTCGAAGCACGCACATTCCCCGTCACATCGGAGAACTGGTGGCCATCCGTGGTGCAGACTCGTCACGTGCGCCGGCTACAAACTCGTGGACGCCAGGCAACGTGGCCTGCTCGGCCTAGTGGACCTCGCCGGCGGCGAGCGCGGCCAAGGCGTGGTCGAAGCGGCCGTCGGCCTCGTCGGGCTGGAGACCGGCGCGCAGCCGTGCCAGCGCCAGGATCCGGTGCGGGTCGGTCTGGGGGTCGAGGACCTCAATGGGAAGGGGAGCCGGCGGAGATGGGGCGCGGCGGGATCGACTGGCGCGATGGGCTTGGGGTGTGAACGTCCCCCTCCCCTTCGAGGACGCGATGCCGAAGGCTCGGATCACCGGCGGCAGCTTCGGTCTGGAGCGCCGCTTCGACGCTGCGTTTGTGGCGCGACTTGCACTCCGCGAGAAGCAGGTTCAGCAGAGCTACCGGCCGATCATCGGCATCCACAAGTGGTTCGCCCGGCGGCCAGGGAGCCTTTTTCGCAGTCTGCTGCTGGCCGAGTTCGGCTCCAAGCCCCTGAGCGAGGACTACTGGGCCACCCATGACCTGTCGCGCGTCATCGCTGACCCGTTCATGGGTGGCGGTACGACGGTGTTCGAGGCGTTGCGCCTGGGGATCAGTGTCGTCGGCAGCGATGTCAACCCGATGGCGTTCTGGCTTGTGCGGCAGGCGGTCGAGGACATCGACCTTGCAGCGTTCACCGCAGCAGGAAAGCGCGTCTGGCAGGCACTGCAGAAGGATGTCGGCGAACTCTACCAGACCAAGTGCCTGTGCTGCGGCGAAGCCGCGGAGGTCAAGTACTTCCTGTGGGTGAAGACGTGCCGCTGCCCCAACTGCGGAAAGGACGTGGAGCTCTTCCCTGGTTATCGGGTGGCTGAGGCTGTCCGCCATCCCCGCGAGGTCTACCACTGCCCGCGTTGCGATCGGCTCTGCGAGATCGAGCCCACCAGCGAGCCCGAGTGCCCCGGCTGCGGGCTGTCGCTTCGCAGCGGCAACGTGCGCCGCGGTAAGGCAACGTGCAGCGCGTGCTCGCACCAATTTGCCTTCGCGCGTGTCCTGGCTGCCCCGCCGCCTCACCGGCTGTTCGGGATCGAGTACCAGTGCCGTCGGTGCTACCACGACCTTCCCGGGCGGCAGTTCAAGACTCCCGACGCTGATGACCACGGCCGTGTCGCACTTGCTGACAGCCGACTTGCGCTCATGGCGGACGAGTTGCTCATCCCGTCCGACGAAGTCCCGGCGGGTGACGAGACGACGCGGCTGCTGCGCTGGGGCTACCGCAGATACCGAGACCTCTTCAACGACCGCCAGTTGCTGGGGCTTGGTTACCTGCTGCGGGAGATCCGGACGATACCGGAGCCACGCCTGCGGCACGCCCTGGCGACCGTCTTCAGCGACTTCCTCCGCTACCAGAACCTGCTCTGCCGCTACGACACGTATGCGCTGAAGTGCCAGGACATCTTCAGCGTCCACGGCTACCCTGTGGGGCTCATTGCCTGCGAAAACAACCTGCCGGGCATCCCACGTGTCGGGTCGGGTTCGTTCGTCCACTTCGTGGAGAAATACGCGAAGGCGAAAGCCTACGCCAAGGAGCCCTACGAGACCCGCTATGCACGGCAGCGCAAGACCTTCGTGGCCATGCCAGGCGAGACGATCGAGGCAAGGCTTGTGGAGCGAGAGCCGCAGGGATCGCCCCGGAGCGCCTGGTTGGCCTGTGGGCCATCGCAAGACCTCGATCTGGCACCTGGGTCGCTTGACGCAGTCTTCACCGACCCGCCGTACTTCGACAACGTCCAGTACGCGGAGCTGATGGACTTCTGCTTCGTCTGGCTTAGAACGTTCTTGGCAGACGAGATCGTCGCATTCACCCCGACCTCGACGCGGACGCATCTCGAATTGACTGGTAACGACACGCTCAAGCGGGGGCTCGCCGAGTTCACCGTCGGGCTCAGTCAGGTGTTTTGCCGCATGGCAACGGCGTTGAAGCCTGGCGCGCCGCTGGTATTCACCTACCATCACAACGATCCCCTGGCGTACGTGCCCTTGACGGTGGGGCTCCTCGACGCCGGGCTGACCTGCACGGCGGTTCTCCCGGCTCCGGGTGAAATGGCGGCATCGCTGCACATCGCGGGCACCAAGTCTTCCATCCTGGACTCGGTCTTCGTCTGCCGCGACCAAGCCTTCGTCAGCCAGCACGCCGACCAGCTACCGATCCAGGAGGAGTCGGTTGACCGCCTGGTGGAGCGGGACGCGGCGGCGATGGCCGAGGCTGACTACCGGTGCACGCGTGGCGACCTTCTGTGCCTGCGCGCGGGACACATCGCCGCAGCAGTCGTGCGGCAGCTTGGGCCGTCCTGGGACGCCGCGGCCCCATTACCTGAGCGAACTGAGCGGGTCGAAGCCCGCATGCTCGTGCTGGAGGCGCGCGTGCGACGACCAGCGACGAGCAGCTCATGAGCGAGGCTCCTCGTCATGGGACGCGGCCTTTGGATAGAGCGACTGACCCGTGAGCGCAACACGGCACCAGCCCGTCCAGGAGCGGATCGACCAGCGCCGCCCCTCCTCCCGAGGGGATGAACACCAGTCAAGGGTCAGCCCACAACTCGGCTTGCGGGGTCAGCAGCAGGTTGCGTCGTTCCTCGTCGGTGAGCTCTCGGAACACCCGCGTGCTCGCCTCGGCCACGGAGGTCTCGGCGGCGTCCCAGACCCGGGCGGTGTGGTCCTCCGATGCGGTGGCCAGGCGGTGGCCGTCGGATGACCACGCCACCGACCACACGGGGCCCTTGTGCCCATAGAGCACGGTCAGCTGCGCGACGTGCCGGTCATCCCAGATCCGCACGGTCCAGCCGACCGAACCCTTCGACATCGACCGCGAGGATGCTCCGATGCTCTGGCTGGATCGGCATTGCGCTCCTCACAGGATCATGCCTTCTAGGCGCATCGGTTCCCAGCGCACCCAGCCGATGGTAGGTTTCCGCCCACGCAGCCCTCAGCGAGGAGAGTGCGATGAGCTTCATCCAGATCATCGAGTACGAAACGGACCGTGCCGACGAGATGAAGGCGCTCGGTAATGCCCGTATGACGGAGATGCCCGAACCCGCGGCCGGGTTCCGGCTCGTCGTGACGCAGGATCGCGACCGGCCCAATCATTACTTCACGATTGTCGAGTTCCCCTCCTACGAGGCGGCGATGGAGGCCAGCGCGCGGCCGGAAACGGACGCGTTCGCCAAGGAGATGGCGGCGCTGTGCACGAGCGGTCCGCGCTACTACAACCTCGACGTCCGGGCGACCGTCCCGTAGCGGCGGCGGCGCGCGGCCCGGTTCCAACCGGCAGCGCCGCCTGTCCACGCGGGCTTGGAGGTCATGGGACCGGCAGACCGGCGAGCACGAAACCCGGGAGCGCGCACTGAACGGACCTCCAGGACGCCTGCTTCCCCAATCCATGGAGTGCCTGTGGCCCCTGATCGTCCGGTCCGACCCGCCGTCTTCGGCGGCGCTCCCTTGCCGCCCGCGGCCGGAGACGAGGCCCGGGTCAAGCCCCGCCTGCGCGGGGTGTTCCACCAGTACGCCTTCTTCGTCTCGCTCGGCAGCGGCATGCTGCTGGTGCTGCTCGCCGCCACCACCAGGGCGGTCGTCGCGGCCGCCGTCTACGCCGTCTCGGTGTCGGCGCTGTTCGGGGTGAGCGCCCTGTACCACCGGGTCACCTGGACCGGGTCGGCCCGGCGCCGCATGCGCCGGCTGGACCACGCGATGATCTTCCTGCTGATCGCCGGCACCTACACCCCGGTCGGCCTGCTGGTCCTGAAGGGGACGCTGGCCACCGTCGTGCTCGCGGTCGTGTGGGGCGGGGCCGTGGCCGGGATCGTGCTCGAGCTGGCCTGGGCCGGGGCGCCCAGATGGCTCGGCGGGGCCGTGTACCTGGCGCTTGGCTGGGTGGCGGTGGTGGCGATGCCGCAGCTGTTTTCCCGGCTCGGGGTGGCCGGCGGGCTGCTGCTCGTCGCCGGCGGGCTGGTCTACTCGGCCGGGGCGCTGGTGTACGCGCGGCGCCGGCCCGACCCGGTGCCGGCCGTGTTCGGCTACCACGAGGTCTTCCACCTGCTGGTGATCGCCGGGGTTGCCGCCCACTTCCTGGCCATCAGCCTGTTCGCCGTGCCCATCGGCTGAATCCCGGTCCCATGGCACACAAGGCTACGGAGGACCCGCCAACGGCGTTACCGCCGCGCGACGCGGCGACGAGCCCCGCGTGTGGCACCGGTATGGCGCAACAGCCGCTGACTATTACCGGCTTACAGGGCTCTCCTCGACCACGAGTCTTACGAGCTCGGTTATCCGAACGTACCTCGACTTCCTGAGGGATTGATCTCCGTCGGTCTGAATCAACCCACGATCCCGGAGCGGCCGTAGCCTGTCTTCGTAGTAATCACAGAACACCGCCTTGCCGCAGAATCCTGCTGCCCTGTTGACCACCTCGACGGCATCCACGTCACCGCGCTTGTAATGGTCCGCGATCTCGTTGCTCCCCAGATTCCTCTCAAGCCACCTGGCGTTCTCTATCCCTCGGCTCAACTTTCTCCTGTGCAGCGCTCTCGCCATGGCCTGCCTGCTGGCGAGCGCCTCGAAGCAACCGCGTTGCCCGCTTCCAGGCTTCACCCAGGACCCCAAGATTCACATCGTTATCCACGAAGGTCGGGATGTCGTGGCAGGATTCCCTCACCTTGTCGGCGAGAGAAAAGTCCTTGATATGGAAATTCGGAGCATCGAGGATCAGGCCCTTCTCGTGATCTGTCGGGCCGGGAAACGCGATACCGATGGCTCTCACCCGGGTCCACACTTGCTGTGGATCAATGGCGTAGCGCTTGTCGATCTCGTCGATCGTGTCCTTGATGCATTCCTCGATGAAGCCGAGCAGTCGATCCGGGTCCTCGTGGCTCCTGGTCAGGAACCGCTGGTCGAAGAGCCTGTCGGCTTCACCGTCCATCAAGGACACATACGCCTTCGTTCCACCAAGGTCCATCGCCACATAGAGGTCGCGGTCACTGTCGACGGCGTCCAGGAGCTGGGACTTGCCCTGCTGGGGGGACAGCTCAGCTGCGGGTCGGCCTGGAATCACCAGTGACGGACCACCTGGGGGCTGCTCTGTGCTCGTGGGCGGCGGCGCGATCGTTTGTGACGGCTTGGCGGGAGCAAGAGCGCGCAGGAACCCGGCGAGACTCTCGTGATCCGTCTGCATGCCCTGCGCGTGTTCGTCTCCGAGCACGCGCTCGTAGGAGCGAATGCCCAGGACCACCGAGGCCGGGTCCCGCCAGTGACCATGAAGGTGGAGCACGCCCGGCCCGTCGCGGCGCATCACCCGCTCGGCTTCAGCTTCCTGCTGCCACGTCACCCTCGGCAGGCCGGTCACGTCCTCGATCAGGTTGTCGTAGTTCGTGGTGGCGATCGGCGCACCCAGCGCAGCGATCGCCTGAATGACCTCCGAGCTCGTGGCTCGCAGCGACCCGACCGACTGCTCCAGCCAGCGCCCGTACTCCCCGCCCGCTGGACCGTCCAGCCGGGTCACGTTCTCGGCCGCCAACAGCATCTCTTCAATGTCACCGGAGTCGATCTGGGCGCGCAGCCGATCTCCCCAGCCGCCGGGCAAGCCGAGTCCCATGACCGCCTCGCAGTACCGCACCCCATTCAGGAGCAACCCACGCCACGACGCGTCGGGCATGCCACCCGTGGCGGCCACCGACACCCCGGTACCCACAACCACCACCAACTGCCCGCGGGTGAGCTGTTCCCGAAGATCCTCGACAAGTACGTCGCTCACTTGCGCCCCCGACCAGATCGGCATGACCACCATCGGTAGCCTAGGCTGTTACGAGCGGCTCGCGTCGCGGTCTCAGCGCACGACCGAGGCCGCGTCGACCGCAACCCGGGTGCCGCCACCCTCGTGCCCCGGCGTGCCGAGCGAGCGCACCTCCAGCACGTGCGTCGTCGAAAGGCTCAGCCCGTTGCGGACGTAGAGGGTCTCGCGCGCCGCGGCGACCGACGACCACTGGTTGACGGTCGCGACGCGGACGCCGTCGAGGTAGATCGCTGACAGCCCGAGCGACGACGCCCGCGGGCCGTACAGGCCGACCGAGCGGCCGCGGAACGTCAGCCGTCCGGCGGCGCCGCGCGTGCCGGTCAGCTCGACGTAGCCGGCGGAGGCGCCGCCGGACGCCACCCGGGTCCATCCCGCCGACCAGCGCCAGGCGGTCGACGTCTCCTGCGCAAGGCTGACCGCGAACGACGGCCCGTACGCCCACGCCGAGACGTTGCCGGCCCAGTCCCAGGCGCGCACACGGAAGCGGTAGGTGTGTCCGGATGCGAGCTGGTAGATCTGGGCGGTGAGCGAGCCGTAGCTCGGCATCGCGGTCCACGCTCCGCCGTCCGTGCTGGCCTGGACGTCGTGGCGCTGCACGCCGGTGCCGGACCCGTCGCTGCTGGTCCAGCGCATCCGCACCGCCGCGGTCGTGTTCCCGATCGGGTGGCCGCCGTAGATATCGGGCACCGGCCCGGTGACCGTCGGCGCGGTGCTGTCGTCCGGCAGCAGGACCCCAAGGCCCTTGGTGTCGATGATCCACTGGTAGGCGTCCGCGTCGACGGCCGTCTTGCCGGCCGTGTCGGTGGTCACGACGCGGAACACGTGCACGCCGTCGGCGAGGCCGGCGAGCTCCCGGCTGGCCTCCCGCGCGCCCGCGGGGCCGCTGCAGTCGGCGTACGGCGCGCCGTCCAGGCTGCAGACCGACCGCGACATCGGCTCCGCCTCCCACTCCAGGTGCGCGCTCGTCTCCAAGGTGAGCCGCTCTGGCGGGTTCCACCACGTGCGCACCGACGGCGGGCGGTTCTCGATGATGACCGTGTGCGGCGCACTGGTCGCGAGGTTGCCGCGGACGTCCCAGGCATTGGCGGTCAGCTCCAACGGCCCGTCAGCGTACCGCTCGGTATCGAGGCCGAAGCCGTACGGCGCCGACTCCGGCTGCGGCCCGTCGTGCCGGCTCGCCGCGAGGTCGTGGCTGAAGCCGACCGCCCACACCCCTGAGTCGTCCGACGCGGTGGCGTCGAGCAGGGCCACGCCGGAGACGCGGGCGCCGTCCGCCGGCGAGGTGAGGGCGACCGTCGGATCGGTCCACTCCCTTGTGCCGAAGTACCAGTTGAGCCGGTGCCGCTGCCCATAGGCGAACGGGTCGTCCTCGTCGAGCGCGATGCGGTAGGTCACTCCGGCGGTCACGGCGAACGAGAAGGTGTTCCACTCCCCGGGCATGAACTCGTGCGTCACCGCGACGGGGCTCAGCGCGTCGACCCGGTCGCCGGTGTAGGCGGCGATGACCGGCTGCGCGGCGAACCCGTCGCCCTCCTCGTAGTCGTCGAAGGTCACCGTCCCTGACTGGGGCGCGGCCCAACGGAACCACAGCGAGCGGCGCGGCTGGTAGCGGCCGTGCGCCGGCTCACCCGGCTCCGCGGTGGCGTCAGTGGTGTCGACGACGACACCGCCGGTCGGCGGCAGCACCAGCGGCTCGGCGAACCCGTCATTGCTCTGCGGCAGCAGCCGCCACTCCAGCGTGTAGTGCGCGACCTGCTCGTCGACCCCGGTGACCTGGATCCAGTACGTCGTGCCGCGCACGACGCCCAGGTTGGCGCCGAGCGTTTGCGTTTGCGGGATGGGCGGGACGGGGCTCTCCGCCTGCAGGGTCAGCCCGCCCGGCGGGGTGCCGGTGAAGACCGCGATCCGCTTGTCGTCCTCCACCTCCGAGCTCGGCTCGTACAGCGGAGGCCTGCTCACCCAGAAGCCCGCGGCCCCGTCGCCGGGTGCGGTCCACCGGTACCACACCGACGACCCGGCCCGGGTGGCCGCGTGGCGTGGCTCGGCCGGCTCGTCGGTCGCGCCGCGGTTGGTGTCATCGAGCAGGCCGGAGAACCCGGTGATCGTGCGGGCGGCCGCGGCGTCGTCGTTCTGCGGTCGCGGCCCCGAGTTCCACGTGAACAGGAACCTCGACTCGGCGCCGGCCTCCCCATCGACGGCGATCCGATACGTCTGCCCCGCCGTCGCGGTGAACCGCGCGGTGCAGCTGCCACCGGCCCAGGTCCCGGTGTCCGCGGCGACCGGTGTCAGGGCGTCGACCGCCGTGCCGGTGTAAACCGCGACGAGGCAGTCGAACCCACCGGCGTGGAACATCGCCGGGCCCGACGTCGGAGCGGCCCACCGGTACCACACGGACCGGCCGCCGGCACGGCCGGCGTGCGCCGGCTCGCCCGCGTCCCGGGTCGCGTTGACGTTCTGGCCCCACTGCTTGCCGTACCGCCCCCAGACCACGTCGGCGTCCGCGAACCGGTCGTTCAGCGGTGGCGGCGCGGCGATCAGCCGCCAGCCGAGGGCGAACGTGCCGACGTTGGCCGCGCCATAGCTGTAGACCCCGAACCAGATCGTCTCACCGCGCTGGACCTCCATCTGCCCGAAGTCGCCAGCCCGGCTGGATGCGCTGGCCGGCGCGTCCGCGCGCCAGCACGAACCGCGGAACTGGAAGGCGTCGACGTACGCCGTCCACCCGCCGTAGGTCTTGACGCCGAAGCGGAGCCAGCCGTTGGCCGGGGCGGTCCAGCGGTACCAGACGCTGCGGTCGCCGTACAGGTCGCCATACGGGTAGGTCTTCCGCGGCTCGTTGCAGACGCCCGACCCGTTCTCGATGGTCGCGCCCGCGACAGTGCCGTAGACGACGCCCTTCGCACCGCTGATCGGCTGGGCGGACGAAAACGCGTCGTTGGCCGGGGGGGCGGCGCTGGCCGGGCCGGCGCTGGCGAGCACCAATGCCCCGGTCAGCACCAGCGCAGTGAGAAGCGGAAGGGCGACGGGCCTTGCGTACCTGCGCATGAGGCCTCCGCAGCCAAGGCGTAGCGCCGCCCATACGCCGCCAGCGGTCTCGTCGCCTCCGGTAGTGCGTTTCTCGCATACTATCCGGTCAGTGGCTGCTTGACGCAAATCATGACAGTTATGGCGTTCGCTGATGACCCGGACCGTAGCGGAGCCGCGGCGGGCTCTTGCTACCGGCGCCTGATCCCACACGGCGGCGCTGCGGTGCCGACGCTCGTCGGCCGCTCCTCGGAACTGGCTTCGCTGGTCGAGCTCCTCCCGCGGGCCGCCGAGGGCCCGTGCCAGGTGGCGCTCATCGAGGGCGAGGCTGGGATCGGGAAAACGCGGCTCCTGGCCGAAGTCCTCGACCACGCGCGAGCAAGGGGATTCCGGCTCTTCGTCGGGGCGGCGGCGGAGCTGGAGCGAGACCGGCCCTTCGGGGCGCTGGCGGAGGCCCTCGGCCTTCGACCCACAGCGCCGGATCCGGAGCGAGCGGAGATCGGCCTTCTGCTCGCCGGGGACGGCGAGGCTATCCCGGGCTCCATGCAGATCGCAGAGGCGCCGGGGCTCCGGTTCCAAGTCCTGGAAGCCGTGCTCACGATGGTGGAACGGCTCTGTTTGTCGGCGCCGACAGTCATCGCCCTGGAAGACCTCCACTGGGCAGACCCCTCCACCCTCCTCGCCGTTCGCCAGCTTCGCCGGCGCCTTGCGCACCTGCCACTCGCCCTGTTCGGACCCTCAGGCCCTCGCCCCCCAGCCCGGAGCTCGACCGGCTGCTGGGAGGTCTCGTGGCCCAAGGAGGTGCCCACCTCCTCCTCGGGAGCATGGGCACAGATGAGGTCGCCGCCCTGGCCGGGGAAGTCGTAGGAACACCCCCCGGCCTGACGCTCCTCCAAGCGGTCGAGGGCGCCGCAGGCAACCCGCTCTTCGTGACGGAGCTCGTGTCCGCCCTGTCGAGCGAAGGAGCGATCGAGGTCCGGGACGGCCGAGCCGAGTTGCCGGCGTTCGTCCTTCCGCCCCCGCTCCGACCGCTGATCCTCCGCCAGTTCGGGACCCTGCCCGTCGAGACCATCGAGGTGCTCCGCCTGGCGTCGGTCCTTGGCTCTTCGTTCTCGCTGACCGATCTCTCCACGGTCCTCGGCCGGCCGAGCTCCGCGCTCGTCTCCTGCATCCGGGAGGCCGTTCGGGCCGGAGTGCTGGGCGAGCTCGGCGACCGTCGCCACCCCCGCGACCACCCACCGTCGAAGATGCATAGCGCAGTCAACCACGCCGGTCGCCGCGAAGATCGTGGCAAGCCCTTCCATCTGTACGGGGAACACTTCCCCGGGGTACCCTGTCCTCCGTACACCATACCATACGAGGAACGTATCACATGACGTCCATATCATCTGGGGACCTGGACGCCCAGCGACGCCGGCGGCGGTCGACCACGGCCATCAAGGAGGCGCTGCGCGAGCTGAGCATCCAGCTGTCGCTGCTCAACCACCACGTCGGCGCCCACCTCGACCTCAACCACGTCGACCTCGACTGCCTGGACCTCATCAACCGCCACGGTCCCCTCAGCCCCAGCGCCCTGGCACGACGTGCCGGGCTGCACCCCGCCACCACGACCGGCATCCTCGACCGGCTCGAACGCGGCGGCTGGGTGGCCCGCGACCGCGACCCGTCCGACCGCCGCGCCGTCGTCGTCCGCGCCCGACGCGACCGCAACGCCGAGCTGCTGCGCCTGTACGCGGGGATGAACACCGCGATGGACCAGCTCTGCGCCGGCTACAGCGACGACCAACTCGAGCTGCTCGCCGACTTCCTGCGCCGCACCGCCAACGCCGGACAAAGCGCGACCGACGAGCTGACCGGCGACTGAGCCAAGAAACTTTGGACATGGCACGCCGGTCAACTAGGGTTGACTTCGCCACCTGGGTCAATGTAGGTTGACTGATATGCGCAGGGAGGTAGACCAGGGTGTTCGAGCGGTTCACGCAGCCCGCCCACCGGGTCGTCGCGCTGGCCGACGAGGAGGCCGACCGCCTGGGCCACAACTATCTCGGCCCCGAGCACGTGCTGCTGGGCATCGTGCGGGACGGCGGCAGCCGCGCCGCGCGAGTGCTGCGGGCGCACGGCCTTGACCTGGAGGCCGCCCGGGTGGAGGTGGGCAGGCTGGTCGACCAGGAGGTCCTGCCGCGGCCCGAGCGCAGCGACACGGAGCTGCTGCGCAGCCTGGGGATTGACCTGGCGGCGGTGCGGCGCCAGGCCGAGGAGACGTTCGGGTGCGAGGCGGTGGACGAGGCGACCTGCCGGGTCACCCGACGGCCGTGGTGGCGGGGCGGCGCGGTGGGGTGGACGCCGCTGTGCGGCAAGCCCCTGGCGGCCAAGCGGGCGTTGCACCTGGCCGGCGTGGAGGCGGACGCGCTCGGCCAGCACGACATCGGCCCCGAGCACGTGCTGCTCGGGCTGCTGCGCGACGCTGCGCCGCTGCGCGGCGATCCCCGGCCGAGCCGGCGCGCCGAGCGGACACGAGCCTATCTGGGATTGCCCGAGCAGGGAGCCAGCCCGGTCGAGCTGGTGGTCCAGGCGCGTGGGCTGACCCTCGAAGCGCTGCGGGGGGCGGTCCTGGCCGAGCTGCACGCGGCGACCTGAGCTTGCCTGGACGAGGTCACGCATCCGGGGCGCCAGCCCTTTGTGGCGGGCACGCCGAACCTCCGCGCGACGTCCCTCAGCCTGGGGCCTCCGCGCGTGCCAGCACGTGGTGGTAGGCGTACCCCTCCTCGTGCCAGGGCCCCTCGGCCTCCTCCTCGATGGCGAACCCGGCACCGGCGAGCCATGCTCGGACCTGCTGCATGGTCGGGTGGTGATGGTAGTAGCCGTCGGGCTCGTCCCAGATGACCTCGCCTTCCACCACCGGAAGGCCCGACCGTCGGGCCTGCTCGTTGACCGCGCGCACCTGATCGCGGGGGGCGAGCTCGACCGTCAGGTACAACCAGCCCCCCGGGTGGACGGCCCGGCGGAAGCGCTCCAAGACCCCCGGCCAGTCCTCCGGCGGGACGAATTCCATGGCATCCACGCACATCACGCCGTCGAACTCGTCGCGGTACGGGAGGTCCTGCAGGTCGTGCTTGTCGGTGGGGACGTGCGGGAACTTCGCTCCGGCGTTGGCCAGGTGGCCGCCGGCGTGGTCCACCCCGAGCAGGGAGCGACCGCTGGCCAGCACCATCGGGAAGTACTTGCCGGTGCCGCACGGCGCGTCCAGCACGCTGCGCGACAACCGCGGGCCTGACCCTGCCTGCCGACTGACCTCCCCGGGCCGGCGAGGGTGGTGGTCGGCATGACCCGCACGGGGTCCAAGCGCGAGCTGCTCGCGAGCCTGGGCGCGCGGCCGGTCGTGGCCGACGCCCTCGACCCCGAGGCCGTCGGGCGGGTCGTGAGCCAGGCCGAGCCTGAGGTGCTCGTGCACGAGCTCACGGCGATCCCCGCCTCGGTCGACCTGCGCCGGATGGAGCGCGACTTCGCCCCGACCAACCGGCTGCGCACCGAGGGTGCGGAGCCCTTCGGACAGGCAGATCCGCTCGGAGGCGCCGCCGGTCTCAGTCTGGAGGAGCTGGCAGGCGGCCCCGCGCTGGTGGCCCCAGGCCAGAGCCGCCCGCCAGAGGGCCCCGGCAGGAGTGGACT
>WNGF01014970.1_pt1 | contig 14295 bp, 6 predicted proteins | sample 5400641 | NCBI WGS metagenome assembly WNGF01 (sample SAMN13153371, study PRJNA577476) | soil metagenome | isolation source: 80 cm soil or saprolite under grassland replicate 2 | place: USA:California | collected 2016-06-15
CCCCGAGCTCGGCGAGCAGGGACTCGATGGCCGCGACGTCCTCGGTCAGCTCCACCACGTCGGACTGGCTGTGCAGCTTCGCCGGCAGCGGCTGGGGCAGCCGGGCGAACGGCACCGGGCCGGTGGGGTTCAGCCACTGCGCGGGGCGACGCAGGTTGGACCGCTGGTCGGTGGAGTGCACGTGGGTGGCGTCCCCGGTAATGCGGCCGACGTAGGTCTTGCCCTGCGAGGTGGTCAGCACGTAGTCGCCGGGCCGCATCCGGTTGCAGAACGCGTCGAACTCGGCGACCTTCGCCTCCTGCGCCGAGTACGACCGGTACTGGTAGTCCTCCTTGACGATCTGCCGCAGCTCCTCCCGCGGCACCGGCGGCGTCACCGGACGCAGGCTCGCTGCGGCCAGCGACACCGAATCCTTGACCAGCCACACCGGCACCAGGTCGCGGCCCTCCACCGACGACCCGCGCACCAGCCACGCCCGCCGCCCCGGCGACTCCTCGGTGACCGGCTCATCCAGCTCGGCCAACCGCTCGCGCAGGTCGTCGGCGGTGATGCGCTGCTCGGCGTCGGCGTGCCCGCCGGGATCGAACTCCACGCCCTCACGCCGCAGCAGCTCCACCGGGTCGTCGGTCCGCCCCGGGTCCGCCCAGGTGAAGCCGGGTGCGAGGGTGCCGTCGGCGCGCAGCACCCGGTGCGGGTTCTCCACCGGCGTGGTGGTGAGGAACTGGCCGATGGACTGCGCGGACAGCCCGGTCGCTTCGGCCAGATCGTCATATGTTGTCCACCAACCCGCCTCGACCAGGCCCAGTGCCGACGCCACCCGCGCCCACCGGGGGTCCTTGAACCCCTGCGAGGTCCCTGCCTTCTCCTTGTACCGCACCCGGTATCGACGAGTCAGCTCGTGATACAGCCGGTCGTCTGGGTACTCGGCGAGCGCTTCCAGGCCCGCCTCGGTGAGAACCCAGCCGCCCCGCTTGGCCAGCCAGCCGACCGCGCTGGCCCAGGACGAGGCGAAACGCAGGTAGGTCGTGAACCGCGGCGCTCCGCTCTTGTTGAGGCTGAGCTCCGCGGGCGTCAGCTCGACCCGACCCTCAACCTGGGCGAGCGCATCCTTGGGTGGCAGCGGCCCGTCGGCATCCCGCAGCACCTCGAACAGGGTCCGGGTGAGCAGGCCGCGCCGCTGCTGCGTCTCCTCGCTCTCCGCGCTGGTCATGCCGGGAGCAGCTCGTGCTCGGCCAGCCGCCGGGCGGCGAGGTGGACGTGCTCCACGGTGAACAGCCGGGCCTTGCGCAGGCTCCACGCGGCGACCCGGTCGGCCAGCACCTTCGGGTCCCCGCTCACCGGCGGCTGGCTGGCCGCGAAGTGCACCGTGGCCAGCAGCTCAAGGCTGTACGGCGTCTCGAACCCATCGACCAGGGCGAGCAGCGCCGAGACCCGCTCCGCGTCGTCGGGGTGGAGATCGAGCTCCGCCTGCGCTTCCTCCACGGCGCCAGCCGTCGGGTTGATGGGCGCCAACTCGGTGACCCGCGCAGACCGGTCGCCGAAGCCGGTCAGGTAGTGGCCTTCCAGGGTGTCGAGTACATGACCGAGCCGGTCGGAGTAAGGCCCGTAACGGCCGCGGACGAACTCCAGCCGCAGCGGCGCGCCGAGGGTCTGCAGGAAGTACGCGATCTTCTGGATCTCCAGCTCGCTGATCCCGTCGCGCACCTCCTGCAGCCGGGCCCGCTCCAGGTAGCGGCCGATGGCGGCCAGGAGTTGCGCCCGCAGCGCGGTCAGGCGGGGGCGCCTGGTCGCGTTGGGCATCGAGGCTGGGGCGGGCGCGCCGGCCGGGGCGAAGACCACCGCCCGCACGTCCGGGATCCGGGCGCACGCGCGCTCGATCAGCGGCCTGACCTCCGCCCAGGCCAGGCCGCCGTTGCCACAGCCCAGCGCGGGGATCGCGATCGAGCCGACGCCCAACTCGCGCACGACCCGCACCAGGTCCTCCAGGCCGGCTTCGATGTCCTCGATGCGGGCCGCGCTGCGCCAATGGCCCTTCGTCGGGAAGTTGATCACGTACCGGCGAAGGCCGAGCGCGCCGCTGTCGACGACGAACATCCGCCCCAGCCGGACCTCGTCTCGCGCGCACGCCGCGCGGTACGCCTTGTAGTTGGCCGGGTACGCCCGTTTGAACTGCAGGGCGATGCCCTTGCCCATGACGCCGACGGTGTTGACGGTGTTGACCAGCGCATCGACATCGGCGGTCAGCAGGTTGCCGTGCCCTTCCTCGATCAACGTTGTCACCTCCGTCCGTAGCCGTAGTACCAGCCGGATCTGACAACCACGCGATCGGCCCGAGCATGCCCTGCCAGAGCGGCCCGCGCCCGGCCTGCGTAGGTTTCACTGTAGGCGGCGACGGCCTTGATGATCGGCAACGGCACCCTTCCGTGGACCAGAAACTCCGCCATCCGGCGGCGCTGCCGGTCCGGGTCATCATCGGTGTTGTTCCATCTGGTGGCTGTCATGAGCGGCCAGTCGATCATGGCGTTGACCTCGGCGGGGGTGTTGCTGAACCGGGTCGTCAGGGTGGCGGCGTTGCCGTCGCTGGCCACCCACACCAGCCCGGCATCGAGGACCGTTCCCACCGTCGTAGCCAGGAACACCAGCGGCCGGTCACCATCGGGATAGCGGCCCGCCAGCCCGTCTCGGTGGTCGCAGGCGATCCGGTACATCATCGGAGAGCGTCCGGCGAAGTAGAACGGCACGTAGTCGCCGACGAAGCCACCCGGCCCCGCGTCCACGACACGCCGCCGCCGCGCCTCCTTGATCCCCGCGTCGCCTACCTCGGTCATCGTCAGGCCATCGCGCGCCCGCGCGTCGCAGGTCAGCCCGCACTCGGCGACGATGCCGGGAAGGTTGTCCAGGTGGGTGAAGTGCAGGATCCACCTGTTCCGCAGGGCTGTGGTCATGCCGGCTGTGCGGGGTGGCGGGGGCCGTGGCCGGGGGGCGGGTCGAGGGGCGTGCGGTAGGGCACGCCGGTGCGGATCGCCTCCTCCATGGCGTCGTACCGCTCCAGCACCAGGCGTCGGGTGCGGAACTCGCCGTGGTCCCGCATCTCGTACTTGCGCAGGACGAAGAACGAGTCCAGCACGTGCTCGGTCTCCGGCCGGGTCAGCCCGTACACGTGGAACATCGCCGCGTCCAACTCCGCCCGCATCAACTCCCGCCGCGCCGGATCCCACCGGAACGGCGGCCCGTCGTCACCCAGATCCCGCGCGTACCCCGCAATCCGGCATGACGTGTACGACAACTCCACCACCCGCCGCACTACGAACTCCGCCAGTGTCTCCTCGGTTGCCCACCCCGCTAGCCCCTCGAACGTCTCCGGCGCTGGGCATGCAAGCTGCTTAACGATGAAGTAAGTCATGCCCGTCCCGCTCAGCTTCTGACGGGACACGTAGTCAAACGGTAGCGAGGACCACACCGCATGAAGTAGCCCAGCGTGCTGCGGCGACCGCGGGAAAGCCAATGGGAACTTGTTGCCGACTGCGGCGCGGGGCAGCACGCATGGGATGAATGTTCGCACGTCACTGGCTCGGGCGATATCGCGCCAGCCCAGGAACCAGTCGCGGTCCCAGCGCGGCCGGCGTTGCGGATCGCGCGTGTCAACTAGCGCCTCGGCAACCTCCGACTCTGCCACCCAGTACCGAGCGAGCGACTCCACATACGGGTCGTTGTGCGCTTCGTCCGCGACCTTTGGCAGCTCGCCTTTGTTGACCTGCCCCTCCGTTGCGTTGGCGTATGTGGCATACCGATGATCATAATAGCTAAGCAGCTTTGCCTCGTATAGAGGAAGCCATCCCGCACCGCCCTCAACCCATGCCCAACCGTCAAACACTGCGCCGAGGCTATCGACACCATCCTTGTCGAGGAACAGGTCTGAGTCATTTGCCATGTGGAAGAGCGTTCCGAACGACAGTCCCCACGCGTTGCCGTTTGAGCTATTATCGCGCATCAATATCGGATGGCGACGGTAGACACCGAGCGTTATCTCCGCGTCTGTGCGCGCACGGAAGACAGGCAGGGTCCCGGTGTTAGGGTTGAGGAGCAGGACCTCACGGGCGGCGAGCCCGAATCGCCGAGTGGGTACATCGGTCACATGACGAGTGTAGAATGCGAAAGCGACTTGATCGACACGCTCGCCACCTGTGATGACCGTCAACGCGAAACGAAACTGGTTGTGGACTCCGGGGAAGATCTTGGCCTCGTTCTCGAAGTCATAGAACACGGCTAGCCGGCCGGTGCGGAGGGTGTCGCCGAAGAAGGCGGCGGTGGTGGCGTCGGTGGCGAGGCCGGTGGGGGTGAGCACACCCATGCGGCCGGTGCGGAGCAGCAGGCTGCGCATGGTCTCGGCGAAGACGCTGTAGGTATTCACGTCGCCGGTGCCGGTCAGGGGGTAGCGGCCGGTGGTGCGCAGCAAGTGGGTAGTGCCGGTCGAGGTGCGTTGCGCCTGGTCGAACGCCTGGCGCAGCGCCGAAGCGGTGGGCAGGCCGGCAATGAGGCGTTTGCGTTCGGCGGCGTTCTTGGCCTTGGCGATGGTGGTGTCGCGGGAGGCGAAGAACTCCTGCTCCTGGAGCTTGACCCGCTCCCACGGGGGGTTGCCGATGACGCAGGCGAAGCCGCCGTGCCAGCCGGTGTCGGGGTCGGCGTCGGCGGTGCCGTTCGGGGTGGTGAAGATGTGCGGGAACTCGACGTGCCGGTGGAAGAAGCGGTAGTCGCGGGCGAGGCGGTCCACCTGCTCCACGGTGGCCATCTGGGTGAGGTTGGTAGGCGGGTCGGCGATCCAGTCCAGGGTGCCGCGGGTGATCGCGAACGGTTCGGTGGCGGCGGTCTTCTCCTGGACGAAGGCGGCGCACCAGGCGTCGGCGAGGCGCTTGGCCCGGGCCCGTGATCGCCTCGGTGGAGATCGCGATGCCCTCGGAGAACAGGTCGTACTGGCCCTTCTCCTCGTTCTGGCTGCGCTTGGCCAGCACGGCGGCGATCTTCGCCTCGTCGCCGGGTAGCGGCTTGAACGCGGCCTTGGGGATGCCCGTGTCGATCAGCGCCGGGGTGGTGCCGAGCAGGGAGTTGCCGACCCGGATGTTGGCGTCCAGGAACGGCAGCGGTTTGCCCGGCTCCACCGACTCCAGCCACAGCGACACCTTGGCGAGTTCGGCGGCCATCTCGTTGACGTCCACGCCGTAGATGCAGCGGCCGACCACCTCCCGCATGGCCTCCCGTACCCGGTCCGGCACCGGTTCGTCCTCGCCGCTGCGCAGTTGGGCGATGCGGCGGGCGATGCGGCGGGCGGCGGCCACCAGGAAGTGCCCGGAGCCGCATGCCGGGTCGCAGACGGTCACCGCGAGCAGGGCGGCGACCTTGGCGTCGGTGTCGCCGGGGGTGCCGGCGGCGGCGGTCAGCACCGGGTCGAGCGCGCTGTCCAGTAGCAGTTCGGTCAGTGAGGACGGGGTGTAGTACGAGCCGGTCTTCTTGCGTTCGTTGCCGGCCGCCTCGATCAGGGTGAACTGGCGCTCGTGCGGGTCGTAGCTGGGGTGCAGTTCGAGTAGCGACTCGTAGACGCTGCCCAGCTCCTCCGAGCCCAGGTGCCGGAAGTCGACCGGGCGGAGCCCGACCGATCCGGTCACCGACAGGTCGCGCACCGCCGCCAGCAGATCCTGGTTGGCCAGCCGCAGCCCCTCCAGCGGCTCGTCCAGGGCGTCCGGCGCGGAGGCCGCAAGCGGCTGGCCGTGCTCGTCGTGGTCGATCCGTTCGAACATGCCGCCGATCCCGGGCAGGCCCAGCTGCGGCAGGCCCGCCTCAGAGCCCAAGGCCGTGAACACGATCCCGGTCGCCTGCCACAGGTCGTCGTGGTGGTCGGTGCCGCCCCGCCGGGCCCGCTCCCGCAGCCGTTGTGAGGAGAAGTACCGGGTGTACCTGGCCCGCGCGCCGGCCGCCGCGCCCGGGTCCAGCAACACCTCGCGGTCCTCGGCGACGAACCAGAACAGCAGCCGGTACACCACCCGCAGCACCGTGCGCTTGTAGTCGTCGCCGGACAGCGTCCCGCCGCTCAGCCGCTCGCGCAGCGCGTCGTTGGCCGGGTGGCGCAGGAAGCCGGTGCCCAGGGTGTCGATCGCGCGCCGCACCCCGTCACGGAGGCCAAGGAGTGCCCGCTCGCCCTGCTCGATCGCGGCGGTACGCCACCGCTCCAACCAGCACGCTGCGGGCGGCTCGTCGGGTCCGACGGTTGGCCAGCGAGCGCGAGTCGCGCAGCAGGCGGAGCTGCCGGCCGTTGGAGAGGATCGCCCACAGGTGGGCGTCGGTGCGGTTGAGCAGCTCCTGCACCATCGACTGCGGCGCGGCGTCCGCGGCCCCGGCGACCCCCTTGGTGCGGTGGTCCAGGTCGGTGCCCCAGCCGAGCAGGTGCACCGGGACGTGCCCGTACAGGTGGCTGACCTTGAAGGATCGGTCCTCCACCACGATGCCGCCGGCCGGGGTGGTTGGCAGCATGCCGTACGCCAGCTCGCGGAACAGGCTGAGCAGCCAGCGGTCGCGGGTGAGCCCGGCCATCGGGCGGCCCTCCGCGATGGCCCGGTCCCGCTCCCGGGCGAACGCCTGCCACGTCGAGCCCAGGTAGTCGAACGCGCGGGACGCGGCCTCGCGGACGCTCTCGTGCGGCGGCAGGCCGTAGTCCGCCGGGTCGCGGCCGGCCAGGTCCGCATCGTCGAGCACCCGGCCGAACAGGTCGGCCGCCAGCAGACCACCGGTGACGTGCAGCGAGGGGAACGGCAGGCGGCTCATCGTGCGCCCCCGGACACCCGCGGGAGGTACAGGTAGACGCCCAGCACGTCCGCCGGCTTGTGCGCCTGGACGGTGATCCGGGCGGCGCCGGCCTGCCGAGCCGCCTGCCGGGCTCTCGTGTGCGAGTCGCGCAGCCGGGCGGCCGCCGCATCGGCCGCGGCGTTCAGGTGCGGCCGGAGCGCGGCGAGCTGGCCGATCGCCCGGTCCAGATCCTCCCGGGCCAGGTCCGGCGCGATGTTGCCGGCCGGCTGGGCGGCGAGCAGCGCCTCCACCTCCTCGGGCGGCAACCATTCCGGATCGGACGCGCGGCCCCGGTAGGCGAGCGTCGCCGCCTCCTCTGCGACCAGCGGCCGCGGCCCGGCACGCCCGGGCAGGCTGAGCTGCAACCGGAACCGGACCAGCAGCAGGGTGGTGCGGCGCGCCACCGCGTCGGTGCGCATCGCCCCGCACCGGCGGGCTGGTCGCGGCCCGGGCACCGCGGGGTCGAGGGCGGCGTCCAGCACGTACCGGGCGATCGCGCCGACCGAGGGATCGGTCCGGTCCAGGTGCGCCTCCCGGCGCGGCACCGGCAGGTCGCGGTGGAACGGCAGCGGCCGGGCGTGGCCGGCCGGTAGGGCGTCCCGCAGGCCGGGCGGCAGCGTGACGGTCACGGCGTCGAAGCCGTAGTCCTTTGTGGACAGTGAGGAGCCGAGCGCGTCCAGGGCCTCGCGGACGAAATCCCCGAGCTGGCCATCGGAACCGAGGCTGGCCCGTACCTCGACCAGCTCCGCGGCGACCTCCTGCGGCTTGATGCCGACCTGGGCGAACTTGGTCCGCGACTCCTTCTCCCTCGCGGCGGAGCTGTCCCACTCCTGGTGCAACCCGGCGCGGCGGGCGTAGCCGAGCGCGTCCATCCCTATCAGCGCCTCCTGCTCAGGGCGCAGATCCTGGATGAGCAGCTCCTCCATCACCGCCTCGACCACCTGGTTGGCGGAGTCCGGCACCGGCACGCTGATCCCGAGCTGCTTGCGGATCTCGTTGTGCTTGCGCAGCAGGACGCGCATCACGATCTCGTCGATCTGGTTGTCGGCGCCGATGATGGTGACCGCGCGGACCACGTCCCAGCTCTGGCCGAACCGGTCGACGCGCCCTTCCCGCTGCTCGTGCCGGGTCGGGTTCCACGCCAGGTCGTAGTGCACCACGGCCTGGAAGTGCTCCTGCAGGTTGACACCCTCGGACATGCAGTCGGTGGCGACCAGCACCAGCGGGCCGCCGGGCTCCGTCAGTTCGGCGATGCGGGCCTCGCGGTCGGCCGGCGGCAGCGCGCCGGTGACGCACCCGACGCCGGTGCTCATCCGCAGCGACTCCCGCAGGTGGGCGGCGACGTACTCGGCGGTGTCGATGAACCGGCAGAAGACCACCGGGTTGTAGCCGTCCGCGAGCAGGGCCTGGACGGTCTCGTCGAGGATGGCCAGCTTCGTGTCGCCGGCCCCGCCGAGATGGTCCGCGCGCCGGGCGAAGTCCAGCAACCGGCGGCGCTCCGGGTTGTCGCCGCCCTCCGGGGCGTCGTCGGCGCCGGGGACGGCGTCCAGCGACTCGGCGGCCTCGTCCTCGGCCAGGTCGAGCACGGTCGCTCGGCCAAGCAGGTCCGCCTCCTCGGCGGTCGCCGCCTGTGCTGTGCGGGCCCGGGTGCGCAGCGTCGCGGCGGCGGCCTTCGGGGAGGACGCCAGCGCGCGCAGCAGCGCGAGCGCGGACCAGTACCGCACCCGTTGCCGGACCGGGCCGCCGGAGCCGTCCCGCACCGTCTCCCGGGCGTAGCTCAGCACGGCGGTGAACAGCTTCCGGTAATCCTCGGACAGGTAGTACTTCTGCTCCTGGGTGAGCCGGTCCGCCGGGAACGGGGTGTCCTCCACGAACTTGCGGATGTCGCGGCGGCGGCGCTGCACCATGTGCCGGGCCAGCCGCTCCCGTCCGGCGGTGGTGGCCAGGTCGACGGTGCCCAGGTCAACGGTGCCCAGCGCGGGGTCGAGGAGGCCGATCAGGTTGCGGAACCCTTCGTCCTTGCCGCTGTGCGGGGTGGCGGTGACGAGGATCAGGTGCCTGCTCCGGTCCGCGGCCAGCCGGCGCACCAGGTCGTAGCGCAGGGTGCGGCCGCTGCTGCTGCCGCCGTCGGCCACGCAGGTGTGCGCCTCGTCCACGATCACCAGGTCGGGGCAGGCGCGGACGAAGTCGTCGCGATGCTTGGGCGACTTGATGAAGTCGGTGGACACGACCGTGTGCGGGTACCGGTCGAAGATCGACTCGTCGTCGAACAAGCCCCGTTCCAGCCGTTTCACGGTGCTGGAGAGGACCAGTTCGGCGTCGATGCGGAACTTGCTGGCAAGCTCGCCCTGCCACTGCTCGGCCAGCGCCGGCCCGCACAGCACGGTGAGCCCACGGGCGCTGCCCTGGGCGAGCAGTTCGGCGCCGACCAGGCCGGCCTCGATGGTCTTGCCGATGCCGACGTCGTCGGCGATCAGCAGCCGGACGGTGTCCTGCCGCAGCGCCATCAGCAGCGGCACGAGTTGGTAGGGGCGAGGTTCGACGGCGAGCCCGGCCAGCGAACGGAACGGGCCGGCGGTGGCCCGGAAGCCGACCCGCAGCGCGGTCCGCAGCAGCCCGGCGCTGACCGCGTCACCGGCGTCGCCGGGCAACGGCGGAGGGAACGTGGCCTGGCTGACCTCTTCCAGCCCGGTGAGGATGCCGGCCACCTCGTTGTCGGCGCCGCCCAGCGGCCGGACCACGAGCAGGTCGGCCTCCGAGTCGGGCAGCACCACCCAGTCCCGGCCCCTGGCACGGACCAACGACCCGACCGCAAAGCCACTCACCGACGTTCCCTTCCACTGATGCCGAACACGCTCGGGTACCTGGCGACGGTCTCGGCGTAGTCGGCGCCGTACCGCACGCGGATGACGTTCCAGCCGACGTCGCGCAACTCGTCGGCGGCGTCCTCGTCGCGGCCGGGCTTGTCGGCGTCGTCCGAGCCGTCGATGAAGACCGCGACGTCGCCGCCGGGCAGCCGGTACACCAGGTCGGCGCGCACGCGGTGGCCGGCCAGGTCGGCGTTCACCTCGTCCGGGCGGCGGTGCTCGCGTTCCTCCAGCCAGGTCAGGAACGCCTGCCGGGGCGGGTCCGCCTCGACCGCGCCGCGCACCTGCTCCCACTCCTCGGTGGGGTCGGCGGGCGGCTCGGCCAGTTCGGTAGTCGAGCGCGCGCAGGCCAGCAGCAGGTCGCGGGCCTGGTGCCGGTCGATGAGCAGGTGGCTGCCCTGGTTGCGGTAGGACAGCAGGCAGTCGTAGCAGGCGCGGGCGCACCGCTCGGTGGTGCCCTCCAGGACGCCGCCGCGGTCCTCGCCGGTGTCGGGGTCGAAGTGGGCGATCTCCAGCGCCCGCCGGGCTGCCTTGCGGAGGGCGTCCGGTTCCTCCACCAGCCGGCGCAGCACGCCCGCTCCGCCTTCGGCGCTCTCGATGAACAGCGCCCGGCCGAGCCCGCCGTCGTCGGGCAGCAGCTCGCTGGACAGCTCCGAGTCCTCCAGTTGGAACTCCGCCTCGATGCCGCGTTCCAGGGCGGACATGAAGCTGACCGCGGCCGCCTCGTCCACCGGGTCGGCGGCGAACCGGGTCACCAGGACGTTGCGCCGGTCCTCCACGTACGGAATGACCTTCTGCGGTCCCTGCGCGGTGCCGACGTCGTCGAGCTCGTCGTCGGAGGCGGCCTCCAGCGCCTTCGACTCCGACAGCCAGCGTCCGGTGCGGACGTCGATGTAGTAGCCGTCGGCATTGCCGTGCTTGCGGCGGCGCAGGCCCAAGTTCGTCACCCGGACGGTGGCCGTGTCGCCGTAGCGCAGGTTGAGCACCGGCCGGTCGCCGGCCGTGACGGTGGCTTCCACCCGGCCGGGTCGGGCGCCGTGGTCGGCGAACCGGTATGAGGTGACCAGCTCGAAGCCGGCGCGGCGGCGTTCCTCCTCATCGGAGGAGATGCGGTCGCGCCGGGCGGCCTTGACGGTCTGCAGCCGCAGCAGGCGGTGCATCGTCTGCCCGAGCCGGCCGCCGCACGCCTCGCACACGTCCACGCCGACCGACTGCTCGTGCAGGTACCCGCAGGCCGCGCAGCGTCGCGCCGCCTGGGTGCCCAGGCCGCCGCCCTGCTCGCCGGGGGTGAGCTGCACCTCGTTCACCAGGTATCGCAGCCCCTCGTGGTAGATCAGCGCACCCGGCCCGAACTCGCTGATCGCGATGAACCGCGGCCGGTGGATGAACTCGGCATTCCGGGAGCTGCCCGGGCGGCCCGGCACGTAGGCCCGCAGCGGCAGCCGCGGGAAGGAGTACCCGGGCAGGAACCCTTCGGAGGCCAGGTAACGGTAGGAGTAGAAGTCGGTCTGCCAGTCGTCCTCGTCCTGGTTGCGCAGCAGCCGGAGCTGGTTCTCCGCCTCCCGCCGGCGGGCGGTCGCGATCTCGCGGCTCTTCTGGCTGCTGGCGTGGTCCAGCACGATGTCATTCTGCTTGCGCTGCTCGCTGTCCGCCGCCCGGTACAGCTCCCGCCAGCGTTCCAGCGCCCGGTCCAGCGCCGCCGGTGCGTCCTCGGCGACCCGCTGCACCCACTCCTCGTGCCACCACGACGTCTTCGCCAGCTCGGGCTGCAACTCGGCCAGCACGAGCCGGGCCCGGTCCGCGGCCTGGTGCCGGGCCTCGACGTCGCCGGCCAACCGACGCACCCGAGCGGCCAGCGGGTAGGACGGCTCGGCCAGGTCCACCACGTTGGCCAGCGACTTGTCCAGCGCCAGCCCGGTCTCGGCCAGCCAGATCGCGTGCACGTGGGAGCGCACCAGATCCTCGTTGCACAGGTCCAGGCGCGGCGGGGCCACCGAGCCGGCGACCATCTGGTCGCGGTGCCGGAAGTAGTACTGGTCGTGGGCGTTGCCGGTGGAGCAGTAGGTCACCACCAGCGCCGGCTGGCCGGAGCGCCCGGCCCGGCCGGCCCGCTGAGCGTAGTTCGCCGGGGTGGGCGGCACGTTGCGCAGGCCCACCGTGTTCAGGTCGGCGATGTCGATGCCGAGCTCCATCGTCGGCGAGCAGTACAGCACCGGCAGCGTGCCGCTGCGGAACGCCTCCTCCCGTTCGGCTCTGTCCTCATTGGACACCTGCGCGGTGTGTTCCCGGGCCTGCAAGCCGGCCAGGCTGGTCGCCACGTCGGCGTACATCCGGCGGAAGAACGGGTTGACCCTGGGGCCGCGTTCGGAGGCGACCTGGCGGCGCAGCGGGTCCTCCGCGCCGGCCTGCCCCGCGCCGGCCCGCCACAGGATGGCGGATGCTTTGAGTTGGTAGCCGGGCGGCCCGTTGCCGTCGGGCGGCCTGGCGGCGGTCAGCACCCCGCTGCGTTCCAGCACGGTCAACAGATCGGCGATGATCTTCTGGGCGTCGTCGCGGGTCAGCTTCGCCGCGGTGTGCGGGAACTGGCCGTCGCGCAGCAGGTAACGCCCGTATCCGCCGTAGCCGGACAGGTACAGGTGCCCACGCAGGCTGCCCTTGTCGCCGGGGCGCGGGAACGCCATCCCGACCTGGGGCCGCTGCTCCCGTTCGCTCAGCGCCCACGGGTCGTCCAGGTGCTGCCGGCTGAGCTTCTGCAACTGCTCGAAGCCAAGGTCGCTGAACGGCTCGGCGTCCACCGCCAGCACCCGCCGCAGCTCATCCAGCAGCAACCGCATCAGCTCGGCCCGGTGCGGCGCGACGTCGTCGCGCAGCGCGAAGTGGCAGCCCCGCCAGATCCCCTCCTCCGCGGCGATGTCGGGAAGATCGAGGTAGTCGATGCGCAGCAGACCGGTCTGCTCCAGGTTGGGCATGGTGATCCGCCAGCCACGCTCCAGGTCGAGGTAGAGCCGGTACCCCACCACGGCCCGCAGCGCCTGCCAGGCCCGGCGCTCGGCGCTGAACCTGGCCTCGGCGCTCTTCGCGAAGTCCGCCAGTGCGAGGCCGAGCGCGTCGGTGACCCGCTGCTCCACCACCTCGTGGGTGAGTCCGTCCGGCTCGGCCCGGCAGGCCCGGTACAACGCCCCGCGCAACTGCGTCACCTGGATGAAGTCGTTGAAGTGCCCCGCCTGCAGGCTCGCGTCCTGCCGATTGTCGGCGAACGCCAGCAGCTTGCGCGCCGAACGCGGCAGGTCCGGCTGCTCCCGCAGGCTCCGCACCACGCTCGCCGTCACCACCGACGTGGCCGAACTGCGGCCCTCACTTGCCAGCGACGACAACCTGCCGAAGTCGTTGCCGCGTAGCTGCTCGTAGGAGACCTGGCACCGCAGGCAGAACGCGAACGGCACAGGCAGGAACGCCGCCCGGGTGCCCTCGCCGGGGTCCACCTCCAACCCGTCCGGCGCGACGTGCACCACCTCCGGCAGCCGGCGGCGCCGGCTCGGCACCAAGGTCGGCGCCCCCGACTCCGACCCGACCAGCCAGGCCGCCGGGATCCGCTGCTCGGCGATCGCCGCGTCCACTGCGTACGGCCACGGCTGGTCGGAGCTGACGAACAGGTACCCGGCCTCGCCGTCGTCGCCGTCGTCGCCGCCGTCGCGGTCCAGCCGGGCGACGAACCGGCCGTCGCGCTCGCGGCGGCGAACCACCAGGTACTCCTGGCCGCACTCGCGGCAGAACGCCGCCGGCACCAGCGTCCGCTCGCCGCCCGTTCCATGTTCCTCCGGCACTACGGTCTGGTAGCGGCTGGTGATGTAGCGACGGTCCTCCGGCTCGATGCTGAGATAGACGTTGTCGCCCTTGGACAGGAACTGGTGCAGCCGGAACGCGAACACCGGCCGGCGGGTGCGGGGATCGACCAGCCGGGCGCCGAGCTGCAGCATCGCCTGAATCGCCGTGAGGCACACCTGTTCCGGGCGGCCGGCATGCGTGGCGAGGTGGGCTGCCGCCTCCGGGACGGTGCTCGGCCTTATCGGGCGGATCAACTGCCCGGAGTCCGGGTGGACGGCCAGGCCGAACTCGGCCTCCACCCACGCCGCCAACGGATCCGCGGCGAACCCGGCGTAGTCCAGCTCGCCCGGCCCGGCGTCCACCCGCGCCGCTATGCCTGCGGCGTCCCCCGGATCGCCTGTGGTCGCCCGGCGCAGCGTCTCGCCGATGACGTTCGCGGGCGTGACCGGAGCCCCGAACAGCCGGCTCGCGACATCAGCGACCGACTCGCGCCGGTCGGCGTCGGTGCCGTGCGTGGTCATCGTCGCCGACGTGCCCACGCACTGCAGGTGGTCGGCCGCGCACGCCTCGCGCAGCCGGCGGACGAGCATTGCCACGTCCGCGCCCTGCCGCCCCCGGTAGGTGTGCAGCTCATCGAGCACCAGGAACCGCAGCCCGCGGGCCGCCGTGATCAGCCGCTCCCGTTCCTCCGGCCGGGTCAGCACCAACTCCAGCATCACGTAGTTCGTCAGCAGGATGTCCGGCGGATCCTTCAGGATCTCCACCCGCT
>WNGF01006628.1_pt1 | contig 14288 bp, 9 predicted proteins | sample 5400641 | NCBI WGS metagenome assembly WNGF01 (sample SAMN13153371, study PRJNA577476) | soil metagenome | isolation source: 80 cm soil or saprolite under grassland replicate 2 | place: USA:California | collected 2016-06-15
CGGGCGCTGCCGGCGATCGCCTGCTGCAAGGGCTCGAGCACGATGCCCCAGCCGGCGTTCTTCTCCGGGTAGGCGGAGGCCAGCCGCGCCGCGATCGCGGAGAGGTCGGCCTGGGCGGCGGCGAGCGAGACTCCCGGCTTTCTCCGGGCGACGACCCCGAGCCAATGGGCGCCCCGGTTCTCGAGCGTCTTCGCGTCGAGAACGAGCGGCATCCACAGGTCCGCGCCGCGTTGTGGGTAGCGAAACCCGCGCGGCATCACGCCAACGACGGCGCGGCTCTCTCCGTCGAAGGAGAGCCGGCGGCCGAGAATCCCGCGGTCCCCGCCGAAACGGCGCTGCCAGAACTCCCAGGAGAGGACGACCGTCTCCTCGCGGCCCGGCTTCTCGTCATCCGCGTCGAAGGCGCGCCCGAGGGCCGGGCTCGCGCCGAGCAGCGGAAAGAGCGCCGGCGAAACGGCGTAGACGCGCAGGCGCTGCGGCTCGCCTCCTTCCGTCAGCGTCGCCTCGTCGCTGGTGAACGCGGCCATACCGGAGAGCGTCCGGTTCTGCGCCCGCCAGTCCACGAAGTTGGGGGGCGACGCGCTGAACCGGTCGAAGCCCCGGGACGGATTGCTGTCCCAGATCCGCACGAGCTCCTCTGGGCGCACATAGGCGAGCGGCCGCAAGACGGCCGCGTCGACGACCGAGAAGACCGCTGTATTGAAGCCGATGCCAAGCGCGAGCGTCGCGACCGCCGCCGCGGTGAAGCCCGGACTCCGGCCCAGGGTGCGCAGGGCGTAGAGGAGATCGCCCAAGAGCGTGTTCATTCGGCCCGGATGGCTTCCATGGGATTGACGCGGGTGGCTCGGACAGCCGGATGGAGCGAGGCGAGGAGCGCCGCCGACGCGAGGACGAGGCCGGCGGCGGCGAACAAGGCGGGATCGCGCGCCTCGACCCGGAAGAGAAACGACGACGCGAGAGGCGCCAGAACGAAGGCGAGGCCCAGCCCGCCCGCGAGCCCCGCGGCCGAGACGGCCAGCGCTCGGCGTAGCACCAGCCGGAGGATCCCGCTACGCGGCGACCCGAGCGCCATGCGGACTCCGAACTCGCGCCGGCGAAGCTGGACAGCCTGCGCCACGACCCCGTAGAGACCGAAGGCCGCGAGAAACAGCGCCAGGCCCCCGAAAGTCGAAACGCTCATGGCGAGCACCCGCGCAGGCGCCAGTGCCTCGGCCACGTGTTTTTCGAGCGTGCGAGGCCTAAAGACCGGCAGCTGCGGATCGAGAGCTCGCACGGTCTCATGCACGGCGGCGAACAGAACGCTGGAGCCCGCGTGGCCATCGCCGCGGACCAGGATCGTCGTCGAAGGAAAAGGCGCCTGCGCCCAGGGGGCGTAGAGGGTGGGAGGCGCGTCCGCCAGGAGGGTGCGGTTGCGGACGTCTCGGACGACGCCGACGACCTGGGCGTCCTTGTTCGAGTATCCGACGTCGTAGAGAAGCCGGCCGACCGGATCCCGCCCGGGCCAGAAGCGCCGCGCCATCGCTTCGTTGATGACCACGACGGGAGGCGCTTCCGGGCCGTCGGCGGCGGAGAAGTCGCGGCCGCGCAGAATCGGGACGCCCAATGCCTGGAAGAAGCCGGGCGTGACGACGTTGAAATCGACGTTTGGCCGGTCCGTCCGCACCATGTCGCCCTTCTCGAGCGAAGTGGAAACGCGCATCCCGGAGGCCTGCACGGGGACAGCCGTCGCGAGGGCGGCGCCCCGGACACCCGGTCGGGTACGAAGGCTGCCGAGCAGGTTGTCCACGAAGAGCCGCTGTTTCTCCTGGGTGTAGCCGCTGCTCGCCAGATCGAGGCTCCCCAGAACGGCATCCTTCTCGGGGAAGCCGGGATCGACTCTCGCTTCCTGCGAAAGGGTTCGCAGGAGCAGCCCGGCTCCCACGAGAAGCAACGATGCGAAACCCATCTGGGCCGTGCTGAAGATCCCTCCGGGACCGACCCGGGTCCGAAGGAGCGGGAGAGTCGCCGCGGCTCGCTTCAGGTCCGGGTCGTGGCCGCGATGGGATGCGCGGATGGCGGGAACGAGGCCGGCCGCCGCGGTACAGGCGAAAGCGAGGAGACCCGCGAAGAGGAGAGTCCGCGATTCTCCAACCGGCGACGCGGCCTCTACCGGAATCGGAAGAGTCGAAGCGGAAATGGTGCGGAGGAGGCCGGCGGCGGCGTCGGCGACAGCGATACCGACGGCCGACGCGGCGACAGCGAGAAGGAGGGACTCGGCCAGAACCGCCCGGATGACGTCGCCTCGGGAAGCGCCGAGCGCGAACCGGACGGCAATCTCGAATCGCCTTCTCTCGATCCTCACCAGCGCGAGGCCGGCGGCGTCGGCGCAGGCGATGGCCAGCACCAGTCCGGCCGCGCCGAGCAGAAGCCAGGAGAGGCGCGCGGCCCGCGGCGCGTCGTCCGAGGAGATCACGGCTCGAGAGGCCGGCAGGACTTGCGGCAGCGGGTCCCGGCGGTCTGTGGACTGGGCAGCCGCGCGCCGGCGTGCGATCGTGTCGAGCTCGGCCCGGGCCGCGGAGATGTCCGTCCCCGGCTTCAAACGCCCGACGATGTCGAGCCAGGACATCTCCCGTTTCCAGACCGAGTCCTTCCAGCCAGGCGCGGCCTGCGTGGCCAAAGACATCGGGATCCACACGTCCGGCAGGGAATCGAGGCCGGCGCCGAAAAAGCCGGCCGGCGCCGCGCCGACGATCGTGAAGGCATGGCCATTGACGCGCGCGGCGCGGCCGATGGCCGCGGGGCTGCCCGCCAGGCGGCTTCTCCAGAGCCGTTGAGAGACGACCATCACGGGCTCGCGGCCGGGCGGCCCGTCATCGGGAGTCCGCAGGAGGCGCCCGGCGGCGGGGCGCACGCCGAGAGTCTCGAAGTAGTTGCCCGTGACGACGGCCGCCTTCAGGCGCTCGACCGAACGGCCGGGAATCTCGAGATTGACCATGACGAAATCCGCGTAGGCGGCGAGGCTCGTGAAGGATCGGGCCTGGTCCCGGTAGTCGGTGTAGACGGGGTAGGAGGAGTTGGACAGATCGGAGTTTCCTTCCTGACGGGCGAACACCCGCACGAGCCGGCCGGGATCGCGGACGGGCAGAGGGCGGAAGAGGACCGCGTCCACGAGGGAGAAGATCGCGGTCGTCGCCCCGATTCCCAGGGCGAGCGTCGAAACGGCGAGCAACGTGAAACCGGGACTTCGCCGCAGAGCCCGGATTCCGTGCTTGAAGTCGCGCAGGAGCGCGCTCACGGAAAGATCTCCGGAGTCCCGCTCGCCCGGCTCACAAGAGGCCCGCCTCCTTCAACTCCTGTTCGGAGGCCGCGCGCTCTTCGCCTCTCTCGTCTTCGACGACGCGGCCGTCGAAGAGATGGATCGTGCGAGCGGCGTAGCGGGCGAAGCGCGGATCATGCGTGACCATGCAGATCGTGGCGCCTTCCCGGTGGAGGTCCCGCAGGAGAGACATGACCGCTTCGGCGTTGACCGAGTCGAGGTTCCCCGTCGGCTCGTCGGCGAGCAGGATGAGCGGCTGGCCCCCGATCGCGCGCGCGACCGCGACGCGCTGCTGCTGGCCGCCGGAGAGCTGCGAGGGGAAGTGGTTCGTGCGATGGGCCATGCCGACCTTCTCGAGCGCCTCGTGCACGCGCTTGCGGCGCTCCGGCGCCGGCATTCCGCGGTAGGTCAGCGGCAGCTCGACGTTCTCGTAGACTGAGAGGTCTCCGATCAGGTTGAAACTCTGGAAGATGAACCCGATCTCGCGGTTGCGGATGCGGGCTCGCTCCGAAAGCTTCAACTTCTCGGCCGGCTTTCCGTTCAACAAGTAGTTGCCGGCGGTGGGCGAGTCGAGCAGCCCCAGGATCGAGAGCAGTGTGGACTTGCCGCAGCCCGACGGCCCCGCGATCGAGATGAACTCCCCGTGCTGGATCTGAAGATGCACGCCGGAGAGAGCGTGCGTCTCGACTTCATCGGTGAAGAACACCTTCGTCACGCCATCCAGCCGGATGAGCGAGCTGCCGTTTGTGCTCATGGGCGCTCCTCTTCTTGCGGTCATTTGAGCCTCACGCGATCGAACGCGTCCCACGCGGACATGTCGGAAAGGACCACCCGGTCTCCGGGCTTCAAGCCCTCCAGGATCTCGACGGCGTTGACGGAACTCTTGCCGAGCCGGACTTTCACGCGCAGCGCCTCGTCCCTGCCGGGCTGGAGACGGAAAAGCGTGATCGTGCCCTGCTCGGACCCGAAGGCCGGGCGGCCGACGTACACGACGTCGGAGAGCCGCTCGAGTTCGATCGTGCCGTCCACGGAGAGGTCGGGACGGGCGCCCCTGGGGAGCGGGCCCTCCAGGGCCACGTCCACGGTGACCGTCCCGCCGGAGACGGACGGATCGATCCGAGAGACGTGCCCCTCGACGACGCCGTTGCGCGTGTCCACGAGAGCTCGCTCGCCGATCTGGACGTCGCGCGCCTGCGTCTCGGCGATCTTCAGCTGCGCCTTGAGCTTCTCCGGCTGAACGACCTTGGCCAGAGTCATCCCGGCCGTCACGCGCTGGCCCGGCTGGACCGGGACTTCCTGGAGCACCCCGCGGATGCCGGCTCGAACGCGCAGCGCGTCCATCTGCGAGCGCTTCAGCTTCGCGAGCGCTCGAAGCTGCTCGACCCGGGCCTGCTGGGCGTCGATCTGCGCCCTCTCGGCCTCGGAAGCGACGGAGAGGCGCTTCTTTTCGATCTCGTTTCGCGTCGCGAGCTCGCGCGCGCGGGTCTGCGAGAGCTTCAGCGTGATGGCGGCGACGAGCCCTTCCTTGAAGAGCCCTTCGTTGGTCTCTGCCTGGAGCTGCGCCTGGTGGTAGTCGGACTCGACCGTCGCGGCGGCGGCCTGCTGGTCGAGAATGTCCTTCTGAACTTTGACTCGCGTGTTGATCAAGTCGGCCTGTCCCGCCTTCAACTGCCAGTCCGCGTTGAGCGCGTCCTTCTCGAGCTCCGGGTTGGACATCTCCAGGAGAATGGCATCGGGCGTGACCGGGCTCCCGGGTTGCGCGAGAAGGCGTTCGACGCGTGCGTCCGTCGAAGCGGAGATCTGCAGGATCCCTTCTGTCTGGGGAACGAGCGAGCCCGGCCCCCGGACCTGCCGCTCAAGGGGGCCCCTCTTGACGGTATCGATCAAGACCGTCCCCTTATCCACGGTCGGCGCCGCTGGCTTCAACCGGGAGAGGCCGAGGGTGATCAAGAGGATCGCGAGAACTCCCGCGCCGCCGACCAGGAAGCGCCGCCGCCGCTTCTTCTTCGCGAAGTCTTCCCGAAGGATGTCCATCCGAGCCTTCGATTGGCGAGAACCGTGCCACGCGCGATCGAACCTAAGTCATTGATGGGGAAGAGCTCCGCGCGGAGATCGAGAGAGCTGTTGCGCGCTTCCGGGAATGCCCTGTCCGGAAACGAACAGGGGAATTGCCGATTGAGTGATTGACGATTGATCGGTTGAGCCACGGCAAGCCCAATCCTTCAATCGTCAATCTTCAAATCGTCAATACCTTCCGTGGATCCTCATGCTCACGAGCTCATCCACGGTGACTCGGTCGTAGCGCTCCTTCATTCTCTTCACGTAGTCGATCGTGACGCCGTGGATGCGCATGGAGACGAGGTCCTCGACGGGCACGCGCCGGTAGCCGAGCTCCTGGAGCTTGCGCACGAACTCGGGCGAGACGCCATGGATCCGCATGCTCACCAGATCGTCGACGGGGAGCCGGTCGTACCCCAGCTCCTTCATTTCACGGACGAATTCCGGGTTGGCGCCGTGGATGCGCATGTTGACGAGCCCTTCGACGGGAAGGCGTTCGTATCCCAGCGCCTTCAATTCCCGGACGAACTCGGGGCTCGCGCCGTGGATGCGCATATTGACGAGCTGCTCCACGGGAAGGCGGTCGTAGCCGAATGTCTTCAGCTCCCGGATGAACTCGGGGCTCGCGCCGTGGATGCGCATGTTGACGAGCCCTTCGACGGGGAGGCGGTCGTAGCCGAGCGCCTTCAACTCCCGGATGAACCCGGGGCTCGCGCCGTGGATGCGCATGTTGATCAGCCCTTCGACGGGGAGATGCTCGTATCCCAGCGCCTTCAGCTCCCGGATGAACCCCGGGCTCGCTCCATGAATCCGCATCGAGATCAGGCGCTCGGCGGGGAGGCGCTCGTAGCCGAGCGAGCGCAGGTCTTCGAGGAACTTGCGGCCGACGTCGTGCATCGTGAAGGCCCAGGAATCGTCGGGCCCGAGGCTCGAGTAGCCGAGCGACCTCCAGTACTTGTCGAACTCTGGGTTGGCGGCGAACTGGAAGCGGCCGGAACCGCCCGACTCGTCCAGCTCTCCGTCGAAGCGGATCGTCCCGGCGTCCCGCACCATCTCGAAGTGCGCCGGCTTCTGGACCGTTCCGGCCGGCCGGACGAGGCCGCGGAAGTCGGTCAGAGCATAGGACGACGAGTTGTTCCAGTTTCCCCGCGAGGAGCTGCGCCGCATCGTGAGCTGAACGCGGCCGTCTTCCCGGTCGAAGTCGAGAAGCCATCGCCCTTCCAGGGCCTGTCCCGGCGCCGGCGAGGGCGCTCCGAGATAAAGGGAGAGCAGCACAGCGGGAGCGATTGCGCGGAGTCGCAGCGGGGATTTCCGTTCGTTCATCATGGATTCCTCCCGTGAATTCGCCGGGAGACTAGCTCGTCGATCGAGAGCCGCGCTCCGGCGGAGGCGTTGGACTTGCGGATGAACTCGGGGGTCGCGCCGTGGATGCGCAGAGATGTCAGATCGTCGATCGAAGGCTCGGCGTATCCGAGCGATTGGATCTCCCTGGCGAAGTCGGACGTGACGCCGTGGATGCGGCACGAGACGGCTTCGTCGGCGGAGAGGCCCGCGTATCCAAGCGACTTGAAGCTGCGGACAAACTCGGGCGTGACTGAGTGGATGCGAAGGCTGACGAGCGTGTCGAGACCCGCGTCGAGCCCGAGCGACCGCATCTGACGCGCGTCCTCCGGCGTGGCGCCATGGATTGTCGCCGACACGATCTCGTCGAGTCCGGGCCTGCGGCCGAGGACGGTGGCCCACTGCGCCGCCGCGTCCGGATCGACGCCGTGGATCCGGAGCGAGACGGCCTCGTCGGCCGAGATCCTCGGATAACCCGCTTCGTGAAAACGCCGCACGAACTCCGGCGTGACTCCATGGATCCGGAGCGCGACGAGCTCGTCGAGGGACTGCTTCCCAAGGAGCGCCGTCATCTCCGAGATGTATTCCGGAGTGGCCCCGTGGATCTTGAGCGAGACCAGGTCATTGACCGAGGCCTGCTTGTAGCCGAGCGCGGCGAGCGCGCCGAGAAACTCGGGCGTGACGCCGTGCCGGCGCAAGTTTGCCAGCTCCTTGGGACTGAGGCTGCGTTCCCTCTGCGGGGAGGCGGTCTTCTCATCCTCGTCCGCCTCGACTCCTCCCGCGATGCCCTCATTCACTCCTCCTTCGACGCCCCCTTCCACTCCGCCGTCGACGCCGCCCGCGACGCCGCCAGTGACTCTGGATGCCGGAGCCGTGCGGCGGGCCGCCCAGACAGAGGACGGTTTCTGCGAAGGCTGCGCTCCGCTCCGGACCGCCACCGGCTGGACGGCGGAGGCGACCGGCACGGCCGGGTCGACCGGCGCGTCGAAGAACGACAGGCGCGCCGCGGCGCCGACCGTGGCGACCATCGCCAGGGCGAGGAGGCCGGCGAGCCACCGCGGAGCGTCCTCGGCGAGCGCGGGTGAGGGGGAGGACGAGACCGGCACCAGCCGAGCGATCCGCCGCAAGAGAGAGGCGCCGTCGGCCGCCACCGCCGGGCCGACAGTCGCCTGCCGCGGAGCCCGGATCTCCTCGAGCACGACCAGGGCGCGGGCGTATCCGCGGGAATCTCCGGTCGCGGCGACGGCCAGGTCGTCGCAGCAGTTCTCCCTTTCGATGCGGATGCGGCGGGAGACCCACCAGACGGCCGGATGGTAGAAGAGGAGCGTCTCGGCGGCCGTCTGCAGCAGGTTGACGAGGTAGTCGTGCCGGCGGATGTGGGCGAGCTCGTGAGCGAGCACCGCCTCGATCGCCTCCGGCGAGAGTCCCGTGAGGGAGCTGAAGGGGAGGAGGATCGCCGGGCGCAGGACTCCGAGCGCCGTCGGAACGTTCACGCGCACCGATTCCAGGAGGATCACCCGGCGCTCCACGCCGAGCCGGGCGCGCAGGCGCGCAAGGACGGACTCCAGGGCCGCGGGCGCGGGACGGACGCCCTTGAGCGGGAGCCTCCGGGCGGCGTTCCATCCGCCGAGGAACCGCGCCGAAAGGAGAAGCACGCCGGAAAGCCACGCGGGCACGATCCACGACGCGAGCCTCGCGGCGCTCGCCTGGAAGACGCGGGCGATCCCATCGGCTTGCGAAGACGCGCCGGCCGCGCCCGGCCTGACGACGGGCCCGCTAGAGAGATTCTGCGCCGCTGGTGCCGGGGAGACCTCGAGAGCCGGAGAAGTTGAGGCCGCGGCCTCGGGGTTGCGAAGATAGGTGACGGCCGGCAGGAGCAGCATCAGCAGCAGGGCCGCGCAGCCGGCCGCGTAGCGAGCTTGCGAATCTCTTCGAGAGAGCAGAGCGTTGGCGCAGGCCAGGATCGCGGCGACGAGGATTCCCTGCCAGAGGAAGGCGGCCAGCGCCCCGCCGAGCCTCCGGAAGGCCGGGTCGGCGAGCAGAAGGGCCAGGTCTTTCACTGCTTGCCTCCTTCCATCGTGTCGAGCAGCTCCCGGATCCGGGCCAACTCCTGCGGAGATGTCTTCCTGGAAGAGAGCGCCCGCAGGACCAGGGCCGACGCGGACCCGGCGAAGGCGCGGTCGAGCAGGTCGGTCACGAGCTGCCGCTCCGTTTCCTCGCGGGGAACCCGCGCCGCGTAGACGTGCGCCCGCTCGGTCTCGTCACGCCGCACGAGCCCCTTCTCGGTCATGATCTGGAGGAGCTTCAAGACCGTCGTGTATCCGGTCGGGTCCCGCGCGTCGAGAACTTCGTGGACCTCGCGGACGGTCGCCGCGCCTCGCTCCCAGAGAACTCTCAGGATCTCGAGCTCTCCATCCGTGGGCCGGGGCGTGGGGGTCTTCTTCAATGGCGCTCCGTCGTGTTCATACGAAGAAGCTAGTACGAAGTTTTTCGTATATCAAGAAAAAAGTAGTGAGTTGTGAGTTGTGAGTTGTGAATCGGCCGGGCTCCAGCTTCCTCGCCAATTCACAATTCACGATTCACAGTTCACCATTTCTCCTGTGGTACTTTCGCCAATCCCATGAAGGGACGTCTCTTACGGGTCGCCCTGCTGCTCTTCGGATCCGGGATGTCGGCCCTGATCTATCAGGTCGCGTGGATGAGGGAGCTGCGGCTCATCTTCGGGTTCTCGACGGCCGCCTCGGCGGCGGTCCTCGCGATCTTCATGGGTGGACTCGGCGCCGGAAGCTGGTGGTTGGGGAGGAGGGCCGACCAGTCCGCGCATCCCCTCGCCTTCTATGGCCGGCTCGAGCTGGCGGTGGCCGGCTCGGCGGCCATCACGCCCCTGTTGGTCTTCCTCGTCCGACAGGCTTACATCGCGGTGGGCGGCACGCTCACCCTCGGTCTCGCCGCGGGAACTCTGGTCCGGCTCCTCTTCTCCGCGATCGTGCTCTGCCTGCCGACGGTGCTCATGGGAGGGACGCTGCCGGCGGCGACCCGCGCCGTCGAGACCGACGAAGATAAGTCGCGCCGGTATCTCGCGCTGCTCTACGGCTCCAACACGATCGGAGCCGTCACGGGGGCCGTGCTCTCGACGTTCTTCCTGCTGGAGACGTTCGGCACGCGGTTGACGCTGTGGCTGGCCTGTCTCGTCAACGCCCTCGTGGGGCTGGCGGCCGTGCGTCTCTCGAGGAAGGCGGCGCCGGCGCCGATTGAAGCGAATGGTTCCCGGTCCCCGGCTCCGGGTTCCAGGGAGCCTGAGGAGGGTCGGCGGGAGAAGAAGAAGTTCAAGCTGAAGGAAGGAGCAGCCGCATCTGCCTCGGCGGTCGAGCCTGGCCGATCGCGGGCTCGCGGATTCGTGCTCGCGTCGGCGGGAATCGTGGGGTTCGTCTTCTTCCTGATGGAGCTCGTCTGGTACCGGATGCTCGCGCCGCTGCTGGGAGGCTCGACGTACACGTTCGGTCTCATTCTCGCGATCGCCCTGGCGGGCATCGGAACCGGCTCGGCGGTCTACTGGCTCGCCGGGCGCGGAAAAGCGCCTACCCTCTCCGGTTTCGCGGCGACCTGCGCCCTCGAGGCGTTGTGCCTCATCGTGCCCTACGCCCTCGGAGACCGGTTGGCGCTCCTGGCGGTTCTCCTCCGTCCGATCGGCGCCTTCGGTTTCGGCGGTTATGTCGCGGGGTGGTCGCTGGTCGCGGGCATCGTCGTCTTCCCCGCGGCCTTCATCGCGGGACTGCAGTTTCCGTTGCTCATCGCGCTGCTGGGGCAGGGACGCGAGCGGGTCGGCTCGGACGTCGGGAGCGCGTACGCCTGGAACACGATGGGCGGCATCGCGGGCTCGCTCGCCGGGGGCTTCGGTCTGCTGCCCCTTCTCTCGGCGACGGGAACCTGGGTCTTCCTCACGGCCCTGCTCTGCGCCCTCGATCTCCTCGCGATCCTCGCCTCCCGGCGGGAGAGGGCTGGAGCGGAAGGCAGTCGAAGGCCGGTCTGGCTTGCCATCGGCGCGGCCGCCGCCGCTCTTCTCCTCCTCCAGGCTCCCGGACCCACCGCCGCGTGGCGGCACAGCCCGATCGGCGCCGGCCGGGTTGAGCTGCCCAAGCCCTCGCCCAACACGCTCCACGACTGGCTGCGCGGCCGCCGGCGCATCCTGGCGTGGGAAAAGGACGGCGTGGAATCGAGCGTGGCGCTCGTCAAGGCGAGCGACGGCTACGCCTTCGTGATCTCCGGCAAGACGGATGGCAGCTCGCGCGGCGACGCCGCGACACAGGTCATGGGCGGCCTCATCGGAGCAGCCCTCAACCCCAACCCGCGCCGCGGTCTGGTGATCGGTCTCGGCACGGGATCCACGGGCGGATGGCTCGCGGCGGTCCCCTCCATGGAGCGCGTGGACGTCGTGGAGCTGGAGCCGGCGATCCTGCGGGTGGCCCGCGAATGCTCGCAGGTCAATCACGACGTGCTCGGCAACCCCAAGGCGCGGATCTGGATCGGCGACGCGCGCGAGTGGCTGCTCGCCTCGCGAGAGAAGTACGACGTCATCTTCTCCGAGCCCTCGAATCCCTACCGGGCGGGCATCTCGAGCCTCTTCACCGCGGACTTCTACCGCGCGGCGCGCTCGCGCCTGGCGCCGGGCGGGATCTTCCTCCAGTGGCTGCAGGCCTACGAAGTGGACAGCGGGACGGTCCGCACCGTGTACGCGACCCTGGGCTCGGTCTTCCCGGAAGTCGAGACCTGGCACACGAAGCAGAGCGACCTGGTCCTCGCGGCGACCGCCGAGCCGATCGCCTACGACGGCGGCCGCCTGCGCGAGCGCCTGCGGCAGGAGCCTTACCTCTCCGCTCTGCGCGATGCCTGGCGGGTGAGCGATCTGGAAGGGTTCCTGTCTCATTACGTCGCGAGGTCGTCGCTGACGCGCACGCTGACCTCCTCCGGCCAGACTCCGCTCAACACGGACGACGACAACGTGGTCGAGTTCGCGTTCGCCCGGAGTCTGGGACACGACACCTTCTTCGACGTGGAAGAGCTGCGCCAGGCTGCCCGCTCCTCGCAGGAAGACAGGCCGGCGGTGTCGGGCGAAGTGGACTGGGCGGCGGTCAATCGCTGGCGGGTGGCCGCCGCGACGTCGACGGGAAGGCCGCCGACGGCCACGGCGGGCATGACGGTCGAGGAGTTGCGGCAGGCGCTCGCTCAGAAGAGCTTCGTCGAGGGGCGGCCCGAGGCGGTGCTGACGAACTGGCGAGCGCAGCGGTGGGAGCCGCGCGGTTCGATCGAGGAAATCGTTCTGGCCGAAGCCCTGGCGCAGGGGGCCGAAGAGATCGCGGCGGAGTACATCGAGCGCATCCGCCAGCGGCGCGCCGTGGAGGCCGACGTGCTGCTGGCCAGGCTGCGCTGGCGTCAGGGCCGTCTGGAAGAGGCGACGCAGGCGTTCGAGCGGGCGTTCCTGGCATATCGCGAGGATCCGTGGCCGCTCGCGATTCTCATCCGGAACAGCTTTTCGGTCGTGCTCGACATCGCGTCCCGCGACGCCGCCCTCGCCTCCCGGCTGGAGGAGTCCCTGGCCCAACCCTTCTCGCTCTCTGTCCTCGACGAGGAGCGGCGCCTGATTCGCCTCGAGGTCGCCTCGCGCCTGGATCCTTCCCGCTACGTGCGAGCGGTGGAAGACATGGAGCCCAACGTTCCGTGGCGCCGTCCGATCCTGGAGCGCCGGGCACAGGCCTATTCGGCGACGGGCAATTCCCGCGCGCCCCTCGCGCGGCGCGAGCTCGCGAAGTTCCTGGCGAAGGAGCCGCCCCCGTTTTCGCCCGGAACCGCCGCGCGCGGGAAGAACTAGGCGCGGGCCGCGCGGCGGCGCGCCGCGTCGACGGTGTTCTTCAGGAGCATGGCGATGGTCAGGGGGCCGACGCCTCCCGGGACAGGCGTGATCCAGGAGGCCACACGGCTGACGCCGTCGAAGTCCACGTCGCCGACGAGCGCGCGCCCCTTCCGCGCGATGGCCTCGGCCAGGTGCGCGGAATCCCGGAGGTGCGCGGGCGCCTGCTCCATCGTCTCCAGCCGGTTGATGCCGACGTCCACGACGGCCGCGCCCTCGCGGACGAAGTCGCTCGTGACGAATCCCGGCCTTCCGATCGCGGCGACGAGGATGTCCGCGCGGCGGCAGATCCCGGCGAGGTCCTTCGTCTTCGAGTGGCAGACGGTGACCGTCGCGTCGCGCCAGGTCAGCAGCGCTGCCACCGGCTTGCCCACGATCTCGCTGCGGCCCAGAACGATGGCGTTGGCGCCCGCGATCGGAATCTCGTAGGCGTCGAGCAGGGTCAGGATGCCGGCCGCCGTGCACGGCACGAAAGAGGGACGTCCCTGGACCAGCCGGCCGACGTTCTCCGGATGCAGGCCGTCCACGTCTTTCCCGGGATCGATCGAATCGAAGACCCTTCTCGCGTCGTGGCCGGGAGGCAGCGGAAGCTGGACGAGGATCCCGTCCACGGCGTCGTCCCGGTTGGCCCTCTCGACTTCCTCGAGCAGGCGTAGGGGGGCCGTGCTCTCCGGCAGGCGGATCGTCTCGGCAAGACAGCCGGCTTCCCGGGCCGCGCGCGTCTTGGAGGAGACGTACGTCATGGACGCGGGGTCTTCGCCCACGAGAATGACTCGCAGGGAAGGAGGCTGGCCGCGTTCGCCGACCTCCCGGGCCGCGGCGCGAATGCTCTCGCGCAGCGTCTCCGCGAGGGAAACGCCGTCGAGGAGCCGCGCGGTGGGAAGAGTCTCCATCCGCCTGAATCATAAGGGGTCCGGGAAACGTCCTGGGTCGGGCGGGGCGGCCCCGCGGCTCCGAATTCCTTGACTCCGCACTCCTGCTTGCGTATCCTTACGCGCCCTCAAACAGGGTCGGGGGACGAGCCTGCCTCAGGCTTGCGCGTCGGTTTTGTTGAATTAAGGAGTCCGGTTTCATGAGTTCAGGGACATCTGCGGCTTCACGCGGAGCGATACGCCAGGAGTGGTGGGTGGTGGACGCGACCAACAAGGTCCTCGGCCGCCTGGCCACGCGGGTCGCGCGCGTGCTCTGTGGAAAGCATCGCGCTCATTACCTTCCGTATCTCGACACAGGCGACTTCGTCGTTGTGACCAACGCGGACAAGGTCCTGCTCACGGGCCGCAAGGCCGAGGAGAAGGTCTACCACCGGCACACGGGCTACCCCGGCGGCTTGAAGTCGGTCCGCGCGAAGGAGCTTTCGGCGAAGTATCCGGAGAGGCTCATCGAAGAGGCGGTGCGCGGTATGCTGCCCAAATCGAAGCTCGGGCGCAAACAACTGAAGAAGCTCAAGGTGTATCGCGGGGCGTCGCACCCCCACGAGGCGCAGAAGCCGCGTGTGCTGACGCTGCCCGTGCGCCGCGCGGCCAGTTGAGAAGCTGAGGAGGAACATTGGCGGTTGAAATCCAGCATCGCGCCACCGGGAGACGCAAGAGCGCGATGGCTCGCGTACGACTGCTTCCCGGTTCCGGCTCCATCACGGTCAACAAACGCTCCCTCGACGATTACTTCCCCAACAATGTCCTGAAGATGGTC
>WNGF01006629.1_pt1 | contig 14288 bp, 16 predicted proteins | sample 5400641 | NCBI WGS metagenome assembly WNGF01 (sample SAMN13153371, study PRJNA577476) | soil metagenome | isolation source: 80 cm soil or saprolite under grassland replicate 2 | place: USA:California | collected 2016-06-15
AGGACATCAGCGAGATCCGGCTTGCGCGCGACGTGAGGCTTTCACCGGACGCTCGCCGGGTCGCGTTCGTCGTCTCGGAGCCTGCGGAGTCGGGACGGGCCGCCCGGCGCTCCGGTATCTGGACGGTTGCGGCCGACGGAAGCGGGGGTCCGCGCTTGCGGATCTCGGGCGGCGACGACAACTCTCCACGCTGGTCGCCCGAGGGGAAAACGCTGGCGTTTCTCTCCGTGCGGGGAGATGCCCTGGCCGGCGCCGGCGATTCGACCCGTCAGATCTATCGCGTCGCCGAAAAGGAAGATCGCGCCGGCGCTCCGGAGCAGGTGACCTTCGCCGATGGAGGAGTGGACGACTTCGCGTGGTCCCCCGACGGCCGGTTCATCGCCTTCCTGGCGCCCGAGCCCGCCACCGATGAAGATCCGGTCGCCGTCGGTCGGACGCTGAGATACACCCGGTTGGGCATCGTGAATGTCGCGGAGGGCACGACATCCCTGATCACCGGCCGGGAGTTCGACGTTGCCGAGCTTGCGTGGTCCCCGAACGGCGAGGAGATCGCGCTCGTCGTTGCTCCAACGCCGCGGCCGGAGGACGAGTTCCCTCTCGCGCTCGTCGTCGTGAGTCGCCGGACGGGCAGGATCGCCCGGCGCTTGAGTGAGAACGTCGCCTTCAGCGGCGGTCTCCGTTGGGCCCCCGACGGTCAATTCATCACTTTTCTCGAATGTCCTCCGACGCGGGAGTTCGGTTCCTGGCTGGCGATGGTCCCGGCGGCGGGAGGTCCCGTGCGGCCGATTCTCAAGGAGCATCTCTTCACGACGCTCCGGGCCGAGTGGGCCGCGGACTCGAAGAGTCTTCTCCTCCTGACGATCGAAGGGACGAGCCAGACCCTCGTGAACTTCGACGTCCGGAGCGGCCGGATGCGGCGAGTCGCGGACGTCGTCATCTCTCAGTGGGAATTCAGCTTCACCACGAACGGCGCCACGAGCGCTTATCTGAGCCAGAGCGCGCGATCGCCGAGCGACGTCTGGCTGGTAACCGCGGGCGCATCCCCCCGCAGGCTGACTGATCTGAATCCGCAGACCCGGCGCTGGCGGCTCGGCAAGGTGCAATCGGTGACTTGGAAGAATTCCATAGATGGGATGACCCGCAGGGGAGTCCTGGTCACACCTCCCGACTTCCAGGCCGGACGTCCGTATCCGACGATCGTCCAGGGACACCCCGGCGACACGTCCTGGTGGACGGGTTGGCTCGCGACAGCGTGGGCCTGGGGGCAGCTTCTCGCCTCGCGCGGATACGTCGTCTTCCTTCCCAACTATCGCGGCGTCAACGGCGAGGGGTGGAAGATGCACGCCACCATCGGGGACTGGGGCGGCATGGCCTTTCAGGACCTCATGGACGGCATCGACGCGCTGGTAGCGCAGCGGATCGCCGATCCTGACCGTCTCGGCATCGGCGGCTGGAGCAATGGCGGATTCATGACCGAGTGGGCGATCACGCACACCACGAGGTTCAAGGCCGCGGTCGCTCAGTCAGGCCACGCCGACTTCTTCAGCCTCTATGGCACCTCGCACAATCGGGCATCGTTACAGATTTCCTTCGGAGATCCCTACTCGAACCGCGCGATCTATGACGCGCACTCCCCGATGACCTTCATCCGCAACTGCCGGACTCCGACATTGATTCTTCACGGCGCGAACGATTCCGGTGTTCCCGTCGGGCAGGGCCACGAGTTCTTCACCGGTCTGAAGGCGATCGGCGTCGAAGCCGAGATGGTCGTCTACCCGCGGGAGGGCCACACAATTCGAGAGCGGGCGCACCAGGAAGACCTTCAAAATCGTGTGCTCGCGTGGTTCGATCGTCACCTGAAGTGACTCGCAACCAGAGAGGCGGAGTAGACCCTTAGCAGGCTGCTGAAAAATGGATGCGGGCGTCGTGTCTGGCCTTTTGCAACTCGCGACGCAAGAAAGTCCTTTCGCAGAGAAAACTTCTCGCTTGAAAAGCGCCGGGAGCAAAAGGCCAGCCACCGCAAGCGGTTGCGGCGGCGCGGGGCCGTCTGCGGCGTCGGCGCTCCTCTCCGATGCGCCCCGGCATCGCCCTCGTCGCGCCTCCTTGCATCCGGCCCCGCGGCGCTCGCAACGCCGCCTCACACCCTTTTTCAGCAGCCTGTTAGAGGACTTCGATCCGAAGAGGTCTTCAGGAGTGTGAGACGCCCGGGTCGTGGGAACGCTTCTTCTGCTCGCCTCGAACTTCCCGGCGATCCGGGCCCTCGAACTCCTCGACCTGGTCTTCGAACGCCTCCTTCTCCTCACGTGTCATGCGGTCGTCCGGCGTTTGAGGTCTGTCCTTCGTGCTCCCCGGATCGGTCATGGGAACCCCCCTTCCGCGGCAATGACTGCTAATTCGACTTGGACAAGTTGAGGTTGCTCGCCATCACTGGCTTCGGTCCACCGAGAGTACCCGTGTAGGTTATACCGACAACCGCGCCGACCTTCAGCCCTTCGAGCTTCTGGAAGGTGAATCGGTACTCCTTGCCGTCCGCCGCCACGGCGGTAAAGATCTTGGGCTTTTCGTTGATCTCTTTGGTCCTGAGATTCCTGATATTGGATTTGGTCGTGCTGGAGCCAGTCCTCGCCGGCGGCTCCGTCGGTTTGGGCGTGGTCTTCTTGTCCGCGACGGCATGGCTGGCGAGCGATAACGAAACGAGGGTTGCTGCGAGTCTCTTCAGGGGGTCGAAACCCACTTGACTCTCGTAATATGGCGCCATATTATGGCGGTCATGGGCAAATCGGAGGCGATGAAGCGCACGACGATCATGTTGCCCGAGACGCTCCGCCGCCGCGCGGCGTTTCGAGCGAGGCAGCGCGGAATCTCGCTTGGCGAGCTCATCCGGGATTCCCTCGATGCCGCTCTTCCGGGCGTCTCCTACGGGCACGATCCGCTGTTCGAGGACGTCGTCTTCGACGGCCCTGCCCCGCGAGACCTCTCCGCGAAGCACGACAAGTACCTGTACGAAAAGAAGTGATCTTCGTTGATACGGGGGCTTTCGTCGCCCGCTACGTGAGCAGCGACGGCCACCACACCCGAGCCCGGCGAGTGTGGGCAGAAATCGAGAGGCAGCGAACCTCGTGCTTCACGAGCAACTTTGTTCTAGACGAGACGTTCACTTTGCTCGGCCGGCAGTCGTCGTACACCTTCGCCGCGGAGCGGGCGCGGGCTCTCCTCGACTCGAAGGCTCTCACGATCCTGCGGCCCGGCGCGGAAGACGAGCTGGCGGCAGTTGAATTCTTCGCCAAGTTCGCGGACCAGGAACTGAGCTACACGGACTGCATTTCCTTCACTCTCATGCGGCGGTACCGCCTGAGTCGTGTCTTGACCTTCGATCGCCACTTCCGAGACGCGGGGTTCGAGGTCCTTCCTTCACGTTGATTCCTCGCGACCCCGATCCTTCGATGGCCGCCATGGTCCGTGGCGTGCGCATTGTCGCGGTGTTCGAGGCCTTGAAAGGGGCGCTCGTGCTCAGCGCCGGGCTCGGTCTGCTTTCTCTTCTGCACCACGATCTCCAGGCCGTCGCGGAGCGCCTCGTGCGGCATTCACACCTGAACCCCGCTCGCCATTACCCCCGGATCTTCATCGAGGCGGCGTCGCACACGAACGACTCCCGGCTCCGGTCTCTGGCCGCCCTGGCGTTTCTCTACGCGGCCGTGCGTTTCGTCGAGGCGTACGGTTTATGGCGGATGCGGGTGTGGGCGGAGTGGTTTGCGATCATCGCCGGCTCGGTCTACCTGCCCGTCGAGGTCTACGAGATCTTCCGGCGGGTGACATGGATGAGAGGGATGGTCTTGCTGACCAATCTCCTGATCGTGGCCTACCTCGTGAATGTCCGATTGTTGAGTCGGCGCCGGGCTGAAGCAGCGCGTGGAAACAGTTTGTGAGGCGCCATTGGCCAGCCGGGCCGGCGCTCGTCTCACCACATTCACTGGATCGTTAGCGGCTCGACGAGGAACCCAGCGTGATCTTTGAGCACGGCGTGGCCTTCCTGGATCTGGAGAAAAACCGTCGGGGCGTCGGATCTGCGCGGCGGCACGGGCTCGGCTTCCTCATCCGGAATCACCGCCCCGGCTTCGACGGCCTCGAGCTCATCCAGAAGCGCGGTCAGGTCCACCGGCTCGACGGCCGGGACGAAGACCCCATCCAGTGTCGTCTCGTCGACCAGCCCGTACTTCCAGGTGAACCGGGATCGCTTTCCGTACTCGATGACGAGCTCGTTTTTGTAGAGCGGTAAGAGTTGAGCTACGGCGAAGAAGCCTTCGTGCCAGCTCTTGGACCCGAACTTGCCGTTGCAACTGCAGTCGGCGCAGAGGCCCCAGACGTCCCCGCCACTGAACGGGCCGGACGCATTCGATGGCAGAGGTCGAGGAGACTCGGGGGCTAGCCTGCCGCCGACACCCTGATTATCGCCAACTCTCCAATCTAGTTGACGGGAGACACGGCTGACCTCTAACCTTCACGAGGTTCGGAAGGTTTCTTGTTTCTTCGCGGGCGACACCGGAAGAATGCGATGGCTGATCAGCCGAAGCCAGGTAAGGCCGGCTCGTGGAATCTCGCCCCATCTGCGGCCAGGCTCCGGAACCAAGGACATGCGCAGCTCACCGCACAGGTGCCGGAGATTGACAGGAACCCGGACCGGCATGGTGGGGGCGGCGCCGTGTCGACCACATCTGTTGGCGTCAAGTCGAGAGATTGGGCTTGTGGGAGCGCCGTTGCAATAGTCGCCGCGACCTTGTTGTTCGCGGCACCCCTGCACGCTTGGCTGACCGTCGCTGTTCCCGAAAACCAGGAACGGCTGTCTACCGGCAAGGACGCGGTCGGACCGGCTCAACTTCAGCGAGAGCGGGCCACGCGGCAGCTGCGGATGCCGGACTTGAGGAAGCACAGCCTGAGCGACGCGTACGAGATCCTGTCGAAGTACCGCCGCAAGCCGCGAGTTGAACAAGGCCCTTCGGAACTTCCGAGAGGACTGGTCTACGACCAGCAGCCGCCACCCGGCACCGATCTGGCGACCGTCCGCGAGATCGTCCTTCATGTTTCCGAAGGATCGAGGCCGCCGCCTGAAATTCCGCCAGAGCGCACCACACGACAGTTGCGGATGCCGGACTTGAGGAAGCACAGCCTGAGCGACGCGTACGAGATCCTGTCGAAGTACCGCCGCAAGCCGCGAGTAGAACAAGGCCCTTCGGAACTTCCGAGAGGACTGGTCTATGACCAGCAGCCGCCACCCGGCACCGATCTCGCGACCGTCCGCGAAATCGTGCTGCACGTTTCCGACGGGGGGAAGCCGTCCCTGCCACCGCCTGAAATTCCGCCAGAGCGCACCACACGACAGTTGCGAATGCCGGACTTGAGGAAGCACAGCCTGAGCGACGCGTACGAGATCCTGTCGAAGTACCGCCGCAGACCGCGAGTAGAGCAGGGCTCTTCGGACCTTCCCAGAGGACTGGTCTACGACCAGGAGCCGCCACCCGGTACCGATCTGGCGACTGTCCGCGAAATCGTGCTGCATGTCTCCGACGGTGTAAGGCCACCGGTTGAATCCGCGCCTGTGCCCTCCACGCGGTCATTGCGAATGCCGGACTTGAGAAAGCACGGCCTCAAGGACGCGTACGAGATCCTGTCGAAGTACCGCCGCAGACCGCGAGTAGAGCAGGGCTCTTCGGACCTTCCCAGAGGACTGGTCTACGACCAGGAGCCGCCACCCGGCACCGATCTGGCAACTGTCCGCGAGATTGTCCTGCATGTTTCCAATGGAGTGAATCCCGAAGCCCCGACAGTGTCTCCGCCTTCACCGTTGCGAATGCCGGACTTGAGGAGACACAGCGTGAAGGATGCGGTCGTGACCATGTCGAAATACCACCGCAAATCGCAAGTAGAACAGGGCTCTTCGGACCTTCCCAGAGGACTGGTCTACGACCAGGAGCCGCGACCCGGCACCGATCTGGCGACCGTCCGCGAGATCGTCCTGCATGTCTCCAACGGAGTGAAGCCTGAAGCCCCGACAGTGTCCCCGCCTCCACGGTTGCGAATGCCGGACTTGAGGAAGCACCGCCTGAACGATGCGGTCGTGACTCTATCGAGATATGACCGCAGACCACGCGTAGAGCGGGGCCTTTCGGACCTTCCCAGAGGACTGGTCTACGATCAGGAGCCGCGACCCGGCACCGATCTGGCGACCGTCCGCGAGATCGTCCTGTATGTTTCCAAAGGAGCGAAGCCCGAAGCCCCGACCGTGCCCCCGCCTCCAGTGTTGCGAATGCCGGAGTTGAGGAGGCACGGCCTGAAGGATGCATTCGCAGCCCTCTCGGAATATCACGGTGAACCGCGGGTAGAGCACGGAGCTTCGGACCTTCCCAGAGGGCTGATCTACGATCAAGAGCCGCCACCCGGCACCGATCTGGCGACCGTCCGCGAGATCGTCCTGCATGTTTCCGACGGGGCGAAGCCATCGCTGCCACCGCGTCAACCCACGTCTCCGCCACCGACTCATCCCAGACCTCCGTCCCCGACTCATCCCAGACCTCCGTCCCCGACTCATTCCAGAACTCCGTCCCCGACTCATTCCAGAACTCCGTCACCGGCTCATCCCACACCCCCGTCACCGCCTCAACCCACGTCTCCGCCACCGGCTCAGCCCACGTCTCCGCCACCGGCTCAGCCCACGTCTCCGCCACCGGCTCAGCCCACACTCCCGCCACCGGCTCAGCCCACACCTCCGCCACCGCCTCAACCCACGTCTCCGTCACCGGCTCATTCCACACCGTCACTTCTCTTGTGGGGAGCTGCGGCGGCCCTCGCCGTCACTACCTCAGTGCTGGCAGCGAATGCCCTACGCCACTTTCGGTGGAAGCGCGTGAGCAACGTGAAGGTTTCCCTTGACCGGACTGGCGCCTCGTCGGTGAGTCCGCTCACCACGGCGGCGCCACCGGTCGGCTTGCAAGGGCGGTTGGAAATGGGCAATGCCTCACCCGTCGGGCCAATCCCGGTGAAAACAGAGGAGCAGCGTCATGAGTGAGCAATATGGGTGCAAAGTCAGCGACCTCTTGCCCGACACGTTCGACCACTTGGACGAGGTCATCAAAGAAAGTCTGGACAGCGATTCCGAAGAGGCCCGGCCGAATATTCCGAGCTTCGCCTGGAAGATCATCCAGTCAAAGGCAACTCAGGCCGTGCGTGACGTGCTCGACGGCGACGTGTTCGAGCTGCTCGCGCGCGCATGGTGCGTGGCGCGGGAACTTCATGAATTCACGGATCGCCGCAAGTACCCTCCCGGCAAAGACTCGACTGTTTTTCTCGGCAAGCACCAGGTCTCGACGGAGGTTCACCCCGTTTTGGTTATGACCGTAGGCTCGATCGAAGGCCCGCGCTTGCGCTTTACCTTGACGTTGACTGCGCATTTCCGCTCCGCGGCGTTGTCCATCCGTGATGGGCACATCACCGCGATAGACGCCGGCGACTGCTCGGTCGGCGCGCAGCTCAAGTACAAAGACATAAAGCTCCACAAGGAATTGGAATCGAGAGAGGTAAGGCTTCCAGGACGCCTCCAACTCCAGCCGCCCGGCCTGGAAATCGGTTAGGAGTCAACTCCGGCCCATCGCTAAATATCCTCTACCGCGGTTCTCGCCGCGCCGCGCCGCAACGACAACTCACCACGGCCCGAGGCAGAAGGACTGTCATTGCTCGGCGTGTCCCTTGACGACCAGCGCCATCGGGGTGTCTCCCCCCGACCGCAACCGGGCTTTGACCTGCAGCACGACGTGGCCCTGTTCGTTCGTCGCCGCAGCGGGAAAGCTCGAGCCCGAGGGCCGGGTGAGGCTGAAGACACCGGGATGCCTCGTGGCCGTCGCCTTGCGGCTCAGATCCATCAGATCGGCGAACTTGAAGACGGCGTCGGGGTCGGGGTCGTCGCCGGCGGGAATCACCAGCAGGTAATCGGGATACTCGGAGGCGCCCATGTGGGCACCGTCGGAGGGCATGAGCGCGTAGCGGAGCATGTAGACGCCGGGCTTGATCGCCTGCCCGCGAAAATCCGCCGCCGGAGACAGGAAGCGGATGACTCCGACCGCCGTGGACACCGCGAGTCCCGGGTGAAGCGCGCTGGACGCGCTCTTCTTCTCGTCCGGAATGCTCTTGCGCAGCCACAGCTCGCAATACGCTCCTGCGGAAAGCGTCAGCCGCACTCCCTGCGGCTCGAGAGCCGATCGCACCGCCGCGGCAACGCCGGTCTCCGCCGGCGGTCCGATGGTCTCGACCTTCGGGGGAGCCGCAGCCGCGGAAAGAGAGAGTATTGCTGCAACGGAAGCGGTGATCGCGCTCGTTCGCTGAAGGAGTCGTCCGGTCCTGGCTGCGGCGCGCACTCTCAGCTCTCGTAGTTGAAATCTCTCGGCGCCGGCCGCGCAGCGACCGCCAGCGCCGAAACCTTTCAGTGCTCGAAGGTGCCCACGAAGGCGCTGCGCTTCTCCTGGCAGCTCCAGGAAACGCCGAGCCCCGGCCCGCGGTATTGATCCTCGACCGCGACCGCCGGCATGGCGTGTGAGGTCTCCGTCAGCGGCGGGTAGAACGTCGTCTCGTTGCCGCACACGTGGTCCTTGTCGCCGATCGGCCGCGTTTCCAGGGCGGCCATTTCCCCGGCCTTAAACGCCGCGCGCGTCGGGTGCTGACCTTCCCTCTCGACGGCCATCGCCATCGACGCCGCCTCGACTTCGACGACGTCACTCAGGAGCTTGCCCCCCATCTCCCGGACGAAAGCGACGAGCGCCCGCCGCTGACTCGGCGTGGCGCGCTCGTCCACGAGGAGCACCGACTTCGCCGGATACGGGTTGGCGTACGGGTCGCCCAGCGTCGCGTTGGCCCGGACCGCCCCCGCGACGATCAGGCCGTCGAGCGCGACACCCTCCCAGCTTCCGCTGCGGATCTTCCACGCCATCAGGGCCTGGTTGCCGACCAGGTTGACCTCGCCGTTGGCGAAGCATTGCCCGGTATAGACATCCGCGCTCCGGCTCTCGATGTAATCGCCGCGAATCTGGGACGCCGACGCGGCGGCCGCTGCAAGCGCCAGCACCGGAATCATCATGAAAACGATCTTCCTGGACATTTTGTAAACCCCCCGACTTCATTTTCCGGCAAGAACGGTGCCGGTCTAGTCCTCGTGGTCCCCCTCATAGCAGTTCCGCCCGCCCCTCGAGCAGTTGCCCGGCTCGGCCAGTCCCCCGTCGGGGCCGATGCACTTCTGGGTGTGCATGCACCAGAAGAGGCCGTCGTTGGACGGGGGAACCGTCGGATCCCGCTCGGCCTCGATGAACAGCCCCTTCCATCGCAGGCAGTGGCAAAGGCCGGGATGTTCGGTATCGAACCGCTCCCGGATCTGATTGAGCATCGTCGGCCTCCTCTCGCTCTCTATGCCGCCGCGGCCGCGCTCGCGGCCGCGAGCAGCGCGCGAGCGACCGCGACCCTGGCGAGCTGGACTTTGTGCCTGTTCCGCGACAGCGGTCTGGCACCCTCGACGGCGGCCCCTCCGGCGGCCGCGGCGGTCTCGGCGTTGACCGGCTTGCCGGTGATGGCGCGGGCGGCTTCCTCCGAGACCCATGGGACCGGCGCGACGTGGCCGAGCACGATCCGCGCCGACTCGACTTTGCCGCCGGCGACGCGCAGGACCGTGGAGGCGGTGGCGTAAGGCCAGTCGAAGGCTTCCTTCTGCCGCACCTCGTAGTTGGCGCCCTGCGTTCCCTTGGCGGAGGGGAGGACGATCTCCGTCACGATCTCGTTGGGCTGGAGGTCGTGTTCCCGCTCGGCTTCCGATTGCGGAACTCGGAAGAACTTCTCGACCGGCAGCTCCCGGCCCCCTTTCGGCCCATGGATCCGTACCCTGGCGCCGTAGGCGACGAGCACGGGGGCGATCGTCGACGGGCTGACGAAGTAGGCCGGCCCCGAGTTGCCCAGGATCGCGTGGTAGCGGTTGTCTCCCTTCACGACGAGCGACTCGCCTCCCGGTCCCTTCGCGAGCAGGCCATGGCCGCCTCGGAAGTACCAGCAGCGGGGACGCTGGCAGAGGTTGCCTCCCAGGGTGGCGACGTTGCGGATCTGCGGACTCGCGGCCTCATCGAGCGCCTGCCAGAGCGCTGGGTATCTGCGGCGGACCTCCCGATCCTCCGCGAGCTCGGCCAGCGTTCGGAGCGCGCCGATCGAGAGCCCTCCCTCCGCCGCGCGGATCTCGTGGAGCTCCGGGATCTCCTTGATCGAGACCAGGCGCCTGGGGCGGACGACGTCGTCTTTCATCAGCGCCAGCAGGTCGCTTCCGCCCGCGAGCACCTCGGCTTGATCGAAGCTCGTGCCGAGAAGACCGACGGCTTGCGCCTTGGTCCGGGCGCTCGCGTACTCAAAGTGCCGCATGGCGCGTCTCCTTTTGCTCGAGGGCCGCGAGCACGCGGTCCGGCGTCAGCGGCAGGAAAGGCACGCGGACGCCGATGGCGTTGGCCACGGCGTTGGAAATGACCGCCCCCGGCGACACCGTCGGCGGCTCGCCCAATCCGATGACGCCCCGCTCGTCGTAGCCCGGCCCGGTCATCATGTGCACGACGAGCTCGCCGAAGTCGCCGATGCCCGCCAGCCTGTAGAACTCCATGTTCGGGTTGAGCATCCGGCCGGTCGCCTCGTCCATGATCTTTTCTTCGTAGAGCGTGTAAGCGATGCCCATGATGAGCGCCCCGTAGCACTGGCTCTCCGCGGTCTTCAGATCGATGACCAGGCCGCAGTCCTGCACCGCGACGATCTTGTTGACCTTCACGATCCCGGTCTCGATGTCCACGCTGACGTCGGCCATCTGGACGCCGCCCACACCGCTATTGGTCAAGTCCGGCGTCATGCCGCTCTTGTTGACGCCGCGGGCGGTCACCGGCATCGCGCCGAGCTTCGCGCAGGCCTGCTTCCACGAGAGGCTTCTCTTCGGGTCCGCGGCCACGCGCACCGTCCCGTTGACGGCCTCGAGCTCCTCGGGCCTGGCGTTCAACGCGGGCGCGACTTTCCCGAAGAGCTGATTGACGGCGTCGATCGCGCCGCGCCGCGTCGAGGAGGAGACGCCGCCGATCGTGGTCGAGCCGCCCGAGCCGCCGGAGGGCGGGTACTGCGTGTCGCCGATCTCGACCTTGACCGCGTCGAAGGGCAGGCCGAGCGAGTCGGCGGCCACGATCTGGATGCACGTCCGCGTTCCCGTGCCGAGGTCCTGCGATCCCAGCCGGACTACGACCGAGCCGTCCGGATGGATCACGAAGTCGCACTCGCTGTTGTGGCCGCGGCCCCCCCAGGTGTGGATCGACATGCCGAGGCCGCGCTTGACGGGACCCGAGCCCGGATCCGGGCGCGGATGCCAGTTCTTCTTCCAGCCGATCAGCTCGTCGGCCTTGTGGATCTCCTCGGTGTACATCTTGGCCCGCGGGCCGGTCAGCTCGATGTTCTTCAGGAACAAGTCCATCGGGTCCATCTTGAGCTTCGCGGCGAGGTCGTCGAGAGCGGCCATCGTGATGAGGCAGGCCTGCGGGTGATTGGGCGCGCGCCAGGCGCGGGCACTCCCGATGTGGTTGGCGATCGCGGTGTGCTGCTTGCGCTGGTTGGGGACGTTGACGACGTAAGGCAGGGGCGGCGCGCCGCCTCCTCCGATGCCTCCGGTCCCCCAGCCGCTGTGCTCCCAGGCGAGGAGCGTGCCGTCCTTCTTCGCCCCGACCTTGACCCGCGCGTACGCGGAAGGCCGCGCGCCGGCGACCTCCAGCTCGGCCCTGCGCTCGAGCATGATCTTGACCGGCTTGCCCCCCGCCTTCTTCGAGAGCTTCGCCGTGACGATTCCCCAGGTATCCACCGAGAACTTGCTGCCGAAGCCTCCGCCGATGTGGTCCTGGTGCACGCGGATGTTCGTGGCCGGCATCTTCAGCGGCTCGGCCATCTGTCCCGGGATGCCGGAGACGTTCTGCGTCGAGATGTGGACGAACAGGTGCTCGGGATCCGTCCACTCCGACATGGCTCCGTGCGACTCCAGGCAGCAGTGGGTGATGACGGGCACTCCGTAAACGCCCTCCGAGACGACCTCGGATTCCGCGAAGGCCTTGTCGGGATCCCCCTGGGTCTGCGCCGCCACGCGCTTGTAGGTACCGGCCTTCCCGGGGGGCACGACCTTGGCTTTCCGGATGGCGTCGATCACGGAGTCCGCCATGCCGGCCTCCTTCATCTGGGAAAGCGAAGCCTCTTGCGGAGTGAAGCTGATGCCGTCCTTCTGGAGGCGCGAGACGATCTGCCCGGCCGGGACCTGCATGGTGAAGAACATGTCGCGAATCTCGCGCTCGCCGAGCGGCCCCCCCTCGGGGACGTTGGCCGGGGGCTCGGCGTCGCTGACGAAGTGAGACAGGACCTCGTAGTCGATTTTCACGAGGCGGGCCGCGTCTTCCGCCGCGATCTCGTCGGTCGCCGCCAGAGCCACGACCTCGTCGCCAGCCCAGAAAATCTCCTTGCCCGGCTCGGTCATCAGCTCGATCGCCTTGACCGCAGGGTGCTTCTCGGCTTCGGACGTGTCGATCCGCACGACGCGGGCGTGCGCGTGCGGGCAGCGCACGATCTTGCCGTAGAGCATTCCCGCGGGATGGACGTCGTAGGTGTACCTGGCGCGTCCCGTCACCTTCTGCGGGCCGTCCACGCGCGAAATTCGTTTGCCGATGAGGCTGCGTTTCTCGGCCGCGGGCCACTGGTAATCAGCCATTGCGGCGGCCTCCTTCCTCGGCGGCGGCGCCGCGCTTGCCCGGAGAGCCACCCACGCCGACCGCCTGGAGCGCCGCGGCGCGAACGCCGACGTAGGTGCCGCAGCGGCAGAGGTTGCCGCAGAGGCCCTTGCGGACCTGTTCGGGCGTGGGGTTGGGAGTGTGGTCGAGGAAGGCCTTCGTGGCGACGACGAACCCGGGAGTGCAGAAGCCGCACTGCTGGGCGTCGTTGTCCCAGAAGGCCTTCTGCACGGGGTGGAGCTTGCCGGGATCGCCCAGTCCCTCCACCGTCGTGATCTGGTGGCGCTGGGCCTCGATCGCCAGCACCGAGCAGGAGTAGACGGCCTTGCCGTCCATGAGCACCGTGCAGGCGCCGCACGTCCCCCGGTCGCAGACCCTCTTGGCTCCCGTCAGGTCGAAGGAGTTGCGCAAGGCGTCGAGCAGCGTCACGCGCGGCTCGAGCTCCGCGCTGTACCTCCTGCCGTTGATCGTCAGCGCGACGGGCACCTTCCCCGGGCCGAGCACCGCGGGATCGGTCCCCGCCGCCCCGGCCAGCTTCGTGCCGACCAGGGGAACGGAGGCGGCGATGCCGCCGATCTTCAGAAAATCTCGCCGGGAAACGCCGCGTGAGGAAGGGTTACGACCAGAATTCCGGGAAGTTCGCCTGGGTCTGCGACCGTCTTCGTCGCCCATCAGTCGCCTCCGTCTCTACCCGCCCGACAGAACCAATGAAGCCCGTTCACCCCCCGGAATCCTAGTCCAGTCCCCCGCATTCCCAAAACCCGCCCGCTCCGCAACAGGTGCCGCCATCTATTCGTAGTGTGTCCACATCCTGAGAACCTTCACCGTTCGCGGTTTTGGCAGGATCTGATAGACGAGCCGGTGCTGGACGTTGATTCGTCGCGAGTAGGCGCCCGCGAGATCGCCGACGAGCTTCTCGAACCGCGGCTGCTGTTGCCACGGATCCCTTCTGAGAATCTCGATGAGTTCCTCGGCCTTTTCGCGTAGGCCGCTGGCCGCAAGTTTCCGGGCGTCTTTCTGCGCCTGCTTGGTGAAGACGACCTGCCAGGCCCGAGGTTGGTCTACCAACCCGGACGCTTCGATGTCTTGGACAGGGGAGTGCGCATCCCGTTTCGGATCGACTCGCGCATCCCCGGGATCGAGAGAAGGTAAAGCGTCTCTTCGATCGCCCTCCAGTCATCCTCGGAGATCAGAACGGCATTGTGCCGTTTGCCGGTGACCGTGATCGGCTCATGGGATTCAGCCGCCCGATCGAGAAGCCGATAGAACTGACTCCTGGCACGGCTCGCGGTGATGGTCGTCATTGGGAAAGCGTACGCGATATCGTACGGTAAAGCAACCACCTTCAGGCCTGATGAAGTCAGCCGGGGTGTCGATTAGGTTCCTGGCGATCCTTGTGCCGAAGTAACGGCCGAAATCCTTGACGTCCCCGCTGATGAGATGCGTCGCTTCCGCCGCGATGGCGGCTTTCAGGATTGGATGGTC
>WNGF01008706.1_pt1 | contig 14285 bp, 17 predicted proteins | sample 5400641 | NCBI WGS metagenome assembly WNGF01 (sample SAMN13153371, study PRJNA577476) | soil metagenome | isolation source: 80 cm soil or saprolite under grassland replicate 2 | place: USA:California | collected 2016-06-15
TTCTGGCTCCTCTTCAAAGACGGAACGGCCCAGCGGCACGATACTCGCGCTCTTCAAACCGCGCGCGTAGCCGATACCGATTAGCCTGCGCGTAAGCTGCGCGTACGCTGAAGCAGTCTCGCGCTCAGCCCGGCGACGACAATGATTGCCGAGAGCCCGCCAGAAAGGTTCTTGACGTGAAACAGGATATTGGCAATCATCGCTACCGTGACAAGCCGGCTTGGAAAGCCCACCAGCATCGTCACAATACACCCATTCTCAAGGTAATCCGCGGCAAGATAGAGCAGCGGAAGCAGCACAAGCAGCCCCAACACCCGTCGGGAAGACAACAGGCGTGAATAGACATACGTCACCGCGATCGCGAAGAACCCAGCCAGTGACGCTGGAAACACCATGTCTCCTGCGGTCAGCATCAGGTGATAGCGAATCCCTTGTTCGCCATACGCGGCGATCATCGCGTAGGCCATTTCCGGCGAATAGCCATCGGAGCGGTTATCCAGGACATTCGCGCCGCCAGCCGTGTCGAGCACCCCGACGCCGTGGGTCGAGTGATAGAATGCGGTTGCCCCGAGATTCACGGCCACGATCATGATCAGCATGAAGATCAGCGACCGGTACACATTCCGCGCCGTGGCGATTGAGTGAAGCTTCTCAAGCATGATTCGTTTCCTGTTCCTTATACGGGCAGCCTGACCGCCGCCAGCGCCGCGTCGATAATGACCTGGTCGTGATCGGTATCGTGAAGGAGATCGAGCGCTCCCGGGTCGGCAAGCTGCGACATAATAATCGGCCGCAGGACACATCCCAGAAAAATGGCCGCCAGCAGGTTGGGCTGCCCCGGCCGAACCACGCCCTGCTGCTGGCCGGCAGCCATGATCTGCTCGATCACATCCAGCGGATACACGGTATCCGGCGGAAGCTGCGGCATAAACGAGGGCGTATTCAGTAGCACAAAGCTGAACGCGGCTGGTTTTGCACGATACGTTGCCAGGCAGAGGCGCATGACCTGGCGCAGCTGCTCCACGAGTGGCTGACGCTCATGAGCGATCCGTGTGAGCTGCGCGGAGAAATCGCGAAGGTGGTAGGCAAAAAGCGTTTGGGCGACCGCCTCCTTGGAGCGATAATGACGGTAGAGCGCCGCTTCGGATACTCGCGCCCGTTCGACAATTTCGCGCAGGCGCGTGGCGGCGTAGCCTCGTTGGGCAAAGCATTCAAGCGCAGCGTCGAGTATCTTGTCTTTCTGGCTCGGCCGGGGCATCTGCATCATCCTTTCGCGGCGTGATAGCGCTTCAGGCCATCAATGCCCAACGCGAAGTCAGCGCCAAACGCTTGCGCGGGCGTGAGCGCGCCGGTTGGCCGCCGTTCGAGCACCGCTTCCACGGCACGAACAGCCGCGGCGGGCTCAATCACCGGCAGCGCGACCCGCGCCACCAGCGCGGGCATGGGGAACACGCCATAGGTGGTAATGTCGGCGATCCCGGTGTTGTAGAAGGCGGCTTCCAGGTCCCCCGAAGGGATCGGCACAATCGTTTGCTCGCCATGCGGAAACCGCAAGCGTTTGACGCCGCGGCCCATCGCCGTCTTCACCAAGCGCCCCTGGCGGCGTACCAAGCCACCGCGCGCCAGGATATCCAGACGCGTTTTGTCAGCACCAGCACTGGAGCCTTGGGTATAGGCAGAAATCGCAATCTCCAGCTCCTTGGCATCCGGCAGCGCCGCGGCGACATGCTGGGCCAGGCCATCGGTGGCGATCACGCCGAAGCCGATGCCGGGCATCAAAACAATGCCCTGCTGACGTGCCACCCTATCGCGCGCTCGAACGGATTGGAACACTGGTATTTCGTTCGAGATATCGAGATAGTGCGTGTTGTGGGCGAGGCATGCCCGGAGCATGGGGTCGTGTGTTGCGACGAATGGACCGGCGGTATGGACGACGAGGTCAACGTCGGCGACGACCCGCGCCAGCGCGGCCGTGTCGAGCAGATCGACCACGATCCACTCCAGCCCAAATCGTTCGGCAACCGGCTTGAGCCGCTCAGCCGAGCGGCCAACCAGCAGCGGCGTGTGGCCGCGCCGTACGGCTTCCTCGACAATCAGCGTTCCGGTGGCGCCCACACCATACACGAGCCATCTTGGAGTTGACATTGTGCCTCCAGTTAGTAAGTGAGTAATTACTTACATTGTAACTGGTGTTGGCGGATCTGTCAAGTGGCGCTTTGCGCTTTGTGCTTTACGTGGTTCCGGCGGCCTGCCCTTGCGGTTGGCACTGAGATCGAGAGAAGAACTGCACCGGCTCAGCCAACGTTGTCGCGCGCTACCAGAAGCGCATCTCGGGGCCGCTGCTCGACCGCAACGACATCCAGGTCAACGTGCCGCGTGTGAACTACGAGAAGCTGTCGAGAACGAGACAAGGCGAACCTTCGCACGCCATTCGCGAGCGTGTCGCCGCTGCACGAACAGTTCAGGCACAGCGCTTCAGGTGCACCCGCCTGTGCACCAACGCCGACATGGGCCCGGCTGCGGTGCGCGAACACTGCCGGCTGGACGCGGTCGGCCAGCGGCTGATACAGGCGGCGATGCGCCAGCTGCACCTCTCGGCACGTGCGTTCCACCGCGTGCTCAAGCTGGCCCGCACCATCGCCGACCTGGCCGGCGCACCCGACATGGGCCCGGCGCACCTGGCCGAGGCGATCCGGTATCGGCCAAGAAGGGTGGAGTGAAGGGCTGGCAGGTGCGAGAAAATGAACGTTTCAATCTGACGAGACCGAGTTGATAAGCTGTAACGCACATTATAAATCGTGAGCAAGCTCTTAGGTGATTACAAGATGCTGTTGGCGAACTTCGCCTGAGAGCCCTTCTCTCGAATCGCCCGTATCCCTCACAGGCGGGCCGCGAAATTTCGCGGAATTTGGCTGTGATGACCTCGCCGGTTGGCTCAGGATGCATGCAACACGATTTCGAGACAACAGACGACCCGAAAAATGCAGCGTGGCTCCTGTTTGAGGTTCGCCAACAGTATCTTACAAAGGGCAGAGCTCTTGGCCACTCCACAGCGGAGTAGTCGAGAGCTCCTGCTCCCTGTAATCGCTTAAGCGCATTCACGCAGAGTTTTGTGACAACCGCGCATTGTCCGAAACGCGAGGCGTGCATTTAGGAGTGGCTGCGTTGTTTTGCCGCCAGATAGCGCTTCGCTGACCGGGCGCGATCCATGCAGCCCACGCTGCACCATCGCCGGGTGGCGCTTTTCGTCGTGTCGTAGAACAGGAGCACGCAGCGATCGTTACTACAGCGATGCAGTCGCTGCCGCGCTCCATCGCGCACCAGTCCGAGTGCCGAAAGCGCAATCGCAAATCGCATGGGATCCGCGCCGGTTTGGACTTGGTAGACTGGACGGACGGCGCCACTGGAGGTCAACAACAAGGCGTGGGCGCCCGTGCGTAAGACGCTATTCAGCACATCGATGTCTGCTGAGGCAGGTGTCGTTCTATCGGCGAGTGCGCTAAAGATGCCGCGTAAGGCTCTACGCAGCCCTTTGAGCGCGACTAGCGTCGTCGTATCGACGCGGGCGCCGCCGCTCGCCTCCACTTCATCCATATCAGGATAATGGCGCTGCGCGGCGTGCCACCACTGGGCAACATCCTCCGGCGTTGCCAGCAGGTCGCGCGGTTTGCCGCGCAGTATCACTTCGGTATTCACCAAGTCGAGCGCGAGCACATCGCCAAAAAAAGGGAATGCTTCCTCACCTGATGCGCTCAGGTCAATCGCTGCGCCGGATTCGTCTGTATGCATCGTCGTATCCTTGGCCCGAAAGGGGCCGATCGTTTCGCTCATATTATCCCATACTATTTGCCTATTGACAAGGATATTGAGCCGTGATAAAGTTCGTATATCCATATCTAAAGTAAGTTAGATGCGGATATCACTTCTAAAGCAGCGGCGCCCTGCGAATTGTTTGGAACGGGCTGTCGCTCCACAGTCAATCAGGAGGTATCACGATGGCTTCTTTGACGACGGTGCCAACTGTCCAAACTGGTCATGTTGGTCTGAATGTCAGCGATATCAAGCGCTCGAAGCAGTTCTACCAGCATGTCTTTGGGTTCGAGGTGCTCGGTGAGTCCCAGGAGATGGGACGGCAGTTCGTATTTCTGGCTCAGGATGGCACACTGGTACTCACGCTCTGGCAGCAGAGTGAGGGGCGATTTGCTACACACCAACCAGGCCTTCACCACCTGGCCTTTCAGGTCAGCTCGATCGAGGCGGTGCGCGCCTTTGAGGAGCGGCTGCAGGCGCTCGGCACGCCCTTCCTTTACGACGGGGTCGTGCCCCACGGCGAAGGCGCAGATTCGGGCGGTGTGTATTTTGAGGATCCCGACGGCATCCGGCTGGAGATTTACAGCCCGACCGGCGCAGGCGGGTTCGCCGCGCCGACGGTGGATGCGCCCAGCTGTGGGTTCTTCTAAAGCGTTGGCTTGTTAGATTGCCGAAGACAATAGTGACGGTTGGGGTGGCGCCCACACGACCACCACATGCTCCTCGCTGTGTTGCGTCACCCTGATCCTGCTGCTCCTGGGCAGGGAAGGAGTACTGAGCATGAGTTCAAGTTATCACGCTGGCGAGCTAACTGTGCAGCGTCAAGCAGGTGTTGAGGCACAGGCGCGCCGGATCGGACAGGGCATCAAGTCAACGATACCACTGGCTGCACAGGCCTTTCTGCTTCAGCAGCCCATGGTCCTAGTCGGGTCGATCGATGCTGGTGGACACGTGTGGGCCTCACTCCTCACGGGCGACCCTGGCTTTCTGTTGCCTATCGACGAACGAACCCTACACATCGCTGCCACGCCGGTCTTTGGCGATCCGCTCCGCGACAATCTGCACGACCAGGCAGAGGTTGGCCTGCTGGCGATCGACCTCGCGAGTAGACGGCGGATGCGCCTCAATGGGCGTATCGAAAGCTTGCTCGACGACAGCTTCGCCGTTCACGCACGCCAGGTGTATGCCAACTGCGCCAAATATATCCAGGCGCGTACTCTGGAAACGATCGTCACAGGTGTGCGCGGGCCTGGTCGCATCGGTCGCAGCGATCGGCTGAGCCCTGAGCAGCAGGCGTGGGTCGCACACAGCGACAGCTTGTTCATTGCGAGCGCCCACCCGGATGGCGGCGCGGATGTCTCGCATCGAGGCGGCAATCCTGGCTTTGTGCGCGTCGTGGACGCGCGCACACTGATACTGCCGGATTACGCTGGCAACACGATGTTCCAGACGTTAGGCAACCTCCAGGCTAATCCCCAGGCTGGTCTGCTGTTGATCGATTTCGCCGGCGGCGCGACGCTCCAGATGGCCGGCACGGCACGCATCATCTGGGACGCAGGGCGTACAGCCGAGTTTGCTGGTGCGGAACGTCTGGTCGAGGTGACGGTCGCGGAGGCGGTTGAAATCAACGATGCGCACCCATTCCGGTCACATACGGTCGAGTACTCGCCGTTTAACCCGGCCTGAAGCGATCTGTCAACCACCCTGACGAGTGAAAGCCCGAGCGGAAGACGTGACGTGCTGCCGCGAAGTGCGTGAACCGAGAATGTGCGATCGGGTAGATGAGCTACCAGGAACGCACATTACTGTAAACGAACCCACTAATAGGTTGATGCTGCCCCAATAAGAAGGGTGTCAGTCATTTTAAAATGATTGACACCCTTCTTGTTTATTTCTCTTTGAGATAAGCAAATCAATTACGCATTGTAATACCTGGTAACGCTAGGATTCAATAATGTGCGCTATCGCTCAGGAGACTTTAGACATTTATCCTCCTCCTTTTGGATTCAAAGCACGCACGCCATAGCGCGCCGCGCGAACACTGCGTGACAAGTTTGGTCTCAAGCTCTGCCGCGCCGCTTCGTATGCTTCCCAGTCAGCCTTATCGGGCAGTGCGGGGATGGTCACCAGCTCGCCGCTGTCGAGTCCGGCGAGCGCGGCGTCGACCATTTCGTCCACATCCATCACGACGCTTGGCGGCAGGCTCGCGATGTCCGTACCAGCCTTTTCCCAGAGCGCCGTCCGGGTCGCACCCGGTAGCACGACCTGCACGTGAACGCCTTTGCCTGCGCGTTCCTGCTGCAACCTCAAGCTCAGATTGAGCAGATAGGCCTTGCTCCCGCTGTAGCTGCCGTTGGACCACTCCGGTCCGAGTGCCAGGGCCGAACTGATAGTGATGAGGGTGCCGCGGCCGCGCGCGACAAATCCGGGAATCGCCGCGAGCGCCAGCCGTGACGGCGCCAGCACGTTGACGTGGATCATGCTGTCGAGACGATTGGGATCGGTGTTGGCCAGATCGCCGGTCATAGCGATTCCCGCATTGTTGACAAGTACAGTGATGCTCGCATCACTGCGCAGCACCTGTTCGATGCGAGCAAGATCGGCCTTGTCATTCAGGTCGGCGACGATGATCGTGACGGCACGCCCGGTGTCATCGCTGAGACATCTCGCCAATGCATCGAGCCGCTCTCGATTGCGCGCGACGAGGATGAGGTCATGTCCGCGCCGTGCCAGCCGGTCGGCATAGATCGCGCCGATGCCGGAAGAAGCGCCCGTGATCAGCGCGGTGCCGCTCGACATGCTGTTTTCAGTTCCTTTGAACATATCTCTCTCCTCTTGGCAGCGAAGCGTTGCGGCTGTTCCCACACCGCGAAGTGACTGCCCTTGTCGACCTCGTGGAAGTAGATCAGGTTGCGATAAGCGCGCCGGCCCAGGTCTCCGGAGCTCGATAGACGTCCTCCGGAAAGACCGTTATCGCCACCGGCAGCGCGATCTTGTCGGTCTGCTGCGCGGCCGCAACGACAAGGTTTCGTCCGGCGTTCTCCCAGTACAATCGCCCGGCCAAGGTCGCGCTGTTCGTCAGCCAGTACAGCGTGAAGTCGTCCAGCACCTGGTCTTTCGTCGGCGACTTTTGGGGATCGTCGCCGAACGTCCACTGCGCGAAGCCTGGATGCACGAGCAGCCACGCCGCGAGGCCAGCTGGTGAGTCCGTCACGCTATACCCGACCGCCTGCGGCCGCGCGGTCATCATCGCGAAGTACGCCGAGTTTCCCTTCTTGTTGTAGGTCATGAGCGCGTCGAACGTCGCGCGTTCCTGGTCAGAGATTCCCGCCGGCGGAGGGCCGCCGCTGGCGAGCGCCGCGGCCACCTCGGGCGGCACCGTCGCCGGCAAGTTGAGGTGGATGCCCAGCAATCCAGGCGCCGCCTGGCGCGCCATCGCGCTAGTGATCGGGGCGCCCCAATCGCCGCCCTGGGCGACGTAGCGGGTGTAGCCGAGGCGTTGCATCAGCTCTGCCCAGACTCGCGCGATGTGGTCGGGATCCCAACCGGTGCCGGTCGGCTTGCCGGAGTAGCCGTAACCCGGTATGGCCGGGATGACGACGTCGAAGGCGTCCTCGGCGCGTCCACCATAGGCGGTGGGATCGGTGAGCGGCCCGATGACCTTGAGGAACTCGAACACCGAGCCCGGCCAGCCGTGCGTGATCAGCAGCGGAAGCGCATGCTTGTGACGAGACCGGACGTGGATGAAGTACATGTGCACCCCATCGATGTTGGTCGTGAATTGTGGCAAGGCGTTGAGCTTCGCTTCGGCCTTGCGCCAGTCGTAGCCGCTGCCCCAGTAGCGAACCAGCTGCTGCAGCTTGGCCAACTGGACGCCCTGCGACGGATCGGCGACGGTCTCCTGGTCGGGCCAGCGTGTCGCCACCAGGCGCTCGCGCAGGTCGTCCAGGGCCTTGTCCGGAATGTGGACATGGAACGGGCGGATGTCGGGACGGGTCGGAGCCGCATCTGCCGCCGCGACCGTGCTGGACGGTGCGGCCGCACAACTGCTCATGACGAGCCCGGCGGCAGCCAGGGTCAAGAGCGCGGTGGTCAGAAAGCGGTGGCGATTGGAGCGGACGGGGCGGACTTCGACATGGGTCGTGGTGTCCTGGGTTATGGGTTCCTGAATCATGGTACTCTCCTTGTGTTGGTACGGCGCGGCGGCCGTGTGATAGATCCGGCTGGCCCAATTGGACCAGTGCTTCGGGCGTGTGGCAGTGGGTTGCCAGCGGTCACAGTTCCGGTTGATCTTCGCGCGACTGATGTCTCGTCACCGTCCGGGGAGGCGCTGCTGCACCTCTTGGAGCACCCAGCCGTTGCCGTCGGGGTCGCTGAACGAGGCGTATGACTGGTAGCTGCGGCGTTCGGGGTCCAGCCCCGGCAGCCGCCGGCTGGTGTCCGCGAGGTGGAAGCGCGCGCGGGCACCGTGGAAAACCTCGCTCACCAAGGCGCCGCGCTCGACGAGTTCGGCCCGGGCCGCCTCGATGTCGCTGACGACGAGCAGCAGGGCCGGCAGGGAACCAGGCGTCGCCGATGTGAGGCCGGTGCCGAAGGCGATCGAGCACCCCGAGCCAGGCGGCGTAAACTGCACGACCCGAAAGTCCGCGCTGGCGACGAGGTCGATGTCCTCCCGCCACCCCAGCTCCGTGTAGAACTGCTTGGCCCGGTCGACGTCGGAGACGGGCAGCACCACAACCTCAAGTTTCATGTCCATGTGTCACCTCCTTTCTTGTCACTAAGCTCCTGTGTATCTCGGTCATTCAACGTGGCCCTATTACACCTCAGATCGGTTTCGGGTGGGTCGCACTTTGTGCTACAATCAGTGTGACAAAAAGTGATCCAAGTGAAGATACCGCATGATGGAGGATAGGCTGCATGACCAGTGCTGCCCGACCGGCCGCAGTCCGAGACGGCATGTGGACGCAGCTGTGTGTCGCACGCCGGCAGGGAGCACTCCATGAGTGAGCTGTTCTCGTTCGGCGCCTGGGTTCGGCGCCGCCGCAGAGCACTCGACCTGACGCGCGACGAACTGGCCGCGCAGGTCGGTTGCTCGGTGGCAACCATTCGTCGGATTGAGGCCGACGAGCGCAGGCCATCCAAACAGCTGGCTGCGCGCCTAGCCGACTACCTGCAGCTCGTAGCTGAGGAGCACGCGGCGTTTGTGCAGGCCGCGCGTGGCGAGCTGGCTACTGATCGGCTGGCCGCGCCTGGTGCGGGCGTGGAGCGCCGCATCGGCGGAGGGATCGCCGCAGCCGAGCGGGATACGCCTGTGCTTTCGCTGCCGAGCGGCACCGTCACCTTCCTCTTTACCGACATCGAGGGCAGCACGCAGCTCTGGTTCCAAAACGCGCAGACCATGGGGCCGGCGATCGCCCGCCACGAGGCGCTCCTCCGCGCGGTGATTGCGGCGAGCGGCGGCGTTGTCTTCAAGACGGTCGGGGATGCGATCTACGCCGCCTTTGCGAGCGCGCTGGACGCGGTGCGGGCCGCGGTGGACGGGCAGCGGGCGATCACGGCCGAGCCGTGGGACACCACCACTCCGCTGCGCGTGCGGATGGCGTTGCACAGCGGAGTGGTGGAGGAGCGCAATGGCGACTATTTTGGCCTGCCGCTCAGCCGCATCGCGCGCCTGCTCGCTGCCGGCCATGGCGGCCAGATCGTGCTCTCGCAGACCACCCAGGAGTTGGTTACGTGAGCAATTGGTGCCTGAACTGACGCTGCGTCACCTGGGAAGGTATCGGCTCAAAGACCTGACCGACCCCCAGCACATCTTCCAGCTCGTCGCCGCCGACCTCCCCGCCGACTTTCCGCCGCTGCGCCTCTCTGGCGAGCGCGACTTCGACGAGCCGCCGCTCATACTGCCGCCCTTCCTCTCGGCTGCCCCGCCACCGCCCGGCCCTGCTGCTCCTTTCGTGGCGCGCGAGCAGGAGTTGGCCGAGTTAGCAGCCGCGTTAACGACCGCCCGCAGTGGGGCGGGTCAAATTCTGTTTATCATCGGCGAGGCCGGGCGCGGCAAGACGATGCTGGTGCAGGAGTTTGCCCGCCAGGCCCAGGCCGCGGATGCGGAGTTGCTGGTCGTCAGCGGCTCGAGCAACGCCCACACCGGCACCGGCGATCCCTACTTGCCCTTTCGCGAGGCCTTGACGATGCTGAGTGGCGAGGTCGAAGCCAAGTGGGCTGGTGGGCTGATCAGCACTGCGCATGCTCGCCGTCTGTGGGAGGCCATGCCGCTGACGCTGCCGGCGCTGATCGAGCATGCCCCCGACTTGGTCGGCACCTTTGTGCCGAGCAAAGGCGTGCGCGAGCGAGCCGCGACCTTTGCCACCCCCGATGCGCCCTGGTGGAGTCGGCTCGTGGCGCTCGCCAGCGCCGAGGCGGGCGCCAGGGTCGAGCAGCAGCCGATCGTTGCCCAATACAGTGCTGCAGTGAGCGCAATTGCCAGGGAGCGGCCGCTCGTGCTCATCCTCGAAGACCTGCACTGGGTGGATTCGGCCTCCAGCGGCCTGCTGTTTCACCTCAGTCGCGAGGCCGCTCGAAGCCGGATGCTGATCCTCGGCACCTACCGCCCCGACGAGGTGGCCGTGAGTCGCGGCGAGACCCAACATCCGCTGGCCGACATCCTGAGCGAGCTGAAGCGCCGGCACGGCGATATCTGGCTGGACTTAGGCGAGCTGGCTGCGGCGGAAGGGCGCCACTTTGTGGAGGCGTACCTGGACACACAGCACAATCGGCTCGGCGCAGGGTTTCGCGAGGCGTTGTTCGATCGGACAGGGGGACACGCCTTGTTTACCGTGGAGTTGGTGCGGGAAATGCAGGAACGTGGAGATGTGCGCCGGGATGAGCACGGCCAGTGGATCGACGGCCCCACCATCAACTGGAACACGTTGCCGGCCAAGGTGGAGGGGGCGATCGAGAAGCGCATTCAGCGCTTAGAACAAGCATTGCGGAGTATCCTGACGATTGCCAGCGTCGAAGGCGAGACCTTTATCGCTGAGGTGGTGGCGCGCGTCCTGCAGGTGCAGGAACGCAGTCTGGTGCAGCGATTGAGCCAGGAGCTGGACAAACAGCATCGGCTGGTCACGGCACACATCCTGGCCTGGCTCGGGTCGCAGCGCCTGTCACTCTATCGCTTCCGGCATCAGCTGTTCCAGCAGTATGTCTATCACAGCCTGACCGAGATGGAGCGGGCCTATCTACACGAGGCGGTCGGCAGCGTCCTCGAAGCGATCTACGGCGAGCAGACCGAGCACATCGCGGTGCAGTTGGCGCGCCACTTTGAGCAGGCCGGATTGACCGAGAAGGCGGTCACGTATCTGCTGCAGGCGGGGAGGCGCGCCGCGCGGCTGTCGGCCAATCAGGAAGCGATCGGCCATGTGACCAAAGGGCTGGCGCTGCTCGAGGGCCTGCCCGACACGCCTGAGCGCGCCCAGACAGAGCTTGAGCTGCAGATTGCCCAGGGGACTGCGCTGAGGGTTACCAAAGGCCATGGAACTGCCGAGGTGGAACACACCTACAGCCGGGCCGGGCAGCTCTCCCAGCAGGTGTATGCGGGGGAAACCGCGCGCATCCTTCCCATCCTGTTTGGGCGGTGGGCGCATTATTTTGTACGAGCAGAGTATCGGACAGCCTATCAACTTTGCCAGGAGCGGGCCGTCGCGCAGGAGCAAGCAGAAGAGGCAATTGCGATCGCGACCAAACAGGGACTTGCGTCGTTGCTGGCTTGGGCAACGATCTTCCAAGGCTGGGCGCTCGCCACGCAGGGGCAGGGCGAAGCCGGGATCGCCCAGATACGCCAGGGTTTGGCTGCTCTCCGGGCCACGGAGACAGCGGATTTTCGGACAAATCATCTGACCCTGCTAGCCGAGGCCTATCAGACGGTGGGAGAGCCAGAGGCAGGGCTGGCCGCGCTGGCCGAGGCGGCGGCTCTGGTGGAAAAAACCGAGGAGCGTTTTCGGGAAGCAGAAATCTATCGACTCAAGGGCGAGCTGTTGCTCAAGGTTGAAGGCGCAGGACGTTCGCTCGGCGTCGTCGAAGAGATGCAGGATGCTGAGTCACCCGAAGGATGCTTTCTCACAGCGATTGAGATTGCGAGGCGGCAGGCAGGGAAGTCGTTAGAGCTGCGGGCGACGGTGAGTCTGGGCCGATTGTGGCGGCAGCAAGGAAAAAAGGATCAAGCCCGGCGCATGCTGGCAGAGATCTACGGCTGGTTCACCGAGGGCTTCGACACGGTTGATCTGCAGCAGGCAAAAGCACTGCTCCAAGAGCTTTCAACGTAAGGCTGAAATACCATTTGCCATGCTCCTGCACTGCGGGAGGTCCAGGTCGGTCGGTTCCCTACAGCTCGGCCTCCGCAGCGCTGGCGCTCTCTTGCTGTGGCAGGAACCAGTGAATATGCCCGCACCGCGCGCAAATACAGCAGGTGGCCGAAGGATCGGTCCAGTCGAAGCTGAAAAGGCTCGCGAGAGCCGTGTTCAGCTGTGCGCTGCGCTGCCAGAAAAGGTCGTACTCACAGGCGTAACAGTGGAGCGGCCGGCCCACCACCTCGACGGTTGTCGGGTCATCGCGGTTCGTTCTTGCCATTCATGCATCTCCTCAAAGGGTTTACCTCGATATGGTCTCATTCGAAGCGATTGGGGCTACCCAGTGATGATATTCCTACCTGGGTAACCTGTCAAGGCACTGCCTTTCATCCTCATGTGCATTCTATCGGGTGATAGCCAGAACGCTCGACCATTGCTACGCTATGGTCGCATACGCGAAGCACTGGTCCAATCGGGCCAGCCGGCTCCATCACACGGCCGCCGCGCAGTACCAACACGAGGAGATCACCATGAACTCATCTTCCACCCGGCTGCCCCTGGAACGCCCCAGGCTCCGTCTCGCAGGCACCACAGATCCCGCCAGGCTTCACTGACACGTTCACCAGCTGGTACATCGACACCGGTGACCTGCGCCTGCACGCGGTCATCGGAGGTGACGGCCCGCCGCTGCTGCTGGTCGCCCGCGCACGTATCGCCGTGCAGTGGAGAAAGGCTTGGCTGTTGCGAGCACACGAGGGAAGTTCACGACAGTCTCCTGAGCGATAGCGCACATTATCGATAGTGAGGCCGACAGGAGCGACGTGAAGACTAGTACAGCCTCGCGGAAATCTTGACCCAGTTATGGTATGATTGTCAGCCTGTATTCAGCCGTTCTTGCAAGGAGGCCTGTGTCATGTCCGGTCCGGCTGCTCAATCTATTACGGTACCCCCGGCTCAACAGGCCGTGCCCGCCGAGCCCAGATCATCCTGGCGGCGGCCAGCGGCGAGCAGAATGATGTCCTGGCGCGTCGGCTCGGCTGTACTCGCACAACCATCCGCACCTGGCGCGCCCGCTGGGCCGCAGCCGAAGCCCAATGAGCGCTCGCCGACGCTGACCAGGCACGCTTGGGCCAGCAGATTGAAACTGTCCTCGCTGATGCAGCGCGGCCAGGTCGTCCCGACACCTTTACGGCCGAGCAACTGGTCCACATCGTCGCACTCGCCTGTTCTTTGCCCTCCGAGGCCTCACGCCCAGTCGATGCCTGGACGCCGCGCGAACTGGCCGACCAAGCGGTCAAACAAGCGATTGTCTCCAGCATTTCAGCCCGCTCGATCGAGCGCTTTTTAAAATCAGGCCGCTCTCAAGCCGCATCAGAGTCGCTATTGGCTCAACACCAAGGAGCGTGATCGGCTGCGGTGTGCCGCCCAGGTCGAGCTGATCTGTACACTCTAGGCCTACGCGCCCTTGCTGCAGGCGCTGGGCGGCCATATCGTCAGCACCGATGAGATCACCGGGGTGCAAGCCCTGGAACGGATCGCACCTTCCCAGCCCATGCGACCGGGTCGGCCGAGACGCGATGAATTTGAGTAGAAACGGCATGGCAGGCTCTCTCCGCTCGTCAACTTTGATATCGTGAGTGGGCAGATACTGGCACCCAGGCTAGCGCCGAGGCGCACCGAAGCCGAGTTTACGGCCCATATTGCCCAAACAGTCGCCAGCGACCCGGACGCGGTGTGGGTGTTCGTGACCGATCAACTCAACACCGATCAGTCGGAAAGCCTGGTCCAGTTGCTGGCGCATTTGTGCGATATCAGTGCCGATCTAGGCCTGAAAGGCGAGACAGGCATCCTACAGTCCCTGAGCAGTCGGGCGGCCTTTCTCAGCGATCCGACAGATCGCATTTCATTTGTGTATGTGCCGAAACATACGTCGTGGCTCAATCAGCTCGAGATCTGGTTCAGCATCCTGGTGCGGCGACTGCTCAAACGAGGCACTTTCAGCTCGGTGGAGGATTTGCGCACTCGCATCTTGGCCTTTATCGACTATTACAATCAGACCGCCAAGCCATTCCGCTGGACCTATACGGGGCGACCATTAGTCGCTTGAACTGGATACGGATTTCCGTGGAGCTG
>WNGF01009717.1_pt1 | contig 14271 bp, 17 predicted proteins | sample 5400641 | NCBI WGS metagenome assembly WNGF01 (sample SAMN13153371, study PRJNA577476) | soil metagenome | isolation source: 80 cm soil or saprolite under grassland replicate 2 | place: USA:California | collected 2016-06-15
TGCGGCCAAGCTCGTGCAGCTCCAGGTCGTGGGCGGCGGCGAACGGGACGGCGACCTGGTGGAGGTAGGCGAGCGTGCCGGGGTACTCGGAGTCGTCGCCGACGTTGGCGAACAAAAACACCCGGTAGTCCAGGCGGCCCTGAGCGGCGAGGGCGAGCGCGGCGGTCGACTGCCAGCCGCCGCCGTAGCTGAACGTATGCAGGGTCACCGCTCCACCTCCCCGCGGTCGGGGTCGCGGTCGGGGGCGACCAGCGCCAGGTGCCGGTCGCCGCTGGTGGTCGTGCGACCGTCGCCGTCCCTGGTCGCCTCGGCCCGGCCGGTCGCCTGGCGGTCGGGTGCGGGCGGGTGGTCGGGCGACCGTGCCGCCGCGCGCTCCTGGTGGCGGTCGCTGGTCGCCTCGTCGGTGCGTTCCGGGGTGGTCGGGCGACCCGCACCGGCCGCAGCGGTCGCCGGCTGGCGGGCAAGGTCGCCCTTGACCCTGCGCAGGGTGCGTTGCGCGTAGCTGGCGGACACGCCCAGCTCCCGGGCGATCTCGGCGGCGACGGTCGTGCCGCCCACGTACAGCTCGCGGACCCGCCGGTAGGTCGCCCCATTGGCGTGGTCGCCGGGGGTCGCCCGCGGCGGCGCGGTCGCCTGGTGGTCGCCGGCCGCCTGGCGGTCCCGGCCGCGGGGCCTGGCGGCGGGCCGGGTGGTCGCGGCGGTCGCGGGCAGCGCCGGGCGGTCGCCGGTCGCCGCGACCACCGCCGGCGTGGTCTGGTCGCCCCGGGCGACCGTGGCCGCCGCGGTGACGGTCGCCGGCGCCGACAGGCGGGCGATGCGGGCCAGGGCCGCGCGCCGCACGATCAGCACCAGCAGCTCCACGCTGAGCACCAGCGCGGCGGGCGGGATCGCGGCCACCCCGCGCGCGGACCAGGCGCCGGCGCCGGCGTGGGCGACGTTGAGCGCGAAGCTGACCGCCGCCGCGCCGGCCAGCAGCAGCTTGGGCCAGATGACCTCCCACCAGCGCCGCGAGCGGGCGGCGCTGAGCCACAGGTCCGCGCCGGTCGCCACGACGATGAACGAGTCGACCAGCAGCGGCACCGCCCACGCGTGCTCGGCCGCGATCCCGCCCGAGGTCTTGGCGTAGGACTTGATGGCCTCGAAGCTGGTGAAGAACGCCACCGCGCCGACCGCGGCGGCGACCGCGGCCATGACGCTGACCACGGCGGCCTGGAAGCGGCGCAGCCACGCGTCCGCGGCCTGGACGCTCGGCTCCAGCCTGCTTGGCGGGGCGGGCGACTGCGGTTCAGCGCTCATGACCGGCCTCCTGTCCGTGGGTGCGCTGCTGGGGCTCGCGGCCTGCCGCGAGGTAGCGGTCGAACGCGGCGTGGTGGCGCTCGGCGAGGCCCGCGCGGAAGCTGGCGGTCGTGGCCGGGTCGGTGTGGAACCGGGCACAGGCACGCGCGGTGAAGAAGGCGTTGACGGCGTCCAGGTCGTCGCCGAACCCGGCCGCCACCGCCGCTGCCCGGTCGGCCTGCCGCTGGGCGGCGTCGCGGGCGGCACGGTCGGCCCGCTCGCGCTGTCGCTGCGCGGTGGTGGCCTCGCGGTTGAGGTCACCAACCGGCGTGCCGAGCAGGCGGGCGGCGCACTGCGAGCCGAAGAACACGTAGTCCTCGCCGTCGTGCAGCACCACCACGCGCTTGAGCTCGGTCCGCCCGCAGCACTGGCAGGTGTCGCGCTCGGTGGTCGTGCGGACCAGCCGGTAGCGGGCGGGCGCCCGCTCCGGAGCGGTGGGGGGGACGGGCTCAGCGCTCATGGCCCGCCTCCCTGCTCGGCGTTGGCATCGTGGTCTGCCGTCGGGCGAGGCGGTCGGCGAGGAAGCCCTGGTAGTCCTCGAGGCGGAACGCGGGCGGGGTCAGGTAGCCGCGCCAGCGGCGCGCGTGCTCGTAACGGGCGACCTGCTCTTGCGACCAGTCCCACCACGAGCAGCGTCCCTGGTGGCCACGCTCCAGCGCGCAGGCGTGCTGGAGCGCCTCCCGGCCGCCAAGGGTGGAGCGGCAGCGCTCCGGCTCAGCGCTCACAGCCCGCCTCCCTTCCCGGTCCGGGCTCGGCGCGCTCGGCGTGGCGGTCGGCGCGGTCGGCGTCGTTGGGCTCGGCCAGCGCCGCCGCGCGGGGGTCATCGGGCAGCAGCGAGCGCAGCTCCGGGTTGGCGTCCCGGACGGCCCGCTGCCGCTGGACCCGCTCCAGGTAGCCGCGCTTGGCCTGGTCGGGGTCGACCTCCAGCGCGCGACCGATCTCCGCCCAGCCGTGGCCCTGCTCGCGGGCGTCGCGGATGGCGTGCCACTGCCAGCCGGTCAGGTCACCGACCAGCTCGCGGTTGGCGCGCAGCGCCGCAAGCGGGCTCGGCCCCTGGGTCCACTCGGGGTGCTGCTCGAACGACCGGACCGCGTCGTGGTTGCCCTGCTGGCGGGCGTGGCGGAGCGCGCTCCGCATGGTGGTGGCCATCGACCACGCCTGCCAGGTCTCCCACGCCTGCGTGAACGGGTGCCTGGTCGGCTGGTCGTCGGTCTGGCCGCGGTCCGGGGTGTCGTGGTGGGACTGGTCGGGGTGCTGGTGTGGGGGCTCAGCGCTCATGGCCGCCCTCCCTTCCGCTGCTGGTCTGCTGGCTACGGCGGTCACGCTGGCGGGGCCGCCGCGGGGAGCGCTCGGTCTGGCTGGTGGTGAGCCGCTGGTAGGTCCGTGCGGCCACGGCCCGGCCGCGGGTCTGCTCGGCCCGGTCGGCGAGCTGCTGCTGGCGGGCCTGGACGCGGGCCTGCACGGCGCGGCGGGTGACCGCCCTGACCCGCTGCTGGGACAGCGGCTGGTTCTCGTCGAAGCGGGCGCCGGTCACCCGCGGGCCGAGCGCCTCGATCTCCTCCCGGCCGCGGACCCGGCCCCACTGCTTGGCCAGCGACGCGCGCACCGGCCGGGCGAACGCCGGGTTGAGCCGCAGGAACTCGCGGACCTGCCCGGGGCGCACCCCACGGGTCGGCACCGCCGCCGCGGCGTGCTGCCGGTGGGGTGGCCGCGCGGGCGTGCCCGTGGTGGCGGCCGGTGGGTCGTCGGCGCGGCGGCGGGGCTGGCCACGGGCCTTGCGCTCGTCCTGGCAGATCGGGCAGTAGCGGCTGGCGCCGCCGCTGTTTTTGAGCTGCCGCTCGCGCGCCTTGGACGCGCCCGGCCAGACGCGGGCCAGCCGGAAGCCGATCCCGGCCTGGGTGATGACCTGGATCAGCCGGGCGGCGTGGCTGCCGCCGCCGAACTGCTCGGCCAGGCGCTGGTCCAGGTCGTCGGCGTGGCCGGTGTAGTGGCCGGCGTGCTCGTAGCGCTGGTCGAAGTGCAGCAGGTACACCGTGCCCCGCGGCGGCCCCTGCCCGTTCGCGCCCGACGGGGGTGGCGAAGCATCGCGGGGCCTTCGTTGGCGCGACGGCTAAGCTCACGGGCAACCTCCCGCAACTGCTCAGCCCGAGCGTGTGACGAGGACGTCGCAGCGCGTTCCTCGTAGAAGCCGAGCCAGGCGGCGATGTTGGTGAGCAGGTGAACAAGCCCGTCCGCCTCGTCGCGGTTCAGGTGCAGGCTGGGCAGCTCACCGAGGCACCGCGGGGTCGGGGAGGTGGGCTCAGCGCTCACGGCCGACCCCCCGTCCCCGCTCCGCCCACCGCTGCGCCGCGTCCCGCGACTGGCGGCGGCTTGCGGCCTGCTCCTGGAGGCGTTGCCGGTCGACGTCGGTCAGCTCCAGGGTGGCGGCGATCGCGGGCTCTTCCCGCGCGCAGCCGCCGCGTTGCTGCTGGCGCGCCAGGGTGGCCTGGCACCAGCCGCGCAGCTCGGTGGCGGCCGTGGTGAAGTGCTCGCTGCCCAGCAGGTACGGCGGGTCGGCGGCGGCGCGGCGGCGGGCGTAGTCGTCCAGCCGCCCGGCCGCCTCGCCGATGACCTCGCGGAGCCCGTTGGCGTCCGCGCAGCCAAACCGCGCGGGCACGTCCAGGCGGGCGGAGGCGCGCTCGGCGTCGAGCTGCGCGCGCATCAGCCGATGCTCGACCGCCTCCAGCCGGTTGCTGCACCGCTCGGCCTCGGCCACGTCCTGGTGGTCCTCGTCGACTGCCAGGCTCCGCATGGCACTGCCGACCGGCCCGCGCAGCCGGCCGACCTCGCCGGCGCTGAGCAGCAGCGGGGTGGCGTGGCGGACCCATGGCAGCTCGGCCTCGGGCAGCGCGCGGCGCTGCTCGGCGGTCAGGACCGGGCCGCCCGCAGGGGCGTTGCAGTCCCACGGGACGTGCGGGAGGCCGGCGTGGTTGCGGTCGCACGCCGCGGCGCAGTAGCCGGTCAGGTCCCGGCCCTGCCCGCCGCTCGGGCCGGTGGGGGCGGCGCCCATCTAGGCCACCTCCCCGGCCGTGGCGATGGCGGCCAGCAGCAGACCGCCGATGTACTCGGTGTAGGCGGGCGGGATCGCCTCGCGGGCTTCCTTGGTGGTCATCCAGTCGACCCCGAGCGCCCGGCGGAACTCGCTTTCGGCCATCCGCAGCGGGACACGGCGGCCGGGCGGCTGCACGGTGCTGTGACGGAAGGCGACGTACTGCCCGGTCTTGGTGCCGCCACGGACGTGCCCACACGGCGGCGCGAGCATGGCGACGTTCGGCTCGAACCAGCGGTGGCGGACCACCTCCAGGCCGAACGAGGCGCCGCAGAGCGCGAGCGGGTTGCGCAGCGGCGCACCGGGGACGTTCTCGATGACCCACGGCACGCCGGCCGCTGTCGCGTGCGCGTGCAGCCGCGCCCGAAGCGCAGGGATGAGGTTCGGGTGGGCGCCGGCCTTGCCGGTCGCGCGGGCAAGCGCAGAGAACGCCTGGCACGGCGGGCTGGCGTGGATGGCGTCGAACCCGTGCAGCGGGAACGTGAGCGCGTCGGCCTGGTGGAACTCGTCTCCCGCGTAGCGCGGCTGCGGCTGGACGTCGACGCCGACCACGTAGAAGCCGGCGCGCTGGTAGCCGCGGGCAGCGCCACCCGCACCGCAGCACAAGTCAAGCAGCCGCGGCGTGGTGGTGGCGCCCATCAGGCCACCTCCCGGGTGTCGGCCTCCGCCGCGGCGGCGGGCTCGGCCGCCCACGCAGTTGGCGCGGTGTCGGCGTGCTGGGGGACCAGCGGACGGGCCGGCACGGCGGACAGGGCCAAGCGGCGCAGCCGCCGCACCCGAAACCACGCCCGCAGCCGGACCCGCGCGGGGGGCAGGTGCCCGTACAGCAGCACCCCCTCGCGGGGCCGGAGCTGCCGCAGCACCTCCATGGGCACCAGCCGCCGGAAGGCAGTGGAGGCGGTCACCGAGGCGCGGCCGTCGCCGGCGGTGTGCGAGGTGTGGGTGACCTGCTCCTCACCGATCAGCTTGGAGGCCAGCTCGAGGGAGTCGACATCGGCCTGGCCGGACAGGAACAGCTTGGCGCGGTGGCCGTTGAGCACGGTGGTGGCGCGGCGGCCGTAGCGGTAGTGGAGCTGCCCCAGGTCGTGCCAGACGGTCACGAGTTGGATGCCCTGCCCGCGCGCGGTGGTCGCCAGTTCCGGGAGCTTCGCCAGGGCGGCGCAGTTGCCGGCCTCGTCCAGGCACACCAGCAGCCGCGGCGAGAGCATCCCGTCGGGTTGGCGGGCGGCCAGCTCCTCGGCGCGGGTGACGATCGTGCCGACCAGCAGCTCAAACAGCGGGCGGAGCCTGCCTTGCTCGTTGGCCGGCGCGTACAGGTACAGGGTGTTGGCGCCGTGCAGCAGGGCATCGACGTCCAAGTCGCAGCCCTCGACGCTGGCGGCGACGACCGGGTCGGCGAACACGTCCAGCAGCGTCTCGGCCGTGCCATAGACGCTCCCCAACGTGTTGTCGGGCCGTGCCTTGCACGCCGACCAGGCATCCAGCGCCATCGGGTCGCCGGCTTGCTCGAGCGCCTCGGTGACCTCGTCTTGCTCTTGGATGTCGACCCAGCGGGCGACGTCGGTCATGGTGCGGTCTGAGCGCGCGGCGGCGTACAGCAGCACCCCAAGCAGCTTGGCGCCGAGCAGCGTCCAGTAGTTGTTGTCCTGCTCTCGGAGGCCCTGGACGTCGGCGGCGTCGGCCAGGGTGCGGGCGACCTTGCGGGCGGCCGTGTAGGTGTGGCAGTGCGCCAGCGGGGTCCACTGCGCGCCCGGGACGCCCGACAGGCCCAAGGGGTCGTAGACCCACACCTCGCCCATGGCCAGCCGCCGGCGCAGGGTGGCGCGGAGCACGTCGGGCTTGATGGAGGTGGTGATGACCGGCCCTTGCCATTCCAGGACGCCGGGGATGACCAGCCCGGCGGTCTTGAACGACCCGGCCGGGCCGAAGCACAGCACCGAATGGCAGCTTTCGACCGCCAGCAGCAGCCGGCCCAGCAGGCCGCCGCGGCGGCCGAGGGTGATCCGCCCCGGCCGCGGGCTGAGGACCAGCAGGCGGCGCAGGTTCCAGCGGCTGGCCCACTTGGCACCGTGCTGGCGGACCCGCCGGTCCCACCCCCACCGCCGCCCGGACACCAGGCCGACCAGCGCGGCCGGCAGGAGCAGCAGCAGCGCCAGCGCGGTGTACATGCCGACCGGGCCGGGAAGCTGCCGCTGGACCGCCACCGGCCACGCCAGGGCCGGGTCGCCGGGGTGGTGGACGACGCGGAACGGGACCGCCGCGGTGTCGGCGAGGCTGAGCTTGAGCCAGTGGTGGGCGCCGAACAGCACCGCGGCGACTTGGCCGACCAGCCACAGCAGCACCGTCACCGCGAGCACGGCGACGACCGCGACCAGCAGCAGCCGGTCGGTCGCCTCGCTCGAGGCAGGCTGGACCTCGGGAACGCTAGGCGGGCGGCGCATCAGCGCTCACCCCCGGCCTCTGGAGTGGCGCGGGCGACACGCTCGGCGTCCAACCGGGCGCGGTACTCGGCTTGGTGGGTAGCGATCAGGTGCGCTATGGCTGCGCGCCGAATCTGATTGGTGAGCCGGGACGCCCGGTTGTGGCAGTCCTTACAGATCGTCGCGGGATTGCGGTAGAACGCGATGAGCGGCTTGCTCTCTCCGCACCGTGAGCACTGCCGATGACCTGCTGCGCAAGCAGACGCAGCAGTATGATGCCCGTGCATCATGGGGTTGCTCCCTCGTGGTGTGTTGTTCGGCCCCGGGTGCGTGGCTAGACGCCCCGGGGCCTCCTCCTACTGACGGCGACCCGTGGTCTCATCACCTCCCTGCCTGCCGTTCCGCTTTGATCGGCGGGACTTGGCGGAGGTGAGCGCGAGCTTGGCGAAGTAGGCGCGACGCAGGTGTTCAGCGCGGCGCCGGCGCTCCTCGGGCGGCAGCTCCCCGGCTGGATCAACCTCGGACTCGAAGCGGGCCAAGAAGGCAGCGCGGCCTTTGGCGGTTGTCACCTCGATGTCGTGGCGCGCATGCATGGTGTGTGCCGCAAGGCGCGCTTTCAGACTGCGCTCCGCAGGGCTCAGCGGCCGTGGCTGAGGCATACAGGTGCTCCCTCGTTTTGTGCGAAGCCACGGCATCGGGCTAGCGATACCATGACATGCAGGACTGTAGCTTGATAGGACTCAAGTGTCAACCAATGAGCGACAGTGTCGACGGGCCTCGGCCCCGTCGGGCATGCTGGTCGTCTAGCAAAGACAGCCAACGGAGCGTCAACCGAGTGACAACCCTTGAGCAGCGGGAGGCTTTTGGCCGAGCGCTGCAAGAAGCCCTCGACGAGGCTCGCATGTCCGGGCGCGGCCTCGCTAAAACGCTCGGTCTCTCGCCGACGTCTGTCTCCAAGTGGTTGCGGGGCAGGACCACCCCACCGCCGGAGACCGTCGCCCGGGCCGAGAGCCTCCTGAGCGTGAACCCTGGAACCCTGTCCCGTCCGCTCGGGTACGTCGTGCTCGATGAACCCGGTCGTCCAAAGTCCTCGAGCGTCGCCCAAGCCGTCAAGTCCGATCCGCAGCTCGGGCCACGAGAGCAGGCGATCCTGCTCACTGTCTACCGCGAGCTCGTGCGGCAGTACGGAGCCGGTCGTCGTGAGTCTGCCGAACCTACGAGTTGAAGCCGCCAAGGTCTCCTCACCGCGCCTCGTCGTGTAAGCTCGATTGAGAGAACCTCATCGAAGACCGACATGTCGAGTATCTGAAATCGATCAGTTCTCTATAGAAAACGTCGAGGAAACCGCAATGCCACGACCAGCAAAACCACTGAACCCATATGCTTCGTGGGTGGCCCTCTTCGGCGCCACGGTGCAGCATCTGCGCAGGCAGCTACGCCCCAACCCGGCTGTCACCCAAGCCGAGCTTGGGAAACTGATCGGCTACGCTGGCTCAACCGTCAGTGCGATTGAGCGCGGCGCGCTTCGTCCTGATCAGAAGTTTGTCGAGAGCTGCGAACGCGAACTTCCGGCCGCTGGTGTACTGCGTGCGATGTTCCCGTTCGTCACTGCTGAATGGGATGAGTGGGAGCGGTTCGGTAGGCTCGGATCGCCAGGCGGAATCCTTCCCCCAGCAGAGTTGAGCACCAACGACTCACAGTTACTGGACAGCGGCTACCTCGAGTCGACCGCGGGCGGTGCAGCGTGGGCAAAGGCACTCGCCTACCATGCAGAAGCCTCCCACATCGGAGCCGGGACGCTGGAGACGATCGACCTAAAGGTAGACCGGTACTGCCGAGACTACCCGGTCACGACTCCAGCGCTGCTCGAGGTACGAGTCCAACGCCAGCTTCACGAGGTCAAGAACATCCTCGGCAGGAAAGTGACCCTGACCCAGCATCGCCACTTGCTGGTGGCCGGCGGTTGGCTGTCGATCCTCCTCGCGTGTCTGCAATTCGACATGGGCGACCGCGAGACCGCCGAGGAGACCCGGGACGCGGCCTTCCAGCTCGGAAGAGAGGTCGAGCACCAGGAGATCATGGCGTGGTCACACGAGCTGATGGCGTGGTTCGCACTGGTCGAAGGTCGCTACGAGGAAACGATCGACCACGCACGGACCGGCCTGTTGTTGGCGCCCAACACCTCAGCGGGCGTCCAACTGGCTGTCCAGGAAGCCAAGGGCTGGTCCCGGCTTGGCGACCAAGACGAAGCAGAGCAGGCGATGCGGCGCGGAGCAACCGCCCTCGCCAAGCTGCCTGTTCCGTCCCACCCTGAGCATCACTTCGTGTTCGATGCCGCAAAGCTGTCATTCTATGCAGCAACCTGCTATGCCTGGCTGAGGAAAGCCGATCGCGCCCAAGAGCATGCAAACGAGGTCGTCGGTCAGTGCTTGGCAGTGCCCGACGTGGTCAGGTGGCCCGTCCGCCTTGCGGAGACCCGTGTTGACCTCGGACTCGTAGCTGTACAGCGTGACCAGTTCGACGAGGCATGCCACCTCGGTACACTCGCCCTCGCCTCGCAGCGCAGGGCAGGTAGCACGATCGGTCGGATCGCTGAGTTGGACCAGGCCCTCATGCTGGAGCATCCCGACGCTTCTGAGGCCCGAGACTTCCACGAGCGCTATCTTGCCGCCAAGCAAGCGCTTGATCGGGGAGCGAGACCATAAGCAGAACAAGCCTGGTTCGCCTCGGAGCCCTCGCGGTGCTCTGGGGCTCCGGCTTTCTCCTGATCAAGCTCGCGCTCGAGGGCATGAGCCCTATCCAAATCGTTCTCGGCCGCCTACTGACGGCAGCGGTCGTCATGCTCGTGGTCGTGGCGTACCGCAAGGAGCGTCTTCCGCGGCAACTGACGCCCTGGGCTCACCTCACGGTCATGGCCGTCGTCACCAACATCGCCCCGTACTTCCTGTTCGCGTGGGGCGAACAGCACATCAGCTCGAGCCTGGCCGGCGTCCTGAACGCCACCACGCCCCTGTTCACGTTGCTATTCGCCGTAGGCACACATACCGAGCGCCTCACGATGCCTCGTCTGGGCGGCTTGCTCATGGGCTTTCTCGGCGTCGTGGTGCTCGCCGCTCCCTGGCACGACGCAGGGATCGGCAGCTCGCTTCTGGGAGTCGGCGCCGCGCTGCTCGCCTCCGCCTGCTACGCGGCCTCCTACGTGTACGCCCGCCGCTTCCTGAGCGGCGGTGAGCTGTCACCTGTAGTGCTCTCGACCGGCCAAATCGTCGCAGGCGCCATCCTGCTGGGGGTCCTGGCACCCGGCATCGTCTTCCACCCCATGACACTCACGACCAGCGTTATTGTCAGCGTGGTCGTCCTCGGAGTCCTCGGCACCGGTATCGCCTATGTCCTGAACTACCGGCTGATCGCCGACGAGGGCGCGACCGCCGCTTCGACGGTCACCTACCTCTTGCCGATCGTCGCTGTGTTGCTCGGCCTAGCAGTCCTCGCCGAACCCGTAGGCTGGAATCTGGTGGTCGGCGCGATAGTCGTTCTAGTTGGCGTAGCGTTCTCCGAGGGTCGGCTCGGCCGAGAGCGGCAGCCTCAGGTTTCTGAGCAGCGATCCGAGCTACAGCGCGCGCCCTACTCGAGGGGCTGACGGTTTCCATCACCGTATAGTGCCTGCCGGTCCCTCCAAGCCTAGCGCCACCCCGGACCCTCCAAGACCGGTCCGTTCCTCCCTCGCTTCGCTCAGTCCGGTACTCCCGTCGCTTCGCGATGGCCTTCGGCCAGTCCTTCCGGATCCGGGGTCCCCGTCGCTGATCTACAAGTGACCGGCAGGTACCTCGCCTGCCCGAACTCGCGGGAGGCGCCATGTTCCCCACAATCACCCGGCCGATCCGGGCCAAGCTCGAGCGCCCAGAGGTGAGCGAGCGCGCCGACCTCCGGATCCACATCAGGAACCGGCTACCGTCCCCGGCCGCAACCGCCGTCGCGATCACTCTTGCCCTCTGCGAGGTCGAGGCCGGCAACCGCTCCGCCGCCCAACTCGAGCCCGTCTTCCATCACACTCTCTGGGCTGCGGTCTCCACCCGCATCCGCCGCAGCGGTGGTCCGGCCGTGACCGTCCAGAGCCTGGTACGAGTCGTCGTCCAGGAGTTCACGCCTGGGCTGGTTGATGCTGTCGTCCTGGTGCGGCGCGGCTCTCGGATCGCGGCCATCGCGCTGCGCCTTGATGCCGCCCCGGGCCACTGGGAGGTGGTCGAACTCCAGTATTGACCGCGTACGGCCCAGCGGCGAGAGTCCCGTCCCTCGCCGCTGGGCCGTACGGTTGTCCACAGGCACCCGGTAGGGGAGTGTCGCCTCCGTGGGGACGCGGTAAAGTCGTTCGTATGGCACTTGCAGACGTCTTGACCGAACGTGCCTTGGCGCTTGCCGGGGATGCGTTCGACGACCAGGCGGCCGTTGCCGAGTTGCGTGACCTTGCGCACGGAGACAGGGAAGCACTCGATCACGCCATCGAAATATGTCTCGTCCGGCCTGTCACCCTGGCCACTCGGCAGCGAGCGATCGAGTTGCTGGCCAACGCGCTGTATGGCGAACTCGCCACCGGCTTCGGCGACGCCTAATGCGATGCGTCGTCCTCGTAACGCGATCGAACTTCCTCGGCGTATGCGGCCATGGGTATGCCCTGCCGCGCCCATGATTGCGCCAGCCCCGCCCGGATGAAGCCGCCCTTGTGGGGCAGCAGTAGGTTGGCGAAGGAGGAGCGCTGTCGCTCCAGCGTGCCGTCGCTCTTACGCAGGTGGAACTCGTGCCAGCGCGTGACATGCTCACGCAGCAGCGGCTTGAACACGGCGCCGCAGAACAGCACGTACTGGCGCGGCACCGCGGCGATCGTGGACAGAATGCGGTCGAAGTGCGACGCAAGAACCGCGGGCGTGAAGCCATGGGTTGAAAATGACACGGAGCCGTAGGGCACCAGCTCCAGCTGCAGCTTGTCGTCGATCACCCGCTTCAGATTGGCGAAGCGGTCGTCACGGCTCCGCCCCTGGACGAAATCGATGACGCCCAGGGGCCGCAGAAATCGGATCTGCTTGTGATCGAAGGATGAGCGGTGGGTGCGGGGCGAGGTAGGCCCGTACATGCGCGCTCCGAAATGGCGGTACCAGTCGAAGTATTCCTCCAGCGTCCGCACCGCGGCCTGCCAGGCGGGTGGTGGCATCGCTGCCTTCGCCTGCTTGGGGTTGAGGTGCACCAGCACCACCGGCCCATCAAGGTCGCCGGTGAAGAACTGCGGGAGCCGGTCGGCGCTGAAGTGCTGGCCGGTCTCGGCAGCCAACTGCCGGGCACGACGGATCGTGCCAGTCGCCAGGAACTCCTCCAGGTCTGCCCGCATCTCCAGCAACAGGGGGGCGTACCGGTGGGTGTAGACGTGCAGGCAGCTCAACAGTGGCCTCCTTGCAAGGGGCGCGGCCGGCTTGGCCAGGTGATAGCGTCGCTCGCTAGCCTGCCATACTTGGCGCTCGACAGGGGGTGCCAGGCCAGCGCTGTAAGGAGATGCCGTGAAGGAGGAAGGAATCCCAGATTGGGGACGGCTAGCCGAACTTGCTGGCGCCATCCTCACCTGCACTGAGTGTGAGCGGTGGTCGAGCACGAAGCCGCCAGAACCCTTCTGGGTCGGATCGGACTACCGTCGAGAAGGCATCGTGCTGCTCGCACGAAACCCTGCCGACAAGGGCGGCCGTCCGCTTCCGCCTAGGGCTCAAGAGCTACTTGACCTGCTCCGCGACTCCGGTACCGCTGAGGACTTCCGCGCATGGGCAAACTGGCGCCGCCGGGACATGCAGTCCCGCTGGTCCGACGGCAAGCCCTGGGACCAATGGGCCAATGCCTTCAAACCAGCGACGCTGGGCGTCGCTTCCCCGAACGAGCTTGCTTGGTTGAACGTGTTGCCGGCGCGCACGGCCGGCAACACCAAGCCCCCGGATGATCAGCTTCAGCATGGCCGAGACAAGCACCTTCGGCCAGTCCTCCAGGAGCTACGGCCCCATCACATCGTCTGGCGCTACGTGGACGCGCAGAAGGCGGCGGTACACCTGAAACGCGAGCTGCAGGGGGCCTGGCGTACGGATCTTGGTATGGGAGGTCTGGTTGCGAGCAAGGCCGACCGCGAGCGCATCAATGTCGAGCTCCGAGGACCGACGACTCGGTAGTTCAAAGGCAGATTGCGGTGAGGACCCTGCTGAGGGGGGAGGATCTCCCGCTTCAAGCTCATGCCGAGGTTCACGCGCGTCAGATCCGGTCGCCGAGGGACATGCGACGATGGGCGTCGCGGGCGCGGCGCTCAGCGGTGGACTTGGCATAGCGGTCGACCATCTGCCGAGACTTCCAGCCGGCGAGGCGCATGAGGTCGCCCTCGTTGCCGCCGGCGGAGAGCCAGGAGTCGGCGAACGAGTGGCGGAACTGGTGGGGATGTAGGCCGGGGAGTCCGACAGAGGCGCCGCGGTCGGCGACGACCTGGAACAGGCCCGAGGGGGTCATCGCGCCCGCGCGGCCGATCCAGAGGTTCGACAGGTGCGCGTGCGGGTGGCTTGCGCGTAGCCGGAGGTAGCGGTCCAGCGCGAGGGTGGTCTTGCGGCCGAACGGGACGGCGCGGGGACGGCGGCCCTTGCCGAGGACGATCACGACCTGGTCGTCAAGGTCAAGGTCGTCAAGCATGATACCGGCGGCCTCCGACACGCGAATGCCGGTGTCGATGAACAGCCGGATGACGGCGGTGTCGCGCCGGCCGGTGAAGTCGCGACCCTCGCAGGATTTCAGGAGGCGGCGGAGCTGATCGTCAGTCAGGACGGGTGGCGGCTCGTCCGGAATCTGAGGCGGCTTCATGCCGGCCATGGGGCTTGCGTCCAGTTCGCCCTCGGCGACGCACCACTTGAAGAACGCCTGGAGGCTGCGGTAGCGGTTCAGGGCGGTAGCGGGCTTCCAGCGCTCGAGCTGGTCGGCGATGAAGTCCCTGACATCGTCGCGCCTGATCGCGGTCACAGTCAGCAGGTGGCCGCGCTGGGCGAGGAAGTCGGTGAGCAGGCTGACAGCCTCGGTGTAGGACTTGACCGTGCGCTCGCTCTTGTCCTCCGCGCGGAGGGTGCGGCGGAAACTGGTGTTCAGGACGGGGAGACTCGCCCCTGGTACCGAGGTCACGAACCGTGAAGTTATCGTGTCTTGGAGCGCTGTGCAAGTCTTGGGAACTCGTGAAGCCTCTCGTTGGAGGGCTCCATATGGTCACTGAGCTGCGGTGATAGACGGGTGGTGCGCCGCCAGGGACTCGAACCCCGAACCCGCTGATTAAGAGTCAGCTGCTCTGCCAATTGAGCTAGCGGCGCACGAGGCGCAAGGCTACCACAGGGCCAAGTGCCTCAAATCGGAACCGCGGTGGCGCGGCCCACT
>WNGF01012649.1_pt1 | contig 14271 bp, 13 predicted proteins | sample 5400641 | NCBI WGS metagenome assembly WNGF01 (sample SAMN13153371, study PRJNA577476) | soil metagenome | isolation source: 80 cm soil or saprolite under grassland replicate 2 | place: USA:California | collected 2016-06-15
CTCGTTCTTGTTCCTAGCCGCGGCTGCGCTCGACGCGATAGAGCACGTGGTCGAACGTGCGCACGCTGCGATCGAGGTGCGCGTTGCGGCCGAAGAGCTTCAGCCGGAGCTGCGGATATTTTTCACATCCGTCGTCGAGGTCGAATTCGCCGGCGCGGACCTCGGCGACGCTCCACTTCGTCGACATGTTCTCGGTGACGAGCCCCTCGTGCGGGCGGAAGTGCAGCGACGGCCGGAGCTGCAGCACGAGGCCGGGCGGTCCCTCGAGCAATCGATACTGCACGTACGTCGTGTTCTGCACGTGGGGCATGACCATCCGCTTCTCGATGCGGATGCCGTTCTTCGAGTAGCGCCACACCGGTAGGCCGCGCTCGAGGACGAGCTCCTCGAGGAAATCGGGCTCGGGCCAGTTCACCTCGCGCTTGCCCTGCTCGTCGGCGCTGAGGCGGAAGCAGACGCCAGGACCGCTGACGACTTCCTCGAGGTGGTTGAACATCATCGAGCGGCCGAGCGGGGCGGGCAACGCGGCGATGAGGATGCCGTGGAAGCGGCGCGAGGAGACCCCGACGATGGTGCCGGCAGCGTAGCCGCCGAGGGCGTTCGTGATCAGCCACTCGCGCGTGATCAGGTGTTCGGTCGGCTCGCCGCGGCGCCAGCCGGGCTGCACCGGAGTCGTCGTCGTCAGCGCGGCGGTCGCATCCATCAGGCCCGATGCCTGCTGAACTTGTGCCCGGCGTAGCGGCGCCGTCCCTCTGACTTGAATGGGCGTTCGAGTCTGAAACGCGTCGGGCGAGTTTCTTGCGGAAGGACGGCGCCGCTTCCGCAGCATAACAGACCTACCGTAACAGCTCCATCACAGCGACGGTCATCGCCTTCACGGCGCCGCGCAGCGTCGGCTCCGGCACCGGCGCGAACTGCGACGAGTGCAGCGAGGGCAGGCGTCCGCCGGCGGCGATGCGCGCGGGATCGACGGCGCCGACGTTGAGCATCGTGGCCGGGATCTTGCCGCCGAGGGCGAAGCGGCCGAAGTCCTCGCTGACCATGAGCGGATCGATCTTCACGACGTTCTTCTCCCCCATCGACGCGCCGAGCGCCTTCGCCAGGCGCTCCGTCAGCGCGGGATCATTGAACGTCGACTCGGTCGACTCCCCTTTCAATACCTCCATCGTCGGCATGCGGTCGGCCGGCACGCCGGCGGCGGTGGCGACGCCCTTGGCGATGCGCTCGATCGACGCGAGCACGCGCTGGCGCACCTCGGGCTTGTACGTGCGGACGGTCATCAGGAGCTGCACCTCGTCGGGGATGACGTTGCGCTTCGTGCCGCCGTGGATGGCGCCGACGGTGACGACGGCGGGATCGAGCGGCGAGTCTTCGCGGCTGACGATGGTCTGCAGCGCGTTGATGAACTGCGCGGCCATGACGATGGGGTCCTTCGTCGACTGCGGCGACGCGCCGTGGCCGCCGAGGCCGCGGATGGTGACGTTGACGGAGTCGGCGCTGGCCATGAAGTAGCCGGGGCAATATCCGATCTGCCCGGCCGGCAGGATGGCGTTGTCGTGGATGGCGATCGCGTACGTCGGCGTGCCGAAGCGCGAGTACAAGTCGTCGCGCAGCATCCCCTCGGCGCCTTTGACGACTTCCTCCGCCGGCTGCCCGACGAGCATGACCGTGCCGTGCCACTTGCTCTTCAGTTGGGCGAGCATCTTGGCCGTGCCGAGGAGCGTGGTGATGTGGACGTCGTGCCCGCACGCGTGCATGACGCCTGCGGTCTGGCTGGCGTAGACGACGCCGGTCTGCTCGGTGACGGGGAGCGCATCCATGTCGCTGCGCACGAGCACCGTCGGGCCAGCGCCGTTCTTCATCACCGCCACGACGCCGTAGCACGTAGCGTTCGGGTCCTCGTACTTGCCGACTTTTTCCGCGACCGTGTAGCCGAGCGAGCGGAGCTGTGCGGCCAGATACGCGGAGGTCTTCGCCTCCTGCGTCGACAGCTCCGGCGCCGCGTGCAACTGCTTGTAGGTGGCGAGGAGCGACGCCATCTCCGCGTCGATCATCTGATCGAGCGACTGCTGCGCGGAGAGCGGAGCGGCGACGAGAAGCGCGAGGAGGAAGCGTCTCATGCCGCGAAGCTTAACAGGCTCACAAAGAGGCTCAGACGTGCTGCGACACGGACAGCGTATTGCCGTCCGGGTCCTTGAACCAGGCCACCTTGTCCCCCGAGGGCGCCGTCCAGACGCCGAGCGCATCCTGTCCGGGGAAGCCGTAGTGCTGGAACTGCACGCCGCGCTCGGCAAGCGCCGCCACGTCACTCTCGATGCCGGAGACCTCCCAGCCGAGGATCGTGTACGGAAGCGGCTTGAAATCGGGCACCTTGGAGACGCGGACGGTGATGCCGTTGGCGTCGAGGACCAGCGCGAAGCCGTCCTCGTTCACGAAGCGGAGACCGAGAATGCCTTCGTAGAACGACCGGGCCGCCTCGAAGTCGGTGGTGGGAACGAACGCGACGATGTTCTTTGTGCCTAGCATGCCGGAAAGATAGGCGTTGAGGAGCCGGGCGGCTTTCGCTACGATGACAAAAAATGTCGAGAAAGCGACAGGACGACATCTTCGTCTGCCCGGCCCTGCGCGATCCCGTCACGACGCTTACGCATGAGTTCCCGAATCATCACCAGATCCCGCGGCACGTTCACCCCGAGCATCAACTGATCTACGCCTGCCGCGGCGTCATGACGGTCTGGACGCTGGAGGGGAGCTGGATCGTTCCGCCGCAGCGGGCCGTGTGGATTCCGGCGAGAACGCCGCACGCCATCACCATGCACGGCGCGGTGTCGATGCGCACGCTCTACGTCAAGCCGCGGCTGCTGCGCCTCTCGCCGAACTGCTGCGTCGTCAACGTCTCGCCGTTGCTCCGCGAGCTGATCCTCCATGCCTGCAGCTTCCCGGTGCTGCGAAAACGGGTGCGGTCTCAGGCGAACCTCATCGACATGATTCTCGATCAACTGCGCGTCGTGGAGATCTCGCCGCTGCAGCTCATCCATCCCAGCGATCCGCGCGCGGCGCGCATCGCCGAGACGCTGTCGAAGGACCCCGGCGACACGCGCTCGCTGGAAGCGATCTGCGAGCGCGCCGGCGCGAGCCGGAGGACGATCGAGAGAATCTTTCTGTCCGAGACGAACATGTCGCTCGGCCGGTGGCGCCAGCAGCTCCGGCTGGTGTGCTCGCTGCGCCTCCTGGCCACGGGAGAGAAGATCACGCGCGTCGCGTTCGAGACCGGCTACAGCACCCCGAGCGCGTTCATCGCCATGTTCCGCAAGGCCCTCGGCACGACGCCGCGGCGGTACTTCAGCGCTGACTAAGCAGACCGCACTCAGTCCGCCCACGAAAGAAAACCGACGGGGAGGCTTCCGGCGGGCCGGCACGGCCGGCAGCGCTTGTCGAAGCACGTGCTGTCGCGAGACGGGCGATTGAGGCGACAGGCGTGCGTTGAGGCTAGGCCAACCAGCGCTGCCGGCCGCGCCGGCCCGCCGGAGGCCTCCTCGTCGTCTCTCTGCGGGTCGATTGAAAGCGTGCTGCTTAGATCACGCGTGCGCGGCCGAGTCGTCGATCAGCTCCGCCGCCAGCGCCACCTGGTTCTTCCCGTTCTTCTTGGCGAAGTAGAGGGCGGCGTCGGCGCGGGAGATGAGGTCCGTGCTCGTGGCGCCGTCGTGGGGGTAGATGGCTACGCCGACGCTGATGGTCACGCGCAGCGATCGGTTGATCTGGGGGATCGCGAACTCGCGGCGCTCGATCAGGTCGCGCATCCGGTTCGCCGCGTCCTTGGCCGACGACGACGGCGTGTCGGGGAAGACGATGGCGAACTCCTCGCCGCCGTAGCGCGCCACCACGTCGCTCTCGCGCGCGTTCGTCATCAGCTCGTCGACCAGTCCCTTCAGAATCTCGTCGCCGACCGGATGCCCGAACGTGTCGTTCACGCGCTTGAAATTGTCGATGTCGAGCATGGCCAGGGCGAAGTCGTGGCCGCTGCGGGCGTGGCGGTTCACTTCCTTCGACAGCGCCTCCTGGAAGTAGCGGTGGTTGAACGCCGGCGTGAGGCCGTCGATGAACGTGAGCCGGCGAATCTCCTCGTACTGTCCGGCCGACTGCAGTGCCGTCACCGCCTGCACCGCGAAGATCTCCAGCGTCTGCACCTTCTCGATCGTGGGGATGCGCCGGTCGTGCGGGTCGCGCACGGAGAGGTAGCCGACCATCTGGTCGCCGCTCATCAGCGGCACGAGCAGCATGTCGTTCTCGTGCCATTCGTCGGGGCGATGCGATCCGTCGTCGGGCCGCACAAACACGCCGTGCTCGCTCTGGCGCAACGCCGTGTGCGAGACGAAGAACGAGGCCGAGACGCGGAACTCCTGGTTGAAGAACGGCGTGATCTCCGTCGACGACACGCGCTTCTTGCGCATCTCCTCCCACACCTCGTCGAGGCCGGCGTGGGCGCGGCGCTCGAACTCGTCGCGCTTCACGTCGTAGAGCGCGAAGACGACCACGTCGAAGCCGAGGGCGTGGCGGATGGCCTGGGCGATCCGGGTCAGCATGGCGTCGACGTCGAACGAGCCGATCAGACTGTTCGCCGTCTCCAGGATCGTCGCCGTCGTGGCCGCCTGCGCCTCGAGCTGCGACGTCTTCTCCCCCATCTCGCGGCGCAGCAGTTGGTCCTGCAGCGAGAGCGCGGTCTGGTTCACCAGCAGCGTGAGGAAGTCGAGGCTCCCCGTCTTCAGGATCGACAAATCCTCGGTCTCGTACATCAAGACGCCGTAGATGACCTCGGCGGTCTGGATGCCGATGAGCACCTGGATGGCGCGGCCGTCCGACAGCGGGAACTTGCGCATCTCGTTTTGGAAGACGAAGGCGCGGCTCGGCGCCGACTGCGCGAGGCCGCGCTCGTCGACCCAGCGGAGGATGTCCTGATCGGTGGGGAGGCAGTCGCCGTGGCGGTAGACCGTGCCGGGAAGGTCGGGGTTCGCCTCCCACGTCACGATCGCACACGCCTTCAGCCTGGCGAGCTTTCCGAGGAGCGCCACCATGCGCCGCAGCGTCTCCTGGTCGCCCTCGGCGGCGAGGATCTTCGTGGCGCTCTCGGTGAGAATCGACAGCTCGCGGTTGCGCCGCACCAGTTCCGCGTTGCGCCGTTCCGCGTCGGTCTCGTTGCGTAGCGCGTACGCGACGATGAGCACCGGGAGGAACGCGATGGCGAAGCCGACCAGGCCGAAGGCGTGATACGCCATGATCTCGACGACGACGATCGGCGTCACGACGAGGAGCACGCGCGCCTCCGCGATGAGAATCCGCCGCACGTCGATCGTCTCGCCCTTCCCCTCGAGGTAGAGCTTCGCGGCAGTGAAGCCGAGGTACACGAGGAGGTAGCCGACGAGGAGGAGGAAGCGAACGGAGGCGGAAGCGCCGCGCGGCGACGTCGACGTAGAGATGATGGAGCGCCGCGCCGACGAAGACCGCCACGAGTGCCACGGCGGGATCGTGCAGCAGCGGGATGGCCGCGAGAGCCACGGCGGCCTCGAAGCCGATCGAGGTCTCGTCGGTCTCGACGCGCAGGAACGAGGCCACGGCCACGAGCGCCGCGAACGACACCGCGGCCGCGGCGAAGGTGGCCGGGCGGGTGAACGCGGAGGCGGCGACCACGGCGAGCGCGATCAACGTCGTCGCGATCGCGTAGGCGCGAAAGAGCGATGGGCGGGGCACGATGAGCGGCAATTATAGGTCTCGTATTGCCAATCGTTTGTGCGAAATCGGACGGTTGGCGCGATGTAACCGTTTACTACGGCATAATCCGCCCGAATGTCGGATTGGGAAGTGGTCATCGGCCTCGAGGTGCACGCGCGCCTCCTCACCGCGACGAAGATTTTCTGCGGCTGCTCGACGACCTTCGGCGCGCCGCCCAACTCGCACGTCTGCCCCGTCTGCCTCGGCTATCCGGGCGCGCTGCCGGTGCTGAACCGCCGTGCCGTGGAGCTGGCAGCGCGCGCGGCCCTGGCGACGGAGTGCGAGGTACACGAGCAGTCGATCTTCGCGCGCAAGAACTACTTCTACCCCGACCTGCCGAAGGGCTACCAGATCTCGCAGTTCGATCGCCCGCTGGCGACGGGCGGCCGCATCGGCGACGTGCGCATCCGCCGCATCCACATGGAAGAGGATGCGGGGAAGTCGATCCACCACGGCGACGCGTCGTGGGTCGATCTCAACCGCGCCGGCGTGCCGCTCGTGGAGATCGTGTCGGAGCCCGACGTCCGCTCCGCGGAGCACGCCACGACATACCTCACGCGGCTGCGGCAGATCCTCATGTACACCGAGGTGTGCGACGGAAACATGGAGGAGGGATCGCTGCGCTGCGACGCGAACGTTTCGGTGCGCCGCATCGGCGAGCCACTCGGCACGCGCACGGAGATCAAGAACCTGAACTCCTTCCGATTCCTGCGCGCCGCGGTCGACTTCGAGGTGGCGCGGCAGATCGGCGTGCTCGAAGCGGGCGGCACGATCGATCAGGAGACGCGGCTCTTCGATCCCGCCGCCGGCGAGACGCGCGTGATGCGCTCGAAGGAGGAGGCCCACGACTACCGCTACTTCCCCGATCCCGATCTGCTGACGCTCGCGGTCGAGCGGACGACGATCGAGGAGGTCGCGCGCACGATCCCCGAGCTGCCGCATCAGCGCGCCGCGCGCTACCAGCGCGACTTCGAGCTGTCGGAGAAGGACGCGGAGGCGCTCGTGGCCACGCGCGAGCTCGCCGAGTATTTCGAGACGACCGTCGTCGCCGCCGGCAACGCGCGCGCGGCGGCGAACTGGGTGCGCAACGAGGTGCTGCGCGTGCTGAACGACCAGCGCGCCGAGCTGCGCGACTACCGCGTGACGCCGGCGATGCTCGGCCGCCTGATCCGCCTCATCGACAGCGGCGCGATCGGCGGCAAGGCGGCGAAGGAGATCTTCGACGACATGTCCGCCGGCGGCGAGTCCCCCGAGGCGATCGTGGAGCGCAAAGGCCTCGGACAGATCAGCGATCCGAACGCGATCCGCGACGCCGCCCTGCGCGTGCTCGAGCGAAATGCCGCGCAGGTCGAGCAGTACCGCGGCGGCAAGACGCAGGTGTTCGGCTTCCTGGTCGGGCAGTTGATGAAGGAGACGCGCGGGAAGGCGAAGGCGGATCTGGCGAACGAGATCTTGCGGGAGCTACTTGGATGAGAAACGGGCTCTCAGCTCTCAGCTCTCGGCTCTCAGGGAGACCGCGCCACGGCTCGGCTGGTGGGCCCGAGAGCTGAGAGCCGAGAGCTGAGAGCCTCAGTGAGATCGTTTGTATCCCGCCGGCACGACGAACTGCGCCGGCGTCGTGGCCACGCGCCGCACGTCGTGCACCGCCACCGTCGACGTCACGCTGTTCTCGTCCCCCGCCGCGCCCTTCGTCCGGATCGTCGTCGTCTCTTTGAGCGGGAAGCCTTTCACCTTCGCGGAGGCCATCGACTCGAGCAGCTTGTCGATCGCGGCGATGCCGGTGCGCGCCGACTGTCCGGCCAGAATCGTCGCGGCGGCCTCGGGGAGCCGCTCGGTGCGCCACGACTCGCTCCGCAGGGTCACGTGGATCGTGAACGTCTCGATCGTGGCGTCGAAGCTCGTCTCCACCGACCACTTGCGGGTCGGGTAGCCTTGGAGGAGGCCGCCGTCGCCAAGGTCGCGCGCCGCCGTCTTCGGATTCACGATCGCCACATCGATGCCGACCAGATCGGTCGCCCCCATCGTCGAGAACGTCTTCCTGGCCGGATCGAGAATCGTCAGCGTCTTTCCGCCATCGATCGTGATCAGCACCGAGCCGTTGTCCATCTCCAGACGCAGGTTCGTTCCCTCGGAGATGACGCGCCCGCTGGTCCCCGTCGAGCTTTCCAGGCGATACGAGACGCCGGCCGCCGCATCGACGGCCACGAGCAGCAGGAGCGCCCCGGCGAGTTTTTTCATGTGCACATCATGTATGATTCGCCGCGTCCCCGGTGCCAATCGAACCCTTCGCAATTCGAATGACTTAGGAGGTCAATCTTGCGTTCCTTCTTCAGACTGTGGCTACTGACCACGGCGGCGCTGCTGATCGTCAGCGGCGCGGCTTACGGCTCCGGATTCTCCCTGTTCGAACAGGGGGCGAAAGCGACGGCGATGGGGGGCGCGTTCGCCGCGACCGCCGACGACCCGACGGCGATCTTCTACAACGTCGCCGGCATCGCCCAGCAGCGCAAGGCAGCCTTCATGGTCGGCGGCACCGCGATCAACTTCTCCAACGAGTTCCGCGGCGACCCGAACGACGCACTGACTTCCGGCACGACGGGCAAGTACCGCGCCCACACCTTCGTGCCGCCGAATGCCTACTTCATCCTTCCGGTCGGCAGCAACCTCACTTTCGGCGTCGGCGTGATGACGCCGTACGGCCTGCGCACGAACTGGCAAGAGCCGTGGGTCGGCCGCTTCGTCTCGCGCGACGCGAACGTGAAGGTGCTCTCGGTCGAGCCGGCCATCGCCTGGCAGACCTCCGACGGCCGCTTAGCGATCGGCGTCGGCGCCGAGTACCGCCGCTCGCACATCGCCCTCAACCGCAACAACGCCGCCTTCAACCCGTTCAACGGCCAGGTCTCCGACACCGCGAACGCGTTCCTCAACAGCGATTGGGACAGCTCGTGGGGGTGGAACGCCGGCATCCTCTTCAAGCCGAGCGATGCCTTCCGCGTCGGCGTCGCCTACCGGCCCGGCATGACCATCGACTACAACGGAAGCGCGCACTTCACGCAGATTCCGACCAACACGCCGCTCGACGTCCTGGTCAAGGCGCAGTTGCCGCCCGATCAGAGCATCGCCACGTCGATCAACTTCCCGGCCGTCCTCTCCGCCGGCATCGCCACCTCGGCGATCGGACACAACTGGGACCTCGAGTTTGACGTTACCCACACGACGTGGAGCCGCTTCCAGTCGCTCGACGTCGCCTTCGGCACCACGACCGCGCTGAACTTCACGCGCCCGCAGAACTGGCACGACACGTACTCCTATCGCGTCGGCGCGAACAAGAAAGCCACCGCGAACTGGGACGTCCGCTTTGGCGCGGTGTACGACGAGAACCCGCAGCCGACCGAGGGCGTCGGCCCGCTGCTGCCGGACTCCGACCGCGTCGGCGTCTCCTTCGGTGTCGGCTACCATCACGGGCCGTGGACCATCGACGTCACCGAGTTCGCGCTGCACTTCAAGACCCGCAGCACGAATGGGATCAGCAGCGACAACTTCAACGGGACATACAAGACAGACGCGAATCTGATCAGCGTGAATTTCGGCTATCGGTTTTAGCGGACGAGCGACCACAAAGGAGAATCCATGACTCGCATCAGAAGCTTTGCACGCATTGCCGCGACGATGTCGATCGTCGCCGCGCTCGCCGTTCCGAGCTTTGCCGCGCGCGGCTCGGCAGACTTCACCCGCTTCGTCGCCCTCGGCGACAGCTACGGCGCCGGCTTCGAGGCCGGCTCGCTGAATCAGACGCACCAGCCGTTCGGCTGGCCGGCGATCATCGCCCGCCAGGTCGGGCTGCAGATTTGCCCGACGACGGCCGCGGCGACCGACAACTGCTTCGCCATCCCGCTGATCAGCAATCCTGGCCTGCCGGGCGGTGAGCTCGTGTTCAACGGCTCGACGCTCGTCACCGTGCCCGGCTCCGGCGCTCCGCTGATGGCCGGCTTCGGTCGCCCGTACAACAACCTCAGCGTGCCGGGCTTCACGGTCGGCGCTGCGCTCGCGCTCACCGGCGCGGAGCCGACCTCGGGACTCGGGCAAGCGATCCTGCGCGGCCTCGGCACCGAGGTCAATCAGGCCATCGCCCTGCACCCGACCTTCATCGCCCTCTGGCTCGGCGGCAACGACTTCCTCGGCGCGGTGAGCACCGGCAATCCGAACAACCTCACGCCGCTGGCCACGTTCACGACGCAGTACAACGCGCTGCTCGACGCGCTCATCGCCGGCGCCCCGAACGCCGGCATGGTGGTCGGCAACCTCCCGGTCAGCTTCGTGACGCCTCCGCTCACAGCGCGGCTCCCGGCGGTCGTCTTTGACTCGAGCTTCCGGCCGGTCCTCGCCGGCCCGGGAGGCACTCCGATCCCGCTCTTCTACCTCCCGGCCGGCACCACGACGCCCGCGCTCGTCCCGACAGGCAGCATCTTCCTGCTGTCGTCGCTGTCGCGCTACCAGCAGGGCTTCGGCATCCCGCCGAATCTCAAGGCCGTGCCGCCGTTCAGCCTCTTGCCGCACACCGGCGAGCCGCTGACCGACGCGGAGATCATCACGCCCGCCGAGCAGGCCGTGTTCCTGCAGCGCATCAACGACTACAACGCGGTCATCGCCGCGGCGGCATCGTCGCGCAACATCCCGGTCGCCGACATCAAGGGACTCTTCGACCGCATGGCCCAGCCGCAGATCTTCGGCGGCGTGACGCTGACGAACACCTGGATCAGCGGAGGCCTGTTCAGCAACGACGGCGTGCACCTCAGCGACATCGGCTACACGCTGTTCGCGAACGAGTACATCAAGGCGATCAACAGCGGCTACAACACCGAGATCCCCCTGGCGTCCGTCAGCGCGGCGTTCCAGAACAACGGCGCGCTCTTCGGCACCGGCAGCCTGACCGGCTACGCGATCGTGCCGCCGGCGTCGGCGCAGTCGATGATCGACGTCTTCACCAGCGTCACCCTTCCGGTTCCCACGCCGCCGCGACGGCGCACCTCCCACTAAAAACACTTCGGGCCGCCCGGTTGGGCGGCCCGATTTTTTTGGCGGTGGGTGGGCGTTACGTCCCTGACGGTCTTCCGCGCGGCGACGGCCTGGAGATGTCGATCATCGCCATCCGCTCCTTCTCGTCGTACCAGCAGTGGAAGCGCTTGATGCCCGGCACTTCGATGTCGTAGAAGCGGAAGAAGCTCGGCACGTGCAGCGAGGTCGACTTGTCGGACTGGCGAATGCGCGCCGCCCCTTCCTCTTTCTTGTCGAGCGGACGGATGCCGATGACCTTCCGCTTCTTGTCGTAGTAGAGGTTCGCGCTCGACTTACCGCGCAGGCGGAGCGCCGAGGCGACGGGCGTTGGCAAACGGATCAGCCGCGACTGAACGATCGTCGCGGACGAGGGGCGCTCTGATTCTTGCTGCGGCTCCCATTTCTCAAAAGCCATGCTCCGACTCCTCACCCATCACGGACCACTTCGGCTGCGTGATGCTGATCATAAAAGCAGCCGTGATAATGTCAACAATTAACGGCAGTCGTTTGGCCTCAGATAAAACTCCGCCCCGGCGCAGATTTATTCTGAGTTATTTTGATGATAGGATAAACTACTGACAGGAAGCGACTTAGGGCAAATGCAGCCCCAGCGAAGGGAGGAGCTTGATGGCCACCCAGCGCTTCCCGACGACGAGCTGCCCGTCCAGCGGCCCGTCCGCGCAGCCCCGCATCCGGCGTACCCAGAGCGAGACGCGGTTGCCTTTGTCGTTGCCCCACTTCGAGCAATCGCCATAGAAATAGATGCCGTCGCCGCCGCGGCGCGCTTGAAATTCGAACATGCCGATGTCGGTGGCGTCGTCGAAGTCTTCGCTGCCGAGCTTTGCCGTTTTGCGGCGATGGCGAATCTCGACGCCGAGCTGGCCGTAGCCGCTGACGTCGAAGTCGGCGATCTCGACGAAGCCATCCATCGTCCACGAGAAGTCGCCCTTCGACGGCGAGAGCTCGAATTCCAGCACCTTCGTCCAGTTGCCGCAGACGGGACTCATCGCCGCCGGCTGCACGGCATCGCCCTCGGGCTTGACGACGACGCGGTCGCTCGCGCTGACGCGCTGCATCGGCACGACGTTGACGTACGGCAGCCGCAGCGGCAGCGAGAAGGCATTCGTGCGTGCGATGCCGAGGTGGACGACGCCGGCGTCGCTGCGCATCCAGAGCTGGATGCGATGGCGCTCCGCCGGCAGCGCGCGCTTGTCGTCGAACGCGGCCATCCCCTCGGGGAGAAGCTCCGGGACCGCGATCGTGCCGTGCTCGCCGATCGCTTCGTCATCCACGGTGAACGCGATCTCGAGCTTCGCCGCCCCCTCGGCCGCGTCGACGCGGAACGACGACTGCAGCGCGACGTCGACCGGCCAGCGCGTGTCGAGGGTCATCGCGTCGCCGACGCGCGTCCAGGCATCGCCGACGTCGACCGCGTCGATCGCCGCCTCCGCGGCCGGGTAGTCGCGCGGCACGCCCTGCGCGGTGAGCCACTGCAGGTCGACCGCGAGGCCGTTGGTCTCCGGGCCGTCGAGGAGCCGGAACCACATCGAATAGACGTAGTTCCCCGCCGGCAGATCGCGCACGAGGCCGCTGAAGCGCTCCGAGCGCGGGATGCGCGGCCCGACGTGGCGGAGCTCCGTGGCCGCGACGATCGGCGCCGGATCGTCCCCGGATTTGCCGACGCGAAGCTGGATCTCGTAACGCGCGTCGGGTGGCGCCGTCGGCCGCGGCGTGTAGCTGATCCGCAGCGACGCGCGCAGCATCAGGTTCACCGGCGCCGAGGCGCTGACGTTCTGCTCGGCGAAATCGGCGCAGCCGCTCTGAATCTTCGTCCAGCGCAGGTCGGGGTTGAACGTCACCTCCGTCCGCGCCCCGACCGGCCGGTCGTCGAGGTGATGGACGAGGTCCTCCGTGTACGGGAAAGGCGTCCCCCGCTGCGGCCGCGCGCTGCCGACGATGGTGTAGTGCCCGTTGCCGATGCAGTCGGACAGCGCAGGGGTGGCGGCGAGGAGGAGCGCGGCGAGGACGGCGAGGCGCGGCATGACAAACACGATACGCGCCAGGAGACGCGAGCGTCGGGTGGGGCATATTCTTCCGTCGCATGGCGCTCCTCGACGACGCCGCGGTCGCCGCCTTTCTCGCGACGTTCTACGGTTATGGCAACTGGTCCGCGCCGGAGCCATCTCGGCGTTGCACTGGATGTGTGCGCGACGGAAGCGGTCGTGTTGCAGAAGGCGCACGGCGTCGACGCGCTCGCGGATCGCGGCGGACGGCTCGCCCGCGGGCGCATCGTTGAAGTAGCCGCAGGGGCATTATTTGGGGCTCTTCAGCGGCCGTCGGCTGCGGAGCTCGATAATCACTCGATACGCTTTCGGCTCGATAAGCCATCGCGTCAAGGCGTAAAGCTTTCGGAGTCCGCGGGCGGGCCGCCCAATGGCGGCCGCATAGTACGAACCGCTCTTCGCCATCGCACGGTCCTGCTCGATCAGCCGCGGCAAGAGGTCATGAGGCGCGCGTTTCCAATCGATCAGAGGATAAAGCACCGATAGCAGGTTGCCGCCGTAACCGCGCATTTCCATCTCAAACCCGATCGAGAGCTGGTCGATGATCTCGCTCGAGCGAATCGCTTCCGACGGGTCGTCGGCCTGAATCGGGAGCGCGACAAACTCGGTCTTCCGCGTTTCGGGCGGCAAATCAGCAAACACCGCCCGATGCGGCGCGATCAACGTGTCGTTCCATTCGGTGCGCGAGGGACCGATGTACTCGTCGAGGTAAAGCAAAGCATCGCGCCTCATTGCAAGAAGGATCGCGCGGTACAGCTTCTCCAGTTTTCCGACGTGGTGCAGCGACTGGTTGAAAAAGACGACGTCGTAGGTATCACGAGGGAGCACGGGCCGATTGAAATCCGATACGAAGTAATGGATGCGGTCGGCGTAACCTTCCCTCTCCGCCATCGTCCGGGCAATGTGCAGCGACTGCACCGAGCCATCGAAGGCATCGATTCTCTTGCAGAGCTCGAGGCGAATGGCCACGCGCTCGAGATTTCCGCCGCCACAACCAATCGAAAGGCCATGCTCGAACGTTCGGGCGTGGAGGTGAGCGATGAACCACTCGCCAGGCGACAGCGGTACACCGCCGCCGATCAGCTCATTGATCGACTGGCGAACACGCGGATCATCCATCCAGCTCACGTGCGTCGGCTCGATGATCTCGCGGTCCCAAAAAGCGCTTGCGGCGACAACGTCGGTCATAGAAAAGACAGTGCTGCAATGCTTCTTTTCGCGAGGGATGCTAGCACGTGCTCACCCAGGCGGATCGCGGCGGGGGAGCGGCGGCGCGGCGATCAATTTCTCGCGCCGTCGCCATCGCTACGCGCTCGCCCTCACGCCGGCCTGAAATACGCTTTATCGAGCGCCCGGTAGTGAATCGCCTCCGCCAGATGCGGCGACT
>WNGF01006639.1_pt1 | contig 14266 bp, 15 predicted proteins | sample 5400641 | NCBI WGS metagenome assembly WNGF01 (sample SAMN13153371, study PRJNA577476) | soil metagenome | isolation source: 80 cm soil or saprolite under grassland replicate 2 | place: USA:California | collected 2016-06-15
GAACTGTCGGGTGTAGAAACGGGACATCCGGTCTGGGGGCCGGTGTTCCGCAGCGTGAAGGACGAAGTGGCTGGGAGGGCCGCGCAATAGTGAACGCGTTCCCGGTTCTCCGCTGCAGCGAATAATCCAGACTCCTAGCGTCGGCTATCGCCGACTACCTCGACGATCGGCCGCAGCGCGCGCGTACGACACCCGATTGCCGTCCCACGACGCGCGATCGCGTGACGGTTCGCGCGCGATCGCGCGGCCCGCGCGAACCTGTCTCGTCGCTCCTACAGTTCTGCCGGTCGAGGCGAGGCCCGCGGCCCGAATGCTCGCGCAGCCGCAATCACAGTCGCAGGTCATCCCGAGAGCGCGAACGTGTGGGTGGCGAAATCGTAGTATGAGGGAATTCGCCTCTACGGGGGCAGTCTTGCGCGCGCGGGCGGTCATGATACGGTTCGCACCGTGCGCGACTTCCTCGCCATCCACCTGGTCGTCACGTTCGCGAAGCTCCTTCGCCCCGGTGGCGTCCGCGCCGTCGCCGCCGAGTCCTTGCTACTCAAGCACCAGTTGCTCATCAGTAATCGCTCCCGGCAACGGGCGCCCAATCTCACTTCCGTCGATCGCCTCGTCCTCGGCTTGGCCACGTTGTTCGTGCGTCCGCTCCGGCTCCCGAAGCTTGGCGCGCTCGTCAAGCCGGCAACGCTGCTCAAGTTCCACAAGGCCTTGGTGGATCGGAAGTATTGTCGGCTCTTTTCCTCCCGCCACCGTCGCCGTAAACCCGGCCCCAAAGGTCCGTCGGCAGCACTTATCGCGGCGATCGTCGAGCTGAAGCGGCGCAATCCAAAGTTCGGCTGCGTGCGCATCGCCCAGGAGATTGCTCACGCCTTCGGCATCGAGCTTGACAAGGACGTTGTGCGACGGGTGCTCGCGACGCACTATCGGCCAGACGACACAGGAACCGACGGCCCTTCTTGGCTGACATTCATCGCGCACGCAAAGGATAGCCTGTGGAGCGCCGACCTGTTCCGCTGCGAATCCATCCTCCTGCGCAGTCACTGGGTGCTGCTGGTCATGGACGTGTTCAGCCGCCGCATCATCGGTTTTGGCGTCGAACGTGGATACGTCGACGGCATATCCGTATGTCGGATGTTCAATCACGCCATCGCTGGAAAGCTCCTACCAAGACACCTCAGCACCGATCATGACCCACTATTCCGCTTTCACCGCTGGCTCGCCAACCTGCGTGTGCTCGAGATGGACGAGATCAAGTCGGTTCGGTACGCCCCCGTCTCTCATCCCTTCGTCGAGCGCCTGATCGGGACGATCCGGCGCGAGTACCTGGACCGCTTGTTTTTCTGGAACGCGGGCGACCTGGCGCGAAAGCTGGAGGCATTCCGGGATTACTACAACGGCCAACGCGTTCATCGCGCGCTCGCCGGATCCACACCGGCGCAGCGCGTCGACGCACTCTGCCCCGCCCCCGCTGCACTGGATCACTACGGTTGGCAGCAGCGCTGCCGGGGTCTGTTTCAGATCCCGATCGCTGCCTGACTACGATTTCGCCACCGACACGCCGGCAAATCGAGCGCCTGCGAAATGCGCTCGACCTGCTCGCGGATGTGGCGCGTTTTAGTTAAATGGCCAACCCCCTAATTCAGAGCCTCTTGCCAGCGCATGCACCATGTGTCCATTTTTCTGGCGCCTGTGCAGAGATTATGCGGTGGAAGCCGGCGCAAGGGCACGTGCCGCGAGGTTTCTGCGGGGCAACGGGCAACCTTGAAGAAGTGGAACTCGTACTCGTCACCGCCGAACCGCGATCCGTTGAGGCAAGAAACGCATATCGAACCAAGTGTCGATTCAGTTATGAAGTTTTCCATCGAATGCTTGCGGCATTCGGCGACGCCGTTCCACAAAAATATCCGATACATCATGAATCTTTGTTTTCCACAGTGTTCGTTCGAACAACAGCTACGCCGAATTTGGCGAACGAATTCCGTGTTGTGCTCTGCGCCAGTCGAGTGTGGCCGCGTGTCGAAATCCGTGGAAAACACATGCATTACAACTTACCTTGTTCGCCAGCTTTCAGTCGTGCCGAATGCTCTCGTGGCTGCGCTTGGACAAAAGGCGCAGCGCCGTCTCTTGGCGCAAGGTATTCATGCGATTTCCGCACTGCATCCGTCATCCCGCAAGTCGAATGCCGAGAAGCGCGCATCATGGCAAGCGCTCGCCGATGAGCTTCGGAACCGCCGGGGTCCTGCCACTGGCAGTTAATGTCGGCCGCGCAGCGGGTTGGAGGTATTCGCCGAAATCGCGAGGGCTTAGGCCATTCGGCGGATTGAGCAGCGCCGTCTCAACGAGTCATACCGAACTTGCCGGACGCGCTGTCGCCGTTCCACACGTCGCGCCGATGCGGCCCGACGGTCCGCTGTCGGCCGCACTCCCGACGACGACTGACGCTTAATTCGGGTCGCGCGCTAGGCGTTTCTTCTCAAGCATCGCCGCTTGGATGAAGCCGCCGCCGATCCTTGCATGATTTAGTTCCGCAACGCGATCGCGGTGAATTCGGCCGCCCAAGCATTCAACTCGTCCACGGTCGGAAATGGCTTCCAGGTGTGATCATCCGCGCGTAGCTGTGCGTCTGAGTCGCCTCTATTACGTCCGCAAACGCTGTGCATCACCTCATTGCGGCGATCCGTGATTCTTTTAGGGCGTCCCAACAATGCCTGCAGCTTTACGAGCGCCGGTCCCTCGCGGAGCCGCTGCTTTGCCAGCTTGCCAATGCGTTCCCGCAGGGAGCTAGACGTTTCCCGGACGGTCGCATCAAAGGCTTCTGCCGGAGTGACGTCTTTAACGCCAGGCGCAACTCGTGGTGCAAGTGCCCGTGCCGGATCGCAACAAGACCTAGCGCGTGCAGCGCTGCCGGATCCTCGGGGTCGGCGTACACGATGAATTTGGGGTCGGCCACAGGGCGTCGATTCTTCGGTGAATTCTTCGGTATCTCAGCGGCGACACTGCGCATAATCGGCCTAAGCGATTGAATTTACTGGCGTCCCCAAGGGGATTCGCTGCTATTCCCACCATTGTCGCGTGCAGCTGGGCGACGGTGGCTTAGCTGTGGTCTTGATCTCTCGATCAATAGAGATCTCGATGTGGATTGGTCTTCTCGTCTTCTCGTCTTCCCGGTAAGCGCGAAGGCTGCTCTGCGAAACGCGACCTCAGCACTGATGCTGGGCGCGATTAGCAAGCCAACAACGACTCCTGCATTGAAAGGTGGTCATGCACTAATGCCAGAATAGGCCAACTAACGCCGCTAGCGCCGACAAGTCACCAAAGGACACTGGCCCAGTGATCTGGCCGCGTTGCCGTACGATTTTCACTAGCGCAACCAAAACGCCCAGGACGAATGCCCCGACGAAGCAGTAGAGCGTACGCTCGAAGCCCAACCATGCACCGATCGCGGCCCATTGCTTGACCGAGCCAAGTGCAAAGCCTTCCTTGGCGCGCCAATAGACGTAAGCCCACCGCGGTAGCTGAACGAGCGCCGCACCGCCCAGCATGCCTAGTATGGCCTCCTCCGCTGGCAGCGAGAGACCGAACGCGGCCGCGGCCAATCCGATGCCGGCAAGCGGCAGCGTCAGTAGGTCCGGTAGCAGGAAGTGGCGTCGGGACAGCTGCCCGAGCACGAGTTGCGAGAGCGCGAAATAAGCCATGAGTAGCGCGCCGACGGTAGCGCCGGCAATGACGAAGCATCCACTTACCAATAGCGCACCCCCGAACGCCAACACCGAGTCATCGGCACGCCACGCGCCGCCTGTCGCTAGCGGAATGCTTGCCTTCGCAGCCGCAAACGAAGCGACCGGTCCGTCAGCTTGCTCCGCCGCCTGCGTTGCCTCGAGCTCGAGATACGGCGGAAGGAATCGCGAAAGTGCAATGATGATGCCGACGAGAGCAACTCCCGCCAAGGCGAGGGTCGGTGCCCCACCGGGGAGCAGGGTTTCCGGGGTCATTCCAGGTGGGGCGACCCCGCTTGGGCGCGGGCCAGCCACGGTTCAACGTCCGGAGCTCTTGGGTCAATGTCTGTCACGTTTGCCGGCCGAAGCACCATCGTCGCACTGCAAGAAAAGGCTGGACGTCTCCCGCCCGCATCCGCACTATTCGAGATCGGTGCTCTGATGCCGATGCGAGGTCCGCAATCCTTAGTCCCTCGCAAAGTATTGATGTATTTCTCCCGATGCCATCGATCGCTCTGGGGATTCGGCGGCGCCTCTAGTTCCCGAAACGTCGCGCGGGATAAGACTGAAGAATCCTCAACACTTGCGAGTGCACGTCTTCATATTCTGGCAGCTTGTGAAAAGCAAACTGATCACAAAATACCACAAGCATTCCTAGCACCATGATCATAGGTGCAGCCACCAACACCACGAATAATACAGGGCCCGCAAATGACGGAAGTACAAGTAAAGCTACGAGTATCGTCCAGGCAACCGCGGAAATCACCAATGGTCGCCATTCTCTGTGCGCCAAAGCAACAATCGGCGCAACAAAACACACGATCATAATAAGCAGCGGCGACAGCGCAATCCCAGCAACGAACACGCCGATATAAAAGGCGATCCATTGTGCAAGCGATTTCAGCGACTCATTCGCAATACCGCGCGTCAGTTGCGACAGCAACCCGAGCCCTCCGTTCAGATTGCAGGGTGCTTTCCGAGCGTCTGATCTCACCGTGCTTCGACAGTGGCCTTCGACCACATCGAGCCAACCATATTGACCTTCCAACCTACCGCGAATCACCGACGTCGCATCTGAGCTTTCGAAGGCGCGTTTTACATACCGATCAATCTGCGTTGACCAATACATCGCAAGTGCTGCGTTCACTGCAACAAAATTCATTAGGAAAAGCCAGAGAAACTCCACTATGATGACTTGGCTGTCCGAAATGCCTCGCGCCGCTAGCCAGAGGCGGATATCCGCCTGCCCAGAAAATGGCAGGTCGTGTATCTGTCGGACGAGGAAAAGCGCTACGAAGAAGACGTTCAGCAAACCAGTCCAAAACAGCGAAATCGCGACCACCCCAACCGTTACAACAAGTGGCGGCGCCGTAAGATTGATAAACCAATCCAATCTTGTGGAATACGCTTGCTTCATGAGTCAGGAGGCAAGTGCCCGCAAGACATGCTTAGGATCCTTGGCAATCGCGTGAAGCAAGGCACGGGCAGGACCTGTCGGACGTGTTCTCTTTTGCTCCCGGTTCTGCAGCGTCTTCACCGGCACGCCGACCGAGATTGCGAATTCGCGCTGGGACATTTTGACTGCCTCACGGACGGCGCTCGCTTCTGGTTCTTCGATCACCGTTTCACGGACGCCGTCGATCCGTTCGCCACGCATGTGGCGGCCCATGTGACGGGTACTCTTTAACAAATCGTCAAAGGCTCGCTTGTCCATCGTCTAACTCCTTGGCCAGAACGGCCGCGAGCGTCCTAAGCTGCGCTGCCGTCAAGTCGCGCTGTTCACTCTTCGCATACGCGAAGATCAACTAACACTGATCGCGCTCATTCCAAACGCAATAAATGACGCGCGCACCGCCGCGCTTGCCGCGCCCAGCGATCGCAGCACGAAGTTTACCCGCGTTCGTGTATCGCACACGCTGTCGAGCCAGTCCTGATAGACGCTCGCACCCCGTGGGGGTGAGGTAATGGATCACTTCCATTTCCCGCCATGTCGCCTATAAGCGAATTCGGGTTAATGGAATGAGTTGAATCGATGTGTCGAAGTGTTCGCTCCTATTGCCTCTTTCTCGAAGCGGACGTATCACCCGAACGGGAGGATCATGTCGGGTGGCGCGGCATACAACAGAGAGCGCTTTATTGGACCTTTGAAAGAAGTCTCCGATCGAATTTTGCTTCTGAGGGCATTGACATCACGTTCCGCCATTCTTGGATCGATCATTATCTGGTCGATCACAGCCGTCCGGATCAATCGGGTACGCATATAGGTCGTCCCGCGCACGGATGTCATCGTGGAGATGAAACAGAAGCCGAACCTCTCGCTCGTGTGCGAATGCTGGTCGCTTGACGAGCAACGTCTCCGCAAACATCCTTGAAGACGGTGCGTCGACCCCATCAAATACATTGATGGCATATATTTTCAAAACTTTGCTCGGCAAATACCTCACCCTTCCAACAAATGCTTCAGTGTGAGCCCACTCCCCGCAGGTCTGGGCTAGGCTTTCGGCCAGCTTGCAAATGGTTGTGCGAATGCGGACAGCATCGGCTCTAGGTGAGTAAATCCGCCACATTGCATCCGAGGCCCTATGCAGGGTCCAGCACTGACCGTAGAAGTGGTCTCTGAACGCAAGCGTCGCAAGCTCCCCAGTCCGTAGCCGGAATTGGGAACGCATAATGAAATTCTCAAAAGGATCTTGCCATTTCTTCGGTTTGACCAAGACGTTCTGTCGTTTCTCGAACAATTCGAAGAGACGTTCTACAGAAACTATTCGATAGATTGGTTGATCTCTAAGGGACACAGGAGCGTTGAGATAATTCCTGTCATCCATTGCGGTTGCGCTTCCCATTTATTGCGCCGCTTGCGTGTGGCAAGCTAGCGTGCTCATCGGGCTAATGCGACCGTGAGGTATCGAGCGGCTGCACTGCGAGGCGCATGCCCATCGCTTTCAGCAAAGCCGTCAGACTCTTGAGTTCCGGATTGCCTTGCGGCGAAAGCGTTCGATACAAGGTCGTCGCGTTCAACTCAGCCTCTTCGGCGAGATGCGACACGCCCCCAAAGGCCTTCGCCATATAGCGAAGCGCGGTCATCAGCTCCTGTTGGTCGCCCTCTTCCAGAATCGTGTTGAGATACTCGGCCGCGAATTGGGGATCGCGCCGAAAACTCTCGATGGTCGCCTCTTCGTGAGAACGAGATTTCGCTCGCATCATGTTCTCCTCTGCCAGTCCTTCCAGTAGCCCACTGCCCGTTCGATCTCGGCGCTCTGGCCGCCTTTATCACTGCCGCTCAGTAGAAGGGCGACGGTCTCCCCGGCCAAGGCGTAATAGACGCGAAGACCGGGCCCGAAATCGATGCGCAACTCCCACACTCCATCCCGACAGAACTTGTGATCACCGAAGCTTCCGATCGCCAGCCTGTCGACCCGACGCTGAATGGCGACCCGCGTTCGTGTATCGCGCAGGCCGTCGAGCCAATGCTGATAGACGTCTTCGCCGTCGGTCGTGAGGTAGTGGAGCACCTCCATGCTGGTCATTTTCGCCTATAAGCGAATACCTGTCAATCGGGGCAAAAGAACCGTTCGCTTCTGGTAAGAGCGTGTTGACAATCTACACACGCCGAACTATCATCGTGTGTAGATCAATCACAAGCGGTGGCCGAAAGATGGAGCTCATGGGTGTCTATGAGATTGCGAAGGCAGCAGGCGTTAGTCCGCAGGCCGTGTCGAATTGGGTGGCTCGCAATCCGGATTTTCCGAAGCCGCTGGCGAGCTTGGCGAGTGGGCCTGTATGGGATGGATCGACGATCCGAGCGTGGATGAAACGCACTGATGAAAAAGGAGGGCAACAGGTGGATGCATTCGAAAAAGGCAAGAGCTATCCGATGGCCGAGATTCAACGTGCCTTTGGCGGTGACAACATGAGTTATCTGCCGCAGGTCGGCAATCGAATTGTCTGCGGTCGATTCACTGCGGAAATGAACCCCCGCGCTCCCTACGAAGTGCTGGTCGGGGACCCGCCACGAGTGCAGCGCGCAGCAGAACTCTTGGCCACCCAGGGCGGCTCGTTGCCCGTTTTCGTGAAGGAAGGTCCCAACCAGTGGCGGTACCAGGGACAACTGCGCTTCGTCGAATATGTGACAGACGGACGGTTGGTTCAGCCGAAGGCGAAGGCGGCCGGGCGGACCGATGTCGTCGTCGGTATGCTGCGTTTCGAGGATGCGGCTTGAAACCGTCCTATCGGCAAGTTGAAAATCCAACTGATGGGAACCGAGCGTGAATTCGACTAAAGATGCCTCGACTGTTGGCCCGACGAGGTCAAAGACTGTCATCGTGTTGAGCGACGGTCCGTCGGACTTGGTAGCTGAAAACGTTGCGACTGCGTTGGCGGCTATCTTGACGGCGATCAGAATCCTGCTCTTCCTCGGCTTGGGCGTATTGATTTGGTACGGAGCGATCGTAGCCGGGCTTATCAAAGGCAACCGCAGAGGGAGAAGAAGTTGGTGAACTGCGAATGCCCGCACTGCGGCTCCCGACGAACGCAGGCCCTAAGCGTGATCCACGCGAATGGAGCGCGAACGAAAAGCTGGCGATCGAATTCGTTGCTCTATTATCGCCGCTCAGTAGGAATTCGGGCGACCGCGGGACACGGCCGATCACAGTCGCTTGCTTCCATTCAATCAGCACCTCCAGTAGCGGTAACTACACGGCTCCTCGGAAGCGGGATAGTCGTCGCCCTCGTCGTGCTACTGACATTGTTTGGCGGCGTAGTCGTGTTCCTGCTCACGATGGCGACGTTGCTCGGCGTTGCCGTGTTAGGCGGAAAGGCTGAAGCAGTATGAAGCAGCCGTGCAGGAATGGAAGTCCACGTTTCGGTGTAGTCGCTGCGGCGCCGTTTTTCGGATAACCAACAGCTAATGTACGCGAGACTGTCGCGAGAGTGCCTACGCGGAGAGTTAAGCCGACCGTTTTGCGCAGCTTATCGGGTTGTCGACCGCGATCCGACCGGGCACGATGGGGCCGTGCTGATGTCGATAGCCCCCGTCATTTTCCACCATTTCGCCTTGAACCCGAACGGCTCTGGTGCGATGATGGTTCTCACTTTGTGCAGGGAGCTGGCCCTCCTGGCCGTCCGTTGCGAGCGGCGAAGGCAAGCCCGTAGTTATCGCAGCCGATCCATCGGGATCGATGACACGTATGCTGCCACGTGCGTTTGGCAAGCCGCAAAGAGAAGTCGTCGTACTGTAGAGCGCGAAGTCAACCCTCGGCATTGCTTCGTGCGCGCCGTCAAGGCGTTGCGGGTGGAGGAAGGCGCAGTCAGTCTCGTGACTGCGCCGGCGTCGTAAGACGCTGGTGAGTAGCAATGACTGTCCCCAAGACAGCCGGATAGAAGTTTCGCCGCCCTCGAGGCGGTGGAGTCAAGAGTGCGCCGTCCTAGAGGCGGCCTAGCGGAAGACATCCCGTCACGGGATGTCCAGGTCCTACGCGCAATGCGAGCGCCTGGTTCGTGGAGAGCTATCGAGCAACGTTGTGCGTTGCCCGATCGCGGACGCTAGACGTCCGAAGCGACGTACCGGTTCTGCGCTCGACGCAGGATCGGTGCATCGAGGTGGCTACGTCATGCGCGCCTACGGGCGTTGCCGCGACGCTCGCCACCTTCGACGCGGTAGCGCCTGCAGAGCATCGCAGGCGCGCACCGCCCTCTGGTCCGAGCAGAACCCCCGGAGAGCGCCGCCAAGCAAGCGGTGTGTGATGCGCGCGGCTTGACGCCGTTCGCGTGGGCGAGCCATCGAGCTCGCCGAGCGCGATGTGGCGTGCGCGCCGCTGCGCTCACGCACCGCGCGCTCGCACGCGACGCGCGTCGTTACTGCGGGCCACCCGCAGTGACGTACGCGCGTATCCCCCGGCGGCGCGCCCTGCGAACGACATCGCTTCGCGTGATCCAGGGCCTTCGATGTGCGTGACGGCCGCCTGGAGCGGCCGCCACGCTTCAGCAAGCCGGGAGGTGCAACGCCTCCCGCCGAATGATTCGCGTAACGGATCGAGAAGTAGCGACGCGCCTTAATGGCGCCCCTCGAGCCCTGGGTTAATGGCTCTCGAATGATCCGCGTAACGGATCGAGATGTAACGACGTGCCTTATGGGCACTCCGCGAGTCCTGGGTCAATGACTCTCGCGATCGCAGCGCTCCCCGGGGAGCGCGCGATCGCGACGCCACCCAAGGCGCCGTGCGGCGCCAGCGAAGAAGTGAAGCAACCGCACGAAACGGCCTGTGGTGTGCCGTGCTCGATGTTCCTCCTGCTGTCGCTACGGCGCGGCAGGCGAGCAGAAACACTTACCCGACCGGAACACGACACCACGACAGCAGCACAGCACCACGCAGTACGCAGCACGAAGTTGATCGCGTCGCCAACGAAGGAAGCCGTCATGCGGGACCTGAACTATTCGTTGAAGCAGCTCTGCCGTCGTAACCGCGACGGCAGCTTCGCCACGCAAGCCGACCGCGAGCGGATCCTCGATCTGATCGCCGATCAGCTCTACGAGATGGGGTTCGATCACATGGACGCGCACAGCTTGAAGCCCAAGCACGTCGAGCGGCTCGTCGAGCGCTGGCTCGCCGAGAAACTCGCGCCGGGCACGATCAAGAACCGGATGACGCAGCTTCGCTGGTGGGCCGAGAAGGTCGGCAAGCAGAACGTCGTCGCGCGAACCAATGCGGCGTACGGCATCCCCGACCGCGTCTACGTCACCAACGAGTCCAAGGCGAAGGCGCTCGACGTCGACCAGCTCGCGCAGATTCGCGACCCGTACGTCCGCATGTCGCTCCAACTGCAGGCCGAGCTCGGGCTGCGGCGTGCGGAATCGATCAAGGTGGTCCTGAAATGGGCCGACCGCGGCGACCGGCTCGTTCTCAAGGACTCCTGGTGCAAGGGCGGCCGCGAGCGCGAGATCCCGATCCTGCGGCTCGAACAGCGACAGGCGATCGATGACGCGAAGGCGCTCGCGAAGGGCAAGAGCCTCGTCGCACCGGGCTATGCGAAGTATTCCGACTATCTGAAGCACTTCCGCTACAAGTGCGAGCGCGTCGGCATCCACGGCGTCCACGGACACCGCCACTTCTACGCTCAGGCGCGCTACCAGGAGCTCGCCGGCTGGCTGTGTCCCGTGCGCGGCGGCCCGACGCGCAAGCAGCTGACGCCGAAGCAGCGGGAGCTCGATCGCGACGTGCGCCTCACCATCAGCCACGAGATGGGTCACGGTCGCATACAGATAGTCTCCGTCTACGTCGGCCGTTGACCGCGCGTTGCTCGAACCCACCGCCGACCGATGGCCAAACGCTCCGTCAAGCCGCTAACGGTGCTCCCTTCCAAGGGGCTGCCCGACGGAACGCTCGGCGTAGAATTCTTCGTTCGTCTTTTCCTCCGATGGCGGCGCGCGAATGGTCTCTCGAGTCTCGAATCAAGCCGTCCTCTACCTCCGGTCGAGCAAGGACCGGTCGGACGTATCGATCGACGCACAGCGGCGTGAGCTGGAGGCGCTCGCGCGACAACGCGACATCGTCGTTGTCGGCGAGTACACCGACGTCGTTGAGTCCGGTGCCGACGAGAACCGCCCGGGCTTGACCCGCCTCGTTGCCGACATGCGCGGGCGCCCCCGCGCCTGGAACACCGTTATCCTGCTCGACACGAGTCGCCTCGCGCGGCGTCCGTTCATCTCCGTGATGTTCGACCGTGACGCGGAAAAGAACGGCGTGCGCGTCATCTACAAGTCGGTGCCCGACGAAGATCCGATCACCGCCGTCGTGATCAAGTCGTTCATGATGGGCATGGACCAATGGCACAGCTTGACCAGCAAGCGCAAGGGTCTCGCAGGAATGGCGGAGAACGTCCGACAAGGGTTTCGCGCTGGGGGTCGAGCTCCGCGGGGCTACTCGCTAACGAAGATCGCGACCGGCGCCGTCCGCGACGGCTCGCCCGTTACAAAGTCGAAGCTCGAGCCCAATGCCGACGCACCGATCGTCGCGGAGTTTCTGCGGCTGCGGGCTGAGGGCATATCGCGTACCGCACTGATCCGGCAGCTCAACATTCGCTGGCCAGCGACTTCGCTCATCGGAATCGAGTGGAATGCGCTCACCTACGCGGGTCATACCGTGTGGAACGTGCACAACGAATTCGGCTCCGAGGGCTACAAGAATGGCGCAAAGCGGCGGTCGCGTAGCGAATGGATCATTCAACGGGACACGCACGCTGCGCTCGTGAGCGATGCGGTAGCGGAGACGGTTCTGCAAAGGGTTGAACGCGCAAGCCGCAACGACTTGCGCCAAACGGACGCGACCTACCTGCTGACAGGTCTTCTCAAGACTCCGTCCGGCGACCCCTGGCACGGCAATCGAACGTCCCGGTGCGAGTTCTATCGGGCCAAGGCATTGACCGGCACGCGGAGCATGGCGGCAGCACGCGTCGACCGCGCGGTCGTCGAAACGGTCGGCCGCGACTTGCAATCGCCGGCGTTCGTTGCGGCGGCACTCAAGGCCACGCGGGAGAAATTCGCGGTGACGAACGCCGACGAAATCGCCCACGCCGAGGGGCAGATCAAGAAGATCGACGAGCAGACCAGTCGGCTGCTCGATGTGGCGACTCAGCTCAAAGGCCGCGGGCCGGTGCTCCGCAAAGTGGACGAGCTCGAACGCCAGCGCGAAGAAATCGAGCAGCGCATCGTTGCCTGGAACAAGGAGGACGAGTCAGCGCAGGCGCTGGCCGACGTCACGGATGCCCAGGTCAAGGCGATGCTGCGGCGGCTGGCCGACGAGATGGAGCTCTACGAGCGGCATGAGCTCAAGGACTTCCTGTCGACCATCCTCGAGCGAGTCGAGCTCGATCCGGACCAAGCCACGCTGCAGGTCTGTTACCGCATCCCGCTGCGTGGTGGGAATAGCGTGGCGTCCCCAAGGGGATTCGAACCCCTGTTACCGCCGTGAAAGGGCGATGTCCTAGGCCTCTAGACGATGGGGACCTGCTGGAGGCGCTGCCTCGCGAATGGAGACAGCGGTCAGGTCGGTGGTGGAGGTAAGCGGGATCGAACCGCTGACCTCTTGCATGCCATGCAAGCGCTCTCCCAGCTGAGCTATACCCCCACGGCGAAACGGAAATTATAGCAGCGGCGGCTGCCTTGGCCAAGGCCGACGCCAGAACAAGACACTGGATTCCCGCCTTCGCGGGAATGACAATCTCGCCTGACCTCTCATGCCGCTACCGTCGCCCGCTGAAATTGCGCACGTCGATCTCGCCGACCGTGTCGTGCTGATTACCGGCGCGTCCGGTGGCCTCGGGCGTACGCTCGCACTCGCATGCGCGGCGCGCGGCGCCACCGTCGTATTGCATGGCCGGGTCGTTCGAAAGCTGGAAGCGCTGTACGACGAAATCGTCAGTGCAGGACATTCGCAACCGACAATCCTGCCGCTCGATTTCGCGATCGCTGGTGAGGACGCGTTCGGCAATGTCGCGGGATCGCTTCACGCGCAACTGGGCCGTCTCGACGCGCTCGTGCATACCGCGGCATTTCTCGGCTCGCTCGGGCCGCTCGAGCATCAGGCGTTCGACGCGTGGCAGAAAGCGTACGCGGTCAACGTCGGCGCTGCGATGGCGCTGACGCGCGCGTGCCTGCCGCTGCTCGCGCGCGCGGCCGACGCGAGCGTCGTGTTCACACTCGACACGCGCGCGATCGATCCACACGCATATTGGGGCGCCTACGCGGCGACGAAAGCGGCGGTGGCTGCGCTCGCGGCAACGCTCGCCGACGAATCGGAAAATCGCGCGAACCTGCGCATCAATGCAGTCGTTCCAGGCCCGATGCGCTCGCCGCTGCGCATGCTGACGCATCCCGGCGAGGACCTCGCGGCACTGACGTCGCCCGAAGCGATCGTTCCGCTTTATCTGTATCTGATCGCGGGGCAGCCTAAATCGGAAAGCGGCGTGCGGATCGACGCGCGCGCCTGGCTTGCGGGTCAACGTGCGGCAACGCCGCTCGTGTCGGGATCGGGCGCCGAGCGCCCGTAACGCAGATACACGCGCAGGCGGCGAAAATCCTCCGCCGGCAGCATGTCAGCAACAATCAACAGCGACCGCGCCGGCTCGTACCAGCGCGCACCGTCCGGAACCCACACGATGGCAGTGAGCCACGCGCCGACCGACGTGTCGGCGTGTATGGTGGTGTCCTGCGTGCGGCCGTCTCGTGTTGTCACGCTCACGCGGTGATCGGCGCCAACGTCCAACACCAGCGGTGATCGTGATAAGCGCCAGACCGCGCGCAATCCGACCGCTCCGATGATCGACACCACAACCGCGCAAGTGACCGCTTTGTCCAGCGTTTCAAACGCGAGCAGCGCCGTCGCAATCGTCGCGCACGCCACGGCGACCGCGGCAGTGCGCGAAGGATGAACCTCGACACGAAGGCGCGGCGGCGATTTCATTGGCGCCATTGCACGCCGCTTGCCGATACGGTGTCGATCGGCCGAACAGACTAGGCGCGCGGCGCGATGTTCTTGTTCATCCGGAACAGGTTT
>WNGF01018154.1_pt1 | contig 14266 bp, 17 predicted proteins | sample 5400641 | NCBI WGS metagenome assembly WNGF01 (sample SAMN13153371, study PRJNA577476) | soil metagenome | isolation source: 80 cm soil or saprolite under grassland replicate 2 | place: USA:California | collected 2016-06-15
CAGCACCCCGGGCGCCTTCGACGACACCGCCGAGACCTTCACCGACCTCGAACCCGGCACCTACACCTGCACCGTCGTGATCGACCCCTGACCCAACCCCTCTTCGAGAAGGCCTGGGCACCACGCCCAGGCCTTCCTCTATCCCGCCGCGAAGTTGCTCCCGTGAGACCGGCTCCGCGGCTGGGCGGAAGGCCTTCCGTGAATGCTCATCTTTCTTCGAATGTCTGTTCGACCACTTTTACGGCACCCATTTGCAAATACGGCGGCCTTGAGCCATTCGCCGTGGTTGTAGGCGTGCGATATTGCCGCGACCTGCTTGTCCGAACCTAATGAGCAGCCATGTGCTGTATGAAAACATTTGCGGGGCCTGACTATTTGCGAGGTCCGGCATTGAGTTGGCATTTGCTTGAATCGCGCTTCAGGTTAAGCGGTGGCGGTTCGGCTGCGGTGAGGCCGGCCCCGATGCCCGCCCCTTAATACTCCAACCGGAGATCGTGATCTTCATGGCTGTTGGGCGGCTTGTCGGCGGTAGTGGCAGGCACGAGCGTGGGCCTGCTTGTGGCGTCGCCACCACGACCAGCGCAACCGGTGGCCTCGATCAGCTACGGGGACGGCGACCAGTGCGGCGAACAGGTGCTGGATCTCGCTGCAGGTCAACGGGATCAGCCCCAACGGTGGTGGGTGGCGGGCGTGCTCGGTGACCGCGGCCACCACCAGGAACGCGTAGGCCAGCATGGCCAGGGTCACCCACCGGTACCAGCTGCGCCAGCGGCGGACCTGGTGCTGGTCCAGGCCGCACAACCCCTTGCCGGCCTGGAACGCCTCCTCCACCCGCCAGCGACACCCGGCCACCTTTACCAGGGCGACCAGCGGCAGGCTGGCCGGGCCGGCGCACGCGTAGAAGGCCAGCTCCCCCGTGCGCAGGCTGCGGCGGACCAGCAGCCAGCGCTGCCACCCGGGCGGCGCGCCAGCGGTGCCCAGCGGCAGGCGGCTCCAGGCATACCAGCGGCGGCCCTTGGCGCCCTGACCGGCGCTGATCCGCAGCCAGCACTCGGGCGGGACCTGGGCGGCCAGCCGCGCCGCCGACGTCGATGGTCCACGCGGCAACGGCAGCGGCTCGGTGGCCTTGACCGCCAGCACGTAGGGCAGCTGGCGGGCCTCCAGCCAGCCGCGCAGCGCCGGGCTGCCGCCGTAGACCTCGTCGGCGGTCACCCAGCCGGCCGGCACGCTGGCGTCCAGCGCGCGCTCGAGCATCCGGCGGGCCAGCTCGGGCTTGGTGGCAAACCCGACCTGGTCGGGGACGCCGGCGGCGTGGCGGCGCGCGGGATCGTCAACCCAGCCTTGGGGCAGGTACAGCTCCCGGTCGATGACCCCGTGCCCGGCCGCGGTGGCGTAGGCGAGGTAGACGGCGACCTGCGCGTTGTCGACCTTGCCGGCGGTGCCGGTGTACTGGCGCTGCACCCCCACCGTGGCGGTGCCCTTCTTGAGGTCGCCCGTCTCGTCGACCACCAGCACCGCGGCGGGGTCACCCAGGTGGTCGACCAGGTAGTCGCGGACGTCGTCGCGGACGGCGTCGTGGTCCCAGACCGCCCCGGCCAGCAGGTGCTGCAGGCCGTCCGGGGTCGCCTTGCCGGCGTGCTCGGCGATCGTCCAGCAGTTCTTGCGCGGCAGGTCAGCCAGCAGCCCGAGCACGAACGCGCGGGCGTGCCGCCGCGGCTCCACCCTGGCAAACCGGCCCGCGACCCGGCCCAGTAGCTCGTCCAGCCCCGCCCGCCAGCTGGCAGGGGTTACGCTGTGGCCTGCGGCCACCGTGTGATCTTCGGTTGTCCACATACCACCGGATCATCACCGGTGGCCGCCCTCGTCTGCTCCCCGGCCCCGCTCCTGACAGCAAGGTCACGATCTCCGGTTGGAGTATTAACTGTGACCGCGATCATGAAGGAGCACGTCGAGCTGTTCATCGCCGACCAGCTCGCGCGCTGGAAGCCGGCCACCGCGCACAACCGCTACCACGGTGCGGCCCGACCTTGGCGACCACCTGCCTCGTTGGCAAGCGTCCGGATAACGCGCGGCAGATTGCATGCCGACACGTGTCGACCCTAGCTCAGCGGCTGGAAGGAGGTGATCACCGCGACGGCTTCAACCTCGATGAGCAGGTCCTCACGGACCAGGCGCCGGACCTCCACGGCCGTGCTGGCGGGCGGCTGGTGCGGGTCGATGAACTCGTCGCGGACCTCGCGAACCAGCGGCAGTTGCGTGGCGTCCACCAGGTAGTAGTTGAGCTTGACCACCTGCTCGAAGCCGGCGCCGACCGCTTGGAGGGCTGCCCGGAGGTTCTGGAACACCTGCCGCGCCTGGGCGCGGATGTCGCCCGCCCCAACCAGCGCGCCCGTCGGGTCGAGGGCGATCTGCCCGGAGATGTAGACGGGCCGACCCGCCGTCACCTCGACAACGTGGCTGTAGCCGGTGGGTTGGTGCATCGTCTCGGGGTTGATGAACTTGGCGCTGGCTGGAAGATCCGCGGGTGGCGGAGCGGTCATGCGACGCATCCCATCTCGTCGGTGCAGCTGACAGTGATGCAGTATGCAGCCGGTAGATGGCGCCCGCTCGTGGTGCTGCCGGCCGAGGACGGCCACCCGGAAGCTGGCCTCACCGATCGCTCAAGCCGATCCCGCCGGTTCCATGTTGAGATGCCCCTGGCGCCAGGGCATGCTCAGGTAGCGGGTGGCCTGACGGTAGTCGGTGACCCTCAGGCGACCGGAGGTGGCCGGTGGAAGGAACCGAACAGCCCCTTCGCCGCCGCCACTGGGTCATCCAACGACGCGGAACCAGAGGTTCGTCGCTCGCGGCGTGTTGGTCAGGCTGATGCGTTCGAGCTTGACGTTGGTTCCGCCTGGGCGGTCGAACAGCCGGACGCCGTCACCGAGCAGGACGGGCGCGATGAGCACGAGGATCTCGTCGAGCACACCCGCGTCGAGGCACTGCTGGGCGGTGTTGGCGCCGAGGACGTTGACGTACTTGTCTCCCGCGGCGGCCTTGGCCGCGGTGACGCCGCTGTCGAGATCACCGACGAAGGTGACACCCGGCACCGGGGTGTCCGGGGGGTGATGGGTGAGGATGAACTGTGGTCCGGTCCACCCCCCGCCGAACGGCTTGCCTTCGTTGGGCGTGCCCCTGTGCGGATCGTCGCCGCGGAAGGTGCGGCCGCCGACGAGAAGTGCGCCGATCTCGCCGATGAGCTCGTCCACCAGCGGGTTGGGCTCGAGGTACTCGGTCAGCCAGGACATGTCACCACCGTGGCCGGCGATGAAGCCGTCCAGCGACATGGTGGCCGAATACAGCACCTTCCCCATGACCTACCTCCGTCCCTCCGTCGTGCGCGATGGCTTGCCCCTGTTGAGACGGCGGGTCGCGGACGAACTCATCGGTGCGTCGGTGGCAACGCCGTGGGCAGGGCGAACGCCGGGAACAGGCGGGGGTCGTGGAAGGCGGTGAGCTCCACGATGCGGTCGTCCTCGATCCGCACCACGGAGATCGCGAAGGCGTGGTAGGCGGGCTCGTCGAGGCCGCGGACGTAGGCGGCCACCGCCGGCTGCCGGTTGGCCCGGGTGGGCACCATCCGGAACCGGCCCACATAGCCCGGCAAGCCGGGGTCCCAGCTCGCCGCCAGCGCCGCCACCACGGCCTCGCGCCCCTGGAACCACATCGGCCAGGGCGGCATCGCCGTGCGGACGTCCTCGGCCAGCAGTGCCGCGACCGCGGCGAGGTCGGCACGTTCGACCGCGTCCATGTAGCGCCGCAGCACCGCCCGCTCCTGGTCGGTGGGTTCCGCCGACGGCGCCCAGTCCAGGCGGCGCTCGGGCAGGTGCTCCCGCAGCGTCGCCCGGGCCCGCTGCAGCGCGCTGTTCACCGACGCCACGCTCCCGTTCAGCAGCGCCGCGGTCTGCTTCGCCGGCCAGCCGAGCACGTCGCGCAGGATCAGCACCGCCCGCTGCCTGGGCGGCAGGTGCTGGATCGCGGCCAGGAACGCCAGCTCGATCGTCTCCCTGGTGACCGCGGCGACATCCGGCTGCGCCTCGGTTGGCTCGACCGGCTCCCACAGCCGGTCCGGAAACGGCTGCAGCCAGGCGACATCGGTGCGGGGCGGCAGGTTCACGCTCGGATCGGACGGTGCCGCCAGGTGGTGCGGTAGCACCCGGCGCGCCCGGCCGTCGACGGCGTCGAGGCACGCGTTCGTCGCGATCCGGTACAACCATGCCCGGACCGTGGAACGACCCTCGAAGCCACCGAGGCTCTTCCACGCGCGCAGGAACGTCTCCTGCACCAGATCCTCCGACTCGTCGAGCGAGCCGAGCATCCGGTAGCAGTGCACCCGCAGCTCGGCCCGATGACGCTCGACGAGCGCCGCGAACGCGGACCCGTCGCCCGCCCGCGCGGCTGCCACCACCACCTCGTCACCCGCGCCCAACAACTGCCCTCCGCCCTTGCCTCGATCGCCGGCTGGACCCGCAAGCACGCTACAGCAGCGGACATCAGTTGTGACCGCGGGCCGGTGGACGATGCTCAGCTCATGCCGGATGGCGCCCCTAGCCAGGATCCATGAGGATCGGTCCGTGGTGGCTGGCGTTGAACCCGCACGCATCCAGGGCGGCGGTGGCCTGGGGCGTTGGCGGCTGCTTCTTGGCTGCGGCTGCCGTCCCGTAGATCTCCCGTCTTGCGTTGGTGCCGACGAGCAGGAAGACCCCGTCGGCCTTGGGGTCGGGGAAGTCGGTCAGGCCATGCTCGCGCATGCAGCGGGCGAAGCTCAGCAGCAGCTGCATGTCGGCCGGCGACCGCGTCTCCTCCTCGTCCCCGCGCGCCGAGGGCGGGAGCCGGTCGACGATCGGCCGGCAGGCCCGCAGCGCCCGGTCCGGCGGCGGCGGCGTGCCCGCGGGGAAGTGGGGCCGGCCGTCGCTGTCGACCTGCGGGTCGGGCAGGTTCCGCGCGCCGTTGGCGCGGATGCACTGGACCCATTCGCGCACGACGGCGGCGACGTCTTGCGACCCGGTCGTCCCCGTGGCGGCGGATGAGCCGCTCCGCGCCGAGCAGCCGGCCAGCCCGGCGAGCAGGAGCAGCCCGACGACGAACCGCGGCATGACGCCTCCATGGCCAGACCCTTCCGTCGGCCGCGAGGCTCTCAAGCCGGGACCGTGGCCACATCACCGGCGGATGGGAACCGCGGTTCCCCTTTCGGGGGAGGGCGGCTCCCCCGCCGGGGTCACACCCCGAGCGCTGCCGGGCGCTGGTAGGAGTGGATCGATCAGGCCTCGAAGGCGACCTCGTAGTGGCGCACGCGCTCGTCGAAGCGGACCAGTACCTTGCGAGCTTCCTCCGCGACGACGGCGGTCTCGTACTCCGGCCCTGCGAAGGCGCGGATCGCCTCCAGGTCGTCGAAGAAGGTCAAGGAGACGAACTCGGTCTCCCCGGCGACCGTTCGCCGCAGCAGCCGCGCGCCCCGGAATCCCGGAACCTGCCGCAAGTCGGACAGGACCTCGGTGCGATAGTGACGGTCGTACCGATCTGCCTCCTCGGCACGCGTCCAGCCTTGCCACATCCGGGCGATCACCCGCGCCTCCCTCCTCGACGCCACCGGCTCAGCGGCATTGTGCCGAAACCGTCTCCGGCGGTACCTCGCGGATCGATCGAGCGGCGACGCCGTACACGGGGTCACAGGCGGGAGATGGCCGAGGCGACGAACTCGTCGAGCTTGGCGTCGGGTGGCCCGTAGGAGCTGGGCGGCGCGAGTACGACGGCCACGTCCCAGTAGGGGTGGTACTCGGTCCGGCCCGAGATGGCCTGCCAGATCCGCAGGAAGCGGTCGGCGACGGCTGCCGAGAAGTGCCAGTGCAGGTTCATCCGGCAGTGCCCGACGTCGGCCTCCAGCGCGCCGAGGCTGGCCTGCTGCCAGTCCACTACCCCGGTCACCGCACCCCGGCGCCAGAGCACGTTGCCCGGGTGGTAGTCGCGGTGGATGAAGCGCCGCTCCCCCGTCGGCGGCGCGGCCTGGTAGAGCGCGACGGCCGCGTCCCACACCTTGCGGGGCAACCGGGACCACGGCGGCGGCCCGAGCGGCCGCCCGAGCTCGTACGGCCGGTAGGCCTGAATCCGCGTGCCCGCCGGCACGGTCACGTCGCCGATCGCGAGCACCGGCTCGGCAAGGCGCTCCAGGAACTGCTCGAGCCTCGCCGCCGACGGCGCCCATTCGATACGCCCGGGCAGCAGGCTCATGAGGACGGCGGGCGCGCCCGCTGCCGCGCCGGTGAGGTCCACGGCGATCAGCTCCGGCGTGGGCAGGGAGCTGGTGGCGAGCAGCCGCAGCGCGGCGGCCTCGGTGGTGGCCAGGTCGGCGGCCTCGTGCAGGACGTCGGGCCGGACGTAGCGCCGCAGGACCGCCCGGTGCCGCCTGCCGTGGCCGTCCTCGACCGTGACGACGTGGATCGCCGACGACGTGCCGCCTTGCCGGGAGTGGGCGTGCAGCACGCGTGCGCCGGGGCCGAAGGCGGCCGCCGCCCAGTCGAGGGCGGCCGCCGGTGGCCGGGACCGCAGGAGCCGCCGCTGCTCGGATGCGAGCTCGTAGCCGTGGGGAACGGGGAGTGTGCTCGGGTCGTATCGGTCGTCGCTGCGCACGGAGGCCTTCCTCCTCGCCGGTGACCGGATCGGTGGGTCCGGCCCACGAGGAGGCGACCGCGCTCGCGTCGAGCTACGTCAGAGGAACGGCATGCCGACCACGGTAGCTCGCCCCACGGCCGGGCTCCAACCGGATTGCGCCTGGCAGCCACCGACGTGCCGCCCAGTCGCTCTCGGCCACGTCCCGGTAGGTTCCACCACCAGCAGCCGGGAGCCGCCGTGCCGCCTATGGCAGCCGCCACACCGCCTGGCGGTAGGCCGGGTGGACCCAGACGCGGCGGGCACCCGCCTCGCGGGCCTGCGGCCAGTCGGGTCCGGCGATCACCCACCCGGTGCGCGGCGCCGGGTCCCGCCGGGAGTCGAACAGCACGAAGTGGGCGCGGTCGAGCTGCCACTGGTAGCCGTACAGGCCGATGGGGGTGTACGCGGCGACGTCGTAGCTCACCTCGCAGCGCCACCGGCTGGCTGCCGTAGATGGCGTCGTCCCTGGCTTCGAGCAGCACCGCGCGCAGCGCCACCGAGCTCGCCACCAGGACGCCGGCGAGCCCGAGCGCCCCGACCACCCTCCACGGCCGCGGCCGCCAGGCCAGGAGCAGCAGGATCCCGGCCCCGGCGAGCGCCACCAGCATGGCCGCCGCCGGCCGGATCTGCTCCCGCGCCTGCGCCAGCGGCGGCAGCGCGAGCACGGTGTACCAGTTGACCGGGCTGCGCCGCACCAGGCCGCCGGCGTAGGCGGTCACCACCGCGGCCGCCGCCGAGGCGAGCACGGCGCCGGCGGCCAATTCGAGCAGCAGCCGCCGCAGCGGCGCCGTCCACAGCCGCACGAGGCCGAGCGCGAGCACCGGCGGCACCAGGATCTCGACGTAGCGGCCGTAGACGACGTGGTCGGGCCGCATCGGTGGGCGCAGGAACAGCCCGACCAGGGCCGCCAGTCCCACGGCGGAGCCGAGCAGGAAGGCGCTGACCACGCGCGCCCCGGCGGCGCCACTGCTCGCCGTGTCCTGGTCCGGCGGGCGGGGACGCGCCGGGCCCACCGACAGCTGGCCCTCGGCGTCCTGCCCCGAGGACCGAACGGGGCCATCCGCCTCGGCGCTCGCCACCCGGTCCGGCGGGCGGCGGCCCGCCGCCACGCCCGGTGGCCGGATGCAGGCGCCGAGGTACACCAGCCCGAGCACGACCAGCCCGAACGTGGCGACGAAGAGGTACCAGTACTGGCCGGCACCGAGGGCGGCGACGTTCGGCAGCGAGCCGAGGTCGCGGGCGTTGTCCAGCACGCGCCGCAGGTCGTCGTCGCGGGGCTGGCCCCAGCTCGTGGCGCTCAGCCAGTTGTTCATGACCTGCCCCGCCGCCGCGACCACGGCGGTCGCCGCCGTGCCGGCAGCGGCCGCCGGGACCAGGTCGCGACGGCGCGACGCGGCCACCCACAGCAGCCCGAGCAGCACCACGACCAGCGGCACGGTGCGGCCGTGGGTGGTGAGCAGCGCCCCGCCGCAGCTCCCGCAGGCGACCGCCCAGCCGGCCGCCGCCCGGAGCCGTGACGCGGCGACCACGGCGGCGAGGGTGATGGCGGCGAGCAGGACCAGGACCGGCAGCAGCGACTCGGCCCAGGCGAACTGCGTGGTCACCACGAGCGGCGGGTACAGCGCGGCGAGGAACGAGGCGGCGAGGGCCAGGTGGGCCGGCACCCGGAAGACCCTGGTGAGCAGCACGTGGAGCAGCGGGAAGACCAGGCCGGACAGCAGCGCGTTGGTGGCCAGCACGTAGTGGTACTCGCTGCGCGGCGCGTCCCCGAGCCAGTACGCGGGCAGGAGCAGCAGCGAGTAGCCACCTCGGTAGAAGCCGGCCAGGCTCAGCTCCCCGGCGACCCCGCCGGTCATCACCCGCGCGTTGGCGAGATAGCCGGTCTCGTCGGCGAAGTTGGTCGGACCGTCGCGGCCGGCGCTGATCGCCAGCCGCAGCGCGACCTGCAGCAGGTAGCCGGCGACCAGGAGCCAGCCGAGCCGCCGGGGCTCCAGCACCAGCCGCAGCCCCCGCCCGAGCCGCGCGACCGCGGACGGGACGACCCGGCCCCGCACCGCCTCGTCCCGCCGTGCCTGGACGCTGGTGCGACGCGACACGCGACCCCCATGGCCCTGAACCGTCGATCCGCGCGGCACCCTATCAGAGGCAACGCCCGACGCCTGGCTGCTCTCCGGTGGCCCTGTGGCTGGCCCGCCACGGATTACAGAGTTGTCATGGCGGTCCGGCGGCCCTGGCCGGCGTACGGTCATGCGACCTAGACTGGCGCCGACGGCGGCGAGGAGCTGGGCATGCTGGCTGAAGCCGAGCAACGCACGCGAGCGGCGCTTCCCGGCACCGTCCTGGTCGTCGACGACGAGCAGCGCATCCTCCGCTTCGTGGTGCGCGGGCTGCGGGCCGAGGGCTACGTGGTGGACTCGGCGGACAACGGCGTCGGCGGGCTCCGCAAGGCGCTCGAGGGCCGCTACGACCTGGTCATCCTCGACCTGCTCATGCCCGGCCTGGACGGCACCGCGGTGCTGCGCCGGCTGGTGGCGGAGCGACCGACCCAGGCGGTGCTGGTCCTCTCCTGCCTGAGCGCCACCGCCACCAAGGTCCAGTGCCTCGAGGCCGGCGCCGAGGACTACCTCGTCAAGCCGTTCTCGCTGGACGAGCTGCTGGCCCGGGTCCGAGCCCGGCTGCGCGCCGCCGCCGGCCGTCCAGCCACCAGCCTGGTCGCCGGCCGCCTGCGCCTGGACCTGATCCGGCGCGAGGCCGACTGCGGCTCGGGGCCGGTCCCGCTGGCCGACCGCGAGTTCCTGCTGCTGCGGGAGCTCATGCTCCACGCCGGCACGACCGTCTCCAAGCAGCGGCTGCTCTCCGCCGTCTGGAAGTACCACTTCGATCCCGGCTCCAACGTGGTCGACGTCTACGTGCGCCGGCTCCGGGCCAAGCTGGGCGCCGAGGCGATCACCACCATGCGAGGTGAGGGCTATCGAATCGCCCCGCGTTGACCGCTTCGGCCGGCCGCTGCACCGCTACTGGCTCGACCTGGTCTGGGTCGGCTTCGCGCTGGCCAACCTGGTGGCGATGGCATTGGTGCCGGCCTGGGAGACGATCCCGTTCCACTTCATCTGGGTCAGCCTGACGCTCCTGTACGGCTACCGGGTGTGGCGGACGGAGGTGACCGTTGCGGTGCTCGCGGCCGTGGTCGTCTCGACCGGCGCGCTGCTGGTCTGGGACGTGGCCCGCACCTCCCAGCTCGCCGACGAGCTGACCGAGGTGCCGCTGATGGGCGGCATGTTCCTGGCGATGGTCTGGCACGCGCAGCGGCGCCGCGCCGCCATGGATGACCTGCGCCGGGTCTCCAACGCGAACCTGCGCCTGCTCCACCGGGAGCGCCAGTTCATCCAGGACGCGTCGCACGAGCTGCGCACCCCGATCACGGTCGCCCTCGGCCACGCCGAGCTGGTGGTGCGCGCCAGCAACGACCCGGAGGTGGCCGAGGACGCCCGCATCGTGGCCGACGAGCTGCTGCGCCTGCGCCGCCTGGCCGACCGCCTGCTGCTGCTGGCCACCAGCGAGGACCCCGACTTCCTGTCGCGCTCGCCGGTCGAGGTCCAGGAGCTCCTGGCGGCGGTCATGCAGCGCTGGGCGCCGATCACACGCCGCTGGCGGCTGGACCCCGGCAAGCGGGCAAGCGTGGTCGGCGACGCCGACCGCCTCCAGCTCGCGCTGGACGCGCTGATCGAGAACGCGGTCAAGCACACCGGCCCGGACGACGAGATCCGGCTGCGCGCCCAGCGCAGGGGCGACCAGGTGGCGATCGTGGTGAGCGACTCGGGCAGCGGCATGCCCGCCGAGCAGACCGCCGGCATCTTCGAGCGCTTCGCCCGGCTCGACCAGGCCCGCAGCCGCGACCAGGGCGGTTCCGGCCTCGGCCTGGCGATCGTGAAGGCGATCGTGCAGGCGCACGGCGGCACCGTCGGGGTGCGCAGCCGGCCGGGAGCCGGCAGCGTCTTCGAGTTGCTGCTGCCGCTGGAGCGCGTCCCCGACCCCGGCACCGCGCCGCGGCCGGGCGCGGCCGGCCGGCGCCGGCAGGCGGACCTGCTGCATGGCTAGCCTGCTGGTCGCCGCCGCCCTGCTGTGGCTGGTCGCCGCGGGCCGGGCGCGGGCCGAGCACGGGCCGGGCGCGGTCTCCCGCGCCCGGACCGCCCTGTTCCTGGCGGGCCTTGCCGCCGTGGCGGTCGCGCTGCTGGGGCCGGTCGACGCCGGGGCGGCCGAGCGCTTCTCCGTCCACATGGCGCAGCACCTGCTGCTCACCCTGGTCGCCGCGCCGCTGCTGGTGCTGGCACGGCCGGTGACGCTGGCGCTGCAGGCGGCCACGCCGGAGACCCGCGTAAGGCTGCTGCTGCCGGCGCTGCGCAGCCGGCCGCTGGCGGCGCTGACCGCCCCGCCGCTCGCCTGGTGCGGCTTCGCCCTGGTCGGATGGGCGACCCACTTCTCGCCGCTGTACGAGGCCGCCCTGGCCAACCCGGCGCTGCACGCGGGCGAGCACCTCGCCTACCTGGGCTCGGCGTTGCTGTTCTGGTCGGCGGTCGCCGCGGTCGACCCGAGCCCGGCACGCCTGTCGCCGCCGGCCCGCATCCTCTACCTGCTGCTCGCCATGCCGCAGATGGCCTTCCTCGGCCTGGCCATCTACAGCGCCAGGCACGCGCTGTACCCCGCCTACGGCCTGACACCGGCCGCCCTCGCCGACCAGCGCCTCGCCGGGGCGCTGATGGGCGGGGCCGGCATGGTGGTGGTCGTGCCGGCCGTCGCCGCCCTCCTGCTGGACTGGCTCGCCCGGGAGGAGCGGGCGGCGCGCCGGGCCGACGCCCGCCTGGCCGCTCAATCAGGAGGTGGCCGATGAGAACCCGCTACGACCGCTGCCTTCGCTGCGGCACCAGGGTCGCGTGGGGCCAGTCGGTGTGCCGGCAGTGCAACCCCGCCGGGCTGCCTACCCCGAGCCCGTCCCAGTACCACGGCACGGTGATGCTCGCAGTCCTCGCCGGCGTGGCCCTGCTGCTGGTCCTCCTGCTGCTGAACGGCCGCTGAGCAGGGCGCACCTGCCGCGGCGACGTGAGTGGCTCAGCGGTGCTGGGTGCGGCGCACGTCGGCGTACCAGCCGACCGCCGAGCCGGCGAACAGCGCCAGCCCGAGCGGGACCAGGATCCTGGTGGCGACGACCGCGCCGAGGACCAGGGCGAGCGCGGCGATCGAGAACGTGAACGGCCAGGGGGTCGGGGGCACGTGGATCGCGGTCGCCGCCTCCGGGCCGGCGGGCGCCGGGCGCTCCCCCGCCGCGCGGTCGGCCCGCCGGGCGGCGGCGCGCAGGACCAGACCGACGTAGCCGAAGGCGACCGCGGCGATCGCCAAGAGGGCGGGACCGGCCAGGTCGCGGCCGGCGCCACGGTGGCTCATCACCAGGTAGACGGTGGCGGCCAGGAGGAGGAAGCCACTGAGGCCGAACAGGATGCGGACCGACAGCCGCATGGCTAGCTCAGCCCCACCAGGTAGAAGGTGCTGAACAGGCCGATCCAGACCACGTCGACGAAGTGCCAATAGATCGCCCCGGCCTCGACCGAGTCGTGGCTCGCGTCCGAGAGCTGCCCGCCGGCGCCCTGCAGGAACACCAGCGCCAGGAACACCACCCCGCCGAACACGTGGGCCATGTGCAGCCCGGTCATCACGTAGAAGACCGAGCCGAAGATGCCGTCCCGCACGCCGAAGTGGAGCGTCGAGTAGTCGTAGAGCTGCAGGCCGAGGAACGTGACCCCGAGCAGGATGGTGAGCCCGAGCCAGCCGAGGAAGGCGCGGACGCGGTCGCGCCGGATCGCTCGCACGCCGAGCTGCAGGGTGCCGCTGGAGGTGACCAGCACGGCGGTGAGCACCGCGGCCAGCTCGGGCTCGAGCCGGAAGCCTGCCGGCGGCCAGGACGGGTTGACGGAGTAGATGGTGAAGTAGGCGCCGAAGAAGGTGGCGAAGAACATCGCCTCGGAGGCGACGAACAGCACCATTCCGAGCACCGGGCCGCTGGTCTCGCGGACCGCCCGCTCGTCGGGGCCGAGCTCGACGGCGGTCACTGGTCCACCCTCCGGTTGACGAGGGCTGGCATGGTCTTCGTTGGAAGGGCTCGGTGGGAGCCGGGTGACGGCCTGTGGCGGTCGCCTGTTGAGGGCCTGCATGACACTGCCGCCCCCGGCTCCCCGAGGACCGATGACCGGCAACAGAGGGACGCGCCCCAGAGCGCCAGTCAGTGACCGCCCGGCCGAGGTCCTCCCCACCGAGGTGTCGCTGCCGCGCAACAACAAGGGAGCCAGCGTGTTCATCGGGATCGACTGGGCCGCCCAGCAGCACGCGGTGTGCGTGCTGGACCAGGCCGGCAAGCGCGTGACCGCGTTCGAGATCGCCCACACCGCCGACGGGTTCGGCCAGCTCACCGCCCGCCTTGGCCGGCTCGGCGACCCAGCCGAGCTGCCCGTGGCCATCGAGCGGCCCGACGGGCGGCTGGTCGACCGGCTGCCGGAGGCCGGCCACCCGGTCGTGCCGGTCAGCCCCAACGCGATCAAGGCATGGCGCGACGCCGAGGTGCTGTCGGGCGCCAAGACCGACACCACCGACGCCCAGGTGATCGCCGAGTACCTGCGGCTGTGCCACCACCGGCTGCGCGTCCTGCAGCCGTTCTCGCCGGAGACCCGGGCGCTGCGCGCCGTGGTCAGGGCCCGCGCCGACCTGGTCGACCAGCGCGTGGCCGCCGCCAACCAGCTCGCCGCCTGCCTGGACGCGTTCTGGCCCGGTGCCCTGGCGATCTTTGCCGACGTCGAAAGCGAGATCGCGCTGGCGTTCCTGGAGCGCTACCCGACCCCAGCGTCGGCGGCCCACCTGGGCGAGGCCCGCATGCGCGCGTTCTGCACCAAGCACGGCTACTGCGGCCGCCGGCCGGCCGCCGAGCTGGTGGCCCGCCTGCGCCAGGCCCCTCCCGGCCTGGGCGGCGGCCCCGAAGCCGAGGCCCGCCGCGACGCCGTCGTGGCCATGGTCGGGGTCCTGCGCGCCCTCAACACCGCGATCAAGGACCTCGACCGTAGCGTGGCCGCCCACCTGGGTGAGCACCCGGACGCCGAGGTCTTCACGTCGCTGCCAAGGTCGGGTCGGACCAACGCCGCCCAGGTGCTCGCCGAGTGGGGCGACTGCCGCCCAGCCTACGACGGCCCCGACGCGGTCGCCGCCCTCGCCGGCGCCGTGCCGGTCACCAAGCAGTCCGGCAAGCACCACGCCGTCCACTTCCGCTGGGCGTGCAACAAGCGCTTCCGCCAGGCGATCACCACGTTCGCGGACAACTCCCGGCACGCCTCGCCGTGGGCGGCCAAGGTCTACGCCGACGCCCGCGCCCGCGGCTGCGACCACCCGCACGCGATCCGGATCCTGGCGCGGGCGTGGATCCGGGTGATCTGGCGCTGCTGGATCGACCAGGTCCCCTACGACCCGGCCAAGCACGGCGCCGCCCAGAAGCTGACCGAAATGACTGCTTCTGCGGCGTGAGCTTGACACAGAGGGTGTCATG
>WNGF01006645.1_pt1 | contig 14262 bp, 16 predicted proteins | sample 5400641 | NCBI WGS metagenome assembly WNGF01 (sample SAMN13153371, study PRJNA577476) | soil metagenome | isolation source: 80 cm soil or saprolite under grassland replicate 2 | place: USA:California | collected 2016-06-15
CCAGCCCGGCTTCCTGCCGCGCTACGGCCCTATGCTCACCGCGGCAGGCGTCGCCCGCTACCTGACCGTCGCCGGCGGCAGGCTCCTGCTCAATGCGGGGGTCCCACTCGCGCTCAGCTCCGACCACCCCTGCGGGTCGGTTGACCCGCTGCACAACCTGCGCGCCGCAGTCCACCGGTGCTGTCCCGTCCCAGGCGGGACAGACGTCCCACTGCAGGCAGACCAGGCGCTCACCCCCAGCGAGGCCGTCCGCGCCGCCACCGTGACCGCCGCCGCCTCCCTGCACGCACCCGGCGCTGGCGGGCTCGCCCCGGACGAGGTCGCCGACTTCGTCATCTGCGACGGCGACCCATTCCACAACGGCACCCGGGTCACCCAGACCTGGATCGGCGGCACACCGGTCTGGCAGCAACAGAACGGAGCACCATCATGATGACTGGACTCGCCGGCATGGCCATGTGGCTGATGATGGGCCTCATGCTGATCGGCATCACAACCGGCGCTATCACCTGGACGCGGCGACGCCTACACAGACGACCCGGCAGCCACCCAGCGGCACCAGGCCAGACGCCGGAAGAGATCCTGCGGCGCCGCTACGCGGCCGGACAGATCAACCGCGACGAATACCTGCGCCACCAACGCGACCTCTCCCAGCACTGACCGCTTCTCGGCGAGACGACTAGGCCCCCAGAATGGGCCGATTCAGCGGGCTACCAGCGCCGTGCTCTCTTCAGTCAGTGAGAGCAGCTCGCTGCCGAGGTCAGTGATCCACCATTTCCCGCCGCGGCGCACATCCTCGGCGCCGCCCGAGCGCCGCCCGCGGCAAACCGGCTCGAGACAACCGTAATTGCGTCGAAGGGTAGAGCGATGGACCCGCCCGAACTGACATACGAGGAGCACGGCACTGGCAAGCCAGTGCTGCTGATCCCGGGCACCGGGTTCGGAGCATCCACCTGGGGCCAATTCGAGCGATCACTCGCGGCACGCCGCCGGGTAATCAGCTACGACCGGCGCGGGTTCAGCGCCGCCGCGCCCCGGCCGGCGGACAACATGCGCGTGCACGCAGACGACGCCGCGTCGATTCTGCGGCGCGCACACGCCGAACCCGCCGACGTCATCGGATGGAGCGCAGGCGGCCTGGTCGCCTTGGCGCTGGCCATCGAGCATCCGACCACCTGCCAGTCGCTGCTGCTCATCGAACCGTCGGTGCACGGCCTGCTCGGCGTCACACCATCTGCCATCGCCATGACGCTGCGTGCCCGCGCGATCCGCGCGGCGGGCGGCCAACGCGCCGCGACAGACTTCGCCTACCGCTGGACCTTCGCCTACCGGGGACGCAAGCACAGCGCGTGGGACACCATGCCGGCGCCGTGGCGCGAGCAGGTCTTGGCCCACGCCGCGGCAGTCACCGCCGAACAGGCACATGAGACCAGCCTTCGCTACCCCTCACGCGGCGCACTTTCCGCCCTCGACCTACCCGTCACCATCGTCGTCGGCCAGCGCAGCCAGCCCTACTTCCACCGCATCGCCCGCCACCTGCGCCGGCTGCTGCCAAAGGCGCGCCTGCAGCCGATACCCGACGCCAGCCACGCCGTCCACCTCGACGAACCCGACCAGGTCCTGGCCCTGATCGCCTGAGCCTCACTGCTTCTCGCCGCACCGATCATTGCGACGCCGAGCGGCGAATTGGTTAGCCGATGCCCATAGACAGCAGCGCGCTCGCCAACATCAACCCGTATAGGGTCCACAACGAGTTCAGAGCGTCAAGGACCGGTGAAAGCGGATGGGTGTCGGTGTATGGGTGCCGCTGTTGGCCGCCGTAATCGCCGCGGTCGTGTCGTTCGTTTCCGGTTTGGTGCTCGCCCGCTATAAGGCCGGCCTAGACGCCCACGTGCAGTACGAACTGGAGGCCCGCAAGCGGCTCTATGCGGCGGTCGGCCCCCTGCGTTACCAACTGGTGGTGGCCTGCCGGGAGGCCGCAGCGCGGATCGAGCAGATGAGCCACCGCGCGTTCCTCATGGACGCCACGCAGTACTACGGTCGCAACACGCTCTACCGACTGCTGCGCCCGCTTGCGATAGCCGAACTGATCGAGCGGCAGACCAACTATGTGGACTTCGGGGTTGACCCTGGGGTGTTGCGGATGGTGCGGTTCGAGGCTGCGGCCTTCGCCGCGCTTACCGGTGAGCGCGCGCTACGGGGGCTGGACGAGTCGATCCTGGACTGGACGCAGGAGACACAGCACGTGTTCAAGGGCCGACTCCAGCAGGCCGCGGCGGTGTTGATCGTGGACGACCCGCCGCGGTGCGCGAGGTTCGCCGAGTTTGAGCAGGCTATGAATGAGACCAAGCCCGACGACCACAGCCCCGGCGGGCTGCACTCGCTCGCTCGGCTGCTGGAGTCACTGTGGCCTAACCCTAAGCCTGCGCAGGAGTGGGCGTTCGCGCCAACGACCAACGCCGCGGTGTTCTGGCTCCGGCTAGTGAGCTACGGATACGTGTGTAACTGGTTGATCTCGCAGGACGGCGCCACGGCGGGCATCGCCGCGATGCCCTACCCAGTCACCGAACTGGTCAGCCGCGCTGGCGAGCGGGACGTGCACCCGATCGCCGGATCGCTGCTCGGACTGCTGGACGAGCTGATCGGTAGCGCTGACTGAGACGCGATCCTCGGACTCGTTGCTGCTCAAGGAAATGAACGCCTCGATGTTCACCGACAATCAAAAACCTTGTGCGTGCAGGCGATCATCGCGCCCGAGTCGGCGATCGCGCGGCCTCAGCTCCCTGCCCGCACGCGGAATCTCCGTGTGCGACACGCTTGCCGCCGCTCCCTGTTTTTTTTCGCGCCGTCCGTAGCCACTACAAGGTTATTGAACATTCGGACGTTCACCGGCAGTCAACACCCTGTGGTGCATCCCGCGACTGAACGGCGCAACACACGCCGACCGAGCCGCGCGGGATCCGTCGGTATGTGGGAGAACGCTTCGTCGTCTGACCGGGCAGATGAATCGCTCGGGACGAGTCACTTGTGGGGTGCAGACGCGCGTTCGCTGTTGAGGACCAGCACGCCTCGCGTTGGGGGATGGTCAACTTCGACGCGCGTGATCGCCCGCAGCTCGTGTTCGCCTACGAGGCCGGGCCTGATCCGCTCGGCTGGACCACCTAGCTCTCCGCCCGGTCCTGCATCTCCCAGGCATGCTCGAGCACGTGCCAGGCGATCCGACGGGCCGCGTAGCGCGTGGTCCAGCCGTTGGGCACCACGGGTGAGCCGTCCGAAGGAGCGCGCACCACGGCGGCGATCGCCTCGCGCAGCTCCTCGATCGCGGCGATGTCGTCGATGGCCGGCTGGTTGCGCTTCACCCCGAGCTTGCGCGCGTAGGCCGTCTCGGCGCCGATCACATGGTCGATCAGCTTGTCCCGGTCGCGGCCGCCACCCCGCGGGCCCTTGCGCAGCTCAGCCGGTGACGCGGCGGCGACCTCGTCGAAGGTCGCCCAGACCGCGGTGACCAGGCCGACCAGGCGCCGGGACACGGCCGGGGCCAGCTTCGCCCACTCGACCTCGGCGGTCATTTGCGGGAACGGGCGGCGGCATTCAGGCGCCGCGAACGCGGTACTCGGTCCGCCGGGCACCCGCTCGACCACATCGAAGGCGACCGCGGACGGGAAGGTGACACCGGCGTGCTCGGCTACCGGCGCGTACCGCTTGGCGTAGCCGGCCAACGCCTTGAGTGCATCACCCTCGTCCCGGCCGGCGCGGCACCAGCCGGGCCAGTCGAGCGCAGAGGCGAAGGCCGCCTTCGGGGTGATCTCGAGGCAGACAGCGATTCGACGCGATGCCACATCGCGAGCCTCCCATATCGGATGCTGGCTATCGGCTGGGGAGCGATCGTGGCAGCCCGAAGGATGGGAGCACGGTGTTCTCGAAGCGGGTCATGGCGCAGATCCGGTCGCCGGTGAGGGTGAGGACGTAGAGGCCGGTGCCGTGGCGGATGCCGGTAGGGGCGCGCAGGTAGGCCCCGAGCGCCGGCTGGCCGTTGGCGCGCGTCGGGACGAGGTCGAACCTGCGGCCCGCGTCGATGATGTTGGCGCAGAAGCGGGCCACGACGTCTCGGCCTTCGTATTCGACGGGCATCGGTGGCATGGACATGAAGACATCGTCGGTCAGAAGGGCTACTAGCGCGTCGAGGTCGGCGGACTCCCATGCGCGGACGAACTTCGCGACGATCGCGTCCTCGGCGGGCGAGTCGGCGGCGGGGGGCGGTTCGCGGGCGGCTGTCGGTGCCGTTTGGCGTTGCAGGCTGGCGCGCGCTCGTTTAAGGGCACTGTTGACCGATTCGACGGTCGCGTCGAGCATGTCGGCCACCTCGTTCGCGGGGAATCCGAGGACGTCCCGCAAGATCAGGACGGCGAGCTGGCGAGGCGGCTGACCTGCAGCGCGGTCACGAAAGCCAGCGAGATCGTTTCGGTCTGCTCGTAGCGGGCCTCCGGGCCGGTCGGCGCGCCGATCGCGCCCTCGAGGAGGGCGTCGGGATACGGCTCGAGCCAGACGACCTCGCCGAGGCGGGTCGGCTCGGGCGGTTTAACCTTGGGCACGTCCCACTCCTCGCCCGGGCGTCGGCTGGCTGATCGGCGCGCGTTGAGGCAGCGGTTGGCGGCGATCCGGTAGAGCCAGGTGCGCAGCGATGCGCGTCCCTCGAACCCTGCGAGGCCTTGCCAGGCGGCCAGCAGCGTGTCCTGCAGGGCGTCCTCCGCGTCTTGGAAGGAGCCGAGCATCCGATAGCAGTGCACCTGCAGCTCTCGGCGGTGTGGCTCGACCAACTCTCGGAACGCGTCGCCGTCGCCGGCCTGCGCTTTGGCGATCAACTGGCTGTCGCCTCGCCCACTGCGGCACCTTTTTCCCGTGTCTGGTCGCGCTTCCATCTTGGTGTAGACACCGGCCGGGGCCGGAACTCGGCGCTCGGCGGCCGCCCAGTTTCCCGACGTTGCGGTGCCTACATCATCGACGGCTCGGGCGTCGGCGGACGGCGAAATTGTCAGCAATTGAAGGCGATCTGAGGTCGGCGACTGCTTGAGTGGGCGTCCCGTGGTCCGCGAACGCAGATGACCTTCAGCCGTCGCTCCCAAACAACAACACCAAAGGAGAACCGAAATGGGAAAGATCGTCATCAGCACGAACATCTCCCTCGACGGGGTCATCCAGGACCCGGACGGTAAAGAAGGGTTCAGGCTCGGCGGATGGTTCGGCCAGTTCGGCGGCAAGGACCTCGAAGAGTGGGCCAAGGTCGCGCTCGAGGAGGCGCTGCGCATGGAGGCCCTGCTGCTGGGTCGGCGCAGCGATGAATGGTTCGCTACGCGGTGGGCATCGCGCAGCGGCGAGTTGGCCGACAGGTTGAACAGCCTGCCCAAATACGTCGTGTCCTCGACCCTCCACGCTCCCAAATGGACCAACGCGACGGTCCTGAACGGCGACCTGGTGGACGAGGTCACCAAGCTGAAGCGAGAGCTGGACGGAGAGATCGTCGTCTACGCCAGCTATCAACTCGAGCGCGCCCTGATCGAGCACGACCTTGTCGACGAGCTGCGGCTGGTCGTCTTCCCGGTCGTGCTCGGGGCGGGGGAGCGCCTCTTCGGCGAGACCAGCGACAAGAAGCCCATGCGCCTCGTCGATAGCAAGACCATCGGTGACGGCCTCGCCTTCCTCACCTACCAGCCCGCCCGAGACGCCTAGCCACCGCCGGCGACATCATCAAGGAATCCATCATGGCAACCAAGGCATACACCAACAAAGGAATGGTCCTCTTACTAGCGTGCGCGGCGCAGTTCATGGTCGTGCTCGAACAGATCGAGCTCGAGCCGGCTCCGTCCCACGTTTCGATCGTCCCGGAACCGACCGGAACGACCGCAAATTTGACCATCGGCAGCCTGGATGACGAGCGGCACCGGTCGGCAGGCGGGGTTCCTGCGGGCCAGCCTGATTGCGTCCGGGGACGAGCCACCCATGAGGATGAGCAAGTATCGGGACACGCTCAATCCGGACAGCATCGATCGAGGTTCGGCTTGCGATCAGCGAGGATGGGCGTATGACGCGCTGGGCAACCTTCGACTGTTTCGGCACCCTGATCGACTGGCGCAACGGCATCGCGTCGTCCGCCGAGCTGCTTTGGCCCGGCCGCGGCCGGGACGTGCTCGCCGCCTACGACCAGCACGAGGCCGCCGTGCAGGCCGATAAGCCGGACCGTCGTTACCGAGACGTGCTCGCCGAGACGCTACGCCGGGCGGCCGCCGAGCTTGATCTGGAACTGCTCGCCGACGACGCCACTGTGCTCGCCGACACGATCCCGTACTGGCCGGTGTTCCCCGACACCCGCCCGGCGCTCGCTGAGCTGCGCACCGCCGGCTGGCAGCTCGCCCTCCTAACGAACTGCGACCGCGACATCATCGGCCACAGCCAGCGCCGGCTGCGGGTACCCATCGATGTCGTGATCACCGCCGAGGACGTCGGCGTGTACAAGCCGGCGCACGATCACTTCACCCGTTTCCGGGACGCGTTCGGGGCGGCCAGCGAGCGCTGGATACACGTGGCCCAGAGCCATTTCCACGACATCGTCCCGGCGCACGAGCTGGGCATTCCGAGCGTGTGGATCAATCGCCGGGGTCAGACCGTCGATGCGTCGATCGCCGGCGCCGTGCTCCCCGACCTGACCGGGCTGGCCGCCACGCTGCAGCGCCTCTAGCCGGAAGCTGCTCCATCTCGGTCGTCTCGCAGACCACTGGCGGGAATGCTGTCGGGTCGTCCGGACAGTTTTTGGTCCAGCGATCGGGAGGCGTCCAACGACATCGAATGACCTGAGCAGCGCCAGCGACGGACATCGGCATGACGTTCGATTGCGTGGGACCCAACCGCACAGGGGACGGTTTTGGGCCCTCGCGCTGGGTTACGCAGAGTCGCCCGCCCGACCAGTACAAGGTTAATCAACATACGGATGTTCACCGCCAGTCAAAACCCTTGTAGCGCTCCTCCAGCGGCGGCTACGTTCGCAGCGCGCGCAGGTCGGAGACTGCACCGCGCAGGAACCGTCGATACGGGCTACCGGTCGTGACCGAGTTGACTGCGCAGATGACTCTGTTCTGTACCCTGCTCCGCGTCCCTCCGCTGCAGGCACGTTGCCGACTCGAAGTAGTCCCCTATCGGTCCCCGAGACGGATACTGGGTTCGACCGACAGGGGGTCGACAATGAACACTCCGGCGGCGATGACGGTCATCGAGCTGACCGACGAAGAGGTGCGCCTTGTCAGGAACGCTCTGCGCTCCTTCCTCAGCGCGTTCGGCCATGACGAGGCCGACATTGTTCACGCGGTCCAGTATCTGTTGGACAAGCTCGCGGCGAGCCAGGCCCAGGTGACACGCGCATCCCAGTGACGCAGGTTCAATACCGCCCCGACGAGGACGAACAGAACCCCAGGCAGCGGATGTCCGCGAACCTTGTGTGAACGCCGCCAGCTCGCCGATCGCCAACTCAACGATCTGGTGGCGTCGACCACGCGGCGAGCGACTGAAACGCACGCATCTCCGTCGATCTGCTCGCTGGCCAGGTCCACGTCACGCGCGCAGATCACCGCGTGTGCGACGCCGCCTTCACTAAGCATCGTCGGCGTCGTCGGCCTGAAGTTCATCCCATAGGCGACCACAGGTCGAGGGTCTGCAGGACCTGCGCAGTCCACCAGGCAAGTCCGGCCCGCTCTCGGTGCCTCGTCTCGGCGTCGTCTGATGTCGCCCCCAAAGCCTTCTCCCAGCCGAGTTGCATTAACGCGCCCAGCAACGCCAGACGCAGGGCAGCTTCGTCGCCCTCGCCCTGCGCCCGGCGCACGTCGGCAATGAGCTGATCGTGCCCGAAGCCGACGGCCGCGGCGTTGATCGCCAGGTACCAGGCGAAGTCGACCGCCGGTGGCGCCCACGTCGTCAGCGTCCCCCAATCGAGCATCACGACCCTGTCGTGGTCGACTCCGAGGTTGGCCACCTTCAAGTCACCGTGAACCAGAGTCGACGGTCGCGCGAGGAGAGCATCGACGAGCGGGCGGGGGTCGGCGTGCAGTGCTGCGACAGCACCTGCGACGTTGTCGGCCACGAGGTCGTAGAACCTCGACCACCCCTCGAGGGCCAGGCGTGGAACATCATGGTCGGCCGCAAACCGTTCGCAGACCGCCGGCGAGAGGAACGTGTAGTAGGCCGACAGGGGACACAGGCCGGTGACCCGCAGGCCGGCGCATGTCACATGCATGTCCGTCACGGCATGCAAGACACGGAGATGGCTCGCACGAGACGGGCGCTCGGCGCTGAACAGCAGGTCGGAGACGTCCCGCATGACGACGACCGCGCCGCCGGGCGCCGGCTGAATGTCCAGCGTCGCGTGGTCGATCATCGCCGGCAGTCGCTCGAAGACACCCTCGACCCACAACGCGGCGACCCTGCCGTCGTCGCCGGTCGCCTGCATGATCCAGTCCTGCCGCGCGTCCGCGTGCTTGATGATCACCGTCGACCCGTCGTCGAGCCAGCCGCGTTCCAGCTGCGCTCCCGACTTGCCCTGCGAGACGAGCGGTTCCCGGCGCGCGACCCGATCCAACAGACCTGGCGTCACGGTGTGCGAGTCTGCCAGCCCGGCGGCGGTCTCGCCGCCACGAGCAGCCCCACCGGGTCGTTCTCCTCGTGATTCGGGCCGGCACATCACTTGCACGCACCCGGCCGCCTCCAGGGTTGCCTGCGGCGTTGACTCCCTCTCTGACCGCGACTTCGGCCGGGTCGACTTCGTGGTCGGCGTGCTCGCCGAGCATGCCGAGACACTCGGTGAGCCCTACACCCGCCACCTGAACGGCAAAGTCCGTGAGCTGCGCTTCCACCTGCTGCGCCAGCAGACCCGCGTGACCTACTGGCTGGCACCGCGTCGCCGGGTCGTCTTGCTCACCGTGTTCCGCAAGACCCGCAGCGCCGAGACCGCGAAGTGCAGCGCGCCGTGCAGGCGCAGAAGACCTGCGAAGCCGAGCACGGCATCGCGCACGACAGCTACGAACGCGAGGGAGGTCGAGATGAGCACCGAGCACCGCTCCTACAAGCAGACCGCGCGCCGCCGCCGGGGCAGCGCGGAATTCCGCGAGGGATACGAGGAGGCCCACCGCGCATTCTTGATCGGCCAGGCGGTCCGCGAACGCCGCCACGCGCTGGGCCTGTCCCAGACCGAGGTCGCCGCCCGGGCCGGCATGACCCAGCCCGCCCTATCCCGGCTCGAGGCCGGCGGTGCCGTGCCGACCATCGCCGTGCTGGAGCGCATCGCCGCCGCCCTCGGCGCCGAACTCCTCGTCACCATCGCCCCGCCCGCGGCCTGAACCAACCCTCAGACCGAAGATGCCGCGCGCAGAAGAGACCGGTGGCCACGGCAACGCGTGCAATGGTTCGTGCAATGAAACGGTGCGCACCACAGAGGATTCTCGGTCTCCTGAGGGCCCGAATGCAGCCATAGGGGTCCATCGCGGTCCCTGACGTGTTGATCGACCGTCGGGATACTTGGCATGCTGCCTATCCGACTCCCGATTGATTTGCCCGATTAGTGACGCGGATTTCATTGCACGTTTCATCGCACCAGGATCGTGGCTCGAATCTTTTTGGTGTGCATGGTGGCTAGAGGTGCGCCTGCGGTCATGGAGCATCGACGATTGGGGCAGACGCAACCGCCGTCGCGAGGGGGGATGGTGCCCTGTTACTGGGACCCGTGCCTGTTACCTGACACTCTGGAACCGTCGCTCTGCGCGGCGACGTATGGGTGCGGGAGATGCGCCTGGCGCACGCGGACAGGACGTTCTGGGGCCGCCAGGAGGTGTCGCGGTTAGCCCCCTCCACCGGGCATTTCACCCGGGGTGGGTCTTACGGGACACCAGCGTGGTCAGAAGCGCGCGACACAGCTGGCCGATCGAGGTGTCCCGTTGCTGGTCCTAACCGGACACGGGGCGCACGTCGTGCTGCGAACCCAGACCCAAGGCAGCGGTGACGTGCGTCTCCGGTCATGGGGTGGTGCGGCGCTGGTGGCTGGTTCGGTGGCGGCCGGGTGTGGTGCCGATGATGTTGGTGAAGGCTGCGATGAAGCTGCTGGGGTTCGCCCATCCGCAGGCGTGGGCAACATGGGTGGTGTCATGGCCATCGGCGAGGAGGACGAGGGCGTGATAGATGCGTAGCTGTGTGCGCCACTCGTAGAAGGTCATGCCGAGCTCGTTGTGGAACAGTCGGCTCAGAGTGCGGGCGCTGGCTCCGATCGTCTGCCCGAGTTCGGCCAGTGAGGTGTTGCCTGCGGGATTCTCGTACAGCATCTGCGCAATGGCCTGCAACCGGTCGTCGTGTGGTTCCGGCAGCTGCAGTGGCTGCTCGTGTGCTTCGTGGAGTTCGTCGACGAGGACTCGACGGAGGCGAGCGCGGGCGGCGCGGTCGACGTCGCGCGCTACGGGGTCGTAGTTGCGTGGGCCGGTGAGGGTGAGCAGGATCTCGCGGGCGAGGTCGGAGGCCGTGAACACGGCGGGATGGCCTGGTATGAGCCGGGCCAGGGATGCCGGTAGGAATTCGATCCGCATATCGGTGTGGCCGTGAGCGCGGTGGTGGTGCGCAAATCCGGCCGGTGTCCATGCGACTCGATTGGCGGGAACGATCGATGTACCACGTTCGGTGTGCACCGACAGGACGCCACGGGCTGCGTACACCAGATGTCCGCGTGGATGCGAATGCACTGAGCTAGTTCCCCCCGACGGCCACAGATGGACCCCACCGGACGGCCATGTACGTGACGTCGGACCGGACCGGAGGGGTTGGCGGCCAACGGGCATAAGTTGGCATTCTACCGGTGGTCAGCCGAACTGCCTCCGGGCGACAGTGGGCGCATGACTACGACGATGCGAGCGGCGGTCTGTGTCAGGCCGGGTGGCCCCGATGTGCTGGAGATCCGTGAGCTGCGGATACCACCGGTTCGGGAGGGCTGGAGCCTGGTGCAGGTCAAGGGCGCCGGCTTGAACCGGTCGGAGCTGAGGACCCGCCAAGGGCATTCCCCGAACGTGACGTTCCCGCGTGTACTTGGGATCGAATGTGTGGGAATCGTGGCAGCCTCGACGGATCCCACCTTGCCGGACGGGGCGACCGTTGCGGCGGTGATGGGTGAGATGGGCCGGGAGTTCGACGGTGGCTATGCGGAGTACGCCTTGTTGCCGAACTCGCTGCTGATGCCGGTCACCACCACGTTGCCTTGGGACGTGATGGCCGCACTGCCCGAGACGTACCTGACCGCGCAGGGCTCGCTGGACGCCTTGGGCGTCGTGCCGGGTAGCCGGCTGCTGATCAGGGGCGGGACTTCATCGGTAGGCATGGCCGCCGCGTCGATCGCGTCCGGCCACGGCATCGAGACCGCGGCCACGACTCGGCGGCAAGGCAAGATCGACGCGTTGACTGCGGCTGGCGTCGACTACGCACTCGTCGACGACGGCGGGTCGCTGGCGGCGAGTCTGCGGGCGGTCTGGCCCGAGGGTCCGGACTATGTCCTGGATCTCGTCGGGGCGAACACGGCAGTGGACTCGCTGCACCTAGTCCGTCGCGGCGGGACCGTGTGCGTGACGGGGTCGCTCAGTGGGTGGGTGATCCCGGACCTCGAACCGATAGCGATGATCCCGTCCGGAACCAAGCTCACGGCGTTCCACAGCGACAACATCAAGGGCAGCGCGGGTACGACCGTGTTGCAGCGGGTCGTTCACGAGGTCGAGGCCGGCGTCTATCGACCCAACGTAGACCGTGTCTTCGGCCTGGACGACATCGTTGCGGCCCACCGGTACATGGAGAACAACGAAGCCACCGGGAAGCTTGTCGTGGTGCCCTAGCCACTCGGCAATGATCGAGTGCGACTCGCATGCTCAGTCACTGCCGTAGATGTCAACAGCGTACGGGCACCGTACTTGGTGGAGCCGGAGGACGTTGTCGGTGGCGGAACAAGACCGACTTCCACAGCTATGCGTTGCAGTCACCGATCGTCTTACGGGACGCCTGGGCTGAGTCGCCAGGCGCGCATATTGACGCACCTCGAGTCCCGCCGACATGCTCGCGACGACGCGCCGATTCGGCGATGGCGCGCGACGTTCAGTGACGGCGCCCGCCGGGTACTCCTGAGCGCCGGCGTGATCGACACTTTCGCTTCCGGTGGGTTGATCGGCCACGCAACGACGGTGATCATCTTCGGATCAGCCTCCTCAGGCTGCTCCCATGCGCCGTCGGTGGCATTGCAGGACGGCCGACGCTATCGAGGCTTGCGTTCTGGCCTACGGCGCGAGCTCATCGCGTGCGCGGGCTGCCGCCGAGACGACGAGGTCTTTCTCCGCGGGGGTGAGGAGACCTTTCACCACGAAGTCGTCGGCGGTTTGCGCAACGGTCGACAGGAACTGCCCGTGGTCGGCGAACGGCGCCTGGTCCCACACGATGTCGAGGAAGGTCAGGCCGTCGTCGCCGGGTGAGGTGATCCCCTGGACCGGGACGTTGTAGTTCGGCAGGTCGTCGTCGCGCTTGTAGTTGGGCACGCCGCTGTCGATCGAGCCGAACACGATCTGCGGCTCGACTCGCCGGTAGTACGCGGAATGCTGCTGGGTGTCCCCGACATACCACGGTCGCAGCGTCAGGCCGTGAGTGGCGAAGAGCTGGTCGCCCGCCGGCGTGGTGCCCGCCGGGGTGACCGCCTCCCGCGAGTAGTCGCCGTCGCGCCTGAGGTACCGGTAGAGCGTCAGCTCTCGGTAGGTGCCGCCACCCGGGTCACCGAGGATCGGCATCAGGACGGGACCCCAGAAGATCGACTGCGTGTCCGGCCGGTCGATCGCCCGTTCGATGCGAATGCTGAACGGCATCGAGACGTCGATGGTGTCCCCGCGCGTCCAGGTTCGGCGCAGAGTCAGGTAGCTGCCAGGTGCGGCGTCGACGTCCTGCGTGACCCCGTTGATCGCCACGGTGAAGCCCCGCTGCGCCCAGTGGGGCACCCGGAGGTTGACGTCGAGCCGGCCGCTGCCGTCGATGGTGAGCCGAGCCCGGTCGCCGCGCGGGAAGTCGGTCTCCTGGGTGACGACGAGACGCCGCTCGGCCCAGTTCAGGGTGGACGCGATGTAGAGGTTCACCCATAGCGTCGAGCCGTCGGCCGAGCGGGCGTAGATGGCCTCCTGGTACTTGGTCTGGTCCTGCAGGCCGGCGCCGCCATCGCCGGTGCCGAGGTTGCCGTAGCTCCTCGTCGCGCCTGGCGACTGGGGCTGGAAATAGGTGATCAGCGGGTCGGTCGCGCTGTCGACATCTTCGCGAGAACCGAGGAGCTGGTTGACCACGGCGCGCTCGTAGTAGTCCATGTATGCCGCGTCGGGCTCGTGGAAGAAGAGGTTGCGGACGACCTGGACCAGGCTGTGCGTCGCCTCGGTCTCCGAACCGCTCGGCACGAGGGCGTTGGCGACGTTGTCGCGATTCTGGAACTGCTCGATGTTGTTGTTGGAGCCCGGGTAGTTGCCGCCGGTGCCGCCGATGGCGTACATGCGATGCGGGATCACCATGCCGAAGAAGTTCTTCGCCACCGTGAGGTAGTCGGTGTCTCCGGTCTGCTCTGCGATTCGCAGGTAGCCCAGGTTGTTCGGGACGTGCTGGTTGGCGTGCAGTCGATTCGGCCGGCGCGGTCCGGGGTTGTTCGCGCTGGTGACGACCAGGATGTCCTTGTCCTGCAGGCAGGCACCGAACAACGACTGCCTGTTGTCGAACAGCTTCGCGGTCTCCAGGTGCTTCGGGTCGCCGGTCAGCGCGTAGATCTCCGCGATCGGCTCGTTCGAGGCGCCGAACTCACCGGCGATGTAGGTGTCCCACATGAAGTTCAGGTTCGCCCGCGTGATCGGACCCGGGTAGTTGGGGTTGTTCTTGTCGCCGACCGTCAGGGCAAGGTGCGCCCAGCTCGCCATCGTGGTCACGACCTGCAGTGCCTGCTCGTTGCCGGTGAGCTGGTAGGCGTCGAGCAGGCCGCGCATGAGCTTGTGCTGGGTGTACCAGGGCGCCCAGGTGCCCGCGTCGCCGCCGTAGGTCGCGAACCGCGGCGGTCCCAGCCGCAGGACCAGGTCGTCGGGGAGCGCGCCGAGGTATCCCGGGAACGTCGGCACCCAGGCAGCGGGATCGGGTGCGGGCACGATGGTGGCCGTGCGGGCGTTCGGCGACGAGTCGATCGCGTCGGCGCCGGAG
>WNGF01007409.1_pt1 | contig 14260 bp, 13 predicted proteins | sample 5400641 | NCBI WGS metagenome assembly WNGF01 (sample SAMN13153371, study PRJNA577476) | soil metagenome | isolation source: 80 cm soil or saprolite under grassland replicate 2 | place: USA:California | collected 2016-06-15
CGGTGGCGAGCGCCCGCGCCACCGCAGCCGTGACCCCCGACTGCGGGCCGTAGTGCAGGTAGAGCAGCTGCATCGCGAGAAGCTAGGGACCCCCGGTCCCTCCCGTCCGCGCCCCGGACGCTCGCGAACCTGCCGCTCGCAAGCCCGGCCGCCGCGCGGGTCAGGGCCCGGCGGAGTCGAACGCGCCTGACCCGGTGGCGAGCGGCGCGAGCCAGCCGAGGAGCGTCGTCCCCTGCGCGGCGTAGTTCGCGGGCCGCAAGAGCAGCGCGTGGTCGTTCGAGCGCGGCGGGCCGACGCGGAACACGCGGGCGTTCGCGCTCGGGAGCCCCTCGATGAAGGCCGTGAGCCCGTCGAGCGCGGGGAGGAACTCCGCGCCCGTCATGTTGTCGAAGAACGCTCGGATCGTGGCGTCCTCGGTCGTCGAGAGGAGCGCGAACCGGTCGGTCGAGTTCGCCGCCGCGACGGTGGACCAGATCTGCGAGAGATCGTCCCGGCAGGCCGGACAGAGCGGCGTCACCGTGGAGGTGAGGTTCCAGGCGTCCCACCACGCGGCGCGCAGCGACGTCGGGATCGCGGTCCCGACGAAGGTCGGCCCCGAGTCGTCCACGAGCGCCGCGCCGACCGCGTCCGGTCCGGTGGCGGGCCACTGGGCCCGGACCCGGTCGTACGCGAGCAGCGTCCCGAACCCCCCGGCGGACGAGCCCGCCACGACGACCCGCCTCGGGCGCGGGAGCGAGGCCGCGATCCACCCGAGCGCCGCCTCCACGTTCCTGCGCCCGTGGTGGTTCCAGGTGCCCGCGAGGCCGGGGTACGGCTGCACCACGTCGCCCGCGTGGACGTCGCCCGTGCAGTAGGGCACGAAGACGATCGTGAAGTCGGCGAACGGGTTCCCGCCGAGGCCCCGGTCGAGGATCGTGTCGCGGACGAGCTGCTGCGCGAGGACGACCTCGCGCGCGCCGAACGGGCCACGCGACGCGTCGCACGAGGTCTCGCTCCAGCACGCGCCGCCGCCGTTCAAGAACACGAGCACGTCCGCGCTCCCGCGCGACACCGCGAGCCCGGTCCCCGTCCCGTCGGCGCACTCCATGCCCGAGACCGGCGTCCACTCGAACTGCGTCGTGCGCCGGGAGTCGCCCCCGCAGGCGGCGAGCGCGAGGGCGGCGAGCGCGGCGAGGACCTTGCGGAGGCGCATGGCCGTGAGCGTGCCGCGGCGCCTCCCGCTGCGTCAATTGCATCCTGGGGTGCCGCGGCCGCACGCCCCGCCGGGTCAGAACGAAGGCCTGGGTCGCGGCGATCTTCTCCTCGAGCGGCCGCATCCTGAGCGTGGTCCCGACGATCGAGGCGCGACGCTGCATGAGCAGCCGGTAGTCCACCGACGCGCCCGCGCCGCCCATCGTCCCGACGACGATGATGCGGCCGAGCGTCGCGACGGAGGCGAGGTTCTCCTCCGCGTACGGGGCGCCGACGAAGTCGACGACGAGCGGGCAGCCGCGCCCGCCGGTGAGGCGGCGGACCTCGTCGGCGAAGCGCGGCGCGTCGCGCCCGACCGCGATGCCGTGGTCGAGCCCGATCGCGAGGGCGCGGGCGAGCTTCTCCGGCGTCCGCGAGGTGCCGATGACCGTCGCGCCGGCGGCCTTCGCGAGCTGCAGGGCGAGGGTGGCGACGCCCGACCCGATCGCGTGGACGAGCACCGGCCAGCCGAGGCGGAGGCCTCCGAGCGTGAAGAGCGCGTCGTGCGCGGTGATGCCCGCCTCCGGGAGCGCCGCCGCGTCCTCGAACGGCAGGCCCGCCGGGATCGCGAGGAGCATGCGCTCGTGCACGACCGCGAGCTCCGCCTGCCCCTCGCCCGCGGAGATCGCCATGACGCGGTCGCCGGCCCGCCACGCGGTGACGCCCTCGCCCGCGCGGACGACCTCGCCCGCGAGCTCGAGGCCCGGCACGTCGGGCCGCGTGCCCGCCGGCGGCGCGTAGAGCCCACGCCGCTGCAGCAGGTCCGCCCTGTTCATCGCCGAGGCGCGCACGCGCACGAGCACCTCGCCGCGCGCGGGCGCGGGCTCCGCCGCGTCGCCGAGCCGGACCACCTCGGGACCGCCGCTGCCGTCGAACAGGACCGCCTTCATCCGAATCCTCCGTATCCCGGGCGCGCCTGAGTGGCCCGCCCGCGCCCACAGGATAGGCGGAACGAGCCGCTCGCGCCGGCCCGCGTCGCCGCGTCGCCGCAGGCTCCGGCGCCAGCGCTGCGATCGCCGCGCGCGACGAGAGCCGCCACTGCGCCGCAGACGGGCAGCAATACTCCCTCAGCTTCTCCCTCGCCCCCGCGAAGCGGTGGAGAGGTCGGCCCTAACCGCGCACGGTCCCGTCCACGCCGACGACGACCTCGCGCAGCGGGACGGTCTTGCCGCTCGCCTCGAGGCTCCGCCGCACCGCCATCGAGATGCCGCCGCAGCAGGGGACCTCCATCCGGACGACCGTGACGCTGCGGAGGTCGTTCGCGGCGAAGATGCGGCCGAGCTTCTCGCCGTAGGCGGAGAGGTCGTCGAGCTTCGGGCAGCCGACGACGAGGGCGCGCCCGGCGAGCAGCTCGTCATGGAAGCGCGCGTACGCGAACGGGACACAGTCGGCCGCGACGAGGAGGTCGGCGCCTTGGAAGTACGGCGCGTTCACAGGGACGAGGTGGAGCTGCACCGGCCACTGGCCGAGCCGGCTCTCACCGCCCGCGCCGGGGCCCGGCGCGAGCTGCGACGGCGCGGGCCGGCGGGGGAGCGTCATCGGCCGGGAGCCGGGGCAGCCGCCGCCGTGCGGCGCGGAGCCGGGGTCCGAGACGATGGTCAGGCGCGGGCGGGCGGCGGGCGCGGGCGGCGGCGCGGGCGCGTGGCGCGAGGAGACCTGCTCGCCCATCGAGAGGAGGTGCGCCTTCACGGCCTCCTCGTCGAAGGCGGCGGCGTCGCGCTCGATGACGGTGATGGCGCCGCGCGGGCACTCGCCGAGGCACGCGCCGAGCCCGTCGCAGAGCACGTCCGCCGACAGCCGCGCCTTTCCGCCGACGACCGCGATCGCGCCCTCGGCGCAGGCGGGGACGCACTCGCCGCAGCCGTCGCACTTCTCCTCGTCGATCCGGACGATCTTTCGGAGCATGGGTGGGCGTTTATCGCACGGCGGTGCGAGCGACCGGAAGTCAGCGGACGTTTGCACCCGCGGTCTGCGCGCCGTGCTACGGGAGAGGCATGCACCCGCTCGTCCTCCCCCTCGCCCTCACGCTCTCGCTCCAGGTCGCCGCCGCCCAGGCCACCGCCGCGGTGGACGAGGCCGCGCTCGCGTCGAGGTGCGCGCGCGGGTTCCCGGTCGAGTGCCGCGAGCTCGGCCGCGCGCGGCTCGCCGGGGAGGCGCTGCCCCGCGACGATCGGCTCGCCGCCGCCTATCTCACGCAGGCATGCGAGATGGGCGATCCGGCCGCCTGCAGCGACCTCGGCGTGCTCTACGCGATCGGTCGAGGCCTGCCGCAGAGCGACGAGCGCGCGACCGCGCTCGTTCGGCGCGCGTGCGAGCAGGGCGCCGCGATCGCCTGCTCGAACCAGGGGGCGCTCATGGCGGAGGGCGTCGGCGGCCCGCCCCCCAAGGCGCTCGCGGGAGAGGACGCGGGCGCGCCGATGATCCGGCTCTTCCGCCGCGCGTGCGAGGCCGGAGTGCCCGAGGGGTGCGCGAACCTCGGCGGTGCCTTCGACGGCGGGAAGCTCGCGGCGCGCGACGTGCGGATCGCCGCGCGCTCGCTCCGGCGCGCCTGCGACGCGGGCCTCGCGCTCGCCTGCCACCGGCTCTCGCTGCTCCTGCAGGAGCGCCCCGAGGTCGTCCCGGACCTCACCGCGGTCGCGCTCGAGACGCGCGCGTGCCACGCCGGGATCGCGCCCGCCTGCTACACGGTGAGCGAAAAGACGCCGCCGCCGGGCTCGCGGACGCCGGCGGGCCGGCTCGTCGACGACCCGCGCAGCTTCGCGCTCGGCATCCCGGGCACGGGCGGCTTCACCCCCGGGGAGCTCACGTCGCGCGCCGGCGCGGGCGGCCGCGCGAAGCGCGTCCTCGCCGACCTGCGGCGGCCGCCGGAGGCGCTCCGCGCCGCGGTGCCCGAGCCGCTCCGCGCGCGGCTCGGCGTCGACCAGCCCGCCGCGCCCATCGTGGCCGCCGACCCCGCGGTGGAGGTCCTCCTCGCGCTGCGGCACGGCCAGCTCGGCGAGTGTTACGAGGCGCCGCGCGCCCAGGCCGCGGTGCGGACGGAGACGTTCGCGGTCCTCCACCTCGATGGCGACGGGCACGCCGCCGAGCTCCACGTCGCGAGCGCGCCTGCCGATCCCGCCCTCGACGAGTGCGTCCGAGGCGTCGTCGAGGGCTGGGAGTTCCCGGCCTCCGAGGAGGGCCACTCCGGCCCGTTCCTCGTCCGCTTCGCGTTCGACGCGGCGCCCGGGCCCGCCGCCGCGTTCGCGGGGCCGGGGTTCCTCCGGCCGGCGCTGCGCGACGCGGGCTGCGTCGAGCGCAAGCTTCAGGTCCCGGCCGAGTACCGCGGCTCGACCGGCACGGCGACGGTGAAGCTGGCCGTCGACCTGGCCGGAAAGCCTGGGCTCGTCCACCGGCTCTCGCCCGTGCCGGACGAGATCGTCGCTGCGGTCGCGGACGCCGTCCGCGCGTGCCCGTGGTCGGTCGGCGGCGACGCGGACGGCCGCCCCACACCGTTGTGGACAACCGTCACGGTGAAGCTCGACGCCCGCTAGCCCGCGACGACGCAGCAGGCGGCGTGGCGAGCGCAGGCGGAGCCGGATGAGGCTCCGCCAGAGCGAGCGGGGGGCCCGGGGGGGCGCGAGCTCCGCGCGCGAAGCAGCGCGGAGCGAGTGGCCCCCCGTTAGGTTGAAAACTGGCCGCCCGGCCGCACCCGCGCTACGCATGGAAGCGGGCGATATCGCGCCCAGGGCGGGCGGGTGCAAGCGACCGAGGAGATTACGTTCGACGACGTCCTGCAGGCGGGGCGGGTCCTGTTCGGACCCGCCTTCGCGGCGGAGGCAGGGTCGTGGCGCGACACCCTCAAGGCGACCTACCGGCGACGCGCGATGGAGACCCACCCCGACCGAGCCCGCTCGCTCGGTCGGCCGGAAGCGGTCCTCGCCCGGGAGTTCAAGCGCGTCGCCGAGGCGTACCGGGTCCTCTCGATGCTCCGCGGCGGGCCGGTCCCGCGCGCTGCCGTCCGCCCGCCACCCCAGCGGGCGGCCCGCCCCGCGCCCCACCGTTCGCCGCCGCGTCCGCCGCCGAGTCCGGCCGAGCGGGTGCGCGTGCACCGCACGCCGGGGCCCGCCCCGGCTCCCGACCCGGTCCGGCCGTCGGCGTGGAGCGGCGCGCCTCGGGTCCGCGTCGGCGTGCGCCCGGAAGATCTCCCCCGCCGCCGGCTGCGCTTCGCGGAGTACCTCTACTACGCGGGGCGCGTGCGCTGGACGGAGCTCGTCGACGCGATCGCCTGGCAGCGCGCGCAGCGCCCCCCGCTCGGCCGGATCGCGGTCGATTTCGGCTTCCTCGCCCCGGACGACGTCGGCGTGCTCCTCGAGCGCCGGCGCGAGGCGGCGGCCGGCGCGATCCCCTTCGGCGAATGGGCGGTCCGCCAGGGGTACCTGACGCCGTTCCAGCTCCTCGCCGCGCTCGGCCAGCAGCTCCGGATGCAGCAGCCGATCGGCCAGTTCTTCGTCGAGCGCGGGATCATCGAGCCGGAAGAGATCGACGCGGTCCGCCGCCGGATCCTCCGCCACAACTCGGCGCATCTGGACGTGCGTTAGCGACGTCCCGGCGTCAGCCGGCGATCCTACCCGGCGGCCTTCCGCAGCACGAGCAGCAGATCGCCCTCCGCGGGGAGCGGCGACTCGGACTCCTTTTCGAGCCCGTGCCGGCGCGCCGCGTCGGTGAGCGCCTCCACCTCGCGCACGCCGAGCGCCGCGTCGGCGGCGCGGAGCTCGCCGTCGAAGCGCGCGAGCCGCCCCTCGAGCGGGAGGCCGCGGCGCGCGAACGGCGCTGCGACGACGAGGAGTCCGCGCGCCGGGAGGATGGCGCCCGAGCCCGCGCAGAGCGCCTCGAGACACTCCCTCGGCGCGACGTGCAGGACATTCACGCAGAGCACGGCGTCGGCGCACTGCCCGAGCCAGGTCGCGACGCGCAGGTCGAGGTCGAGCGGGGCGAGCAGGTTCGGCAGCCGCGCGTCGCGCGCCCAGGCGGCGACCGACGCGCGCGCCGCGGGATCCGGATCGGAGGGCTGGAAGACCAGCGCCGGGAACGCGCGTGCGAGGTGGACGACCTGCTCGCCCGTGCCGCTCCCGAGCTCGAGGACGCGCCCCGAAGCGGGCAGGACGTCGCGGAGCGCCGCCGTGAGCGGGGCGAGGTTCCGGATTGCGGCGGCGCTCGTGCGCTTCACTCCCGGATCTTGCCGGGCGCCCGCGGCGGGCGCGAGCGGAACCGCGCACCCCGGACGAGAGCGGCCCCGCGCCTCGCGTCGCGGCGCGGCCTCGTTCGAGGTAAGACGGTCGCGATGACCCGCCGCCGCGAAGAAGCCGCGCTCGTCGCTCTCCTCGCCCTCCTCGCCGCCTGTGCGCGGGTCCGACCGGCACCGGCGCCTCTCGAAGCCGCAGGGGCGCCCGGCTCCACGCAACACGTCCTGGCGGTCCGGGATCACGGGCGGCTGCTCGTCTCCCTTCCTCCCGGCTGGAGCGCAACGGAAGAGCAGGAGGGCGAGGCCTCGGTCCCGTCGGTCCGCATCGAGAAGCCCGGCGCGGGCTTCCTCGTGCTCCTCACGCCGCTCTGGAACCCCGGCGAGCCGGAGTCGCCGCAGGAGCGCATCGACACGGCACAGCTCTTCGCGGAGATCGCGCGGCGCAAGGCGCTCGCGGGCGCGATCGAGGCGGAGCTCTCGCTCGAGGAGCTCGCCGGACCGGGGGTGCGCGGCTTCTGGTTCGGCGCGACCGACCGCGACCTCGAGGGCCGGGAGCCAGGGCCGGGCGAGTGGCGCCACGTCCTGCAGGGCGCGGCGGCGGTCGGCCCCGTGATCCTGGCGTTCACCCTGCTCGACAACGGCCCGGGACCCCAGCGCGACGAGGTCCTCGACCTCGTCTGCGGCGCGCGGCACGCGCCGGACGCGGCGCCCGACGAGCGGTCGAGGAGCCTCGAGCCGATGCCGGACGCGAGGACGGAGCCGCTCCGCGTCGCGTGGCCGGGGGCGAGCTGGGCGGTGCTCGTCGATCTCCCCGGATTCCGGGTCGGCCGGAACGTCGCGCCGGGCGGTGACGCGCTCGACGTCGTCGCGTACCAGGCGCAGACGGGGATCACCGCCTCGGTGATGCTCCGCCGCGGATCCGAGGTGAAGGACGCGGGAGGCTGCCGCGACGCCGCCCTCGCCGCGCTCACCGCCGCGATCCCCGAGGTCGCGCAGCTCCGCACCGAGGCCGGCGCCGCTCCGCGCGCCTGGTACGTCGTCGCCGCGTCGGACGGCGCGCGGCAGCTCCACGGCCACGCCTTCCTCCATCGCGACGGCGTCTGCGCGAACGTCCACGTCTCGAAGCTCGCGCCCGCGCCGGAGGACACCGCGCGCCTCGAGGCGATCCTCGCGACGGTCCGGCTCGTCGAGGACCTGTAGCGGTGGAGCCGAGGCTCTCGCGGCGCGAGTCGTTCCCCGTCCACACGTACGAGGTGGACGCGTTCGGCGCGCTCGAGGTGCCGGCGCTCTCCGGGTACCTGCAGGAGGTCGCGGGACACCACGCCGCCGAGCTCGGGGTCGGCCTCGAGGCGCTCCGCGCGAAGGGGCTCACGTGGGTCCTCGCGCGCCAGCGGCTCGAGCTGCCGCTCCCGGTCGCGCTCGGCGACACCCTCGAGATCGAGACCTGGCCGTGCGGCGTCGAGCGGCTCGCGGCGCTGCGCGACTTCGTCGTGTCCCGCGGGGATGGCGCCGAGGTCGCCCGCGCGACGACGCTCTGGTACGTGCTCGACCTCGAGAGCCGCCGTCCGGTCCGGCCGGGCGAGGTGCTCGACCCACGCTTCCCGCGCACGCCGCGCGCCCCGGTCGCGCCGCTCCTCTCCGGGAGGCTCCCGGCCCTCGCGCACTGGGAGCGGGAGAAGCGGTTCCACGTGCGCTACGCCGATATCGACGTGAACCTGCACGTGACGAACGCGAGCTACGTGACGTGGGCGATCGAGGCGACGCCGGTGGAGCTGTGGCGCGGCTCCCGCCTCGCGTCGCTCGAGGTGCACTACCTCGCGGAGGGGCTCCACGGCGCCGCCGTCCTCTCGCGCATGGTCCGCACCGGCGAGGCGAGCTACGCCCATGCCATCGTGCGCGAGGAGGACGGGAAGGAGCTCGCACGGCTCGTCACCTCGTGGACGCCGCGGGAGGGGACGGCCCCGTAGTACGAGGAGCGGCCGCGCGCGCTCAGCGTCCCGCGAGCGCCGCGGCGATCGCCTCGCCGAGCTGGAGCGCGTCGAGCGGCTTCGAGAGGAGCGCGCGCGCGCCGATGACGCGCGCCTCCGCGTCGTCGAGCCGCGCGCTGTACCCCGTGCAGATGAGGACCGGGAGCGACGGGCGCACCGCGAGCAGCGCGAGCGTCAACTCGTCGCCGGCCATCCCCGGCAAGGTCTGGTCGGTGAGGACGAGGTCGAACGCGGCGGGGTCGGCGCGGAACAGGTCGAAGGCGGACTCGGCGTCCCCGTGCGTCGTGACCTCGTACCCGAGCGTCTCGAGCATGCGGCCGACGGCGCGGGCCACGGGTGGGTCGTCGTCGACGAGGAGGATCCGGGCGCCGCGCGCGGCGCCCGTCGGCGCGGGCCGGGGCGCAGGCTGCGGCGCCGCGTCGGCGTCGCCGAGGCGCGGCAGCCAGACCTCGACGCGCGTCCCGGTGCCCGGCGCGCTCTCGAGCGCCACGGCGCCGCCGAGCCCGGTCGCGATCCCGTGGACGACCGAGAGGCCGAGCCCGCTCCCCGCCCCGACGGCCTTCGTCGTGAAGTACGGCTCGACGGCTCGGGCGCGCGTCGCCGCGTCCATCCCATCGCCGGTGTCGGAGACGGCGAGCCGGACGTAGCTCCCCGGCGCGAGCCCCGACGGGGCGCCCGCGGACGGCGCCTCGACGCGCTCCACGATGACGTCGAGCACGCCGCCGCGCGCCCCCATCGCGTCGCGTGCGTTCGCGCAGAGGTTGAGGAGCACCTGGTGGAGCTGGGTCGGGTCGGCCCGGACGGCGCCGGCGGACGCGTCCGTGCGCGCCCGGATCTCGACGTTCGCCGGGGTCGCCGCGCGCACGAGCGAGAGCTCCTCGCGGACCTCGCGCGCGACGTCCACCGGCGCGGACTCCGGCGGGCGGCGCCGCGCGAACGCGAGGATCTGCCGGACGACGCCCTTCGCGCGGCGCGCGGCGGCGGCGATCTGCTCCGCGTCCTCGCGGCCGACGGAGCCCGCGGGCAGCTCTTCCGAGAGCGCCTCGGCGTGGCCCATGATCGCGGCGAGCACGTTGTTGAAGTCGTGGGCGACGCCGCCCGCGAGCGTCCCGAGCGCCTCGATCTTCTCCGCCTGGCGGAGCCGCTCCTCGAGCGCCCCCCGCTCCATGTCGTTTCGCTGGCGCTCCGAGACGTCGCGGAGCACGACGAGCACGGAGCCGCCGCCGAGCGGCGCGGAGGTCGCCTCGGCCGGGAGCGTCGTCCCGTCGAGCCGCACGAGCTTGTGTTCCATCATCGGAGCGGGCGCGCCGCGCTGCGCGCGCCGCATCCGCTCCACGACGGCGGAGCGCGAGTCGGGGTGGACGCGCTCGATGACCGGCGTCCCGACGAGGTTCTCCGGGCCGGCGGCGCCGACGAGGCGCGCCGCGGCTGCGTTCGCGAACGAGATCCGCCCGTCCGGGCCGTAGGTGACGACGCCGTCCGGGAGCAGCTCGACGAGCTGGCGGTACCGATCCTCGGACTCGCGCAGCGCGCGCCGCGCCGCCTCCTGCTCGGACAGGTCGCGGACGAACGCGACGACGAGCGGCGGGCCCTCGCGACGGACGAGGACGAGGCGGGTCTCGACCGGGAAGAGCATCCCGTCGTTGCGCCGGTGCACCGCCCGGAACGTCGCGAACCCCGCCTGCTTCAGGTGCTCCTGCATCCGCACGAGCGGATCGCCGTCGAGCCCCTCGACGAACTCCCGGACGTGCTTGCCGAGGAGCTCCTCGCGCGCGTAGCCGAGGGTCCGGCACGCCTCCGCGTTCGCGTCCACGACGACCGCCGCGGCGTCGAGGAGGATCACGGTGTCGGGAGCGTGGACGAGCAGCTCGGGGAACGATGCGTGCGGCGACGACATCCGGCGGGACCTCCAGTGGAAGCGAATACCGGCGGAGTTGCGCTCCGGTCAAGCCGCCCCCCGGGCGACCCGCCGCCCCCCCGCTCACGGGCCGAACAGGACGCGCACGACGATCACCGCGGCCGCCATCCCCGCGGCGTCGGCGAGGAGCCCCGCCGGGAGGGCGTGGCGGAAGCGCGTCACGCCAGCCGCGCCCATGTAGACGGCGAGCACGTAGAAGGTCGTCTCGGTGGAGCCCGCCATCACCGAGACGAGCCGCCCCGCGTACGAGTCCGGCCCGTCCGCGCGCAGGACGTCGCCGACGACGCCGAGCGCGCCGCTCCCGGAGAGCGGACGCACGAAGAGCATCGGCACGACGCTCGCCGGGATCCCGACGAGCGCGGTGAGCGGCGCGAGCGCGCGCGTGAAGACCTCCATCGCGCCGGACGCGCGGAGCATCGCGAGCGCGACGAAGATCGCGACGAGCGGCGGGATGATCCGGACCGCGGTCTCGAACCCCTCCTTCGCCCCCGCGACGAAGACCGGATAGACCTTCACGCGCCGCGAGAGGGCGAGGAGCGTGACGCCCGAGAGCAGGACCGGGATCGTCCACGCGGAGACGGCGTCCACGGCGGCGCGCAGCACCTTCAGCCCTCCCGACGCGACGCCGGGAAGAGCCGGGCGAGGGCCTTCGAGGCGACGATCGCGACGGCGACGCCGCACGCGGAGGCGAGGATGGTCGCGCCGACGATCTCGTGCGGCGCGCGCGAACCGGCGGCCGCGCGCAGGGTGAGGACGCTCACGGGCAGGAGCTGCACCGAGGCGGTGTTGAGCGCACAGAAGAGGGCCTGCGCGTCGGTCGCGGTGCCCGGGTGCGGGTTCGTCGCCTCGAGCTCCTGCATCGCGCGGACGCCGAACGGCGTCGCGGCGTTCCCGAGGCCGAGCACGTTCGCCGAGACGTTCATGAGCATCGCGCCCATGGCGGGGTGATCGGGCGGCACGTCCGGGAAGAGCCGGACGAGGAGCGGTCGCGCGGCGCGGGCGATGGCGCGGACGAGCCCCGCCTCCTCCGCGACGCGCATCACCCCGAGCCAGAGCGCCATCCCGCCCGCGAGGCCGAGCGCGTACGTGCCCGCCTCGGTCGCCGACCCGAGCGCCGCCGTCGTGACCTCCGCCATGCGGCCGTTCACCGCGGCGGCCACGACGGCGGCCGCGAGGAGGACGGTCCAGATCGCGCCCATTCGCCGCCGATCGTGGCATGGCGGGTCCCGAACGCGAGTTTTTGATAGAAGGGCCGCAGCCCGGAGAGACCGCGCCCATGAGACGGATCCACCTCGCCCTCGCCGTTGCGCTCGCCCTGCCGCTCGCCGGTTGTCCGGAGCAACGCCCGACGCCCACCCCGCGCCGGCCGCCACAGGCCTCGCTCGCAGCGGGCGCGGGCGCGCTGCCGGACGTGCTCACCGTCCGCCGCCCCGACGCGCCCGAGTGGTTCGGGCCCTACCTCGTCGGCAAGAAGGCGGGGTTCACGCACTCCGAGCTGCGCCGCGAGGTGCGCGACGGCCGCGATCTGCTCGTCGCGAACGCCGAGACCCTCATCCGCGCGACGGTCGGCGGCCGCGACGTCGAGCGGCGGCAGGAGGAGGAGCGGGTCTGGGAGGCGCGGCCGGGCGGCCGGCTGCTGTCGTTCAAGGGGGTGTGGACGGGGGACGGGGGCGACCGGACCGTCACGGGGACCTGCGACCGGGGCACCTGCCGCGTCCTGCTCGTCTCGGGGGCGACCCGCGACGAGCGGACGATCGAGAACGTGCGGGAGACGGCGGAGCTCGCGGACGGCGCGCGGCTCGCCGCGGCGCGGCGCGGCGCGATCGTCGGAGGGCAGCTCGATCTCGAGAAGCTGCGCGTGCGCGAGGTGCGGGAGCAGTTCCTGCGGCGCGACACCATCGCCGGGGCGGGCGTGTCCGAGGAGGTCTCGGTCGTCTCCGAGGCGGAGCCGGGCGACCGGATCGCCGCGGAGTACCGCGTCGCCGACGACGGGCGGATCCTCGAGATCCGGCTCGGAGAGGCGATCGTCGCGCGGCCGGAGCCCGAGGAGACGGCGCGCCGGCTCGACAAGATCGACCTGTTCGCGCTCGCGCGCGTCGCGCTGCCCGCCCCGCTGCCGCGCGACGTGCCGCGGACGATCGTGTTCCGGCTGAAGGGGCTCCCGCCCGCGTTCCAGAAGGGCGACGCGCGCCAGCGGTTCGAGAAGGGACCGGCGGGCACGACCCTCCTCTCGGTCACCGCCCGGCGCCCTGCCGCCGCGGATCCGGCGAAGGACACGCCGCTCGCGCGGGCCCGCGCGGGCGCGTCGCCGGACGACCTCGCCGCGACGCCCCAGGTGAACTGGGAGACGCCGGCGATCCGGGCGCTCGCGCGCGAGGTGGCCGGGAGCGCGAAGGGCACTTACGAGGCGGCGCGCCTCCTCTCCGGCCACGTCCACGATCGGCTCGAGAAGGTCTACGGCGCGAGCCGCGATCGGGCGAGCGACGTGCTCGAGGCGGGGAAGGGGGACTGCACCGAGCACACCGTCCTCGTCGTGGCGCTCGCGCGCGCGCTCGGCATCCCGGCGCGGCCGGTCCACGGACTCGTCTACGCGCAGTACGGCGACGGCCAGAACGCCCTCTACTGGCACGCGTGGCCGGAGATCCGGAGCGCCGGGGAGTGGATCCCCCTCGATCCGACCTTTGGGCAGCCGGTCGCGGACGCGACGCACGTGGCGCTCGGGACGGACGCGCGGGCGGACACGGTCGGGCTGCTCGGCACCCTCCAGATTGTGGGGGTGGAGGTCCGGGAACCGAAGTGAGTAGGATGCGCGTCCCGAACCCGGAATCCGGAGCCCGCATGAACGGCCTCGACCACGTCGCCATCCTCGTTTCCGACCTCGACGCCGCGGTGAAGCTCTACCGCGACGTCTACGGCCTCGAGCTCGCCGAGATCGAGGAGGTCCCCTCCGAGAAGGTGCGCGTCGCCATCTTCGGCCACGGCCGCGGCCGCATCGAGCTCGTCTCTCCGGCGGGCGCCGACAGCCCGATGGCGAAGACCATCGAGAAGCGCGGCGAGGGGCTCCACCACGTCTGCTTCGAGGTGCCGGACGTCGAGAAGGCGATGGCCGCGCTCCGCGCGCAGGGCGCGCCGCTCCTGGACGAGACGCCGCGCCCCGGCGCGGGGGGCTCGAAGGTGGCGTTCGTGCACCCGAAGGGCAGCCGCGGCGTGCTCGTCGAGCTGAAGCAGGGCAAGTAGCCGCTCCACCGCTTGACCGCTATCGGGGCGCGTGCTGTAAGAGCCCGTCCGCTCTCACGGAAGGGGTCCCCGCATGTTCCGCCTCGCAGCCGCGCTCGCGGCCGTTCTCCTCGTCCCGCTCGTCCCGCTCGCGCAGGACGCGAAGAAGCCGGAGGAGGTGGACGCGAAGACGAAGGCCGCCATCGACAGGGCCGTCGAGAAGGCGAAGGAGGACCTCCGCAACGAGGTGCGCGCTGAGATCCAGGGCGCGCAGTCGGCGGCGGAGTTCCTGGGCGCCGTCGCCGAGGGGCCGAAGCTCGAGTTCTTCCAGGTGGACGGCTACTACCGCTTCCGCGGGCAGCTCTTCGTTCACCTCGACCTCGGCGCCGGACGCGACGCCGCGGGCCGCTACCTCTTTCCGATCCCGCTCGACCAGAACGGCGGCGAGGGCCGGCACACGCTCAACACCGCGAACATGCGGCTGCGCGTCGAGCCGACGCTCAACGTCTCCGAGCACGTCCGCGTCCGCGCGCAGCTCGACATCCTCGACGACCACGTCCTCGGCTCCTCGACCTCGTCGCTCTATGACGATCCGAACAGCCCGTACCCGGCTCCGTTCTTCGGCTCGTCGCGCGTCGTCGCGCCCGCGTCGAAGCAGCTCGACCGCCCGTACATCTCGCCCAAGCG
>WNGF01007070.1_pt1 | contig 14259 bp, 21 predicted proteins | sample 5400641 | NCBI WGS metagenome assembly WNGF01 (sample SAMN13153371, study PRJNA577476) | soil metagenome | isolation source: 80 cm soil or saprolite under grassland replicate 2 | place: USA:California | collected 2016-06-15
CGTCGTGCGTGACGCGCGCCAGGTCCGCGGCCTTTTTTTCGAGGGCGAGTCCCTCGGCGATTTTCTGACTGCCGGCCGCGCGCCGCTGGGACCACTCCTCGTTGTATTTGATGGCCTCGGTGTACGAGATGGTCGCGGCCGCGCCGCGCTTGATCGCGAGGTTGATTGAGTCCAGCTTCGCGCCGGTGACTTCCCCCGCGACGTCGTTGAAGAGCCCCAGCCTGACCGCCAGGCTTGCGACCTTCTGATCGAGATCGAAGAAGTTGGCAATCAGCCGGCCGATGGCCCAGCCGGCCGTCGCGCTGGCGACGAATGCGGCTACGGGTCCCGTGAGCAATGCGCCAAGGGACGAGCCGACGGTCCCCAGCAAACCGGACAGGCCGCCGGCGCCGAGCATCGGCAGGACCGCGCCGATGGCGGTCTTGACGGGACCGAAGGCGAAGCCGAGCGCGCCGATCGTACCGGCCACCGCCGTGACCCCGGACGCGAACGTGCCGAGCGCGGGGGTCTTACTAATCCATTCGCCAATGCCATCGACGAAGTTGGAGACCTTGGCTTTCGACTGGCTGACCTGGTCGCCGAAATCGACATGGGCTTTGCCGGATTTCCGCAGAATCCGCTCGCCCTCCTCGAGGATGGCGTTGGCTATGGCCTGTTGCTTGTCCTGCTCATTGAGATCCTGCGTGGTCTTGCCCATCGCGTGCCCATCCGGGCGCTGCTGATCTTGAGACCGCTGCTGAGCGCGAGGTTCGCGCCCTTCAGCAGGTCGAAGTCGAAGATGGTGCCGAGCGTGGCCGTTTTGAGCCGCCCCAACATCACGTTGGCGCTCTCGCCGATGGACTGCGTGAGGTCCTGGAAATTGTCCCGGACGTCGGTGACGTCGGCGCCACGGCTGCCGAGCGCCGCGATGCCGGCCGACACACTGGCGACGACACCGGCCATGACCCCGATGCCGGTGGCAATGCCGCTGAACGAGAGGCGCGTGGACGACGCGGTGTCCTTCGCGTCGCTCTGCAACGTCTTCATCGAGGCAGAGACCTGCGCGAACGCCTCCTTGCTTAGGTTGCGCCCGATGATCTTGACTTCGATGTTTTCGTTGTCTCCCGCCATCGTCCGGTTACTGTTTCAAAGACTCCTGTCGTCGTTTCCGCCACTGGTCGAGCGCCACCTGGTTGCGCTGGCGTCCGACAGCCTCGCTCGTGAGCGTGTTGTGCAGCAGCCGCAGGTGCTCGAGCGCCGCCATCAGCCGCGCGTCCTGTTCGCCGGCGCCGCCCGCGCGGGGAAACGCCGTGCGAATCCACTGCGCGCGGCCGTCTTCAATCGCCAGGCGATGCGTGGCGTCGAACCACGCCATCGCCGCTTCGATGTCCGGGGTGAAGGTGAGCACCGGGCAGGTGACCGTCGTCGTCAGTCCGTCGCTCCAGACGGGTTTGGCTCGGGGCTGTCCGTCACAGCCGCGCTCGCCACAGAGTTCGAGGGCTCGGCACTTGGTGCAGTCGCGTCCGGTGCGTTTCCACTGGCCCTCGGTGCGGGAGAGGAACGCATGGAAGCGCGCAGCAACCGCAGTTTTTTTTTGTCCTCCTCGCTCAAGCGGTTCTGCAGGAAGATCTCGCCGACGAGATCGCGGAGCACATCCGGCCGCGCGCCGTAGTGGCGCACCATGTCCTCGCCGCTCGTGAGCTCGCGCTCCTCGTCCTCGTCGAAGATCTGCCCGGGTTCGGCGACGACGTAGCTGGTGATGGAGTCGACGGCGAAGGTATTGCCGCGCGCGGCCTCGTCACGCTCCGCCTTGTCGAGCGCGGCCCGCGCCTCGACCGAGAGTTCGTGGTAGCGCTTCCCCTGGATCTCCTCGGCCGTCAGGCCGTCTTCGCCGGCGCGCGGCCGCGCGTCGAGGTTCTCGCCGACGTTCATCTTCCCGAGGCGCTGGAATTCCTGGGCGAATTCGGTGTACTGCTCGACGGTGAGTTTCCGGATCAGGAACTTCACGGGCTCGCTGTCGATGTGCAGGGTCGCTTTGTAATTTTTCGAGACGCGTAGCATGGGGATTTCTCCATCCGGGTATGGGCCGGGTGCTGGGTGAGGGTTCAGCTGTCAGGACCGTTCGCGAGTGGAACCGCGAGGCCTCCGACTCAGACGGATCGGAGGCCTCCCGATTGGCGAACGGGCAATGTAGCGGTCAGTCGGTCGAGTCGTCCGGCGGTGTGCACTGCGGGCATCTCCACCCGGTGATCCGCAGCGCCCGCAGGAGCTTCAGATCGTTCCAGGTGAGATGCGCCGGGTGCGTGCACATCGCGTGTTCCTTATCTCCGTCTCACGGGTTCGGTCAGCGCGCGTTTCACAGACCATCCAGAATTCAAACGTCCATAGACGACGAACTCCGAAATCCCGGCGAGTTGGCTGGCCGCCTTCACGGTCATCCGTTCGCCCTGCCACCTCACGAACCGATTGCGACGTTGGTTCGAACTGTTCTGCTGGTGCGTCGCCCACCGGCAGTTTCCGGGTTCGTAGTCCCCGTCGTTCTTCTTCCGATCGAGTTCGCGTCCTGGTGGGCAGCGGCCCATGTCTTCCAGGAACGCCTCGAAGCTTTCGGTCCACCGCGCGCACATCCGGATGCCGCGGCCGCCGTAGTTGCGATAGCCCGCGGTCTTTGGGTTGAAGCATCGTCTCTTCGCCTCAGCCCACGCCCGGTACTCCCGCGTTTGCTTCCCGCCGGCGGCTCGCGTCTCGCCGTGGGTCCTTGTCCGACCACCGGCGATTTCTTTGCGCAGGCACCCACAGCTGCGGATGAATCCACGCTGCAGGTCCCCGCCACGTGCCACCTGTTCACCGCCGCAATCGCAGTGGCAGCGCCACAACAATCGCTTCGTCCCGCACGGCGCCTCGGTGATCCCTTCGATGGCGACCACGACGAGGCGGTCAAACCGCTGGCCTAGTAAATTCGCTCGTCTCATCTCGTCATTGTAACGAGAATGAGGCCGTATTTACTGGACTTAATACGCTACAGATCTAGCAAAGTCCGATTGCGTATTCATCATTCCCGGCCGTGCTGTTTTCGATCGCCACGCCGGCAAACGAATACGTGTTGCGGCCGTTGTCGTCCCCAAAGTTCGGGACGTTATCGAGCTGGCACGCCGGCGCGCGGACCGCGACGATGTTGCCCTCGGTGACGCCCATCTGCAGGAACAGTTCAAAATTCGCGACGGACGCTGCGATGTCGTACAACGAGAAGTCGTTCGTGACCGGCGCCTCGAGGCTGAAGGTCACGTCCCGGATCCCGGATCGGTAAAACCCTTCCGCCAACGACGTGCCGACGCACTCATTGATCAACTCGAACTGGTTCTTCAGGGCGAATTCGCCGCCGATCACGCAGTAGTCCACGCCGTTGATCAGGAGCGCGCCAGCGAGCCCTGAGGGAGGATTTTGGGATCCGACCGACGTGAACCCGGGTAGCGCCGGCACCGAGCCACGCGCCATCAGCTGCTTGCCTGGCCCGGTGGCGGTGAACTTCACCTCTTCGTTGTTGTTGAACGCGACCGACAGGGAATCCACGGGCACGCCCTGCACGATCCGGCTCAAGCTCGTGAGGTAGTGCGCAATCGAGAGGCTCTTCTGGCCGGAGGTGGCCAGCTTGTAGGTGATCCCGGACTTGAACGTGTCGGCCGCCGCGGGCGTCCCGGCGAGGGCCGGAGACACCGTCACAACCGACCCAGCGATAACGGTGACCTGGCGCACTTCCGGGATGCTCGAATTCGCCGCCCGTCGCACGCTGACGAACTCGCCGACGGTCAGGCCTGCGACGCTGGCCAGGGTCATGACGGACGACGAGCTCGCCGACGTGACCGTCGTGCTCAGCGCGCCGACCACGACCGTGCCGAGCCCGTGCTCGAAGATCTTGGTGCATTCGGGCACGACGCCGATCGTGCCGCTCGGCCGCAGGTACGCGTTGAGAGGCGCCAGGCCGGCCGTGGTGCGGCGATCGAAGCGGGCCGCCACGCCCGGGTTCCCGCGCTTCTCCTCGCTGTTGACGCGCCCTTTCGGGTTGTAGTCCATCCCGATCTGCAGGTGGCGCACAGCCATCGTGGCCAGCAGCGTCGGGGTGGTCCCGTAGGTGGCTTCCTCGGCGACGAGGACCTTGCCTAGTCGCCCAATCTGATACGTTCCTGCCGGCATGTCCTGACTCCTCTCGATTCGCCGGGAGACGAAACGACCTGGGAATTACGAGTTACTGCGCGTCTTCGTCATCGACATCGAGCGGCGTCGGCGCCTGCTCGGCACTGGGTGATCCCGAGGCCGGTTCGAAACACTCTTCGCGGCCGCGGAGCAAGTCGCGCACGGTGATCTCGCGCGCGGGCTCGTCACCCTGGGCCGGCTGCCGGCCGACCACGCGATCGAGATCAACGGTCCCGCCCTTGCCGATCCGCTGGCCGAATTCGTCGAACCGGATGGAGATTTCGTTGACCGTGCACCTGACCAGTTCCATGACCCTCTCGCTTTCAACCCTGCACGCGGCGGAGCCGCGACATACGCGCGGGCGCCTCGACTCTCTACGGCAGCCCGTATTCCCGGTGATGGTGCGCGACGAGCTCCACCAGGCCGACGACCTTGGTATCGCTGCCCAGGCCGACCATGGGCCCGTCGGGCTCTTCCATCCGCAGATCGAACACCAGGCCCCCGAGCGTGATATCCACTTGAAACGTCCGCTCGAGATCCCCGAGCAGGTTCTCGCCGGCCTGCACTTTCCGCTGGGGATCGGTGCCCGCTACGTCCACGCGATACGTCACGACGAACCGGTTGAAGATCTCGACCTGGTTCGCGTTCTGGTACTCGCGGTTTCCCGGCGAGAGCTCCACTAGGAAGAACGGCAGCGCCGTCCCCGGGATGAGCAGGATGTTCACGGGCTCGCACTGCACCGAGCTGTCCTGCACGTCGTAGTGGTACCCGGTCGCGATCGACATCGCCTTGACCCGCGTCATGAGCGCGTCGAGAATCTGCCCCCGCTTCGTATCCCAGCTCACGTTGTGAGCGCCTCGGTGACCGCTTCTTTCGTGCCGAGCCCGAGTTCCTGGAGGATCGCCGCCTTGCGGTCCCTCACGCTCGAGCGCAGGTACGATCGCTCCGGGATCACCACGCGCTTTTTCAGCGCAAACACCGGTTCGGCGACCGTCTCGCCACCGACATCGCGGGCGCCCATGATCACGGTCTTCCGCTTGTTGACGAACGAGTGGTCGAACCCGAGCGCCTGCGGATTCCGAATAAACTCACTCGCGCTCAGCCGGGCGACGCCGGCACTGGTGCGCGCGGCGTCGAGCGGGATCGTCAGGTACTGCGCATTGCGCGGCACCACGACGCCGCCGTATTCCTGCAGCCTGGCGCCGGCGGCCTTCTTCGTGTCCGCCCCGAGCACCAGCACCGCGTCGCGCGCACTCGCCTCGAGCAGGATCTTCGTGTAGATGGCGCGCATCAGCGTGCCCGTCCGACGCGTGAGGACCTGCCCCTGTAACTTCTCCCGCTTCACGTGGCGCTCCAGGCCGGCGCCGATGCGCCGCAGCACCTTGACGAGCGTCGTCGAGATGAGCGCGGGCGCCTTGTCGTAGCGCACCGCCACCTCCGCCGCGTTCGAGCGGACCTCGGTCTCGATCACCGGATAATCCGCAGATTCGTCGGCGGTTTCGGGTTGCCGGGCGTCACGGTGAGGGTCAGCGTCACGCTCGACGCCGCGCCGCCGGGTCCGAAGGCCTCGACGTAGAACACGTACGTGCCCTTGGGCAAGCCGGCCAGGTAGCGGTCGAACGCGATCGTGCCGAGCACCAAATTGCTGACGGCCTTCGTCTGTACGAGTGCGCCGTTCTGGTAGAGGTGGTACTCGGTCGTGTCGATGCCGTCGTGGTCGGCGGCCACGGTAAACGCCGTGTTCTGCTTGATGGAGTCCGACGTCTGCGCGAACACCGGCACGGCGACGAGGGCAAAGAGGCTGGCGATGAACAGTGATGTGAGAAATTTCATGGTCCCTTACCCTCGAACGTCCTTCTTGCCATCGAGAAACTTCTCGATGCGCGGGTTGAGGCCCGGCCGGATCATCACGGAGGCCGGACCGATCGAAATGGACGACGCCGCAATCGCGCCCGTGGTCCACTCGTCGTAATGCGACTTCGCCAAATCGAGCGCGGCGGCCACGACGTCGGCCACCTGCGCGGCGTCGGCCGCGACGGCGAAGTCGTAGCCGGCATCGAGCGTCACGCTCACGTTCTGCAGCCCCACCGAGAAGGCCCGCGCGCGGAGCGTGATCTTGCCGTTCTGGCGATCGAGGGCATACTCGCTCGCCCCGATCACCTGGTCGTCAATCGTCAGGCTGGCCACCGAGACGATCGGCCGCGGCAGCCGCAGCAACTTCGAGCGCCCATCTCCGTCGCGCGTGACGGTGGAGGTGCGCTTCTTGAAGCGCTGCCCGATGCGCGCTTCGCAGTACTCGCTCGCGCCGTTGCCGATGACCTCGAGCAGCGTCAGCACGTCGGTATCCGCCGCGGTCGGCGGATCTTGCGTCGTGACCTTGCACCACGTTTTCAGCGTGGCCAGGTCGAACAGGGCCAGCGGATTGAGCGCCACCGGCGTTACTTCTTCTTCCGCGAACCGCCAGTCCTGGTGCTCTCGTCACCGTCGGCATCGGCCTGGCGCATCGGCTCCTGGAGCTCGTCGCCGAGCGTCTCGGAGCGTGTGCGGCGCGCTTCCTCGAGGTCCCAGCGTCGGCGCCACTGCTGCGCGACGCCGACCTCGTGCGCGCATGACACCAGGCATCGGCCCTCGAGCGGGTCGAGCACCTGCACCTCGGCGCCGGCGACGGTCACGGCGCTGGTCTCTGGCGAAAAATCCGTTTCGAAAATCGGGTCCATGCGGTCCTCTCGGGTGAAGGTCCGTCGGTGGGGCGGAACGCCTTCACTCGTTCCGCCCCCCGTGCGTCCATCGCGACGAAGCACCGCTCCCGGCTAAGTGCCCGCCGCGAAGTGCTACTGCCGAGCGATGTTGCGAATCGTCGCGTTCGCGCCCGGGAAATACATCTTCACGACCTCGTCGAGCAGGACTTCGAAGTCCCACCGCGGCGCCGTCGGCGGGTAATCGATCTGCATCCAGTCCTGGAGCGTCTCGATCTCGATCGGGTTATCGATGTCGGAGGCCGAGAAGGGCATCTCGAACGTGAAGATGCCGATCGTGCCCTGCTCCTGGTACGGGTGCACCTCGATCGGGATGGGCTTCCCGGTCGCCTTGTTGATGTAGTGGGTGACGCGGTACCCACCGGTGATCCCCGCCTTGTCTTCGTTGCGCTGCACGTAGAGCGTGGGCGCGCCGGAGGCCGCGAGGACGAGGTTCGTGATGTTGATCGACTCTTCGGAGTTCACGACCAGGAGATCCGGGTCGGTCCGATACGTGTCCCACATGCTCTGCAGGAGGTCGTCGATGTTCACCAGCGCGAGGTTGGTGCCGGTGCCCGGCGTGCCGGTCGCGAGCGTGGTGTTGAAGTTCGCGGTGCCGTCGAGCTGCGCATACAGCCCGTTGAACGCGAGGGTGTCGCCCCCGTTGCCTGTGTCGGCCGCGGCGACGGTCGCCTGGTCGACGCCCGTGCCGGCGAGCGCCGTCAACAGGACGCTGTTGATGCGGGTGGTCGCCTCGAGCTTGCAGTTGGCCGCGGCGCCGACGCCGACGTACCACTCGTAGCGGCTCGCGCCTTCCACCCAGGGGGTCGAGGCCGAGATCGTCGAGGTGGCGCCGGTCGTGACCTGCGCGGTGGCGGTCGAGAACCGGCCCTTCGCCGTGATGCCGGCGCCGGGCAGGTACCCGATCGCGCGGACATACACGTTGTAGGTCGCCGCGGCGATCGTGCCGCCGGTCGTGGCGGTCGCGGTCGTGGGCGCGGTCACCGCCGGCAGCGCCGCGTTGCGGCCGCCGAGGATGCCCTGCTCTTCCCGGATGATGCCGGTCTTGAGCAGCCGGCTGATGGTGCGCGCCTTCACGTCCTCGAATGTGCGGCCCGCCCACTGCGCCTTGAACGTGACGTAGTCGCCGAGCGAGATCGTCTTGAAGGCGCCCGACTTGTCGGTCACAGTGACGTTCACCGTGCCAGCCTTCACACCTTCCGCGGAGAAGATCGCGCTCTTCGCCGTGTCGAGCGACTGGATGACTTTCCAGTTCACCGCCGTGCCGCCCGCCGTGTTCTGCACGCGGGGGATCCGGTTCCGGAGCGGCGAGAACGCCGGCTGCAGGAGCCGCGCGACGGGCTCGAGGTTGTACGCCACGAGGCCGAGCGAGGTCGAGACGTCCTTCCTGACGCCGTTCGGGATGTAGGGATTGCCCCCACCCGTCAGGACGGCTTTGATGGCGTCAATCGTCTGCTGCGTGACGCCCTGTATGTTTGCGAGATCCATGGGTCTGTCTCCTGGGATCGGGAGCTGAAATTCGTGTGAACTATTTGCTTGGCACGTCGCCGTCGGCCGCCGTCATCGGCTTGCGTCCGGTGTTCGACTGGTAGGCGACCGCGCCGGCGCCGGTGGCGTGCTGGAAGCGCAGGAGGCCTTGCGCAATGCGGAGGCGTTCCTCTTCGGTCGTGGCGTTCTTCGCCAGTTCCTGCGCGAAGGCATGCACCTGCGCGGGATCGAGCGCCGCCGTGTCCGACGGCAGATTGCCGATCGATTTGTGCACTTCGGTTGTGGCCCGGGCTTTCGGCCCGCCGGGCACGGGTTCGTGCGACAGCTTCTCGACCTGCGTGCGCAGCTCCGCGATCGCCTGGTCAGACGTCGCCTTGGTCGCTGCGATCGCCTCTGCGACCGCTGCTTTCACGATGGCTTGCATATCCGCGGGTGTGCCCGCGGCCGGAACGGGTTCGACAACTGGCACCACCGGATCGGCGGCTTTGATCGGCGCCGCGACAACCGCCGCGGCCGGAACGGGTGCCACGTCAGGCACGACCTCGGTGACCGACGGGGCGACTTCGCGCGGCTGCGCGGCCGCGGCGCGCGCGTGCGCTTCACGGCACGGCTCGCACATCTTCACGGTGGTCTGCGTGGTGATCTGTGCTTTGCACGCGTCGCCGTCGGCGGCTTTGCACGCAGCGCCCAACGTGAGCGAGGTGTCGTGCATGTTCTGAATCATCTGGATGTCATTCTTCGAATGCCGCGCGCCGGCCTTCGCGATCCAGAGCTGGCCCGACCCATCGAGCTTCCCGAATACGATCGGCAGCACGGCGCTGAAGGCTGCGACCGACTCGGCGAGGCGCGCGATCCGCGCGGTCCTGACGTTCATCACGCCCGCGAGATCGGTCGTGCCGGAGGCGGCGGCGTCGGCCTCGTCGAATTCGGTGAACTGCTCGTCGAACTCGGACACCAGGAAGGCGAGCACCAGGTTGACGGCCTGGCGCAGCAGCTCGAGCTGGGCGCGCGCGGTTTGCGCGCCGTCGATTTCGCCGGCGACGGCTTCATCGTGGGCTTCCCACCATTCAGACGCGAGTAGGGATTCGAGACAGGCGATCGCCGTGAGCGCGGCGTTGATGTCGTAGACCTCGGGGTACCCCTTGCGGACCGCGGTCTCGGTGTCGAGCGCGGTCTTCTTGGCGAGCGCGAGCGCGGCGGCCTTCGGGGCCTTGGTCAGGGTCGTGGCGGCCGTGGCGAGCGCCGCGATGAGCGCGCCGCGGGCGATGACGGGCTTCGCGGCCTCCGCGGGTTCCTCGGGTTGCACGTCGGTCGACAGGCCGTCGACGGCCTTCACGATGTCGAACTTCGCGACCGGGCACGCGCCGTTGTCGACGAGCGAGGTCTCGGCCAGGCCGCTCATGAGGATGCGACCATTGGGCGCGACTTTGTCGGTGATGATCTCGCCTTCGCCGCCGATCGAGTACATCGAGAGAGTGCCGTCGAGCACTTTCTCCCACGTGTCAGCTGCGCCCTTCGAGATGTAGGATTCGAGGATGATCTGGCGGTTGTCGTCGTCGAACTCGACGGCCGTCCGCTTGCCCACGGCCTTCGGTTGATGCATCTCGCGGATGTTGCCCACCCATTCGCCGAAGACGGCTTTCGCGGTCTCGTAGTCGACAATCTGCCCGTGCGCGTCGACGACTTCCGCGGTCGCCACGCCGCGGACCAACCGCTTCTGCTTATCTACCTTCGCGATGGGGATGGTGAAGCGAATCGGTTCGGGCTTCACATCCGTTGGGATCGCGGGATCGGTCTGCATCAGAACTCCTCGAGCAAATGAAAAGGAGCCGCAAAAACACAAACCGCCCGCACGTCGATCGGCTGCCGTTGACAAATGTCCGGCGCGTCGACTGTGCGAGCGGCTCTGTGCTCGCGGCTCCCCTCTGGTATTTCAGCTAGCGGCGGAGAGCCTCCTCCGTTTGCCCCCGGCTCATGACTTCCGGGGTCGGCTGAACTGGTGAAACTTTCTCGGGTTATCTCATCGCGTCACCGACGAAACTGTGTGGGACTCGGCGGATTTGGTATGCGTGCGCGCGGGTGGTACGCAAAGGCCCAGTGCTAACGCAAGAAGGATTCCCGCCGTCATGCCGCCTCACTGGCCTCGTCAACGTGTGGTCCAAAGGACCTTACACAATTAGGGTGCGCGATCGGATTCTCCAGGCACTGGTCGGCCGTCCACACCGAACCGTTCGCGGCCGCGCATTCCTCGTCGTCCGTCCCGTCGTACACGTCGAACTCCTCGAAGCCAGCCTGAATGCCGCCGAGCACGCCGCCGTGGTTGTAGGCGATCGCGCTCTCCGTGCGCGCAATGCGTAGCGCGCGGAAGGCTTCGTAGTCGTCGAACTTCTGACGAACCGCGTCGAGGATCTGCTCCTGCAACTGTGCCGGGCTCAGATTTTCGTCGGCGCCGGCCAGCGCGGTGCGAAGCACCTTCTTCACGTCGTTCTGGGTTGTCTTCGACAGCTGCACGATGCGCTCGCTCACGTACGAGGTGATGTGCTTCTGGAGGAACGGATCGTCGGCGTTAAATTCGACGCCGGCAGCCTCCGCGGCCTTCTGCCCTTCGATGAGCACGAGATCGCGGTAGGGTTGCGTGAAGCCTTCGGCGAGATCATCGTTCCAATCCTTCCAAGGGAAGCTATTGGCGAGCGCGCGCAGCTGCTTCGCGGTGATCGGTTTAGGCGGCATCGCGCGCGTCGGAAGATGTGGCGGGTTTCACCTCAACGAATCGACCGCAGCCGCAGACCAGGCAAAACATCCATCGCTCTTTGATCCGTTGCGCGCCACACAGACGTGGCTCACCTCCACGCATTCGCAAACCGGTACATTCGACGAGCGTGCCCGCATCGACGCCGCCGGTATAGAGCTCCTGTGTATCCACTGGTTCGGCCCCCTATTTCCCCGTCTGTTCTTCGTGCTGGCTCCAGTCCGACAGCTTCTTGATCGACAGCACCGGCCCGCGCTGCGCGACGCGAACGTCTTCGATGAGCACGCCCGCCGGATCGAATTCCGCGCGCATGCGAGCCAGGAGCGCGCCGCCAAGCTCGTGACTGCACTGCTCCGCCCGATACGTCGCCGAGAGTGCCGCCTGCGCGCGTTGGTCGAGATTCGCGTGTAGGTCCGAGTACGTCAGCAGCATCAACACGGGATCGATCACGCGGTAGGCGATGACCAGGCTCAACGCTTCGCGCCCATGCAGTTGCGCACAAATCACGGAGGTCCGGAGGCACACCGAGACGATCTCGAGCTGCTGCGCGATCGGCCAGTAGAGGCAGAGACCAGGCATGATGAGCTGTGGGCGGCCAGAGCGATTGAACCGCACGCCGAGATGGGTCACACGAATCAGGGTCAGGCGCGGCACCCACTGCCCGAACCACACCATCAGATCGTTGAGCCATGCGAGGCCGTTCATCGTGATCTCACCAGGTGTGCCCGCACTCGGGGCAGATCGTTTGGTTGTCGTCGGCGGGATCCGGCGCCGCGGGCGCGGCGTCCGGTTCGACGGTGGGTTCGGCGGCCGCCGGCGCCGTCGTCGCGCGCGGGCCCGTCGTGAGCTCGCCCTTCGCGTCGGCCGCGCCCCAGATTGCCGCGAGCTCAGCGTCAAAGAAGTAGCCGGAGAGCGCAACACCTGGCAGGTGGTTCAGGAGTACCTCAGGGTCCCAACTCAAATCGACTTCGGCGACCCGGTTGTCGGCGATCGCGAGCTCGCGGGCCCGGGGATCGCTTCCGCACATGTCGAGATCCTCGCGCTGTACGACGACCAGGCGGTGCCCATCGCTCGGCACGACCAGGATGTCGAGCCCGAGCTCCGCGGCCCGCTCGAGGGTCTTGTTCCCCGCGATCACGACGCCGTAGCGGTCCACCACGATCGAGCGTCCGGCACCGAGCCGCTCAAGGCTGTGTTCGAGCAGATCGAGGCCACGCTTGGTCCCGCGATTTGCGTTCTGGGGATCGGGCTGCAGGTCGGCGATGCCGTGAATCGTCTTCACGGCACGAGCCCGATGTTTTCGACGTTGATTTCGAACGGGTGCTGAAATTCCCCCGCGCCATCCGTGTCGGTCCACGTCACTTTGATAAGTCCCGGGTGCAGCTCGTAGCCCGCCGTCCCGACGATGACCATGTCGAGCGCGGCGATGAGCCATTCGAACCGTCCCGTCGTCGCGGCGTACGTGCCGCCGTTGGCGTTCTTGACGTTCTGCGCGTTGCGGCCATTCATGACCACGCCCAGGTGGTCCTTGAGCGTGAGCTCGATCGTGCCGATCTCCGACAGGAGCACGGGCACCCCGCGCCGATTGCGCAGCGTGAAACCGTAGAGCCCGCTCGTCCGTTCGCGCCCGTTAATTCGGGTCATAGATGTAGGTCTCCAGCACGGCCGCGGCGAAGCGGAACGAGGGATCGGCGGCCGTCGGCGCCGTGAACTCTTCATCGGCGGCCGCGACGAAGGTGATCGACCTGCTCACGGCCGTGAGGGGCCCGAACCCCGGGATCCCGCTGGCGCTGTACCGATGCGGTCGAAAGAAGAGCAGTAACATCGGCGGCGGTTACGGAACCGTCCCCCCGACCCGGAGCAGGAGCAAGCGTCGTGGCGTCGGGGTCGTGGTGAGTTTGAAGGTGGCAATGGCCGCCGCCCATTGGTTCGCGGCGCCCAGCGTGGTTTGAGACTGATAGGCCCCGGTCGCCGCCACCGTTTTGTCCTGCAGACTCAGCGTGCTGCTGCTGATGCCGTTTGTGACGATTCCCTGTTGCGTGAAGCCGTTCGCGGCCGTATGTGTGGCGTCAAAAGCGACAGTCGCGCCGATTTGGAGTTCGTCAGCTTGCGTCGTCGTGGCGGTATTCCCGCTGTCGGCCGGCGTGCTGTTAATGCCATCGCCGGACTGGGCAGCGGCCACTTGATCGAGCGGCGTGCTGGTGACCACGCCCGAGTACTCCGCGATGATCAGCACATTGTTCGAAGAGGCCGTGAAGGTCATCGTGACCGTCGTCGCCCCGGCCGCGACATTGGATGCAGACCAGACCTCCAGACTGTGACTGCTGAAGTTCCAAATTTGATTCGTCGCGCGAGTCCACGTGTTGACCCCATCGGAGACGCCGCTCGCGGAGGCGTTCGTATCGCAATCGGCGATGGCAATCAGGAGACTCCCGGCCGTCACATTCGACGTGAACGCTTTCGCGATGGTCGTCGAGGCGTTGATCGTGTTCGTCGCGGATTGCACGAGCGCCGCCTGGGCCGGGATCGCCCCGAGCAGCAGGACGGCGCACGCCGCGAGGACCGTACGAGACGGGCGCATCGTCAGGCCAGATCCTGCGGGGTCACGCCCGCGAGGAAGTTCCAGACGGCCGCCAGCGCGGTATCGATCTGTGCGTCGGTACTCGCCAGCGTCAAGGCCCCCGCTTCGATCGCCGCGTGCACGAAGCGGTCGAGGTATTTCGGGGGGTCGTTGAGGACCGCGACCGCCAGGCTATTACGTTTCTGGTCGACCACGTTCCGCACGGTCCGCGCCTCGCTCGCAATTTGCCGCGCGGCGTTGACCGCGGCCATCCGCATCTTGCCGCGAAAGGTCGCGTCGAGAGAGAGTGTGTCGTCTGCGCTATACGCCACGTGTGGCCTCCATTCCGAACATCAACATCCGGCCGTCTTTAGATCGGGGCGCGTCCACGCCTACTGGGCCGAACGCCAGGCGACGTTCACCCGGATCGTCTGGTTGGTCGCAAACGTCGGCAAAACGTACGTCACGGCGGTGCCTGTCGTGGCCGCCTTCAGTCCCGTGGGGTACTCCAGGCTGTACGACTGCGTGCATAGGCC
>WNGF01006649.1_pt2 | contig 14258 bp, 14 predicted proteins | sample 5400641 | NCBI WGS metagenome assembly WNGF01 (sample SAMN13153371, study PRJNA577476) | soil metagenome | isolation source: 80 cm soil or saprolite under grassland replicate 2 | place: USA:California | collected 2016-06-15
CGAACGATTCACCGTACGCCAACTCGCCGTGCAGGCCTGGATCGAGGGACTCGCGCTTGACTCTTCATGAGCGCTGCACACCGTCAACACCCTCGAACCGCCGCGCCCAGGTCCGATCAGGAGAAGTGTGCCTGCGATCCCCCGCAGCCGACACCGCCGGCCTGATCATCGCGCCTCATTGCGTCCGGTGTGACATCTGGCCACTCGCCAGCAACCACCGGAAACCCGGAACCGCTGCACCTCAGCGCCTCCGCACCGACCTCTTTACGATTCAACGCCCATAGTGATCCGCCGCGTCCGCCGCAGACGCCAGCGGCTTCGTTCAAACGACTCTATCGAGAGTGACCCGGCGTGGCAGCATTGGTGCTCACGCGTGCGCTGGAGCGCCGGGTCACTCCCGATAGAGTCCTAACGTTTGTCGTTACCGATCTAGATCGCTGGCTGGGCGAGCGATCTCGCATGTAACCGGCGCTCACGGCTGGTCGATTAGGATCGTCAGCAGCATGGCCGTCACGAAGGAGTCGAACCCGGGAGTCAAGAACTACATCACGCCGGGCGGATTTGAGCGGCTGAGAGACGAGCTGCGGTTCCTCGCGAAACAACGGCCAGCGGTGACGCGGGTAGTGGCCTGGGCGGCGAGCAACGGTGATCGCAGTGAGAACGCTGACTACTAGTACAACGAAGGTCGGGATCGGCCGATTTCACTCGGTCCGCAGCGCAATCATCGCATCGATCCGCGTCGCGCGTCGGGCCGGGAAGAACGCGGCGCACTCGGCCACGAGCAGCAGCGTGACCGACAGCACGAGGTAGACGAGCGGATCCGCCGGATCGACTTCGAACAGCGCCTGGCGCATCAGCCGCGAGACGACGAGCGCACCGGCGATGCCGAACATTATACCGACCACCGTGAGACGCGCGGCATTGCCGAGCACCATGTGTATTACCGCGTTAGGTGACGCGCCGAGGGCCATGCGAAGGCCGATCTCGTTCGTGCGGAATGCCACCAGGTGCGCCATGACGCTGTAGACGCCAAGGGTCGCGAGCACAAGCGCGAGCGCAGCGAACGCGGAGAGCAGCATCAGCGCCACCTTCCGATTCGCCACCGTTTGCGCGATGCGCGTCGTCAACGCGTCCGGCTGCAGCAGCGGCAGATCAGGATCAATCGTGCGCAGCGCCTGGCGCACGAGCGGCGCAACGGCAGCGGGCGGACGATTGCTGCGCACCAGCACGTTGGTAAGCGTCTCAGGCCGCTGGAAAGCCGGCAGGAAATATCCTGGTTCGGGTGGCGTGTTCAGGCCCTCGCTGCGGATATCAGCGACCACGCCAACCACCTGCGCCTGCTGCTGCGCCATCCCGGTGACCAGCGTGTGTCCGACCGGGTCCTCGCCGGGAAAGAGCCTCCGCGCGAACGTTTCGTTGATGATGACGACCTGCGGTACGCGCGTGTTGTCGCGCTCATCGAAGTCACGGCCCGCACGCAGCGGAATCCGAAGCGTGCTGAAGTAATGTGGCGAGACGAGATGCCGGTTCGCGTAGGGGCGTTGGCTGAGCGGCGGAATCGGTCGGCCGGCAACCGCCACCACCGTCGGCCCCTGATTGCCGGTCAGCGGCACTCGGTCGCTGAGCGCGGCAGACGATGCGCCCGGCAGCGTCGCGAGACGTTGATAGAACTGCTCGTAGAACTCGATGAGCTTGGCGCGCGAGTAACGCGGCGGCAAGGCGATCTGAGCCGTGAACACGCCCTGCGCCTCGAAGCCCGGGTCCACGCGTTGCAACCGCTCAAAGCTGGTGAGCAGCAAGCCGGTCGCGATCAGCAGCACCAGCGACAACGAGACTTCAACGACAACCAAGCCGGCACGAAGATGACGGCCCGATCCGACGGAGCCTGGGCTCCCTTCTTTCAACGCTCTGAGGACGTTGATGCCCCAGGCCTGCATCGCGGGTAGCAAGCCAATCAACAGACCGGTCACGAGCGTCGCACTCACGGCGAAGCTGAGCGCAATGGGATCGATCCTGATTTCAGCGACGCGCGGAATCACGTCCGTGCCGAAGGCAACGAGCGCGCGCAGGGTCCACTCGGCGAGCAGCAGTCCGGCGGCGCCGCCAAGCACCGCGAGCAACATGCTTTCCGAGACAAGCTGACGCACCACTTGCCCACGGCTCGCGCCGAGCGCCAATCGCGTCGCGACCTCTCGTTGTCTTCCCGCAAAACGCGCGAGCACCAGGTTGGCGACGTTCGCGCACGCGATCAGCAGCACGCACGCCACGGCCCCAAGGAGCAGCAGATAACTCTCCCGCTGCGCGCCGACCGCATCGTCCAGGAGCGGCACGAGCTCGATCGTCGACGGGGCGTCGACGTTCCCCGGGTGCACCGCCCGGTAGCCCGCCGCGATCACGTGCATCGCCGAGCGCGCCTCCCCGAGCGAGACGCCCGGTTTGAGCCGCGCGATCGCCTGGAACCAGTAGCCACCCCCCTCCAGCGACTGGAGGTAGGACGCTTCGGGGGGCCGCGGCACCCAGAGCTGGTAATGATTGAGAGGAAACGCCGTTGCCGCCTCAGGGAGCACGCCGATGATCGTGTAGGGCGCGCCGTCGAGCGTGAGCGCCCGGCCGAGCACCGACGCATCGCCGTTGAAGCGCTGCTGCCACATCTGCTTGCTGATCAGCACCACGCGCGGACCGCCGCCGCGATCTTCATCCGGTGAAAAGTTGCGGCCGATGATCGGCTGCAGTCCGAGCGTCGGCAACAGCGCGGCCGAGGCGTGCAGGCCAATCACCTGTTCGGGATCGCCGCGCCCGGTCAGCGTGAACGCGTTACGTGCGGACAACGCGAGATCGCTGAACACCTGCTGGCGCTGCTGCACTTCGAGGAATCGCGAATACGAGAACCCGATGCGGGTGAGGTTGTTGGCCTGGTTGGTGGACGCGAGCCTCACCAGTCGATCGGGCTCGCGATAGGGCAGGGGCCGCAGGAGCACGGAGTTGACGACGCTGAACAGCCCGACGTTGGCGCCGATTGCCAGCGCGAGCGTGCCGACGATCACGGCGGCGAACGTGGGCTGCCGGGCAAAGAACCGGAACGCGTACCGCACGTCGCGGCCGACGTCATCGAGGACTGCACCGTGACGGTCCGCACGAACGATCTCCTTCAGTCGCTCGACGCCCCCGATCTCGGCGAGTGCAAGGCGGCGGGCCTCGATAGGAGGAACGCCGTCCCGGATCCTGTCGGCGGTAGACATCTCGACGAAGGACCGAATCTCGTCATCGAGTTGTTGCTCGGTGCGATCGCGCTGGAGGATCCACGATGCGATCGATGCCAGGCGACGAAGGACGGTCATGCCCCCTCCAGCACACTGCTGATAGCGAACGAGATGCGCTCCCAGCGGCGTTTGTGCTGGTCGAGCTGTCTGCGGCCGGATGCCGTCAGCGTGTAGTACTTGGCGTTCCGGTTGTTGTCGCTGGGACGCCACTCCGCCTTCAGCTTGCCGTCCTGTTCGAGCCGGTAGAGCGACGGGAACAGCGAGCCGGGATTGACCCGGAAGTGGTCGTGACTGAGCGCGGTCAATCGCTGCGAGAGACCGTAGCCGTGCAGGGGGTTGCGCGCGAGGATCGTGAGAATCATCAGCTCGAGCGTCCCTTGCGGGACGTCGACCTTGTCCACTGCGTCCCGATCATGCTTCGCCACGACCGTCACTCCTTTTAGGTTGCCAAGATGAGGCGTCATCATGGCAACAGTCATTTAGGTTGTCAAGAGGTGAAGAAGGTACGACCACTTGCGTCCAGCAACCGCGGACCGCCGGCAGGAAGAAGTGTCTGAGTTAGACGGACCTCACTTTTTCGGGCGCCCACTCCAGGCCGCTGGTTGTCCGAGGCGGCTTGGAATTGGTCGACCCTCAGCGATCGGTCCTGAGTAGTCGCGAAGCGTTCATGGACCGGCCCCGTCACGGCTGAGAAGACTTGGCCCGACGGCTCGCTGATCGCCGTACAGCGCGAGGGCCGGTCGCGGACCGGCCCTTCGGAACCAACACTCGTTGGAAAAGTCGCTAATCGGGCCTCGGACCGATCAGCATAAGGTCAGCATAAGGGTTTGAGCCCAAAAACGACGGATCATGGCCGACCATCGCCGACCATGACCGATCGAGTTTGCGAATGTTTTGAAGGAAAAGTGGTCGGGGCGAGAGGATTCGAACCTCCGACCCCTCGGTCCCGAACCGACGTGCCACAGTGACTTTCTGGAATGATTTCGCGAATTTTCGAACTCGGGTAGCGACAGGGTAGCGATTTTTCGGCGGACCACCGCGGCCAATCAGGCTCTTCCCCCACTTAATCTCCTGCGATGACGGATGATGTACTGGTTCGGCGGCGCATCGCCTGCAACCAACAACCTTGCAGCTCTAACGCCACAGCGAATCTGTGTTACGCCCTTCTACTTACTGCACCCCTACTCGGACGATCATTACTCGTTGAGAAGTCGACCGTACACGTCGTAGTCGATCGCGGCCACGGTCCCGGGCGCCTGAAGGCGTGCGAGGAACCGGCTCAGAAATGCGGAAAGCGCGCGCTCGGCCGGGCACGTCTTCACCGCCTTCTTCTCGGAATCAAACTCGAAACACCCGTGCGCGAGAGAGTGTGCGGCGTCGTGCTCTTCAGCGAGACGAAGATGTTGATGTCGGTGGTGCCGGCGACACCGGTGCCCTTTCGCAAACGATCCGAACGGGAAGATTTGATTCAGATTGCCGTTCGCCCAAGAGTTGAGCGGCTGGATCAGTCCGCCGAACGCCGTCATCGCCGGCGAACCGAGACCTGTCGGGACCGCGCTTGGCAAGCATGAGGCCGAGATACTGGGCGCCGGTCAACTGGGGCAGCGCGTTCAGGGCCGATGCCTCGCGGTCCGTAGCAGGAAGCGCAGAATTCCGAGCGCGTCAGTGAGCATCAGTCGGAGCTGAAACTCGCCGACGTCGGGACGGACCTCGTGGAGCGTGTTCATGAGGTCGAAGAACGCCGACGTCATTCCGCCGCTCTTCTTCAGGTAGTCGCCGTAGGCGCCGTACGTGACGAAGCGACAGATGTAAAGGTAGCGCGCCCCGCGCGTCGGCCGGCCCTCGTGGAGATGCTTCGGGTCCTTGGCCCAGGTGACCACCTGGTCGTCCGGAGAGAGGTCATGGAGCACGTGCATCACGAGCTCGCGCAGTGAAACGAGCGCGTGCCGCACGCGGCCGATAGAACTGCCGGCGATAGTCTCGTAGACCTCGTCGAGCATGGTCACGTACTCGGGGTTGAGATCTGCGAGCAGCAGGTCGACGTCAGCCCGGGCGTACGCTGGATCGTCGAGATCGAACTCGGCCCGGGCCGGCTCGAAATCCGGCGCCCGCGACGCGACGATCGTGCTCTTCACGATCATGTCGCGGGGCGGCAGGTCGATTACGAAGTCTGGCAACGGAGATTCAAGCGCCGCCATCCCGGCAAAGATGTCGCGGTACGAGTCGGACAGCTTTACCAGCCGGCGGCCGAGTGCCAGATCCGGACCTTTCAGATTGTCGAGCGCGGTCGAACTGAGCGCTCCAACGACCACGTCATTCATGCGCGCGAGCTCGAGGGCACGCGCGCCCACGAGCACGCTCGAGGGGATCTCGAAGTTCGGGATCTCCGGCAACGCCAAGCGCAGGCTCGAGAGAACGGGCGAGTTGAATTCCGGAAGGACACCGCTGCTGCGCGCTATTACGCTCGCGAGCGACTCACCAACGAGCGCGGAATTCGTGCTCAGTCGTTCGAAGTGCCGGAACGTGAGGTCGCCGAGCGCGAGCGTCGACGAAATCTGTTCGAAGTCGATTGTGCTCACGAACTGTTGAACGGCATCCGCCGCGATCACGAGCTTCGCCGTGTCGAGGCTCGACGTCATACGCTCCATCGCGCGCCGCGTGGCATCGAGATCTGCCCAAACTTTCTCATCCATTCCTACACTCAGCCGAAAACGGACTCCTGGGACACGTGTTCAGTTTACCATCCCCTGCGGCAGGCGAAGCGACACGCCACAAGATATAGTGGTGAAGCATGAGGGCTGTCCGCGATGGGGAACCACCGTGCTTGACGCTGCTGAAGCTGGCGGAAGGGGAATTCGACGTAGCCTCGATTGCAGGCTGTCGAGGGGGGGTAAGCTCAACCGGACGTTGAAAAGCGCCGAGGTCGTCCCGTGTCGCCAAAAATGCCGAAAGCCCCTCATGGCCCCGAGTCTACGGCCGTACTGACTGACGCTCAGATCAGGAACGAAGTAGAGCGTGGCAATCTAGTCGTTGAGGGGTTCGACGAAGGGCACCTTCACGGGTGCACATACGAATTCACCGCTGGACGCATCGCCTACCGTTACGACTACGACGAAAAGAATTCGCGCCAAGAACAGTCAGATCGACACGTCTTGTTGCCGTTCGAAACGGCGACGGTCGTTACGGCTGAAAAAATAAAAATCGACACGCGTCACTTTCTGTTCTTGTACTCGAAAGGCTCACTGTTCTCCCTCGGCCTCGTACCTGTTTGTACGGGCGCCGATCCCGGGTTTTCGGGGCATCTCGGAATCACGATTACGAATCTCAGTGCCAGACCGGTAGTCGTACCCTCGGGCACCCGGATCGTAAAGGGTGTGTTCTTTCGGCTTTCAGAAGATGTTGAAAAACACTACGTCGGACAACATGGTGATGCAACGATGGGGTGGCCGTACCCGAGTCAGTACCACTCCGACGAGTTCGACGAGACTGAATACGCCCGCCATTCATCTCGTTTCTTGCCGGCTCCAGTCGCGTCAGCGATTCAACTGACGGCGACTGTTTCACGCTATCTGCGCTGGACAATCAGCACGCTCACCATAGTTGCTAGCGCTAACCTTGCGACGTTCTTCTTGAATTTGCTCACGCCTCAAACCTTGACGGCCAAGCTCCTAGCGACTTTGAATGTCGTGGGCGCGATCGCGTCCGTGATCGGCCTTGGCGTGTCTTTGTATGCGTTGTGGGCCTCTCAAAGGTCTCTCCGTAGGTAGTTGAAATGTCGTCTGATCTACCGCCCGACGATCCGAACGTAACGCGCGAGCTTCGTCGCAACCCGATACGAACAGTCGCTGTCATCGTGCTTGTTGACCGAGACGGACGGGTTCTGCTGACGCAGACTAAACGACTACCGAACCAGTGGCAGCCAATCGGCGGCGGTGTGCAAAGCACGGACAGATCGATAGAGGCGGCCGCGCTCAGAGAAGCACGAGAAGAATTCGGCCTTGAGCTTCACGAGGATCAGTTGCGAAAGGTATTCCAAGCAGGCTATGACTTTGGTGACGGCACGGTTCATTTTTTCGTGTCGCCGCTGCCACGCGACTCCTCCCTTTGCGCGGATCCGAGCGAGATCGCTGCGTTGCGATGGGTGTCGCTACAAGAGGCTTTGAACCTCCCGATGTTTCCGGCCACAGCGAAGTGTCTTGATTACATTCGCGAGCATCAGGACATCCTTGATGCAGCGGCGAAGGAAGCTCGCCGTGATGAACGCAGTTGAGCGCCAGCCGACTCAACCAGCACTCGTGCCAGTCCGGATCGGCCATGAAACGGCCCGGAACCGCATTGGATTGGCCCCGCTGCATACCGGCCTCGTTTCAGCACATGGAATTCCGACGGAGAAGTTCGAGGAGTTTCATGATTTTTATGCCTCGATGCAACTTGGTATCGTGTTCATAGGCGGGGTTGCTGTATCTCCTTCAGGACGAACGAGCGCCCGAAGTGCAACTCTGCATACATCTGAGGCAGCGAGCGCGATCGCGGCGTCCGTTCGCCGCATTAGAGCCCGCGGTGCCGTCCCGATCATTCAATTGATGCACGCTGGGCGGCAGGCGAACCCGCGCGAGATCGGCAGTCGCATTGTCGCGCCTTCGGCTATCCCATGTCCTGTCGTTGGCTTTACGCCAGACGAAGTGACGCGCGCCGACATTCGCCAAATCATCGACGCTTTTGTCACATCAGCAGCACTCGCAAAGGATGCCGGAGCGTCGATCATCGAGCTCCACGCGGCGCACGGCTACCTACTCGCAGGTTTCTTGTCACCATATTCAAACAAGAGGACGGACGAGTACGGGAGCACTGCTCACGGCCGCAGGAGGCTACTGATTGAAATCCTTCGCGAGACAGCCACAATTGAAAATATCCATGTCGGCGTTCGCATCAGCGGTGACGAGCACGTCGCCGGTGGACTTACCGCCAGCGACATGCCGGATACAATACGAGCATTGGAGGGTGCGGGCGCGTGCTACGTAAGCATCGCGGCTGGGGTCTACGCTTCTGATGATCGCATCATGCCTCCGCGTTCACTCGGTGAGGCAGTCAACGCATCGCTCGGTAAAGTCGCAAAGTCTTCGACCACATTGCCGATCCTTCTTGCCGGGAACATCACAACACTACAGTCTGCGAACGAGTTGATTCGTACAGATTCGGCCGACGTGCTTCTGATGGGGCGCTCTCTCTTGGCCGATCCCTACTTATTGCCCAAAAGTCTGACGTCTGAAGCAGCTTCCATACAGCCCTGCACGATGTCTACGCTGTGCAAGTACCACTCACGAGGCTTTCCGCACATCGCGTGTCCACACAACCAACTCCTTTCCGGTTGGTTGCGAAGTAGCATTCGAGCCAGCCGTCTTTAACTGAGATCGTGAGGCCCTCAAATTAAGCGTTTCGACGCCGTCTTAAAAGTTCGACGGCCTCATTCCGTATCGCCTCGTACGACCACTGAATGTCGTGTTGCTTTAGCCATGAACTGACGCTTTGTTCGTTCTGCAGCCTGTTCGGTCTATTGTTAGGCGGTCCCAAATCCTCTCCGAAATCAATCATGAAAACGTCACCACTTTCATCAACACGAAGATCGCCGATTATCTCGATCGGAGCGAAACCATGTTCGTCGAGGACAATCGCGATTGCGACGAGCTCGGTCGAGAGGCGAAAGCGATCCGCAGACTGCGTCGGGACTTCGGCGAACCGTTCAACGAACGAAAAGGGCAGATATCGTTCGATCACGATGCCATTGCCAGCGTAATAAAGCGAAGGCGTTCTGATACCACCATTGGCAAGGAGTTGTCGGCGCCGAAGCAACTCCGACAAGGATTCGTCTATCGATCGTGGACCGATCGCGGGGGTGTGTGCCTTGATAATCGCAGGAATCGTTAGACCCGAACGTGTCCGGACATCAAAGCGAAATATATAGGTCTCGGCGCCACCTCGAACCCAATCGGACCCACTAGATAGAGTTGCCAGCTGTTCGTTGATCGGAAGAAGGTTCAAAATGCGAAGAGCTGACTCGACGTTGTCGGCGCGAGCGGCCTTTCGTAGTTCCCCTTCGAGCGACCAATCAGGCATGTACCAATTGCGTCGTCACTGATCCGATCAGATCCGCCGCAGGGGACGCATCCATTTCTTCAGTCAAATCGAAAACTGATACTCGTCGGCCGTCGAGTTCGACTGTCGGGTTCGCACTCAGTTGAGCAACCTGGTCACCTCCGAGTCCCGCTCGGATAAGAAGTCGCCCGAATGTCGTATTGATGAGTTCTCGCCGCTGTTCATCAAGGTTACTGAGGTAACGGCACACTTCCAGCATCCCTTCAAGAGGCCCGGCTGAAACATGAACTCCATTCGATCCGGCAGTGACTTCCTTCAAACCAAAGTACTCTCTCCGAGCAAACAGATCTCCACGAATGGATGAAGACGCTGCGGCGTCCGGGTGAGTTGAGCCAGTTAACTCATTTCGGATGGACTTCCATGACGATTCCGCTCTTATTGCCAAGGCTACGATTGCTGATCCTGGCGCGATATATCGTTCCAGCTGTTCAGGGTGAAACCCATTCAGGATCAACACAGCCTGGCCGTTCATGTTCGCCCTGGCCGAGTGTGTTCCGCCGCCAAGTTTGACGCTTCCAAGGTTGTCAAAGAAAATCGCGAGCGCCTTCGGTGTGAAAAATGGGTACTCACAGAGGAATTGATGCGCGCCGAGAACGAGCATTCCGCGCTCCAGATCTGAGGCAAACTTAGCAATCAACGTAGCGTTCGCTGCATCCGAGAGGGCCTCTCGACCGAGACGCGAAATCACGTTGATCACACCGTAGTGCTCTTCGATTACATGGTGTCGTTCCATGTACTCGGCGTCCATCGCGGCCCCAGCCACGACGGTATGGCCGAACGAACAGACTTTCTCCAGAATCATCGCCGCGGCTCGCTCGAACCGAACGGCGTCGTCCGTCAGTTCGGGCTTAATAAATAGGCAGTACTCGTTCTGTGCGAACGCAGAACTCGGATCGTAGGCCGCGACCTCAACGAAACGATGATTGGCCTTTGCGTCAGCAAGAGCCTTTGCTAACGGAGCGACTTCCATTCTCATAGTTGTCCTTACGGAAAGTTGCGCGGAGGCACGAGACTCTGCTCAGATCTCGATGTGGCAAGCAGATCCTGCACTCTTCTCATGAATGCCACGGCGAAATTGTCCAAATGAGCAGCGTCAGGTGCGTCGCCTCTGCACAAAGTCGCTTGTACAGACATTCACCGCGTGATGGCCGGCTTACTTGGCCATAACCTACTGATAATAAAGCGCTTCGGCCGATGGATCCAAGCCTAAGCCGTCGCAAGCCGTTCCGTAAGCTTACCGAATCATCGGTGATTTGGCCAGTTTGCGAGCGTCTCCCGTACCCAAAGCGTCGATTAGTGATCGAAAAGCATGCGAGCCGATTGAAATCGATCTCCACGCTGCTACACCGACTGCCGCTTGCGCGGTCGGCCGCCCTTCGCGCCGTTAACCTTTGCAGCCACTGCCTTCGCCTTTGACCTCCGCCGCCAGCCGCGGGGACCGGTTGCTGCAGCGAACAGTCGGCTCCCAAACGCGCGCTCGACGAGTCCCGGCACGTGTACATCCACGTCGAGCGACGGCCAGGACAATGCATCTCCAGCCGCGGAGATCTGGATCGCCTCGAGATTCGAGACGACTGTCCTTTCCAGTCCAGGAATTATCTTCCGCGGAATCGCCATCGAGCCTCCGCCGCCAAACATCAGTTCGATACGATCTCGACGCTCGTCGTATCGAGCATTGACAAGAGCCGACGGACCTTCTGCGTACGCCTTTCCTCGCGCCCGCGCGCGCCTATATCGTTTCCGCTCTTTCGAGGGCGCCTTGACGGTCTCAGCGTGTGTCTTCCGCTCTCTCTTCATTCGTTTTGCGTCCCATGCGAGATGCGATTGTCACATCGTGCCGAAGGCCTTGGGTTGTTAAAGCTTACCACCAGGCCACACTCGGGTCGCCACCGACTGCTCAGCGCTGACTCGTTGCGAGCTTCGCGCGTCGGCGTGGATCTCCCTGACGGTGCCGCCGCCGTCGTGGAACGCACGAACATGCCGCGGTCTCATCGGTCGCGCCAGCGAAGAGCGTGCTGTCACGCCCTCTGAACATCACCGCGGCATTCGGCGGGCAGTGCTCGGAAACGTGTCCTCCCGAGACGGGCTGCCGGGTTCCTTTTGTTGTGAAGGAACACCGGACAGCCCGGTTGATGGGAGGACACATCATGAACGCCGACGATCTCAAGAAGCTCACGACCGAATCACTGAAGGAGCTCGCTGCCCTGCTCGAGCAAGGTCACAGCGAACGCCTCACGTCGCTGCTGAAGACGATGGCGCGGTTCCATCGCTACAGTTTGCACAACATATGCCTCATCGTCGCCCAACGGCCGACCGCAAGTCGCGTCGCCGGCTTCCACACGTGGCGCACCCTCGGCCGGTTCGTTCGCAAAGGTGAAAAGGGCATCGCGATCCTCGCGCCGATTCTCAGGCATCGCCGTCAGGATCTGGACGAAGACGAGTCACGGGGCATCGTGGGCTTCCGGACAGCTTACGTCTTTGACGTCGAACAGACCGACGGCTCGCCGCTGCCGCACGCGGCCGAAGCGACAGGCGATCCTGGTGAGCACACCGCCGCCCTCAAAAGCGCAATCGCCGCTCACGGGATCCTCCTTGAATACGCCAATGATTTGGGAGCGGCCCTTGGACTCTCGTGTGGCGGACGCATTCGGGTGTTGACGGGCTTGTCGCCTGCATCGGAGTTCTCAGTGTTGACGCACGAGTATGCACACGAGTTGCTCCACCGCGCTAGTGATCGTCCCGAGTCGCGAGATACGCGCGAACTCGAAGCAGAGGCCGTGGCCTTCGTCGTGGGACAGGCTGTAGGCCTTGACATCGCCGATGCCGCCCGCGATTACATCCAGCTGTACCGCGGAGACAGCAGCGCGCTGACCGCGTCGCTTGATCGGATCCAGCGAACCGCCGCCTCTATCCTGAAAGCGATTCATGTCAGCGACAAGACAATGTCGGAAGCGGCATAGGCTGACCGACATGCCGTGGCTGATGGCTGTTGCTCCCCACGGGCAACAGCCTCTTTTCTCGCCACAATAAGTGCCCTCCCGAAGCCTTTCCGCCAGGCTATGCGGCGCGGGCTATTCTGAGGCAGGGGCGAGAGGGTCTCGCTCCAAAAGCCGTCGTGCGTCTCGGATCTCCTTCTTACTCGCTTGTTTCGTAGCCTCGCGTTCATGGTGGGCTGTGGCGTAGATGGGAACCTCACGTCCGTCGCTGCGCGTGATCACGCGCACGAGCCGCACGGGTACAAAGCGGTAGGTGTGGATGAACCAGCCGCAGTCCCGGCGCTCCCAGACGCGCAAGCCGTCGACGCGGTGACGCCGGATGTGGTCCGCCGTCGAGGCCTGAAGCCCAAAGGCTCGAAGCATCTCCTGCGCCTTCAGAAATGGTCCGCCGCGGAATCCGAATCCCCGCCCCGGCTTGTAACTGAGAAGCCCGGTGACAGGGTGGACGTACAGTCCGCCCAGCACGTCGATGGCGAGACTTCCCCGCTTGTGGTACAGGCGACCATCAGCGCCGAAGCACGCGTGCTGTTCTACCTCCCAACGAATGTGATCGAAGATGTGCTGCCCGGTCAGCGATCGGCTGTCGAGCGTGTGTGTGATCTCTGACCACACCTTGTCCCATGGACGCCCGACCTGCTTGCGCAGATACCGGCGCAGCGGTCCAAGCACGTCCGAAAACTCCTTCGCGTTCCAGCCGTACTGTCGATGTGCGGCGATAGGCGCGCGCCTCGAACCGTGATCGTCGGAGTCATATTCGTCCTTGTTCAGACGACGACCCCATTTCTTGCTCGGGTTTCCGTGGCCCCTTCGGGGCGCCTCGGTGACCACTTTGGCCATGTCTCTTCGCATGTGTGTCCCTCCGCTACGTCATAGAGCACCTCCTGTAAACGTCATTGCCGACCTCCGCTGCTCAATTCGTGAACCGATCAATCTACCGCAAAAGTGAGCCTGGACGTTGAGAAATGGCCTGCTTTGGAGAGGAAACCGGCAGTCCGCAGTCGGGTTGAACAACACACCATGAAATCACAGCGTCAGCGCTGCCGCGCCTTCGCACAACCAACAATCCACAACGAACAACTGACAACGGTCCGTTTTCAAGACGGTTGGAGGCATCCACTTACGCTTCATGGGCTTGCGCCCACTAGACTGCGCGCTTCCCAGCCGGTCTCCCCACAATTCACCGCGACTGCGTTCGCTACGCCAGCTCGCCCAAGACGGCGTCGTCCTGGTCATATCCATCGATCACAGTCTTGGCGTTGGTCGCTTTAATCGCCTGCTCGAGCAAACGGATGTCCCGAGCGACGCGCGTCACGGCCTGGTCGAGCGCCTTGACGTCGTAGACAGGCTCCTTGACGATTTCTCGATCAGCGGCGGAACCATAGAAGCGTCGTTCTCGATGGGCATTGTCGTTGCGAAGCGCGATCAGCTCCTCGTGCCGCTTCTTGAGGGTCTTCAGCCAAGCGAGTCCTTCATTGAGAGTGATCTGCGCCACACTGGGTCTCCTGACCTTCCATTCCGCCCCAGGTCACCGCAGCCGTCAACGCACTTTCAGGCAGTATGGGTTTTTTCGCGATCGGCGCGACGCCGGCCGCGCCGAAGGACTCTGGCGATCGCGACGAGCCATCTCCGAAGCTGCGTCGCCTCCGCACGACTGAGATACAAGGCTGCTCTCGGATCGACTCGAAGATCGCCCGCCGCGCGTATCGGTCCGGTCGATTCCATGAAGCTGGCCCAGTCCAACCCGAGCCCGCGGACGACGAGCCTCGTCAAGGTATCGAGCTGAATGCTCGTCTTCCCCGTCTCGAATCGGATGATCGCATTCGGCGAGACACGCGCAGCTGACGCGAGC
>WNGF01017444.1_pt1 | contig 14256 bp, 12 predicted proteins | sample 5400641 | NCBI WGS metagenome assembly WNGF01 (sample SAMN13153371, study PRJNA577476) | soil metagenome | isolation source: 80 cm soil or saprolite under grassland replicate 2 | place: USA:California | collected 2016-06-15
GGTTTGCAAAACCGCAGAGGCTGGTGCGACTCCAGCACGGGATTCCATTTCGAGCATAAGTGTTGAGAGATACACGCGGGTCTTCCAAACCGGAATACAGGGCGCGCTGCCCTGATGCTCGTCCATTTCAAACCGTTAATCCGCGCTCATCTCCGCTAATTCCTGAACAGCAACGGATGATTTTCCATTAGCGCCGATTAGCGATGATTAGCGGTTCATTTTTCCGCGACGCGAAATCCCGGTGCCGGTCAGGACTTCACAGGCCTGGCTGCGGCGGTTCAACTCCGCCTTCGTGTCGCGTTCGGGTTGCAAGCATTGCAGCGATGCAGCGGTCTCTTAAACCGCAGAGCACGGGGCAGCACCGTGGCGACCCACCATTTCGGAGGAGGAACGCGGATTGAAAAATTCATGAGGAGCCTTGCGTGCCCAGCGCGGGCGAATAAAGCTTCTGCCTTCCGCGTCCTCCTCCGTTTCGTTTCAAGGCTCCTGTAGCTCAATTACCAGAGCGCGACGCTTCGAACGTCGGAGATGAGGGTGAGAGTCCTTCCGGGAGTGCCAATTTCATTTACGATTTGCGATTCACGATTGACGATTTCGACACGCCTGTGAGCGCAATGTAACGCCTGGCGGATTCTGACAGGAAGCATTTTCAACTTTTAGCCGGTCGAACCACATAGTACAGAAGGAGGTGAGTTATGAGCAGACGAACGCCAGAAGAGGCACGCAGAATCGCCGAATCGCTCGGGCCGGCCGAGAAGCTCGTCCAGTTGATCATCAATTTCCCGGACCACTTGTGGCACAACCGCCCGGGCGTCGTGCGTAACGGCAAGTGGAAGGCCGCGACGCGCAAGGAGATCGAGGAACACAAGACGAGTGGTCGCGTGCGCGGCGGGGAATGGCGCGAGCCCGGTGCGAATCCTGCGGCCATCGAGCAGGTGTATGGCACGCTCGCCGACATCTGGCTGGCCAACAACGAACTTGCTGCCCGTCTCGCATCCTATGTCATGAAGGAAACCGACTGGCGGGACATGAAGGTGGTTTGCGCCGCGTTCATGCTCGTGCAGAACCGCGCCGGTGAACCGATCACGGAGGAACAGAACGGCAAGAAGGTGGTTCTGTTCCACGACGATGACTACCGGGAGATCGGCGAGGCGATGATCAAGCTGTATGAACGCGGGTCGAATCGCATGATGAACCCGAAGCTCATCCAGCGTATCGGCGAGGTGCTGTCGTTGCCGGGTGTGGTGACGCTTAATCGTGTGCTGGGTTTCGGCAATCTGCATAAGCGAAAGCCGTTTGTCGGGCGTTACTACAACGCCGTGACCGACTGGCTGGAATTCCGGGAAGCGAACATCTCGCTCCTGGAAGGTCTGAAGAAGTCCGGTTACTCGAAGACGGTCCAGGCCCTCGCCCGGATGATTGGCTACAAGCCGAAGTCGAAGCGGTTCTTTGAAGTGCTCGGCTGGAAGCAGAAGCAGGCAGCCGAAGGGCATCGCACGATCGGCTTGACCGATCTCCAGATTCGGAAGGTGAGCTTCGACAATATGTCGGAAAGGCAAATCTGCGAGAAGATCGTGGCTGAGAATCTCGGTTGGAAGCAGGTGATGGGCATGTTGCCGAAGAGCATCGGCCTTACCCCGGCCATCTTCGTGGCCATGCTCGATCAGTTCTCCGACAAGGACCTCACGATCCTGACGCCGACGCTCGAAGAACTCGGGCTGTTGAAGCACGAGCCGATCAAGCAGCGCTGGCAGGCGGCGATTCAGAAACAGGAAGACCAGCGGGCTCGGAACATCGCCAAGAACATCCGCGACCGCGAACTGGCCGGTAAGCTGGAAGCTTCGGCCGACGCCGCCGTCACGAAGGCAGTGGCGGACGCGACGAAGGAGGCTGACATCCACATCATGTTCATCATCGATACGAGCGGCTCGATGCAGGGAGCGATTGAGACATTGAAGGAGGCGCTCTCGATGATCGTGCAGGGATTTCCGCCGGAGAAGCTGCATATCGCGAGCTTCAACACGACCGGAACAGTCCTCAAGCCACGCCATCATTCGGCGGCAGGGGTTCAGCATATGCTGAAGGGCATCGGCGCGAGCGGCGGAACGGTCTATGGCTCGGCCATCACGGCACTGCGCGACCATGGTGTGCGCATTCCGTTCGGCGCGGAATTGATCATCTTCGCCGTTGGAGATGAAGCGGGTGAAGGCGGGGAATCGTTTGCGCAGAGCATTCAGAACTCCGGGTACACGCCGCGTGCATTTGCACACATCGTGAACGTAGCGCGCAATGAGAGCCGCGGCACGACGGTGCGTCGGGCGGCTGAGGTGCTTCGTGTGCCCTACACCGAAGTAAACGTCGAACAGTTCACCGACGTTTACCAGGTGCAGCGCACGCTCAAAGCCGTTCTCGAAGCGCAGCCGTACCGCGAGAAAGGCTCGATGATCGAGAAGATTATGCAGACGGAACTGCTGGTCTCGCCGTATTGACATCAACGGAGCGCGGCCCGAAACGCCGTGCTCCTCTTTAATTTACACCACGCAATCGGATGGAAGTTACAAGCTACTGTAACTCATTCGGTAGAGCATCTGACTTAGAATCAGAATGTAGCCGGTTCGAATCCGGCGCTGTAAACCAATACTTCCTACCACTCGCGTGGTGGGTTTTCTTTTCAATACGCAAACGGAGAGAAGTCACAAGCATCGCAAGATTGCCTCGCTGCAAACGCAGCCACCTCTCTCCACTCGCGTAGCGCTTTTCAACCGCCAGGCTGGACGGCTATGATTTTCAATTTGCATTACGCAATCGGCCAGGAGTCACAAGCAACTATGTAGGTTCGAATCCTGCCTCCCCCACCAGACGGGGGAGTAGCCAAATGGTAAAGGCATCGGTTCAATACACTGACAAACAACACTTCTTACCACTCGCGTAATGCATCCCTTTTGCGCCACGCAATCGAACGGAAGTTACAAGCATCAATGTGGGTTCGATTCCCGCCTCGCCCACCGTATGGGCGAGTAGCCAAATGGTAAAGGCAACAGCTAAGAACTGTGAAAACACACTTCTCTCCACTCGCGTGGCCATTCACTTTCACCGCGTCGCGAACGACGTGGTTCACCATTTGCACCGCGCAATCGCGCTGGAAGTTACAAGCAATAGCTCAATGGTAGAGCATCTGTTCCATAAACAGAAGGATCCGGTTCAAATCCGGCGTTGGCCTGCGTATCAGGCCGCCATCAAAAAACACTTCTTTCCACTCGCGCGGTGCAATTTTACCTTTAGTCAATGCCACCCATGGATTACACGCAATTCCTTCAGAAGCCGGGCGATGTGCTGAGGCTGCCGTATTTCGGCGGAAAGTCTGTCTGCGATGACAAGCTGACGTATCGGCTTCGGGAAACTCTGCAACCTGATTGGTATCAATTCCGCAAGTCAGGCCGCTATCTCACGGTGGAGGGTCCGATTGAACCGGAACTTAATGCGTGGAAGCTTCCGCGCGTCAACGGCTACGTGATGAATGGGCGAATCATCGGCAACGATTTTCAGACGCGGCTGTTTGGGCTGCCGGCGGACGTGGACCTGCCCAAGTTCACGCCCGTTTCCGCGCGTAAATGGTTCGACGGTCACATTCTCTACGAGGGGCCGGAGTTCGAGAGCGAGGTCGAAACCCAGGTCCGCGACGCGTTCGAAGAAGAGCGCAGCATTGACGACATTAAGGGTGTCACGCCCGCCCTCGCCCACACATTCCTTCTCGAATCCACTCAGCGCGCGTTGGCCCGCGAAGTGGAACGCCGCGCCCGTGAGGAAGTCGAACGCCAGAAGCGCGCCGCTGAACTGGCCCGCTGGCAGGAAACTTTGGAAGGCAGAATCAGCCTCGCGCTGTCTCACACGGGAGCAGAACTGGTCAACTGGCGGCGCAACGGACAACGGCAGGCTGTGGTTCGATATCGCCTTGGCGGTCGGCGCTTCGAGTGCGTCATTGACACCGAATCGCTGCAAATCATGGATGCCGGAATTTGTTTGAGCGGCACAGACGAGGAGTTGAACCTTTCAAGCCTGCCTTCGGCGGTGCGCGAAGCCATCGAATCCGGTCAACTGCACGTGTTCAGAAACGTATGATACAACTGAAGTCGCTATTGTGATTCGCTTTCCCTCTCCCATCCGATATGTGTTTAGCGTATTCGAGGAATGTCTCCCTCTCCCCGCGAGGGACGAGCGGGGGGAGGGTCGGGGAGGGGGGAGTCCGAACCTCACCCGTCGATGCAGCCTCCTCTCCCCGGCCCTCTCCTCCCTCAGGGAAGGAGAGGGAGAAGAAAACAGTACAACGCTAAACGCGTACCCCATCCGATGGGAGAGGGAGAATCGTCGCCAGTTGGCTGCCATATCAGAGGCGGTCGGAACTTTTCGAAGACGAGCTGTGTTGTTCCCTCTCCAGGGGGTGAGGGCGAACCAAATCGCCAACTGAATTGGCCGTAGGTTATCACCATGCGCGAAGTTTGTTTCATCCTCGTCCAAGACAAAATCCTGCGCGTGTATTTTGGTTCCTCAACGAAAATTCCGGACAATCGCGAGCGCTGGGAAATCATTTGGCAGCATCGAAACGAAATCACGGAGATTGCCCACTCACATCCAGGCGAGTTTCTGGATTTCTCGCACGAAGACCTCACCACGATGGAAGCGGTCGAAGCTGGAGCAGGAAAAATGTTTACGTGGTCCATCATCACGAAAAATGGATTCCTGTCGCGCAAAGGTGATCGAGACACGCGGCGCGACGATTCCCCGTGGTGGCTGGATTTGTTGCGAGCACTTTCCTATGTCGAATCGCGACCGAGCAGAACAACCAAGCTGAGAAAGGAGTAACCATGAACGTATTGATCAACATCACCTGGCAGGGTCAGAGCGGAAACTATCTGGTCAACATTGACCAGGGCGTGGACGACAACACCATCAAGAACGTCTGTGAAGAAGCGGTGCGCGCCGGCGAAGTGCCGGGCATTTCGCCGAACATCCCGAAGAATGCGTTTGCGAACTTCGTGATCGACCGTTTCCATGGCGACCAGACACGCTTCGTCGTGCGCCCGAAAGTTCCGTTCGGCGGAAGAACGGGATAGGCTACCACGGATGGACACAGATGAACACGGATAGAGGCCGGGACGCTTGAGGCCGTCGCTCTTTTCGCCGAGGCGTCCGCAGGGTAACGGGCTGCCAGCGACAGATTGAACCGTAATCCGTGTATATCCGCGTCCATCCATGGTTAAAGAAAACATATGAGAATCCTTTTCTGCGGTGGCGGCGCCATCGGTTCACACGGCCTGTTTCTGGCGCGCGACCTTGAGCACGAACTCGCGGTTGTCGACTTCGACCGTGTCGAGACCAAGAACCTCGCGTCACAATGGTTCGTGAAGCAAATGATCGGCAAGAACAAGGCCACGGCACTGAAGATGCAGCTCCTGAACTTCTATGACGTGAAGCTTCAGGATTACGCGATCAAGCTGACTTCGTTGAACGTCGAGACAATCCTTGGAAGTGCTGATCTGGTCGTCGAGTGTTTCGACAACGCTGAAAGCCGCCGCATCATTCAGGACTATGTCCGCTCCAAGCAAAAGCCCTGCGTCCATGCAGGACTTGCCGCCAACGGCGAGTTCGGAGTCGTGCGCTGGGACGAGCATTTCACGATTGATGAGGAGGGTGCGCCAGGCCAGGCCACATGCGAAGGGCGCGGCTTCCTGCCGCTCATCCTGCGTGTCAGCAGTTCGCTGGTTGCTTCCATCCAGTTCTTCCTCGCCGAAAAGCGTCAGGTGAACTGGAACATTTCACCCCGGAACGCCGAAAGCTTCTGATTGGGGTACGAACTACCGTTTGTCCTTCCCACAAATTTGAATCAGGCCAGCAGCCCTTCGGCTCTTAGCCGGAGCGGTCCTGCGCCATGCCTGATGCATCCTCGGGTCAACGCTGGGGCCGATTTACAATTGGTTCCGTGACCTCTTGGAATAGCTCCTTCATTCGGTTCGTAATGCGCGGAACAGCCGCCCCCAGGTTGGTTTGCCTTCGAGACGTGTGAGGAGCATGAGGACGAAGAGTGCAACATCAACGAACAAGTGAGCCACGACTACCGACCAGATGCCCAGGGGCAAGATGAAAAGTGCGACGAAGAAATAAGCGATGCCTTTAGGGACGCAATAGCGCCACGGAAAGGCCGGGTAATGGACCGTTGCGAACAACAAAGCAGCTACCACAGCCGAGGTTGGATTGACGCCAATGTAAAGCAAAGGCACGAGAAAGAAGCCGTCCTCTGCGGGGATGAGGAGGAATCTCCAGGGATCTTTCTTCAACCCACAGAAAAAACGTTCGTTCTGCTCGTGCGCCTCTCTTTCGTCCAAGCCTTTCACGCCGAGTTTCTCCAGCCCAGCCATGATCGCGATAAAGGTCAGGCAACTCCCCGCGAGAACGACGAGAAACGCTATGATGGCTAACCCATTGATCGAAACGGGCGCACGCAGCCAGTGATTAATCAGCAGTGCGTAGCCCAACGTGGAGATGACGGCTTCCCGCCACTTCAATATGGCGTGCTTTTGGAAGAAGAGTCGCCGGAGCCTATATCGAGCATCTGGACAATCTTGATCGGCTGCGAGCTTCAGCCACTTCCGAGCCGCATCAAGGTCCTTTGGTGTGCCGAGTCCTTCGGCGTAACAAATCCCGAGGTGGTACTGGCCAAAAACGTAACCTTGATCGGTCGCCTTTTGGAACCATTGGACAGCTTCAATCTCGTTCTTAGCAACGCCTTCACCCGTTAATAGACAATGACCGTAAGACGACTGGCCGGAAGGATGTCCTGCTTCGGCAGATTGACGAAACCAACGTGCCGCTTCAGCCGGGTCGCGTGATAAGCGGTCTCCAATCAGGTACGCGAGCCCAAGCAGGTTTTGGGCGCCTGCATCCCCGTTTTCTGCCGCTTGACGGAGCCAACGAATTGACTCGCCCTGGTCCCTGGCGACACCAGCGCCATCGGCATAAGCGAAGGACAAGGCCAGTTGTGCAGAAGTGTTACCCTGTTTGGCTGCCTTTCGGTTCCATTTGGCCGCCTCGGCCAAGTCCACGGTCAGACCGATTCCGTGCTGGTAACACCGAGCGAGATTGTGTTGAGCCCAGTCATGGCCTTGTTCGGCCGCGAGGCGAAACCACTTGACCGCTTCGGACGGGTCCTTTGCGACACCGAGACCCTCCTCGTAACAGACACCGAGGTTGTTTTGGGCCTCGCTATTGCCTTGTTCAGCGGCTCGACGATACCACTTGACGGCCTCGGCAGAGTCTCGAGAAACCCCCTCCCCTCGCTCGTAGCAAACGCCGAGATTGTTTTGGCCCCAGTGGAACCGCGGCCAGGCGATACCAGTGAACCGCTTGCGCGAAGTCTTGCTCAACGCCTTCCCCACGTTCGTAGCAGACCCCGATGCGGTTTTGCGCCGATGGCTCGCCCTGTCCAGCTCCTTTCCGATACCATTTCAGAGCTTCAGCGAAATCTTTGAGAACTCCGTCGCCAGTATAATAGCGCAATCCAAGGTCGCTTTGTGCTTTGGAATCTCCATGCTCTGCAGCGCGCTGGAGCTCCGCAAGAGAGCCGAATGATTTCACCGTATCCATGCTTAAGGACAGTTCTTTAGCAGATTGTCCGGTTAGGAAGCAACTTCACCTCTGATCATCCCGTTGGTCAAGCAGCGCAGGCGGCGGTTTGCAAAAGTGCTTGCGCACGGCCACCAAGAGGCTGGTGCGACTCCAGCACGGGATTCCATTTTCCGGGCATAAGTGTTGAGAGACACACGCATGGTGGCCGTCCGCAAGGACCTTCCAAACCGGAGTGGAGGGCGCAATACCCTGATGCTCGTCCATTTTCCCACGTGAACCCGGCCTGCCGCATAGAGATTGCTCACTTTAATGCGAGTCGCTAGATTGCGTGTGTGACCGGGTCGAGGCCAGCTTATCGCTTTCAATTTGAATGGGTGCATCCGAGGGAGGAGATTCGGCGGACATGAATTCGCATTTGCCTTTTCTCTCCTCGGTGATCGCTTGGGGGATTTTCGCTCTGATAGCATGGTTCGCTTGGGATATGCGTTCGATTCTTAAGTCCAGTCAACGCAAGAATCAGCTTTCGATCGATGGCCGTTGGAGAGATTTGGAGAATTATTTCGAGCGCGCCGAAGGAACGCGCCGACCTTTTGTGTGGTTCCACCAAAAGTATCTCCTGCCGGGAAATATTGAAACGCAGTATGCCCTCTTCCTATACAAACAGGGGCGTCTGGAGGAAGCCCTCACCAAGGTGGAACAAGCGATACAGCAAATTGAGAGGAAGCCGTGGATCTTCCGGTCTATTCATTGTTCTGCGACCTTCAAGACCCTGTGTGGGTCTCTTAAAACGCGCACACTGATACTCACCGGGCTGGGACGCTACGACGAGGCGCGCGGAGCGGCTGCTGAACTCCAAAAACTGACTGGACCGCACTATAAACCAAATGCGGCATTGGCTTTGTTGGAATATTATTGTGGTCACCTCGATGAAGCGCTGGCACTGGCACAGGTGGTGCCACCGGAGGACACGCAGTACGATGCGATGTGCGGCCTTGCTTCGCTGGCCTACGCCGCTAAGGGCGAGTTCGACGAAGCCATTCGAGCACTCTCGTACGAACCCAGCGACATAACGAAATTCTACTCCGCGGCGGGGCTGGAGACAGTGAGCGCGACCCCTGATGGTGCCAGACTGATAGAACTGCAACGCAAAAAACATGCAGGTGTTTTCCAGCCTGCCCGGCTCCTTTTTTCGGCGCAGGTTTATATCGCATGGGGAAAATTCGAAGATGCTGATCGTGCGCTGGATCAGGCAGAGAAATTTTTGGGTCCCGAACTGGGGCTTCAGATGTCTTACTGCCGACACCGAGCTTGCTGCCTTGCAGGCCAGGGAAAGAGCAAAGAAGCGGAGAATTATATCGAGCGTATGCGTGCGATCGCCAGAGAACTTCCCAAGCGCTCCCTGGTATGGGAAAAACATTTCGCCGCCGGGCGCTCGTATTTGTACCTCCGGCGATTCAATGACGCGCTCGCTGAACTGATCGAAGCACAGCGGTCTGTTCTTCATCCAATCGAGAGACATTCCACTGCCTACTGGATCGCAAGGACTCACGACGCCGCTGGTAACAAGCGCGACGCCAATGCTTACTATCAGATTGTCGTTGCGGACACGATCCCAAGTTGGATGCGGAAACATGCAGCTGAGACGCTCGATCGATCGGGGGCCTAAAGCGTCGGCGATAGGGGGCCATCGTAGCCGCCTACAAAGGGCCCTTCAGGACTCGGTGTTTTGCACGACGAAGCCAGAACACGGGCGCGCTACTCTCATGCCCGTCCAATTCCCCAGTGAATCTGGTCTGCCGGCAGAGGCCTCGCACGGTCGAAGTAATGGCCGGACGCCGGGTTCGGTGCGCTTGGGATTTCCTTTACGCGACGCGAATACCGGTGTCAGTCAGGACATCACAGGCCTAGCTGCGGCGGTTTAACTCCACCTTCGCGTCGCGGTGCTTTTTCAGTTGGTTGAATGCGCGCATTTCTTTCGTCCGCTGCTGGCGCGTTTCAAAAACCTCAGCACGGCGGCTTCTTTCGGCCGGAGTCGGCACGAGGAGTTCGAACTCGTTTTGCCTTTCCACTCATTCAGCCCCGGAATCAGCGAGCCATCAAGGTAGGCTGCGATGATCGCAGGGTGGATATATGATTTGCGGCTATATGATTTGCGGCAGACGGCAGGCGTGTTGCCGAGGCTTTGCGCAGTGGCTTTGACTGCTGCCACCACGTTCTTCCTGGCCTCTGTCTCCAATTCAGCCGGACCAAGCTGTTGCAGTTCAGAAGCCGCCGAAACGGTTCCCGCCCAGGTCCGAAAATCCTTGGCGGTAAAATCTTGGCCGGTGATCTCCCGCAAATAATCGTTCACGTCCCCGGAACCGACGTCGTGTTTTTGGCCCGCGTCATCCACATATTGGAAAAGTTCCTGGCCGGGAAGGTCCTGACACGCGCGGACGATCTTGGCGATGCGCCGGTCTTCGACTTCCACAACGTGTTCCTTGCCGCTCTTGCCGCGAAATTGGAATTTGATCTTCGCGCCGCGCACCGTGGCGTGGCGGTTCTTCATCGTGGTCAGGCCGTACGATTTGTTGTCGCGCGCGTATTCGTCGTTGCCCACGCGGATGAGGCTGACTTCGAGCAACCGCACAACCGTGGCCAGGACCTTTTCGCGGCAAAGACCCTCGCGAGCCAGGTCGCGCTTTAGTTGTCGCCGGATGACTGGCAGGGCGCGGGCAAAATCCATCAACCGGTCATACTTGGTTTGATTTCGAATCTCGCGCCAGCGCGGATGATAGAGGTGTTGCTTGCGCTCGCGTTCATCCCGACCGGTAACCTGCAAATGGCCATGGTCAAGCGGGCAAATCCATACTTCCTCCCACGCCGGCGGAATCACGAGCGACTCGATCCGCTTGAGCGTATGCCGATTGCGGATGACCCTTCCTTCGGCAGACCGGTATCGAAACCCGCGCCCGCATCGCTCACGGCGAATGCCCGGCCTCTCATCGGTGACATAGCGCAAACCGACGACCTGCGCCGACTTCGCCGGAGTCGGCATGGTTTTGGAGTTGGTGTTGATGCTTGAAGATATGCTCATAACCGTGACGGCGTCCATTGCGACGCAGTGGTAACGGTCAGGAATTAACTGCGCTCAAGGTGTTAACCTGCTGCGGCTGGGTCTGCGACTCCAGCCGCGCTCCCTCTTTTCCGCGACGCGAAATCCCGGTGCCGGTCAGGACATCACAGGCCTGGCTGCGGCGGTTCAACTCCGCCTTCGTGTCGCGTCCTTGCGGACGGCCACCAAGGGTTGCAAGCATTGCAGCGATGCAGCGGTCTCTTAAACCGCAGAGCACGGGGCAGCACCGTGGCGACCCACCAGTCTCCAATCAGCGAATCAATGAATCAGTGAATTCGTGAGTGGCTGGAGTCATGGTAGGACGCGGTGGCGTGCCGATAACTCGCTGATTCACTGACTCACCAACTCACTCACTGTTTTCTGCTCCCGTAGCTCAATGTATAGAGCGCCGCGCTTCGAACGCGGAGGTTGCAGGCGAGAGTCCTGCCGGGAGTGCCAAATTTCATTTACGATATGCGATTTACGATTGACGATTTTTGCCGCGTTAGTCCAACGACAAGAGACGCTCCGCTCAGAACGGAGAGGTTGGGGGTGGAAATCCCTCACGCGGTACCACGGACGAGCGAGCCGGGCCTCGGTGCTAACGAGTGCGTGCCTCCGGGCAAGTGGTGCAAGTCCACGGCATTCCGCCATTCTCAACGCAGCTTACCAGTCCAACAACCGGTAGATCGCGTCTCCGAGGCTGGAACTGTAGGTGATCTTGCCGCCGTTATCGCCGTTGGTGAGGATAATGAAGCCAGACTTCTTTTCCATTGAAACCATGGCAAGGGACCGAAATCCGCGCTGGCCGCCGGAGTGCACGAGCAGGTTACCCTCCGGCCGCTCTTGGATTGCCCAGCCCAGGCCCCACGACGTAGCGCCATCGATTTTCACCGTCTCGTCCAACTTGATCTGTGGTCGTGTCATTTCTTTGAGGCTTTTTTGGGTGAGACGGAACGCATCGCTTTCCTTTGGGCTCACTGTCTCAATAATGAATTTGGCGAAATCCTTTGCGGTAGTGAGCAGGCCTCCAGCGGCGGCGTAGCGGGCGGCGGCGGCCGCTGGCCCTTTGAATCTTGAAATGGGTTTTCCAGAGGAATCATGCGGGCGCGCGGCGCGTTTTTCCAATGCGTCATCCCCGGCAAACGCACTCGAAGTCATTCCGAAGGGAGTCAGCAGATTCCGTTTCATGAACGAGTCGATATCGGTGGCACAGACTTCCAGATCCGCCTCAAATTTAGCGCAATCGTTTGGATCAACCTTCCCCGTCAGATGGCTGACAATGGATTGCAGGTAAAAGTAACCTTCGCCCGAATAGAGAAATCTTTCGCCGGGTTTAAAATGAATCTTCAAAGGATTTGCTTGCGAGCGCCAATCTTGAAAACCAGCGGAATGCGAAAGGACATGTCGCGTGGTAATCAAGTCGAGTCGAGGGTCGCCTTCGAGAAAAGGTTTGGGCGCATATTTTGTCAGCGGCGTGTCCAGATCGAGAATGCCCCTTTCGCATAATTTCATTACCGCATAGGCGAATACCGTTTTGCTGACGGACGCGGCTTCAAACGCCGTGTCTTCTTCCACCGGCGCTTTGGAGGCATGGTCCCGAACGCCGAATCCGCGGCTCCAAAGCAGCTTTCCGTCGAGGACAAGAGCGATTGAAATTCCCGGCACAGCTGCTTCGTCTAACAGTTTTGGAATCAGTTTTTCCAACTCCGCAATTTGGGGAGCTGATCGTTGCCATTCTTGCCCTCGTGAAACCATGGGAAAAAGGCAGCAGGCAAGGGTGGCTCGACTGCCGGTGGTGAGGAATTTTCTTCGTCGCATGAAAGTGTTTTTTCGGGTTCCGAACAGCCGAACCCCAAACCCGATTTTTGTCAATCGCGCGCGTAGCTCAAAGAGAGCCGGCGGCCTTATACCCCGCATCGCACTAGATCAGTGCCGGGTTCCGGAGCGTTACCGGACGCGCGCACCATTTCGAACCCCTGAACGCGAAGTAGATCGAGCGGCCCAGCCCTTTCATTTCTTTATCGAGATTTTGGAAAGCGCTGGGTGTGAGTCGGTGGAAGAGACCGGCCAGGGGTTCTTCCTTTCAACGGAGTACTGGAGCACTGGAGCGTTGGAGTGCTGCAAAGTCTTGCGCGTCATTCACATTACTCCACTGCTCCATTACTCCAGTACAACAGTCTCTTACCGCGGGTGTGGTTTAACAGCAGAATGCGGCCATGCCAAGGCCGAGACGACGGTGCAATTCCGTTCACCCGCTCCAGTAGTCCAGACAACATGCCTGCCTCTCATGCAGGATATCACCGGAGCGAAGCCGGTCAGGGACGCCAATTTTCGGCGCGTGGTTCGCGGGGAACAGCAGACCCACCTGATTCAGAATCAGGCAGCCTTGGACGTGCAAGTCGTCTCGCGCCGACCAGTTCGCCCTCAAAGCATTGTCAGCGATGCGTTCGCTCGGTAAGCGAATCAGCTCGGTGCGATTCCGAGTGAGGGCTCCGCAGTCGAGCCAGCGCTCAAGTGAGTTTCATAAGCCCACCGTGTCCGGGGCAGCACCGGGGACTGCGATCATTCACCGTTTACAGCCTCCTTGCAGCAGCCTGTTGATTTCCTTTGTAAAGAAATCGTGCCGGTGCAACTCCGGGTGGAGGCTCCATTTCTATCGCTCGCGTAGTCCAACAGAAGAGACACGACGTCGAGAGCGTCGCCAGTGCGGGTGCGAATCCTGCCGCGAGCACCATTTCGGCCTGCAAGCATTAAAGTGATGCAACGGACTTTTAATCCGTTGAACAGGGAGCGTTACCCTGGCGGGCCACCAAAATGCCGGGTCGTCTAATCGTAGGACAGCGCCCTTTGAAGGCGCGAATGCTGGTGCAATTCCAGCCCCGGCAACCAATTTCCGCCCGATGGTGAAACAGGATCATGTCTCTCCTACAAAGAGATGTTGAGGGTGCAATTCCTTCTCGGGCGACCATTGCCTCGTTGCATAATCAGGAGTGCGCCGGTCTCTGACACCGGAGGACCTGGAGCAAAACCAGGCGAGGCGACCAGCTTCATTTGCGATTTATGATTTGCGATTGCCGATTGAGAACAGCCAAAATGCACCAACAAAGAGCAAACACCTCACCGCGCGAAGCGCAGTGGGCGTGTGCAAACACTTTATGAACGACATTCTGAACAAGACGATCGTGCTGGTGCTGAACCGCAACTGGCAGGCCATCCACGTGCGGACGCCGCAAGAGGCGTTTTGCATGATGGCCACCAACGTGGCCACGGCCCTGGAAATTGACGGCGACGACCACATCCGACCGGTGACATGGGACGAGTGGATCGCGCTGCCGGTGCGTCCGCAGGACAACGCGGTGCAGACAGTGCGCGGGGCCATCCGTGTGCCGACGGTCATTGTGGCGGTGAACTTCGCCAAGGTGCCGAAGAAGCGCCCGAAGCTCTGCGCAAAGACCATTCGCGAGCGCGACGGCAACCGCTGCCAGTACACTGGCGAAGTGCTGAAGCCTGACGAAGGCAGCCTCGACCACGTCGTGCCT
>WNGF01017630.1_pt1 | contig 14256 bp, 15 predicted proteins | sample 5400641 | NCBI WGS metagenome assembly WNGF01 (sample SAMN13153371, study PRJNA577476) | soil metagenome | isolation source: 80 cm soil or saprolite under grassland replicate 2 | place: USA:California | collected 2016-06-15
CCCGTCGTCGTACGTCGTGCCAGGCGTACCGCTTACCGACATTCAGGCGGACGGCTAGACGGTCCGATCGGGTTTCCGAAGGCCCACCCGTCTCTCCCGCCCGGCGAACGGGCAGTCAGGGTTCGAACTGAGACACTACGCGCGCGGGCTTGCGCTGGCGGTGGTGACCCCTTTCCGCTAGACTCTGAAGCGAACGAGCCCATGTTCAACCTCATCCCCAGGGAAGTCCGGTTCTTCGACTACTTCGACGAGCAGGCGCAGCACATCATCAAGGCCGCCCAGCTCCTGTACGAGCTCGTCCACGACTTCCACGACGCCCGCGCCAAGGCCCACGCCATCAAGGAAGTCGAGCACCAAGGCGACATCGTCACCCACGAGATCGTCAAGCGACTGAACACGACCTTCATCACGCCCATCGACCGCGAGGACATCCACGACCTGGCCACGCGGCTGGACGACGTCCTCGACTACATCGAGGCCGCCTCCGAGCGCCTGGTCGTCTACCGGATCAAGGAGCCCACGTCGGGCTGCCGGGCGATGGCCAAGGTCATCGTCGACACGGTGGCGGCCACCGACCGGACGATCCGCTGCCTGCGGGGCATGGACCCGGCCTTCCACGAGCACACCGTCGAGGTGAACCGCCTCGAGAACGTCGCCGACAACCTCCTGCGCGACAGCCTCGCCGCGCTGTTCGAGGAGGGGGGCGATCCCATCGAGGTGATCAAGTGGAAGGAGATCTACGAGACGATGGAGATCGTCACCGATCGCTGTGAGGACGTCGCCAACGTCATCGAGGGAATCATCCTGAAAATGGCCTGACCGTGCTCACGCTCGTCGTCTTCATCGTCGTCGTCGCTCTCGTCTTCGACTTCATCAACGGCTTCCACGACGCCGCCAACTCCATCGCCACCGTGGTCTCGACACGCGTGCTCACCCCGCTGCAGGCGGTCGTGTGGGCGGCCTTCTTCAATTTCGTCGCGGCCTTCGGCTTCGGGGTGAGCGTGGCTCGCACGGTGGGCAAGGGCGTGGTCGAGGCGCGCGTGGTCGACCAGTGGGTGATCCTCGCCGCGCTCGCCGGCGCCATCGTCTGGGACCTCGTCACGTGGTTCTGGGGGCTGCCCACCAGCTCCTCCCACGCCTTGATCGGCGGCTTCGCCGGCGCCGCCGTCGTCAAGGCCGGATTCGGCTCCCTGGTCGCCGCGGGTCTCATCAAGATCGGCATCTTCATGGTGCTGGCCCCGCTCATCGGGCTCACCGTCGGCTTCGGCCTGATGCTGGCGACGGTATGGACGTTTCGAAATGCGACACCCGGCCGGGTGGACTGGCTGTTCCGGCGCCTGCAGCTCGTCTCGGCCGCCGCCTACAGCCTCGGCCACGGGACGAACGACGCGCAGAAGACCATGGGGATCATCGCGGTGCTCCTCTTCTCGACGGGCCACCTGGGCCCGGAGTTCTACGTGCCCTTCTGGGTGATCCTGGCCGCCCACGCCGCCATCGGGCTGGGAACCCTCTCGGGCGGCTGGCGGATCGTCAAGACCATGGGCATGCGGATCACCAAGCTGCGTCCCGTCGGAGGGTTCTGCGCCGAGACGGCCGGCGCGTTCACGCTCATCGGCACGGCGGCGCTCGGCATTCCCGTCAGCACGACCCACACGATCACCGGCTCCATCGTGGGCGTCGGCTCGCTGCAGCGCTTCTCCGCGGTGCGCTGGGGCATCGCCGGCCGGATCGTCTGGGCGTGGATCTTCACGATCCCCGCTTCCGCGCTGATCGCCGCCGCCTCCTGGCTGCTGCTCCGCGGGCTCGTCCTCGGCCTGGGGTAGCGCGTTGGCGCACGTGCTCGTCGTCGAGGACGAGCCCGACATCCGCGATCTCGTCGTGCTCCACCTCACGCGCGAGGGGTTCCGCTGTCGTACCGCGGGCAACGGCATCGAGGCGCTCCGGGAGGTGCGCGCCATGCGCCCGGATCTCGTCGTGCTCGACCTCATGCTGCCCGAGGTGGACGGGCTCGAGGTGTGCCGCCGGCTCCGCGCCGAGCCCGCGACCGGGGGGATCCCCATCATCATGCTCACCGCCAAGGCCGACGAGGTCGATCGGGTCGTCGGGCTCGAGCTCGGCGCCGACGACTACGTGGCCAAGCCGTTCTCGCCCAAGGAGCTGGTGGCTCGTGTCCGCGCCGTCCTGCGTCGCTCCCGTCCGGCCGTCGAGGCCGACGTCGTGCTGCGGGCGGGGACGGTGGCCCTCGATGCCGCGCGACACATCGTGGCCGTCGAGGGGCGGCCCCTCGGCCTCACGCCCAAGGAGTTCGATCTGCTCCACGCGCTGATGGAGTCCGCGGGACGCGTGCTGTCCCGGGAGCAGCTTCTCGCCCGCGTGTGGGGATACGCGCACGCCGAGGAGATCGAATCGCGGACGGTCGACGTGCACGTGCGGCGCCTGCGCGCCAAGCTCGGGGCCGAGGGACACCGCATCGCGACCGTCACCGGCGTCGGGTATCGCCTGGAGCCGGACGGCTGAGACGACGATGCTCCAGCGGTTGATCTTTGCCCTTCGCCGCCGGATCGCCGTCAAGCTGACCTTGACGCTGCTGGCGTTCGTCGCCGTGACGGTCCTGGTGGCGGGACTCTATCTCAACCGCACGCTCGAGCGGCTGGCCGTCGAGTCCCTGGAGACGCGCCTGGCCGTCGCCGGCGCCCTGCTTCACGACGAGGCGAGGGCGCTCCTGACGACCGAGCGATCGCCCGAGGCGCTGCACGCGTTCGCCCTGCGCGCAGCCCTGCCGAGCCACTCGCGGGTGACCCTCATCACGCCCGACGGCCGCGTGGTCGCCGACTCCGAGGTGCCCACGGCGGAGCTGCCGCGGGTCGAAAACCACGCGGGCCGTCCCGAGGTCCGCGCCGCGCTGGCCGGCCGACCGGGGCGCGACTTGCGTCGCAGCGCCACCATCGACGCCCCGCTCCTCTACGTGGCGTTGCCCGTCGTCGACGGCGGGGCCGTGCGCGGAGTCCTGCGGCTGGCCTTGCCGCTGTCGGTGGTGACCTCGTCCTACGCGGCCGTGCACCGCGCCATGCTCCTGGGCGCGGGGGTCGCCCTCGTCGTCGCGCTCGGCATCGGGCTGTTCGTCGCCGGCCGCGTCACGCGGCCCGTCGTCGAGATGCAGGCGATCGCGCGGCGAATGAGCGAGGGCGACTTCACCGCGCGCGCGCCGACCGGCTCCTCGGACGAGATCGGTCGGCTCGGCCGCGCGCTGAACGTCATGGCGGCGCGGCTGCGCGGCAAGATCGACGACCTCGAGCAGGAACAGGCCAAGATCTCGGCCGTGCTGGATGGGATGGTCGAAGGCGTCATCGCCGTCGATGCCCACGATCACCTCGTCTTGACGAACGAGCGGGCGCGCGCGCTCTTCGACGTGGCCACCGGCCGCGGCGAGCGCAAGCCGCTGCTGGAGGTCATCCGCAACGCCGACCTCCACGCGTTGCTCGACGACGTTCGGCGGACGGGTGAGCACACGGTCTCTCGCCGCGAGCTCGTGCTGCCCGGCGCCGCCGAGCGCACCGTTCAGGTGAACGCGGTCCCGCTCATGCTCGGGCACGAGGACGTGGGCGTGGTCATGGTGGTTCACGACGTCACCGAGCTGCGTCGCCTGGAGACGATCCGCCGGGAATTCGTGGCCAACGTGTCCCACGAGCTGCGCACGCCTCTCACCGCCATCCACGGCTACCTGGAGACGCTGCTCGGCGGCGGCCTCGAGGAGCCGGAGCACGCGCGCAAGTTTCTGGAGATCGTGTTTCGCCACACCGAGCGCCTGGGCCGCCTCCTCGACGACCTCACCGATCTCTCCAACATCGAGCTGGGCCGGGTGCGCCTGCACAGCGAGCGCGTGGCCGTCGCCGACGTGGTGGAATCCGTGCTGGCCATCATGGAGCCGCGCGCCGCGGCGGGCCGGGTGGCGCTGACCGCCGACTTGCCCCGCGATCTCCCCGCCGTCGCCGCCGACCGCGATCGGCTGGCCCAGATCCTCATCAACCTCGTGGACAACGCGGTGAAGTACACGGGCAAGGACGGCCACGTCACCGTCGCCGCTCGCGCCACCGACGGCGGCGTGGAGCTGACGGTGACGGACACGGGCATCGGCATCCCGCGCGCCGACCTGCCGCGGATCACCGAGCGCTTCTACCGCGTCGACAAGGCGCGCTCGCGGGAGCTGGGAGGCACCGGCCTCGGGCTGGCGATCGTCAGGCACCTCGTCATCGCCCACGGCGGCGAGCTGCAGATCCACAGCGAGCCGGGCCGTGGCACGACCGTCCGCTTCACGCTCCCCGCGTGGATCTGAGCTAGAATCCGAGCCGCTCGCCCAGCACCGGCGCGAAAGGAGACCCTCCATGGAGCCGAGCGTTCGCATCGCCGACTACTTCTACATCGAGGCGCCCGACAACCCCGGCGAGGGCGCGCGTGCGCTGGGCGCGCTCCGTGAGGCGGGGGTCAACCTGGTCGCCGTCTCCGGATTCCCCGCGGGGCGCCGCGCGCAGATCGACTTCGTTCCCGAGGATCCGACCGCGTTCCGGGCGGTGGCCCGGAAGGCCGGCTGGAAGGTGACCGGCCCGAAGAAGGTCTTCGTGTTCGACGGCGAGGATCGGGTCGGCGTGATGGCCGAGATGTACGGCAAGCTCGCCGCCGCGAAGATCAACGTGATCTCGAGTCAGGCGGTCTGTGCCGGCGCCGGCCGCTTCGGCGGCCTCCTCTGGGTCGCCCCCCGCGACGTCAAGCGCGCCGCCAAAGCCCTCGGCATCGGCTAGTGTCCCGAGTCAGAAATCCATTGGCATTCGGCCGGCGCTGCATCCCGGCTGGCTGCGTTGCTCATCCCTCAGATATTCCCGATATCCTCGGTCTTCGCGCCTTGCCATCCGGGCGCATCACCGGCCTCGGTGCGCATCTGGACCTTTTTGCGCAGCCTGCGGGTTTTCCGCAGCCTGCTGGGAGTCGGTTAGATGCCGGAGGCTTCGACGAGGTCGGCGATGTTGTTGACGTTGACCCAGCCGCCGCGCGTGTAGACGACACGCACCGGACGGCCCCTGGCGAGCACGCGCGTGAGCAGATCCGAGAGTCGCTCGCGGCCGAGCGTGCCCGCGGCCCGGGCGTCATCCAGCGCTTCCATGAGCCAGGACGCTCCGTCGCTCCCGAGGTGGAGCAGGCCGATCCAGACGCCGTGGCTCTGGGCGGCGGGCACGCCGTCGCCGACGGCGGTCAGCACGACGTCCTCGAAGCTGAAGCGCCCCGTGTCGGCCCGGTCGCACCGGGCGCGGTCCGGCTGGTCGGCACCCGCCAGCAGCGAGTCGACCACGAGCGTGATGCCCGGGCCCGCTTCCTCGAGGAGCGCCTGGACGATGTGGCGCTTCATGACGATGTCACCGAACGCGACCAGCGTGCCCGCGACGAGCTCCCCCTGCCCGAGCGACAGCGAGTAGGCTTCGCCCGTGGTGGCGAAGTCGGCGTTGTCGACGTAGCGGGCACCCGGGACCTCGACGACGTCCGCGCGGTACCCGCGCACGACCAGCGCCGACCGGCAGCCGAAGTGGGCGAAGTCGTCGAGCAGGCGCGTCAGGATCGGTCGGCCCTGGACCTTCAGCATCGCCTTCGGCGTCTCGGCGGTGAGGCCGCCGAAATCGGCGCCCGCGCTCGCCGCCAGCACGATCGCCGAGAGGGCGGGGCCGCGCGCCGTCGGCAGATAGCGCCGCTCCGCGGCCTCCAGCTCGTCGTCGCCCTGGAGACGGAAGACCTCGTGCAGGGGCGCCACGACGGGCTCGACCTCGATCAGCGATGCCTGCGCGGCGATCTGGCGGGCGGTGGCCTGCATCGCGCTGATCCCGGCCCGCAGCAGGTGGTTGGCCCAGACCACCACGCTGACGTTGCGCGTGCGGAAGTCCTCGGTCGGGGTGCGCCAGTACTTCGTGGGCACGAGGACGACGGGCGCGCGGCCGCCCCACTCGGCCAGGAAGGCGAAGATCTCCGCGGGACTGGACTGACGGCTGTGGATCAGGATCGCGTCCGCGCCGGCGAGATGATAGGCCTCCGCGCGCTTGAGCGCCTCGCCGAGACCCCAGCCCGCGATGAGGGCCTCGACCCGGGCCACGATGACGAAGTCGGGATCGGTCTGGCTGTCCTTGCCGGCCTTGATCTTGCCGACGAACTCCTCCATGTCGGCGAGCGGCTGCCGCTCGGCGCGGAGGAACGAGTTGGTCTTGGGGAAGCGCTTGTCCTCGATCGTCACCCCGCCGGCGCCGACCTGCTCGAGCTTCCGCACCAGCCGGCGCATGTTGTTGAAGTTGCCGTAGCCCGTGTCGCCGTCGACGAGGACGGGGATCGCGCTCGCCTCCGTCATGAAGGCCACGTGATCGGTCACCTGCGACCACGAGAGCTCGTTGTTGTCGCGGACTCCGAACGACGCCGACATCGTGAGCCCGCTGGCCCAGAGGCCCTCGAACCCGGCCTCCTCGACGATGCGGGCCGAGAGCCCGTCGTGCGCTTCCATCAGGAAGGCGATCTCGGGACGGGTGACGAGCCGGCGCAGTCGGGTGGTGGCCCGCGCGGTGGTCGGCCAGGACGGCGGATCGGGGGTTCGGGACATGCTCATGGCCGCTCAGTCTAGCGGATCGGGCGGTGAGCGCAAAGCTTGGCCTGACGTCGGTAGTGTCTCAGTTCGAACCCTGACTGCCCGTTCGCCGGGCGGGAGAGACGGGTGGGCCTTCGGAAACCCGATCGGACCGTCTAGCCGTCCGCCTGAATGTCGGTAAGCGGTACGCCTGGCACGACGTACGACGACGGGGCGCTCCTCGAGCTGGCCGTCGATCAGGAGCGCGGACAGGCCGTGGACCAGGGCCCAGGCCGACACGGCGAGATCCTCGGGATCGCCGCGGCGGATGTCGCCGGCGCGCTGCGCCTCGGCGATGGTGGTCACGAGCAGGCCGAAAGCGCGTTTGCCCGCCGCGTGCAGGGAAGGGTGCGCGGCGACGGCGGCCAGGAGCGCCTCCTTGCTGGGGAAGTGCCAGTAGGGGGCCGCCTCGGACACGCGCGCCCGCCGCGCCACCTCGCGCAGGCTGAAGCCCTGCGGGCCGCGCTCCGTGATGAGCGCCGCCGCCGCGCTCACCCGCCGTGACATTCGACGCCGACGGCAAGGACGCGGCACCGACACCGTTTCACCTGCGCGGGAACTTCGCCCCCGTCCCGGCGGAGACGCAGGCCGTCGATCTGCCGATCCAGGGCGCCCTTCCCCGGGCGCTGCGCGGCCTGTACGTCCGCAACGGCCCCAACCCGAAGGCCGGCCAGTCGTCTCACTGGTTCGTCGGAGACGGGATGCTCCACGGTGTGGAGCTGCGAGACGGCCGGGCGGCCTGGTATCGCAACCGCTGGGTCCGCACGCGCCGCTTCGTCGAGGACGCGCCGGCGTTCGGGCCGGATGGCCTGCGTGACCTGACAGTGGGCGTCGCCAACACCCACGTCATCGCCCACGCCGGCCGCCTCCTGGCCCTCGTCGAGACCTCCTTGCCGATGGAGGTGACCCGGGAGCTCGAGACCGTCGGCTGCTTCGACTTCGGCGGGCGGCTCACCACCGGGATGACGGCGCATCCCAAGCTCTGCCCGAGGACCGGCGAGCTCCACTTCTTCGGCTACTCGTTCATGCCGCCGTTTCTCACCTACCATCGCGCGGACGCCGGCGGCCGGCTCGTGCAGAGCGAGGTCATCGAGGTGCCGGGGCCGACGATGATCCACGACTTCGCGATCACCGATCGCCACGTGGTCTTCATGGATCTCCCGCTCGTCTTCGACCTCGAGCTGGCCATGGCCGGCACGATGCCGTATCGGTGGAGCGACGAGTACGGCGCGCGCGTCGGCGTGATGCCGCGCGGCGGCACGAGCGCCGACGTGCGCTGGCTGGCGGTGAGCCCGTGCTATGTCTTTCACCCGCTGAACGCCTATGACGACGAGCACGGTGCCGTGATCCTGGACGTGGTGCGGTACCCCGAGCTCTGGCGTGACGGCCTCTTCACGGGGCCGCCGGGATGCCTGCATCGCTGGCGGATCGACCTCCGCGCGGGGCGGGTGAGCGAGCAGCCGCTCGACGACCGGGCCATCGAGTTCCCCCGCCTCGACGATCGTCGCGTCGGCCTCGCGCATCGGTATGGCTACGCCGTCTACACCGAGCGGAGCGTTGACCACGGCATCGGGACCTCGCTCATCAAGTACGACCTGCGCGCGGGTGGCTCGGCGACGCATGACTTCGGGCCGGGACGGCTCCCCGCGGAGCCCGTGTTCGTGCCGGCGTCGCCGACGGCCGCGGAGGACGAGGGGTGGCTGATGACGTACGTCTACGATGCGGCGCGGGACGGCAGCGACCTCGTGATCCTGGACGCCGCCGACTTCGGCGGCAAGGCGGTCGCCACGATCTCGTTGCCCCAGCGCGTACCCTTCGGGTTTCACGGCAGCTGGATTCCGGACCCGGTATGAGGACGGGCGAGCGCGACGAGACGAGGACGGAGGTGTGCTCACGTCTCCTGTGGAAGTCGCGATGACGGCGTCGGAGCTGCTGCGCTGGCAGTGGCAGGGCTATGCGAGGTATCACCAGAACCGGGCGAACCTGCTCCTGCACATCGTCGCCGTGCCGCTGTTCATGCTCGCGAGCGCGCTGGTCGTCGTCGCCGTGGTGACGCTCTCGCCGGGCTTGCTCGTCGTGGCGGTCGTGGGCCTGGTCCTCTCCGTGGCGATCCAGGGTCGCGGCCACAAGCTCGAGCCCGTGCCGCCCGAGCCGTTCACCGGCCGCGCCGATCTGCTCGGCCGGTTGTTCTTCGAGCAATGGGTGACCTTCCCGCGGTTCGTGATCGCGGGGGGCTGGTGGCGCAACTTCGTACGCTCCCGCGGGCGCTGAGTCACTCGTCGTACTCGTCGTCAACGTCGTCGGCCGGGTGACTGATCGCCGCTCGGATCTCCACCCGTGCGCGGCTCCTGAGTTGTGGCATCGTCGAGCCGTGGGTGGGCAGGGGGTCATCGTGATGTGCGGGCTGCCGGCGTCGGGCAAGACGACGACGGCGGCCCGGCTCCATGCCGCGCTCGGCGGGGTCCTCATCCGGAGCTGCGACGTCTATCGCGATCTGGGGATCTCGCTGCCCGAGTGGGTGCGGCGAACCAGCGGCTTCACCGAGGGCGTCGAGGGATACCTGAGCCTGCGCGACGCGGCCTACCGCGAGATGGCGCGCCGCCTCCGGGCCGGGCTCGACGATGGCGCCCCCGTGATCGTCGTCGACGCGGTCCATGGCGAGCCCGACAAGCGCGCCGCCGTCTATGCCACCTGCCGGGCCCACGGCGCCGCGCCGGCGCTCGTGTGGTGTCGCTGCGACGACCCCGCCGAGATCGAGCGCCGCGTGCGGTCACGGCAGGGTCGCGAGCTCGAGCCCGAGCACGAGGCCGCCGACGCGTCGGTGGTCCGCCATCTCACGAGCCTGTGGACGGATCCCACGGACGCGACGATTCCAATCGTCGTCTACGACACGCTGGCCTCGCGCGTCGCCGGCCGCTCGGGTCCGACGGCGGTCCTCGCCGATCGGATCGTCACGACCCTGCGCGTCGCCGCGCCGCCGCGCGGCTGAGGCGTCGCCAAAGCTTCACGTCCCCGTCACACGCGCGCAACACCGCCGCGACGTCTCGCCGTCCTCGACCGCGACATCACGTTTCGCTCGACGCGATCGTGGACGCGACGCCCGATCGCGGTGACGAGGGCGTCCGGGTTGTCTATGCCCCCACCGATCTGTCTGCACACGAGACGAGCGCGGACGTCGTCCTTGCCCTCCGGTACGGACGTGATCGGTGAGCGCCGGCTCGCTGGGTGGGCTGGCGGCCGCGGACTTCGACCGCCTCAGCGCCGGTCGGCTCACGTCGAGACCGGTGGACCTGTGGTTCGCGTCCGCCGGTGGGCAACTCGCGGTCATCCCACGCTCCACGTGCTGGTGGCCCGCTGCCGTCATGACATCGTGACGTCCATAGCGGATGATTCCCGAGCCGGTTGACTCATCAAGAAAGGTTGATATATTGAGGGGCCGTGGCGATGACCGTGAAGAGCCCGGAGCGGATCGCACGCTGGTTCCACGCGCTGGCCGATGAGACGCGGCTGGGGATCGTGGATCGATTGCGCGCGGGGGAACGCTGCGTGTGCGATCTCACCGACGACCTCGAGGCGACCCAGTCGCGTCTGTCTTTCCACCTGAAGACCTTGAAGGAGGCCGGCATCGTGACCGATCGTCGGCAGGGGCGGTGGATCTACTACGCGCTCAACCCGCGGACCATCGAGGCGATGGAAGCGTTCGTGAACGCACTCAACGTTTCTTGATGAGCACACACGGAGGCGGATCATGAGTGAGCCCGACATCAGGCAGATCGTCAAGGACAAGTATGGCAAGGCGGCGCTGCGGGTGACCGGCGGGAGCGGCAGTGCCTGCTGTGGCAGCACCGCGTCGTCGCGCGGCGAGTGCGATCCCATCACGAGCCGGATCTACGACGCCTCCCAGACGGCCGCGCTGCCCGCCACCGCCGTGGCGGCCTCCCTTGGCTGTGGCAACCCGACGGCCCTGGCCGACCTGAAGCCCGGCGAGATCGTGCTCGATCTCGGCTCGGGCGGCGGCATCGACGTCCTGCTCTCCGCGCAGCGCGTGGGCCCGACCGGCAAGGCCTATGGTCTCGACATGACGGACGAGATGCTGGCGCTGGCGCGCGAGAACCAGCGGAAGGCGGGGGCCACGAACGTCGAGTTTCTCGAGGGCGAGCTGGAGAGCATCCCGCTGCCCGACGGCTCGGTGGACGTGATCATCTCGAACTGCGTCATCAACCTGTCCGGCGACAAGGACCGTGTGCTGGCGGAGGCGTTTCGCGTGCTGCGGCGGGGCGGCCGGTTCGCCGTCTCCGACGTCGTCGTTCGCGGCGAGGTGCCGACGGAGATCCGCCGGAGCGTCGAGCTGTGGATCGGCTGTGTCGCCGGCGCGCTGGAGGAGTCCCAGTACCGGGAGAAGCTCGCCAAGGCCGGGTTCGAGGCGATCGATCTGGAGCCCACGCGGATCTATCGCGCGGTGGACGCGCGCGAGTTCCTCACCGGCGCCGGGCTCGACCTCGAGGCGATCGCGCCTCACGTCGACGGCAAGTTCATGAGCGCCTTCGTGCGCGCCCGCAAGCCCGCGCGCGGGTGACGGCGCCGACACTCGCGCGACGGCTGACCGCGGAAGCCGTCGGCACGGCGATGTTGCTCGCCGCGGTGGTCGGCTCCGGCATCATGGGCGCCCAGCTCTCCGGCGGAAACGTCGCGCTCGCGCTGCTGGCGAACACGGTGGCCACGGGCGCGGCGCTCGTCGCCCTCATCCTCACGTTCGGGCCGATCTCGGGCGCGCACTTCAATCCGGTCGTCACCCTCGCGGAGGCGTGGGCCGGCGGCCGGCCCTGGCGGGAAGTGCCGGCCTACGTCGTCGCGCAGGTCGCCGGCGCCTTCGCGGGCGTCGCCGCCGCGCACACGATGTTCTCGGCGCCGCTCTTCTTCGCCTCGCGGCACGCGCGGGCGGGCAGCGCCCAGCTCTTCAGCGAGTTCGTGGCCACCTTCGGCCTGCTCGCCGTCATCTGGGGCTGCGCGCGGCTGCGGCCGAGCGAGGTCGCGTACGCCGTCGGCGCGTACATCTCGGCCGCCTACTGGTTCACCGCGTCGACCTCCTTCGCGAACCCGGCGGTCACGCTCGCGCGCTCCGCCACCGACACCTTCGCGGGGATCCGGCCCGCGGATGCCCCGGGATTCATCGCGGCGCAGATCGTCGGCGCCGCCGCGGCCACCGTCCTGTTTCGCTGGCTCCTGCCGGCGGGACCCGAGCGCACGTGACACGTCGCCGCGTGCTCTTTCTGTGCACGCACAACTCGGCGCGAAGCCAGATGGCCGAGGGCTTTCTGCGCGCGCTGGCCGGCGATCGATTCGAGGTGGCGAGCGCGGGAACGGAGGCTCGCGGCGTCAACCCCCTCGCCGCGCGGGTGATGGCGGAAGCTGGCGTCGATCTCGCCGGCCACACCTCCAAGACGCTCGACACGTTCCTGGGCGAGCCGTGGGACTACGTCGTCACCGTGTGTGACAGCGCCAACGAAGCCTGCCCCGTCTTTCTCGGCGCCGCCCAGCGCCTGCACTGGAGCTTCGATGATCCCTCGGCGGCGCGCTGGGCCGAAGCCGAGCGGCTGCTGGTGTTTCGCCGGATTCGCGACGAGATCAGGGCGCGGATCGGGGCATGGCTCGGGGAGCAGTGACGAGCGATGCCCTGAGCGTCCGACGGGCGGTCGCCGCGGACGCCCCCGCCATCGCCGCGATCTATAACGAGGGTATCGCGGATCGCCTCGCCACGTTCGAAACAGAGCCACGCACGCCCGAGCAGATCGCGGCCCAGCTCGCGGACAAGGGCGATCGGTATCCGATGATCGTGTCGAGCGCGCCGGTCAGGTCGTCGGCTGGGCCGGCACGGGACCGTATCGGAGCCGTCCCGCCTATGCCGGCGTCGCCGAGCACTGCGTCTACGTCGCCCGCGTGGCGCTCGACGCGCTCTGCCGCGTCTACACGGCCCGCGGATTCTGGAAGCTCGTGTCGCGCATCTTTCCCGGGAACGCCGCCAGTCTCGCGCTGCACGCACGCTGCGGGTTTCGCACCGTCGGCGTCTACCACCGTCACGCCAGGCTGGGTGGCCAGTGGCGTGACTGCGTGATCGTCGAAAAGCTCCTCGAAGACACATAGTCGGTACACCGGCGGGGGGCTTCGCCCCCCGCCGAGAAAATTTACCTCACCGTCATCGTCCCGTAACGCGGTGACGCGACACTACCCTCGTGCGAGACACCGACGAGGCGGAGACCGCCGCGGCGCGGCGCCGCGCGGCCAGGACGACCGCGGACAGCGCGCGGCGGACGCTGGGGCGCGTGCTCGTCGCCGAGGACGAGCAGGACGTCGCCGACCTCATCCGCTACCACCTCACCAAGGACGGGTACGACGTCGTCGTCGCGAGCACCGGCGCGGAGGCGCTCAAGCGCGCGCGCGAGGAGCAACCGGTCCTCATCCTGCTCGACATCATGATCCCGCAGATGAACGGCTGGGAGGTCTGCCGCTGCCTCAAGCGGGGGCCGGAGACCGCCGCCATCCCCGTCATCATGGTGAGCGGGCGGGTGGAGGAGGGCGACAAGGTCCTCGGCTTCGAGGTGGGGGCCGACGATTACGTCACCAAGCCCTTCTCGCCGCGCGAGCTCCTGGCCCGCATCCGCGCGGTCGCCCGGCGTCGGAACGCCGGGGAGCCATCCGCCCGGCGCGGTCATCTGACCGCCGGGCTCCTCGAGATCGACCGCGAGCGGTTCGAGGTCACGGTCGGTGGCCGGCCCGTCGATCTGACCCCCAAGGAGTTCGAGCTGCTCGCCGCGCTCGTCGCCGCGCCGGGCCGCGTCTTTCGTCGCGACGCAACAAGTTCCTCACCGCCAAGGTCGAGCCGCCCGGTGTCGAGACGGTGCGTGGCGTCGGGTACCGCTTCCGCGAGCCGGAGACCGGACGCTCGTAACGGAATTGTTACGCGTCGCTAACAGGGCCGAAACAGGCGTGGCTCAAACTGGAGGCACGATGAGCGCAAATCGACGGATGGGATGGATCGTTCGGGCGGCCGTGCTCGCGCTGAGCGCGAGCCCCTGGGCGCCGGGCGCCGCCGTCGCGCAGACCCTGATGAACGGCGCGGGGGCCACGTTCCCGTATCCGCTGTACTCCAAGTGGTTCGACGAGTACGCGAAGGTCGAGCCCGGCATGCGCTTCAATTACCAATCGATCGGCAGCGGCGGAGGCATTCGCCAGATCCTCGAGCGTACGGTCGACTTCGGGGCCACCGACGGGCCGATGACCGACGACCAGCTCAAGAAGGCTCCCGGTGAATTGCTGCACATCCCCGCGGTGCTGGGTGCCGTCGTCGCGACCTACAACCTGCCGGGTAATCCGAAGCTGAAGTTTCCTCCTGATGTGCTGGCTGACATCTTCCTGGGCAAGATCTTGAAATGGAACGACGATCGCATTCGTGCGGTCAACGCCGGCGTCCAGCTTTCCAACCAGCCCATCGTGATCGTCCACCGATCCGACGGGAGCGGCACCACGTACATCTGGGTCGACTACCTCTCCAAGATCAGCCCGGAGTGGGACAAGCAGGTCGGCCGCGGCACCTCGGTGAAGTGGCCCGT